>ERZ761609.126-NODE-126-length-106826-cov-67.373725_pt1 | contig 106826 bp, 68 predicted proteins | sample MGYA00511163_ERZ761609 | MGnify/ENA primary metagenome ERZ761609 (study PRJEB28899, sample SAMN02445070) | bioreactor sludge metagenome | biome: EBPR sludge | place: Australia: Brisbane, Thorneside Wastewater Treatment Plant | collected 2011-12-16 ...
TTTTTTATTTCTCACAAGCCCACGCCGCAAAGCGGCGATTCTTCACGAACCATTGGTTAAGACTCAAGGAGATAATCAAAGATTCAGGCTGGCCGAAATACAGCGAAGTTGGCATTGAAGGCGGCGACGCTGTATTTTTTATCTTTCAACACGATCATGCCGGGCAGATGAAGGAGGTATTGCCCCTGTTTATTGCTGCCGCCAAAGCCGGCGAGGCGGATGTAAAAAAGGCGGCCATGATGATTGACAGGTATCTGGCGTATTCTGAAAAGGTGCAAATTTATGGAACCCAGGCATTTCGAAAAGTGGAGCAAGGGCAAAATCGAAACGACATTCCTTTACAATTGTACCCGATAGCAGATGAAGCAAACCTGATGGCAAGGCGCGAGGCCATAGGAATGCCCGGTTTTTTTGAAAATTGTCAGAGATTGGGCGTAGCATATATACCCATTTCCCTACGGAGTAATTACAAAGCCATTCCCATTAAGAAAAAGTGGAGGAAAGCAGGCTTCCTCTTGTGAAATTCCTTTGCCCCCGCCGGCGCGGAGTCTTCCGCTACAAAAAAATCAAAATTGCGTGAGGGGGCCGAAGGAAGGAACGACTTTAGGAGGACGACCGAGGCACCCGACCCCGCATAAGATTCAACAGGAGCGGGGGCACGCCCAAGCAGCCCTCACTACTCACATACTCACCCCTCACCCCTACCACCCCTCACACACTGTACATGGCTATAAATTGCGCATACGTCTCATTCTCGCGGAGCAATTCGGCATTGCCCACCACCACCACATGCTCGCGGGCGCGGGTGAGGGCCACGTTGAGTTTGCGGTCCACGCCGTCGTCGGAGAGGGAAATGAGCGATGAAAGCGCACTCAAACTATTGGTACACAAGGAGATGAGGATCACGTCGCGGGCGCCGCCCTGGTAGCGCTCTACGGTATCTATGGTGAGTTCGTCGGGCTGAATCTGGCGGCTTTCGAGTTCGGCGCGGATGCGGGCAATCTGTGCGCGGTAGGGCGTGATGACGCCGATGGAGAGCAGGCGGCCATCGTACAGGCGTTGGAATGCGCTGACGAGGTCGGCAATAAGCACGGCCTCGTGGCGATTGGTTTTTTGTGCGACGCCTCCTTCGTCGGTGGGCGTGGAGAGGAACAATACGCGGCGGAGCGCCACCACGCTTTCGAGACCGTAGCGCGCGGCCTGGGCATCGAAGGGGAGGTTTGCCGTTTGGCGGAGGGCGCCGGGCGTGTCGTCGGGGAGGATTTGGAGGGTGTTTTGGTAAAAAAACGAGTTGGGAAAGGCCATGATGTCGCGGTGCATCCGGCCCTGCCGGCTGAGTTGAGCGAAAGCCCAGGTGTAGTTATTTTGGATACAAAGGCGGAACAGGCGCTCGAAAAGCGAGTTGCGCAGGTTGTGCAGGCCGATGGATTGCAGGGCGGAGTCTTCTACGCGGGAGGCATCGGGCGATTGGCCCACGACGGCGGGCAATTGCTGGTGATCGCCGATGAGGATGAAGCGCTCGAATCGCGGCAGGAGGCCGGCCAGCATGGGTTCCAGAATCTGGGAGGCTTCGTCTATGATGACGCGGGCGAAGGATTTGAGTTGCAGTATTTCAGGCTTGCCGCCGATGGAAGCCACCGTGGCGAGCACAATGCGGCGGCTGTCAATGAGCGCTTTGAGATCGCGGCGCGTGCCGACGTTTTCGATGAGCGCGTCGAGCAGTTGCGGGTGGAAATCGGGGTGCGTGGCATAGCGCGAACCGATGCGGAAATAGTGCCGCCGCACATCGGGGCCGATGGATTCGACGGCCTCGCACATCTCGTCCACGGCGCGGTTGGTGTAGGCCAGCAGAAGGATGTTTTCGTCGGTATGGTGCAAGAGATAACTCACTAAGTGCTTGAGCATCATGCTGGTTTTGCCGGTGCCCGGCGGCCCCCAGAGTAGAAAATAATCGGGCGCGGCAATGGCCTGGCGGAGGATGTGTTGCTGTTCGGAGGTGAGTTCGGCAGAGAGCGGGATGTCTTCGGGCTGTGCCTGCCGGGGCGCTGCGATGCCGAGGAGGAGTTTTTTTCGATGGGCGGGCGCGCCGGCAAACTCGTACAGGGCGCGGTACATGGCCACGAAGGAGGTATCGAGCAGGTCGTGTTCGATGTTCCAAAACTCAAAACGGCGAAAGAGGCTGTCGTTGAATTGTTTGGAGCGCAGGCGCACGGCCACTTTTTGCGAACTGATTTCGATGATGGTGCATTTGAAAATCTGGTTCGAGAGCACGCCGCCTTTCTCCTGAGCCGGGTACAGCACCGCAATGTCTCCGAGGCGGAAATTGGCCAGCACGTCTCCGGTTGCCGGGCGTTCCAACTCCAGAATCGGCTCCTCGTCGCGGGCCATCATGCGGGCTATTTTCAGTCCGCTGAGGATTTCAAACCCATCGCGTTTTTCCTGCGTGGTATTGAGCCACAGGGCCGCCAGCCCGTTCACGGTGTCGGTTCCGATGAGGCCGGTTTTGGCCAATTGATGCTCGCGGGCAATGAAGCCGGCAAAGGCAATGAAGTACCGCCGTTCCAGATCGGTCATGCCGAAATACATGGCCTCGAAAGCTTCCAAATCCTTTCGGGCAAACCCCTTGAGCGCCGGCAATCGCCCCGGACTGATGCGGCCGAACAAGCGGCGGCCCTGCTCGGCAAGATCAACATCCTGCTGATTACCAAGTCGTTGCAGGAGGCGTTCGATAGCGGCCATCTGATTGCGCACCTGCAGGGAGTCGTACTGCTGCGAGCGAATGCGGGGCGCAAAACGCAACGGGTCTTCATCCTGGCTGCTGTACAGAATGTAGTTGGCGGTGTTGAGGCGGCGGTCGAAGGCCGACTGAATCATCAGATCGTAGAGCAGGGTTTGTACAAAATGGTCGTGATTGATGCGGTAGCCGTTGGTATTGAAGGGTTTGCCGCTTTTCAGTTCCACGATGGCGGCCTTTGATTCATCATCGGGTTGGTAGCAAAACACATCCAAGCGGCCCTGCAAACCATACGTTTCCGAATAAAAGGACGGCTCCAGAAAGCAGTGTTCGGGCGCGATGTCTCTGGCGGCAAAATCGCGGAGTACCATGGTGCGCAGCGTCACGAAATGTTTCTGCACGCTTTGGTGAATTTCTTTGACTTCGGCATCGGGCAGCAAACAAAACGCCAGGGGGCTGAGCCTGAAAACTTTGGCAAAAACAGTTTTGAATTCCGCTTCGGGGTCGGTCATCAACTCGTCCAAAAAAAAGTTGGCAATGTTGCCGATGATGCGGTGTTTGGATACCGAAAAAGGCTTGAATTTGTCGAGCAGAAAAAGCCAGGGTTCGGCTGCCTGCTCCCGGAAACAACCTGCAACGGCGGACACATCGAGCAGGAAATCAGGTTCGACCACAAAGGCTCTGGGCCGGTAAACACCCTCTTGATCTACCTCAGCATCAATGAGATGCAAGGTGACGGGGAAACGAAAAACACTTCGCAGGGTGTCAATGGTAGGATTGAAATTCTCGTTGTGATCGGCCAGATTGTAGGCTATGCGGGCGGTTTCTTCCGGGCGGTCTTCAGTGCGTGCCAGCAAGGTACATTGCTCGGCATCGTCGGAAAGTGCAACGACCCGCACTTTGTGGTGAAATGCGGCGCGTTCGGCAGGCCGGTAGGGCAGCGGCCACTCGCGTGGGATGTACGATTGAAGCTCGGCAGGCGGATTGAGTCCCAGCAAGGCGGTAATGGCCTGGCCGAGGGCTTTGATGCCCAGGGGCAGCAGGTAAGCGGGAAGCGCGGTGCGGCGTCGGGCGGGATCGGCGAGGCCCTTGCGAAAAGCGTGCAGGTAAAATTGCAGGGCGCTGCTGAGTTCGTAGCAGTGGCCGGCATAAGCCATGCGAGCAAAGAGTGTAGAAAACTGGAGGCGTTCGGCGCGGGTCACTTCGGTAAAAAGGAGGTTGAGCAGCCGGTACAGGCGTTCGCAACGCGCCTCGTCGTCCAAGTCGGGTACGGAAACTGCTTTCAACAGTTCGCGGTAAAACAATTGTGCCAGGGCTTCGTGGTTCATGCGCGCCAAGTGTGTTTTGAGGAGGCAAAGGTAGGGAAAACGGGCTGATTTCGGATTTCGGATTCCTGATTTCGGGTTTCTGATTTCGGGTTCGAGGTTTGGGGTTTCGGGGGTAGTGAAGGGGTGACTCAGTATGTTTCAGTTCCGTAGTCACCCCTTCACTAAGCTGGCCCCCTCGCATTCGCGTAAACCTGTCCGCCGGGGCGGATTCGCGCCCTTAGCTAAAACCTGTCCGTCGGGGCAGATTGAGGCCAAAAAACGTAGCTTTGCATTTTAAAAAACAAAACAAACATGGATGCAAATTATTTTGCCTTACAACGCAAGGTGCAGGAGTATAAAACCATCATTGCGAACACCGAGAAGTTCCGGGAAGAATGGAAAAGCAGCCTCCGCGACAGGATCGTAAAAACGCTCAAGGATATCTCCAAAGCGGTGGAATTGGACGCTTTCATCGAGGTGCAAGCGCCTGTACTCAATTTGGAAGCCGTAGTACTCACTTTGGGCGTTGAAAAAAGCGGCCTGGCGCAACGCATTGACAGCCATATCAAAAGAGATTTTATTAAACAACGCGGATCGCTCATCTACCAGCAATTGTTCAACGGCAAAATCATCGTGCTCATCAATTACCCCTTCATCGAAAGCTACGGCCAGCCGCGCGAGCCGAAAACCATTGCCATCTATCGCCCCGAAGAGCTGCAACCCGATTTTTTTCTGCGACATCTGGAAGAATTCATGTCGGAAATCACCCAGTGGGAAGACTACGACGACGACCAGCCGGCTAAAAAAATCGGTTTCCATCCGGGTACTTGAGCAAGGCAAGAGCTTATGAAATCACCCCCTTGCAGTTTGCGACGCAAGGCCGGAAATCATTTCGTCACTCAAACACACATACACTTTGAAATACATTCTCCCCATTTTTGCACTGTTCCTGCTCGCCGGTTGTTATGAGCCGAAAGAAGGTTGTCTGGATATTTCCGCCGCCAATTTTGCACCCGATGCGGACGTAGCTTGTCCCGACGACTGCTGCGTGTACCCCTCGCTGCGGCTCAGGTTTTTGCACCAGTCTGTATATGCGGATACGGCAGTCAATTTTCAACTTCGCGACAGTATTTATAAGGACCTTGCGGGCAATGGTTATCGCGTGCTGGATACGCGCTTTTTCCTCTCCGATGTGCGATTGGTAAAGGCCGACGGCTCGGAAACACCGCTGAGCAATCGCATTGAAGTTCAAGTGTTTACATCCGGCGGAAGCCTGCAAAAAGACAGCATCACCAACGATATACTGCTCGTCAGCCCCGCATTGATCGGCATCAACAGCGTCGGCGCGTTTCGCAAAGGCGGCAGGTTCACAGCCTTGCGCTTTCGCATTGGTTTGAATGATGTGGCCGCTAAGGTTGACCCCGAATCGCTGCCCTCTGGCCATCCTATGCGGCCCGCTGCTTCGGGCATGGACTGGAACATGAACGAAGGTTTTGTTTTTCAGCAGGCTCGTTTTTTGCCGGAAACGGCGCCCAATGATACGCTCAGAGTAGCGGCGCGATTGCCGGCGCAAAGGCAGGAATTGGAACTGCCCTTTGATGTGAGCGTGCCGGAGGGCTACCATCTGGAATTGGATATCCGAATTGACTACTTAAGTTGGTTGCGCGACATTTCGCCCTCAACCCAAACACCTGAAACTTTGTTGCAAAAATGGACCGACAGAAGTGCCGCGTCCTTTGAAGTAGTAGGAGTCAGAACCGTTTCACAATAAAAATCAAAGCAAATGAAAGCTCGCTTTTTGATCCCCGTTTTGGCCGTCTTGCTGGCAGCCTCCTGTGGCGACAATAAAACCGACGACGGCTCGGTAAGCCTCCAGTTCAAAGCTGATTTCGGCGGCGCCCCGCTCTCCATGTTCACCCGCAGCTATGCTTATCCCGAAGGCATGAACGTCAAGTTTCAGAACTTCCTGTTTTACGTCTCCGACGTCACGCTCATCAAAGAAGACGGCACGGAACACGCGCTTTCGGAGGTAGAACTGATTTCTTTTAAAAACATACAGGACGATGCGGCCGCCGCTGCCGGTGTTGTTACCCAAGCCGCCAAAGTGCCGCCCGGCAATTACAAAGCTGTAAAAATGGGCATCGGCATAGCCCCCGACCTCAACGGCACACAGCCCGGCGATTACAAGCCCGGCCATCCGCTGACCGACAACTACTGGTCCTGGGCACTGGGCTATATTTTTACCAAAATTGAGGGCAATGCCGACCTGAACGGCGACGGCAATTATGACGAAAATGCCAAGCTCACCTTCCACATCGGCGCCAATTCATTGTATCAAGTTAAAACCTTCAACACCAATTTTTCCGTAGAAACCGGGGAGGAAGTCAAGCTGCCGTTTACAGTGGACCTCCGTAAAGTGTTGGTCAACGACGCCGGAAATTTCCTCGACTTCCGCGTAACCCGGCAGGATCATACCAACGACATGAACGTAGCACAGTTTATCATAGATAATCTGAATGCTGCCATTCGGACGGCAGACTGAGTTACGGACGGGTTTTGTACCTTTGCAGGAAAACATCAGTGCATGGCCACACCGCCATTACCTATCGGCATACAGGATTTCCGCAAAATTCGGGAAAACGGCTTCAAATACATTGACAAAACGATGTATTTGTACGAACTGTGTCAAAGCCCCGGCACCTATTTTCTTTCCCGTCCCCGGCGGTTCGGTAAGTCCATCACATTAGCCACGCTGCACGAGTTGTATTCCGGCAGCCGCGAGTTGTTCAAGGGGCTTTGGATTGAGGATAAATGGGATTGGGGTAAAAAACACCCCGTCATTCGGATTTCTTTCAAAGACATCAATTTTGAGCAGCGTGGGCTGGAGTCACCGCTGGCAGAACGGATGAAGGAAATTGCGGCACAATATGGCGTGGAGTTAAAAACGCCAACCGCCCGTGACCGCTTCCGGGAATTGGCGACGGTGCTGGCCGCTACCGCGAAAGTCGTTGTCCTCATTGATGAATACGACGCGCCTATCACACATTACCTCGGCAAGGAACTGCCTCAGGCCATCGAAAACCGCGACTTCCTGCGCGGGTTCTACTCGGTACTCAAAGAAGCCGATCACCTGCTGGAGTTCGTCTTCCTCACGGGCGTCAGCAAGTTTTCCAAAGTAGGCATTTTTTCCGGTATCAACAACCTTCAGGACCTGACTATACACCCTGCCTACTCCACTATGCTGGGCTATACGCAGGTCGAATTGGAGTCCAATTTTTCAGAAGAAATCACGAAAACAGCAGCACAAATGGGTCTCGGCCGCGAGGCACTGCTGGAGCAGATGCACCTGTGGTACAATGGCTACCGGTTTCATCCGGATGCCGAGCGCGTTTATAATCCCGTCTCGGTCAATCTATTCTTCGATGTGCGCGACTTCCAGAACTTCTGGTTTGCCACCGGCACGCCTACCTTCTTGGTGCAACTGCTCAAAAAGGAAGGGCTGTTCGACCTGCATTTTCCTGCTATGAACCTCAACGGCTTCGAGAGTTTCGATCTGGAACGCCTCAAACCGGTGTCTATCCTCTTCCAAACGGGCTACCTCACTATACAGGGCAAGGACGAAGACGGCCTCGTGTTGCTGGACTACCCCAACAAAGAGGTGCGCGACTCCATGCTGGAAGTCCTCATTGAAGGCTTTGTGGGAGTGGACGCCGAGTTTTCCTCCGCCTTCATCATAAAAATTCGCAATGCGTTCCGTGCCAATGACTTAGAGGCACTTATTCGCATTCTGCAAGGCGTATTCAAGAAGCTGCCCTACTTCCTGCACGAGCATTACCCGGAAAAATTCTTCCACGCCGCCATACACTTGTTGTTCTCGCTGTTGGGCGTGCGCATCCGCAGCGAGGTATGCACTTCCGACGGGCGGGTGGACAGCGTGGTGGAAACCGACACCCACGTCTATATTCTGGAATACAAATTGGATGAAAGCGCTGAGGCTGCCTTGGCTCAAATACGCCGCAAACAATACTATCAGGCATTTTGGGATTTGGGCAAACCCGTCATCGGCGTGGGGGTGAACTTCTCCAGCGCATCCAAAAACATTGATGATTGGAAGGCGGAGGTGATGAGTTGAGGAGAGCATTTTTATCGAAACAGGCAGTGATTGGGGTTGGTTTCAAAAAAAATCATCCCTCGAATCATTCAAAAAACCCCATTTTTTTACCGTTCCCTTAATGGTTGGACACTTCTCTGTATAAGATGGGTACAATTGCCGCGACTTGGTGTAATTTTACTGCGTAATTTCACGGAAACACTATGCACACGAAATCAATTGTACTCCCGTCCATCATTGAGGACTTTGAAAATGCCCTCGCCGAATCCATGCCTTTTTCGGGCAATTCGGAAGACTATCTGGCCATTATCAGTCATTATCGTCAGTCCGACTTTCAGTCGCTGGCACTCGAAGCCGCCGAAACTGCCGCCCGTCAATTCCCGGACCACCTGCAATTTTTTCTGATTCAGGCTCAATTGCTCATCGAAATGCGCCGGGAAACCCAGGCCATCGAACTGCTGAATGTTGCTTATACCGTTGACCATCAACATGTATCCATAGAGCTGATGCGAGCGGAAGCCCTTACCTGCATGGGACGATACGATGCTGCATTGGAGTTGATAGAGGCATTAAAAAATCAATCTCCCGAAACGCAACTCGCCGATATTCTTGTAGCAGAGGCTATGGTGTACGAACAGCGACAGGAGCATGAGCGCGCATTTTTGGTATTAAAAACGGCGATTGAACTTCATCCCGGTCATCAGCGAGTCTTGGAACGATTGGGTGTTTGTGTAGAGAATACCCGCCGGTACGAAGAGAGCATCATTTTGCATGGCGAACTGATAGATGCCGCCCCCTACGCTTTCCAGGCATGGTATAATCTGGCCAATGCCTTTGCCGGAACGGGCCGTTATGAGGAGGCATTGCAGGCGTATGAATATGCTTTTCTGACCAATGAAGACTTTGAGCAGGCATATTATGACTATGCAGAATTGAGTCTGGAGTTGGGAAAGCCAGAGCGGGCGCTGCAATGTTATGAGGAGGCCGCATCAAGGTTTGAGTTGGGCGCGGACCAATTTATCCAATTAGGGCGGTGCCACGAAGCATTGGGAAATTATCAGGATGCGGCAACTGCATATATAAAGGCGTTGGGATACGAGCCTTTTGACGACGAGCTTTTGTATCATATAGGCTGCTGCCAGATGGCTATGTGTCAATTTGATAAAGCGGCCAGGTATTTTCGGCGGGCTTTGAGTATAGACGATGCCGGTGAAGAGTATCATTTGGCATTGGCGGAAGCATTGTCTGCCGGAGCCAAATACGCCAAAGCTGAGTTTCACTTCCATGAAGCGCTTTGTTTGTCTCAGTACGAAGAGCGGTATCTGCTGGCGTATGCCCGCTTTTTATTGATTCAGAGTCGTGCCCTGGAGGCATTGACCTTGTTGGGTGAAGCGTTTGATGAAACGGAAGCATCTCCGCGCTTGGTTTATGCGCACATAGTTTGCCTGAAAGCTGTCGGACGTCAGGCTGAAGCCTCTTACCGTCTGGCAGAGGCGATGGAACGCTTCCCTGAAGAGGCGTCGTTTTTGACGGATTGGGCAGCATGAGTTGTAAATTTCTCCCTTTTCTATGCTTATGCGGGGCTGATCGGATTTGCCGGTCGGCCCCGTATTCGTTTCAGGAACAGGGCGCTGAAAAGCACGATTTTGAAAAAAAATGGCCGGCTTGATCCGGGGAATCATTTTTTTTTCAAAAAAAAGATACCAATATGAGATGAATATACGACGAGTTATTTTCACAAAATTTGAAACGATTTAAAATATTACAAAGGTTTAAAACCATGATAAACAAATATTTAAAATAAATATCTCGCACTAAATTGCAGTAACTTAACTTCACAAATACTTTATTATGTCCTTGTATCATGGCCAAAACTGTAAGATGTTTGTATTGTCAAACGAGATGTACGCGAGGCAAAAGAGCCGGCGAAGCAAGTTTGGACAAAAAATATAGGAATTTTCGTTTGTCAATAGCAAGTCGGTTTCCACGAGCCGACTTGCTATTCTCAAACTTATCAAGTTGACAACTTCAGCCTTCGGGCCTCAAAATATACCTCCTTCGGGAGTGTAAGTTTAGTTTTAATTGTTCATGGGATTATGATTTTCGGAAGTAAGTCGTACCGCGTTGAGTGGTGCGACTTACTGTTTTTAGGGGGTACCCCAACTACATTTCCAGTTCAAACAGCGTTCCGGCCCTGCCCGGCGGCACTACTCCCAGGTGGCGATAAGCTTTTTCAGTAGCCTCGCGGCCCCGCGGCGTGCGCTGTATATATCCTTCCATAATCAGAAACGGCTCGTGTACTTCTTCAATGGTGCCCGGCTCTTCTCCCACTGCGGTAGCGATGGTAGTGAGTCCGACCGGTCCGCCTTTAAATTTGTGTATGATGGCGCTGAGAATCCGGTTGTCCATTTCATCCAAACCGCCTTCGTCAACGTTTAGGGCGGCAAGGCCGAACTGAGCAATGGCTACGTCTATGGTGCCGGAACCCTTGATCTGTGCAAAGTCGCGGATGCGGCGCAACAGGGCGTTGGCAATACGCGGAGTGCCCCGGCTGCGTCGGGCTATTTCCAGAGCGCCCTCTTCGGTGATTTCCACGCCGAGTATGCCCGCCGAACGCTTGATGATACGCAGGAGGGTGGCTGCGTCGTAATAGTCTAAGTGACAGGTAATTCCGAAGCGGGCACGCATGGGGGCGGTGAGCAGGCCCATGCGTGTGGTAGCGCCGATGAGCGTGAAAGGATTGAGCGAAATCTGAATGCTGCGCGCATTGGGGCCGCTGTCAATCATAATATCAATGCGGTAGTCTTCCATGGCAGAGTAGAGATACTCTTCCACCACCGTATTGAGCCGGTGAATTTCATCAATGAAGAGCACATCGCCGGCGTCTAAGTTGGTCAGCAGGCCGGCCAGGTCGCCCGGCTTTTCGATGACCGGACCTGAGGACATTTTCAGGCCGGACCCCAACTCATTGGAAATAATATGCGAGAGCGTGGTTTTGCCCAATCCCGGAGGGCCGTTGAGCAAAACGTGGTCGAGCGCCTCGCCGCGCTGCTTGGCTGCCGCTATAAAAATGCGCAGGTTTTCGACGATGCGCGGCTGACCGGAAAAGTCGTCTAAGGCTTTGGGGCGCAAGGCTTTTTCTACCTGTCCTTCATCATTTTGCAGGCGTTCTTCTTTTGGATCAAAATTTGGATTTGGCATTATCTGTCCGTACTTTTGCGCCGCTCGAAAACAGCTTTTCATCCTGACATATTCGGGGCGTCCCGATGTCAATAAAATCAAATTTAAAATGAGTGGAACAAAAGTAAGCATTGCCAACGGAAAATTGGTCGTTCCCAACGATCCCATTCTTCCTTTCATCGAAGGAGACGGCACCGGCCCCGATATTTGGGCGGCTTCGGTGCGCGTTTTTGATGCTGCCGTAGAAAAAGCTTATGGCGGCACGCGCAAGATTCACTGGAAAGAAGTATTGGCCGGTGAAAAAGCCTTCAACCAAACCGGCAACTGGCTGCCCGATGAAACACTGGCGGCTTTCAGCGAATATCTCGTCGGCATCAAAGGCCCGCTGACAACCCCCGTGGGCGGCGGCATCCGAAGCCTCAACGTAGCTTTGCGCCAGATACTCGACCTCTACGTTTGCCTGCGCCCGGTGCGCTGGTTCAAAGGCGTGCCATCTCCGGTGAAGCGCCCCGAAGATGTGGATATGGTCATTTTCCGCGAAAACACAGAAGACATTTACGCCGGTATAGAATATGCAGGAGGCAGTCCTGAAGCGCAAAAGGTGCTGGACTTTTTGGCAACAGAATTTCCTAAAGAGTTCAACAAAATCCGCTTCGGTACCGAGCAGAAATCAAAAGATTGGCAGGCTGAATTGGAAAAAATCGGCATGGCCAAGCGCGATGTGGGCGTCAATGTGGGCATCGGCTTCAAGCCGACTTCCTGGTTGGGTACCGAACGCTTGGTACACTCGGCCATTTCTTACGCGCTGACCAACAACCGCCGCAACCTGACGCTGGTACACAAAGGCAATATCATGAAGTTCACCGAGGGCGCTTTCCGCGAGTGGGGCTATCAGATCGGTACGCAGTTTTTCCGCGATAAAGTGGTGACGGAGCGCGAGTCCTGGATTTTGGGCAATGTGGAATCCAACCAAGGCATCTCGGCGGAAGACAATGCCCGCATGATTGATCCGGGCTATGACATGATGACGCCGGAGCAAAAGAAAAAGGTGGTGGCCGAGGTGGAAACTGCCTTGCAATTGCTGCCCACGCACGGCAACGGTCAGTGGAAAAAAATGCTGATGATAAAGGACGCCATTGCCGACATCACTTTGCAGCAGGTGCTGACCCGCGCCAAAGATTTTGACGTGATTGCTACCATGAACCTCAACGGCGACTACCTCTCCGACGCCCTCGCGGCGCAGGTGGGCGGCATCGGCATTGCACCCGGCGCCAATATCAACTACATCACCGGCCACGCCATCTTTGAGGCTACGCATGGCACCGCGCCCAAGTATGCAGGCCAGGACAAAGTGAATCCGGGGTCGGTCATCCTTTCCGGCGAAATGATGCTGCGCTACATGGGTTGGACGGAAGCCGCCGACCTCATCATCAAAGGTATGGATGGCGCCATCGGCAACAAACGCGTGACCTACGATTTCCATCGCCTGATGGACGGCGCTACGCTGCTGAAATGCTCGGAGTTCGGCTCTGAGATCATTGCAAATATGTAATTTTCAGGGGTTCAATTCCCATCGAATTCAACAACGAGAGCGTCTGTGGCAGTAGCTGCAGGCGCTTTTTTTGTCACCCATCCCCTTCAATTCCGAGCCCCAGCCGCTCCCACAGCGTTCTCAGATGCGGGTTGCTTTGCTGCATCTGGCGCAGTTTTTCTTTATCGTTGAGGGGCGTTGCTCTGGGCACAGGCTCGTCGTCGGCTTGCGCTTTCTTTTCCACTTTGATGCTGAGGGTGAGACCGCCTCGCCGAAAATGAGTGCGCAAAAACTCAATCACGCCCATTTCCTGCTTGAGGGTACTTTCAGCCAGCGCGCTGTTCACTGTGACCGTAATGTGCTCATTTTCAATGCCAAGCTCCACCTGTCGGAGAAAAGTCTTGGACGAATCGGAAGGAACGCCGTTCGCATATTGCATCCAGGATTTTTTCAATGACTCCACATTAAAATCGGGCGCATACGAGGCTTCTTTGTGATCGGAAACCTTGAGTTGGTCTTCCAGCATGGATTCCAGACTACCCAATTTGGCTACGGTGTGTTTTCGGGTTGGAGCGGGCTGGTTTCGGGTTTCATCCGCCGTAGCCTTGGCGAAGGTGGGTTCAATGTTCTGCGTTTCAAGTTCCGGGTTGGAACTGCCTACCGCCAACTGTCCACCGCCTACTGCCAACTCATTCCGCGTTTCGGGTTCCGGGTTTCCCTCGCGTTCGCGGAAATTCGCGTCATTCGCGGAAATTCGCGTTTCCGATTCCGGGCTTGCCACGGCGGAGGCGTGGTTTCGAGTTCCGAGTTCCAGGTTTCGGGTTTCGGGTTTCGGGTTGAGACCGCCCACTGCCAACCGCTCACCGTCTACCCTTACATCAGGATTTTTTTTTTCCGGGTCACCGGCTGTTTCTACCGGCGAATAACGGACGCGGCGGCGGATGTAACTCATTTTGATGAGCGCCATTTCCGTGTGCAGGCGCTTATTGCGCGCCATTTTGTAGTTGAGGTCGCATTCGTTGGCCAGATTGAGCGCGCTGAGCAGGAGCGCCGCCGGAGCCAGGTGCGCCTGCGTGCGGTATCGCTCTCGGAGATTGTCGGACACTTCGAGCAGCGAGAGCGTAGCTTCATCCTTGCAAACCAGCAAGTTGCGCAAATGTTCGGCCAATCCCAGAATAAAAATATCAGGATCAAAACCCTTTCTCACCACCTCGTCAAACAGGAGCAACACCCCCGGCAGGTCTTCCGAAAGCAGGCCGTCCACAAACCTGAAATAGTAGTCGTAGTCCAGCACGTTCAGGTTCTCCAATACCGCCTCGTAAGTGATGCGATTGCCGCCCGCGGCCACCATGCGGTCAAAAATGGAGAGTGCGTCGCGCAGGGCGCCATCTGCCTTTTGGCCGATGATGTGCAGCGCCGCCTCGTCGGCCTCAATGCCTTCCTGACTGCATATATGCTGCAAGTGTTTGGCGGCATCCTGCGCCGAAATGCGTTTAAAATCGTATATCTGGCACCGCGAAAGGATAGTGGGAATGATCTTGTGCTTTTCGGTAGTGGCCAGAATAAAAATGGCGTAAGAGGGCGGCTCCTCCAGTGTTTTGAGGAACGCGTTGAACGCCTGCGAGGACAACATGTGTACCTCGTCTATGATGAAAACCTTGTACTTGCCCTGTTGCGGCTGAAACCTCACCTGATCTATGAGGGCGCGCATGGCATCCACCGAGTTGTTGGAAGCGGCGTCGAGTTCGGTGATGTTGAAAGATGCGTTTTCGTTGAAGGCTTTGCAGGAATCGCAGGTGTTGCAGGGTTCAAAAGTCGTGCCTGCATTTTGGCAATTGATGACTTTGGCCAAGATGCGCGCACAGGTGGTTTTGCCCACGCCGCGCGGCCCGCAAAACAAAAACGCATGCGCCAGATGCCCCGTTTGGAGGGCGTTTTTCAGGGTTTTGGAAATATGCTCCTGCCCCACGACGTCCTCGAATCGCGCAGGTCGGTATTTACGGGCAGAGACGATAAACTGGCTCATGTTTTTGTCAACATTTGTACTCTCAGGCTGCGAGTTGCCGGCTTCGAGCTTTGAGTAGAATGATTGTGAAAGGGAAAACTTCCCAAAAACGCACTCATTTTCAATAGTAGATTTTGCAATTTCCCCCAATGCAAAATCTAACTTTTTAGCAAAAAAACAAACTCATAGCTCACAGCTCGTGGCTCGCAGCTTTTGAGGTATGCTAAGTAAATACTTGTTACCTTTGAGTATCAGAGACTTTAGCTCCGATGTGCGATTTTACCGTCCAAAGATAGTATTTCAGTTGGAGTTATCACACCCCGAAAATGAAATCTCCCGGCTCAGTGTTTGATAAACTTCAAAGGCTTGTCTGCTTTGCCTAAAAACCTGATGAAGTACAAGCCCTTGCTCAAGCCGGATACGTCCACGCGCTGAATCTGTGAAGCCATTGTTCCCGCCATCACGGTACGGCCTGCGGCATCTGAAACTTCAAAACGAACATTTTCTCGCCACAAGGCTGCTTCTATACTGATTTCAGAAGAAGCCGGGTTGGGAAATACGCGAAACAGCGCGGCATCTTGTTGCACCTCGGTAGCAGCCGAAATGATGCCGTTACAGCCCACTGTATCTACGCGCAAAAACATTTCATCAAAATAAGAATCGTTGTCCTGTCCTGCCTGCCGGGTGCCCATGAGTACAAACCGGATGCGCGAACAATCTTGCGGAATGACTGCCGATGCTTGCACCAATTCCCACACGCCCGATTGAGAACCGTACACCGGCGTTGAGTCCAGCACTGTGCCCGCTGCCGACAAAAATCTCAGCCTGAACTGAGGCAAATCTGTGCCCTGATAATCGCTCAACCAGCCACCGAAACGCGCAATCGCCGTGCCGTTTTGGATGGCTGCGGCAAATGCCTCTACCGACACCTCCTGAAATCCCTCCGCGTAGGGATGCTCCTCACACACGCCGCCTACCGCAAACAAACGGCTGCCGGCGTAGGCGTTGTTGCCGGCACATTCCCCGCTGAGGATGGATTCAAAAGAGCCTGCCGTTTCCGTCCAGGCATTTATGCCGTTTTCTGCGCCGCCATTAATGAGCAAATTGTTGCTGAGCGCAGCAGGCCCGGTTTGAAACGAAATTGCCTGGCTCCAGTCGCTCCAGGCCAGTCCGCGATCCCGGTATCTCACCCGCCAATAGTAGGTGGTATTGGGCGCCAGATTGCTCGCCAATTCATCCGTCAGGTCGTCATTGGCCTGTAAATCAACGTTGTTGTACCAATTGGTGTACTGTTTCCAACGATCAACCGTTGGGTTGGAAAAATCGGGCGAGGTAGAAATTTGCCACTGACTTGCGCCGTGCAGGTCGCCGTCGGGGTCGGAATAGGGAGTAGCCGACAACTCAAGCGTGCAGCCCGAAGATACGACCAATCCCTCGGTCGGGAACACGCCTGTGGGCGTAGCGGGCCCCGCGTTGTAGCGCCGTATGGTGAAGCTGTCTCTCAGCACATTGTTCATAAACACATTTTCATTGCCCCGGCTGATGCGCCGGATGGTAAAAGCGGGATCGTTGCCGGCCCGCACATCAATCCATGCAAAACCGTATTCGTCCTGGCTGATGACATGCTCCGGGTAGTCGTTTTGGGCATATTCGTTCCAATAATCAATATTGCCGCCCGCCGTTGCCACATTGACCATAGTGTGTGCGGCGTTGAGGCTTTGCCCCCTCGAATAACCGTGCGTATGGCCGTAAAAATGCACGCTGGGTTTGCCGCAGGCGGCAGAGAAATTTTCCAATTTTTGAATCACCTGCCCGGTGTAGGCCAGATTTCCGGCAATCCACAACTCCGAATGAAAAGGGTGGTGGATTTGAGCAAAAACAAAATCAATGTGCTCGTTGGAACATGCGTCGTTCAGCACGTTTTCCAACCAGTTCAGTTGCGCCTGTATGAGGTAGCCCGTGTTGGAATCCAGCCCGATGATGCGAACATTGGCGTAGTCTTTGTACCACCAATGCTCTTCGTACCCTGTGGTTCCGTTGGTCGGGAGTTCAAAATATTTGAAATAATTGATTGAGTTGGCCTCGTGATTGCCCAACACCGGGTACATGGGCGTGTGCCGAAACAGGTTTTCGGAGGGGTTGAAATAGGTGTTTTTCCATTGCTGGTAATCGGCGCCGTAATCCACCAAATCGCCGGTAATCATAGCAAATGCAATCCTTCCGGCAATGTCCGCCGTGCCGGTTTGCCCCAGATAACCGATGACGCCGTCGTTGCACATTTCCCTGAAAACATTGGGCCGGCCGGGGTCTCTTTGCATGTCGCTCATGGCGATGAACGAGAACGATTTTTCAGAATCATTCGTCGGTGGCGTCACAAAATCGAAGATGGAACTCATCGTCGTACCAATATTCACGCGATAGAAATAGCGCGTATCGGGCGAGAGGCCGGTCAAGCGGGCATGGAAAATTTGCGAGACGCCCGATCCGGTTTGAGCCTGCCCGGCAGTGCTTTGCCCCAAACTGGTACTCAGACCCCATTCCACCGTGCCTGTCGCAGCCGTCGAGGATTCCCAGGTGATGGTGACGGCGTTGGGGGCGGCATTTTGCAAAAACGGCTGAACCAGAAAGGTTTGAGCGATGGAAGTTTGCAAAAACAAGAACGCTGCAAGGTGGACGAGGTACTTCATGTGGTGAGTGATTGAAAAAATGAGTCCAAATGTAGTCAATCGCGCCCGCTTTGGCGTAATATTGTCATCCGAAAAATCATCATCCAACGCACGCCAACCATGACAGGTAGAATCTCTTTTTTATTGAATTTCACCGTATTCGCCACGCTCTTCCTGCTTTCCTGCCAAGGCCCGCCGCAGACAGTGACTGCCGATGACGACCTCGCCCGTTTCGTCAATCCCTTTGTCGGCACCGGCGCACACGGACACACTTACCCCGGCGCGGCGCTCCCATTCGGCATGGTCCAACTCAGTCCCGATACCCGCCTCGACGGCTGGGACGGCTGCTCCGGCTACCATTTCACAGACACCATTATATATGGATTCAGCCACACGCACCTCAGCGGCACCGGCGTTTCCGATTATGGCGATGTGCTGCTGATGCCTTTTACCGGCGATCCGCTGTTTCACAATGGCGCCGACGGTCAGGCCGGCTACTCCTCCGCTTTCGACAAATCTTCCGAATCGGCTTCGCCCGGTTACTATCAGGTGCGCCTCAAAAAATACGACATCGAAGCCGAGCTGACGGCCACTCCGCGCACGGGCCTGCACCGATATACCTTCCCCGCAGGCGCTGAGGCCGGCCTGCTCATTGATCTCGTTCACCGCGACGAAGTATTAGACGCCGCCCTCTGGCGCCGCAGCGATACCGAGGTGGAGGGCTATCGCATCTCGCGGGCCTGGGCCGAGGAGCAGCACGTTTATTTTTCGGCCAAATTTTCTCAACCCATCGCCGGGCTTCTCTTCGACGGCAAGGCCAAATCCGACACCCTGCGCGGCAAAGAGGTCAAAGCGGCCCTGCGTTTTGCTGCCTCCGATCAGCCTTTGATCGTTCAGGTGGCCATTTCTGCAGCGGACGTGGAAGGCGCCCGCAACAACCTCGCGGTCGAAAATGCCGCCTTCGATTTTGACAAAACGCGCTCCTATGCCCGCGCCGTCTGGAACCAGCAATTGGAAAAAATTCGCGTGGAATCTCACAACGACGAGGAGGCCCGCATTTTTTACACGGCCCTGTACCACGCCTCGCTGCAACCCAATTTGTTCACCGATGCCGACGGGCGTTATCGCGGCCACGACCGCCAAATTCATCAGGCCAAAGAGCACACGCAATACACCGTTTTTTCGCTGTGGGATACCTACCGCGCCGCCAATCCGCTGTACCACATCATTGAGCCGGAGCGCAGCCGCGATTTTGTACACACGTTTCTGCAACAGTTTCGCCAAAGCAGCGAGCTGCCCGTTTGGGAATTGGCCGGCAACGAAACCTACTGCATGATCGGCTACCACTCGGCTGCCGTCATCGCCGACGCCTGGGCCAAAGGCATCCGCGATTTCGACCCTGATCTGGCTTTGGAAGCCATGATAGCAACGGCCAATCAGGATAAGTTCGGCAAAAAGTTCTACCGCGAATACGGCTTCGTACCCGCCGAAATGGAGGCCGAATCTGTTTCCAAAACGCTGGAATACGCCTACGACGACTGGTGCATCGCCCAAATGGCGCAGGCGTTGGGCCGACAGGAGATGTATGAAACCTTCATTCGCCGGGCGCAATCGTACCAAAACCTTTTCGATCCTTCCACCGGCTTTTTCCGCGCCCGCCGCAACCAGAGTTGGATTGCGCCCTTCGACCCCGCCGAGGTCAATTACCACTTCACCGAGGCCAATGCCTGGCAGTATGGATTTTATGCGCCGCAGGATGTAGAAGGCTGGATGGCGCTGCTGGGCGGAGATGAAAAAGCCGCGCAACACCTGAACGCCGTGTTCACCGCCGACTCCAAAACCACCGGCCGCGACCAGGCCGACATCACCGGCCTCATCGGCCAATACGCGCACGGCAACGAACCCAGCCACCACATCGCCTACCTCTACAATTTCTGCGGGCAGCCCTGGAAAACGCAGCAGCGCGTGCAGGAAATCATGCGCAGCCAATACGCCGACGCGCCGGAGGGCCTGTCGGGCAATGAAGACTGTGGCCAAATGTCGGCCTGGTACATTTTCAGCGCGCTCGGATTTTACCCGCTCACGCCCGGCAGCACGGCCTATGTCATCGGTTCGCCGAGGGTGAAAAATGCCGAAATCAAGGTAGGAAAAGGCAAGACTTTCCAGATCACCGTCAAAAACGGCGGCCCGCAATCGCCTTACATTCAGTCGGTTCAGCTCAACGGCAAGGCTTATCGAAAGTCCTTCATCCGCCACGAAGACCTCCTCGCCGGCGGCACGCTGGTATTTACCATGAGCGAGCAGCCCAACAAATCCTGGGGCACAGCGCCCGAAGATCGCCCCCGCAGCCACATCGAAAACAACCGCCTCATGCCGCTGCCGGTCGTGTCTCGCGGCCAACGCGCCTTCTTCGGAACCGACACCATCAAACTGGCGCACCCCCTGCCCGATGCCGAAATCTGGTTCAGCACCGACGGCAGCGACCCGCTTTCCAATGGGAAGAAATACGCACAACCCATTGTCATTAAACAAGATACGGAGATAAAAGCCATAGCGAAGCATCCCAAATGGGGCCAAAGCCTGCCCATCTCCGCCCGCTTCCTGCGCGTGCCGGGCGAGCGCAAAATCACGCTGGCCTTCCCCTTCGCGCCGCAGTACGCCGCCTCCGGTCCCAGCGCGCTCATTGACATGCTCGAAGGCGGCAACGACTACCGCACCGGCGAGTGGCAGGGCTTCGAGGGCGTGGACGTGGACGCCGTGGTGGACCTCGGCGCAGCGCAGCAACTCAGGCAAGTACGCATCCACTTTTTGCAAGACGAAAACGCCTGGATTTTTATGCCCACCGGCGTCTCGTTTTACGGCAGCACCGACGGGCGCAATTTCCGGCTCATCGGCAAGGTACCGGCCCGCACCCGCCCCGAACACAAGGGCACCATCATCGAATCGTTCAGCGTAAAAACTTCCGGCCCGATGCGCTACATCCGTGTGGTGGGCCACAATCGCGGACTTTGTCCGCCCACACACAAAGGCGCCGGCGGCAAAGCCTGGATTTTTGCAGATGAGATCAGGGTGGAGTGATGGTTTTTATAAATATTTTGAAAAATTTAATAACTCGATAAAATGGAAAAGAGATTAGTAAAAATCGCGAAAGAGCTTAATGTAAGTATAACCACGATTGTGGAATTCCTGCATAAGAACGGCTATGAAATTGAAAATAAGCCTACGGCCTGGATCAGTGATGATATGCACACCATTTTGCTCAAGGAGTTCCAAAAATCAATGGACATCAGGGAACAAGCTGATCAATTGGTTATAGGCACTCGTCCGATGCCCAAAAAAGATATCCCCGTTGCCGCGAAAACCGACAAAATTCAACCGGGGACTTCTATCTTGGGGCGCAAGGATGAAGCCCAGCCGGCTAAAGACGTCAAGCCGATGGAAGAGGAAAAGCCACGAGGCTTGCTCCCGAACCGGTTAAAAATTCTTGGCAAAATAGACTTGGATGCCCACAAAGCAAAACGTATTCAAAAAGATCCATTAATCTCTTCTGAAGAAAATATTGTAGATGGGATAATTAGTCGTACAATAAAATCAAAAAATAAATTTATTGACTTAGGGAATTGTGGTCTAAATGAAATTCCAAAAGAATTATTAGAAATGGAGTGGCTGGAGGGAATTAATTTAGGCCCTGAGTATTATGATATAGAGGAAAAAAAAATGAAAAAATCCAACCAATCTCATGGGGCGAATCGATTTTATTCATCACTTGAAGGGTTTAAAAGTTTTCCTAAATTAAAATTTTTAAGTATAAACAATTGCAATATAGATGATTTATCATTTCTGACTAATAACTCAAAATTAGAACATCTTTCCGCAGAAGGTAATCATATTTCGAATTTAGATGACTTGCCGAATCTGCCCTATTTAAAAAATATTTTCTTGAATGGAAATACGGTAAGCGATACTGACGTTTTGTCAAATTTACGTTATTTGGAGATATTGCGACTTTCAAATAATCGCCTTCAAGAATTACCATATCTCTTCCCCGGGCTCTTTCATTTGGATTTGTCAAATAATGAGATACAAGATATATCTGCAATTGGTGATTTAGAATATTTATTAATTTTAGATTTGTCAAATAATTTGATTAAGGACATTTCTCCTTTGTCGAACTTAAAATCTATAGAACAATTATATTTGACAAACAATAAAATAAATGATATATCATATTTGAGGTTATTGCCTGAATTGAAGTTTATTTCAATAGATCTCAATCCTATTAAAGACTGCCCTTTCGAGGTTTGGGGGAGCAATGATATAAAGCTAATTCGGGGTTATTTTGAGTCATTGCAGCGGCAATATGATAATGAAAATACTGATCGACAAGAAGTTAAGCTTGTTTTTGTTGGAAATAGCGCAGTTGGAAAAACTCAACTGATTAATCTGCTTATCAAAGGAGATTGTATTAATGAAAGGAATTCTACTCATGGGATTAATGTGATAAAATTTTATCCATCTAATTCGCCACTCAAACAGTTTAAAAATAGATTTGATAAAAATTTCTCAGTGAATATTTGGGATTTTGGTGGTCAAGAATATTATCATGGAACTCATCAGTTATTTTTAAGCAATCATGCAGTTTATGTTTTATTATGGGAGAGGTCAACGAATTTAAATGGTGTAGTAAGCACTGAGTTATCAAAAGGAATATTTGAAGACCTTGAACATTTTGATTATTGTTACTGGTTGGAGAGTATCAGACACTATGCCCCTGACAGCCCTGTACTTATTGTTCAAAATAAGATAGATGACCCTGATCAACCCAAAGAACGAATTTCCAATGCGTTATTGGATTCGTATAATGTTGAACAAGATGCGTACTCCCTAAGTATAACGAATGCACTCTCTAATAATTCACCTTATAAACGGTTGTTTGATAATTTTTGCGATGAGCTTATAGGTTTATTAATAGATAGTGCAAGTAAATTTAAATATAATTCTGTTTGGATTAACATCAGAGATGAAATAGTTAATGTGGCACATAATAATATGAATAAATTTTCTGAATACTTAAATGAGGGTGCCTGGATGGATATTAGCGATTTTAACAAAGTGTGTATTGGTATAGATCAAAATTTCTCAGAAGATGAATTACATAGTCTTGTTAACTGGCTAAATAATATTGGTACACTGAATTATTATCCAAACAATTCACGACTTAAGTCAAAGATCTTTTTAAATCCTAAATGGATAACAACTACAATTTATGAAATCTTAGACAAGACTGTACTTGATAAAAAAGGCGAATTTTATTTGTCGGACATAAAACAAACCCCTGAAATATTTATTGAATTGATGAAAGAAATGGATATCGTTTTTCCTCATCCATTAATGGAAAATGTGTACATAGCCCCTCAGTATCTACCATCTGAACATGCTATTGAGGACTTATTTGCAATTGCGGAGTTAGGGTTGCGAAGGTCGTCTTATCGGATTCGAGTGCCCATTTTTTTCTACAAAAAACTAATGCATAGGCTTATTTTGTATTTTGGAATGGAGGCTGATGTCATTGCCAAATACTACTGGAAACATGGTATAGTCTTTGTTACGAAAGGAGGGACAAGGTGTTTGGTGAAGGGACTTTATACTGAGGAGTCAAATAGACAAGGCGTTATTTTAGTTGGAATTGAAAATTCGAATGAACATAACCTGCTTCAAAGAGAGATATTTGAAAGAATGCTAATTATTTTGTCGAGAAAAGAGGAAGAATTAGGTTTTCGTATATTTCCACCTACATTGGGAATAAAATCTATTCTTGAAAGTGCTGAAAGTAATGATGATATTTATAAATATGGGCATGATAATTCTCCTTATACAAGCTTATGGACAGACGAGTTAAGAGTTTTGCCGCGATGGCTTAATGTTTTAGATATCGCGGTTGGCGATTCAGCTTTTATTTCATTAATTAAGTTAGTTAAAGCGGTAAAAGGAGGTAGAAAAAAGATTGAAACAGAATCTGGAGAGATTTTGACTATCAATAAATTTGGATTTTTACTTGACAGTACGGTCTCTATGCCATTAAAGATATTTGTTTCTTACTCTCACAATGATATCCAATTGATGAGACGATTAGATACTCATTTAGCTCCTTTAAAACGCTTGGAAAAAGTGGTGTCATGGACAGATAGGGAAATATTGCCAGGAAGTAACTGGGACTTAACCATTCAAAATCAACTCAATGAGGCCGATATAGTTTTATTGTTGATTTCAGCAGATTTTGTTGCTTCTGAATATATTTGGAATAAAGAGTTTGCGGTTGCTTTAGAAAGAGAAGAACAACGTAAATGTATGGTTATACCAATACTACTTCAACCAGTAGATTTTAATGGATTACCCTTCTCCGAAAAACATATGATACCTATTGATGAGGGAACTGGAAAGAGAGAGTTGCGCCCAATTACATTATGGAGTAATACAGAACAGGGCTTTGCAGAGGTAGCGAAGCAAATTAGAATTTTAATAGATAAGAAAGAATTATATTTCACTTAATCTTTTATTGGTTTTCAATTAATTCGTTAATCACATATTACCATGCTCCTTCTCCTCCTCTTTCAATACTTCCTCTTTGCGGCGCCAACCCCGGGGCAGCCGCCCTCCGCGCCCGCCTTCCGTTTCGCCATCGTTTCCGACACCCACATCGGCGGAGCGCCCACGGCCTCCGAAGACCTCCGCCGCACCGTTGCCGACATCAATGCCGACAGCACGCTGGCCTTTGTCGTCATTTCCGGCGACGTGACCGAACTCGGCTCCGATGTGGAATTGGCCGAAGCGCACGAGATACTCCGTCACCTCAACAAGCCCTGGTACGTCATTCCCGGCAACCACGACACCAAGTGGTCGGAAAGCGGCAACAACAGCTTTCTGCAGGTTTTCGGCTACGAACGCTTTTATTTCGAGTACGGCGGCTTTGTTTTTCTGGGTTGCAACAGCGGCCCCAACATGCGCATGGCGCCCGGCCTCGTACCCGCCGAAGACCTGCGCTGGCTCGATTCCATCGTGGTACAATTGCCTGCCGGTCAGCCGCTTGTGTTTTTCAATCACTACCCTTTGGACGAGGGTTTGGGCAATTGGTACAAAGTGACAGACATCCTGAAAAAAGCCAATACCCAGGCGGCGTTTTGCGGTCATGGCCACGCCAATAAAATCCTGTCGGCAGAGGGCATTCCTGCGGCCATGTGCCGTTCCAATCTCCGCGCCAAAGCAGATACCGGCGCTTACAACATCGTTGCCGTTTTTCCCGATTCGCTCACCCTTTCCGAGCGCCGACCCGGAGGCCGCACGACTGCGCCCTGGCATCGCATCGCCTTGGGGCAGCGGGATTTCAGCGCCGACACGACCCGCTATTCCCGCCCCGATTTCAGCATAAACGAGCGATACCCGCAGGTAAGGCCCCTGTGGCAAATACAAGACCCCTGCGACATCGGTGCGGGCATTGCCGTTTCCGGCGACGTAGCGGTGTATGCCAACACCTGCGGCAATGTGAAAGCTGTTTTTTGGAAAAACGGAACCCCGAAATGGGCGTTTTCCGCGCTGGGCAAAATCTATTCCACGCCGGCCATCGAAAAGGGTAGGGTAGTGTTCGCCTCCGCAGACAGCGCAATCTATTGCATTTCAGTATATTCGGGTGAATTGATCTGGCAATTCAAAACAGGGAAAGCCATCGTAGCCTCGCCGGTCATCGCTGACGGGGTGGTGTATATCGGCTCCTCGGAGGGCAAGTTTAGGGCGATTTCTTTGCAATCAGGAGCGCTGTTGTGGGAGTTCGGCGGCGTAGAGGGCTTTGTGGAAACTCGTCCGGCGGTGGATGCCGAGCGGGTGTATTTTGGTAGTTGGGGCACTTATTTTTATGCCTTGAACCGCAAAGACGGCGCCCTTGCCTGGCGCTGGAGCAATGGAGGGAGCAACCGCATGTTGTCGCCGGCGGCGGTTTTTCCGGTGTTGGCAGATGGGAAGGTGTTCATCGTGGCGCCGGATCGTTTTGCAACGGCATTGGATGCCCGAACGGGCCGCGTTGTTTGGCGGACAGACAAAAAAGTAGGTCGTGAGTCCATCGGAATCTCAGCCGATCAGCAGACGATTTATGTCAAATCCATGACCGACACCATCACGGCTTTTTCTGCAAAAGGCAGCACCTTGCAACAAAAATGGCAGGCACCCGCCGGCTACGGCTACGACATTGCGCCCTCGCCCATGACGGAGCGGGCCGGTCGGCTGTTTATTCCCACCGATAAAGGCGTGCTGATAGCCCTCAACCCGGCCACGCAAAAAGTGGAGTGGTCGCACAGGTTATGCAATGCCTTGATTAACAATGCTGTGCCCTTGCCCGATGGCAGAGTGTTGGGTACTACGATGGACGGGCTGGTGTTTTTATTACAGGAAAAGTGATTTATTATGATCCCTTCGAGTAGGAATATTGCATGCGGGTAGAACCCGCAGAATAGCTCACACGAGATGGAATCTCGCGCGAGCGTTTTATTACAGGAAAAGTGATTTTTACAGATACAATCAACACAAACAATATGAAAAAGACCATTTTATTATGGCTCATCAGCTTGGTTATGCTGGGGCCTGTCTTTGGACAAACAGCGCCGACATTGGGAAAAAACAGCGATCAGGAAGTCATTTCCACCATGTCGTTGGATGAAAAAGTGCGTCTGCTGGTCGGCATGGGCATGCGTTTGCCGGGAATGCCGGGCAATGCGCAACAAGGCCCTGTGGTGGGCCAAACGCAGGACAAAGTACCCGGAGCTGCCGGTACCACCGCCACCTTCCAACACTTGGGCATTCCGGGATTGGTAGTCGCCGACGGGCCTGCGGGATTGCGCATTTCGCCAACCCGGCCCGGCGAAGACAAAACGTATTACTGCACCGCATTTCCCATTGCTACACTGCTGGCGGCCTCCTGGGATACGCCCTTGGTAGGAAAGGTAGGCGAAGCGATGGGCCGCGAAACCAAAGAGTACGGCGTGGACATCATTCTCGGTCCGGGTATGAACCTCCACCGCAATCCCTTGGGCGGGCGCAATTTCGAGTACTACTCTGAAGACCCCCTGCTGACGGGCAAAATGGCAGCCGCAATGGTCAATGGCATACAATCGAATGGCGTAGGCACCTCCATTAAACACTTTGCAGTCAACAATCACGAGACCAACCGCAACACCATCAATGTAAAAGTGAGTCAACGGGCGCTGCGCGAACTGTACCTCCGGGGTTTTGAAATTGCGGTAAAAGAATCGAACCCCTGGACGGTAATGAGCAGCTACAACAAGGTCAACGGCACTTATACTTCTCAAAGTGCGGAATTGCTGAAAACCGTCTTGCGCAAAGACTGGGGTTTCAAAGGCTTTGTTATGACCGACTGGTTTGGCGGAGATAACGCCGTGGAACAGATGAAAGCCGGCAATGATCTGCTCATGCCCGGAACGCCCAAACAGGTGGAACTCATTACCCAGGCTGTGAAAGAAGGCCGCCTGGAAGAACGCTTTCTCGACGAAAATCTGGCGACTATGCTGCCTATCTTTCGCCAATCGCCGGCCTTCAAAGGTTATCCCGCCTCCCTATCGCCTGATTTGAAAAGCCATGCAGTTGTGGCGCGTCAGGCAGCGACGGAGGGCATGGTACTCCTCAAAAATGACGTTGGAACCTTGCCATTGCGCAACCAGCGCCGAATAGCGGCCTTCGGCAATCACTCCTACGATCTGGTTTCCGGCGGTACCGGCAGCGGCGATGTCAACGAAGCTTATACGGTTTCGCTTCCGGAGGGTTTGCAAAATGCCGGCTTCCAGTTGATGGAACCGCTGCGCAAAGCTTACGAGATGTACCTCGGCGAAGAAAAGGCCAAACAGCCCAAAAACAAACCATTTTTCCTTCCGCCGCCGCATATTGCCGAACTGGCGCTGTCGCAAGATCAGATCAATGCCGCTGCCGCAAGTGCTGATTGCGCCATTGTCACCATCGGGCGCATTGCAGGAGAGTTTGCAGATCGCAAGGCTGCGGATGATTTTTATTTGTGGCAGGCCGAGCAGGATTTGTTACGCATGGTTTCCGAGACTTTTCACAGCAAGGGCAAAAAAGTGATCGTCATCCTCAATGTCGGCGGGGCCTTGGATGTAGCTTCCTGGCGCGATAAAGCCGACGCCATTCTGCTGGCTTGGCTGCCAGGACAGGAAGCCGGAAACGCCATAGCCGATGTACTCACAGGGAAAGTCAATCCATCGGGGAAACTACCGACGACCTTTCTGAAGCGGTACGAAGACGATCCTACAGCGGCCGGTTTTCCCGGAAAGGAATTCGGCGAGCCTGTTTTTATGGGATTTGCCACCGTCCGGCAGGCCGAAATTGAATACGAGGAGGGCGTTTACATGGGCTACCGGGCTTGCGATAAGCAAAACATCGAACCGGCGTACGAATTCGGCTACGGCCTTTCTTACACTACATTTTCCTACACCGATTTGAAGTTGAGCAGCCCGAAATTCAAAAACAAAATGACGGTATCGGTAACGGTTACCAACACAGGGAAAGTGGCCGGCAAAGAAGTGGCCCAACTGTACCTGAGCGCTCCGGCATTGAGCATGGATAAGCCGGCACAGGAGCTGAAAGGATTTGCCAAAACGCGCCTGCTCCAGCCCGGCGAATCGCAGGTGCTGAGTTTTGATCTGGATGCGCGCGCCCTGGCTTCTTTTGATGAAAAAAGCGCTGCCTGGCTCGCCGACAAAGGACTTTACACCGTCAGGGTAGGCGGCTCCAGTCGGGGAATGCGCTTGCAGGCCGAGTTCAAATTGGCAAAATCCATGGTAGTGGAAACGGTGAGCCGGTTGCCGGCGATGGAGCGGTGAGTGGAATGGCCATAATGCAAAACACTTGCAATACAAGGAATTGAAAAAGGCCGCGAAGAAGAGCGTCTGTACTTTGTCGTCAATGCCTACAAGCAGGGTATCGCCATTCCGGTCATTGCGCTGATTGCGGCCGTCAGCGAGGAGGAGGTGTCGCGGATACTTGGGGAGCAGGGGCTTGTGTGAGGAATGGGGCATAAGTCCAAGCGGTCCGCCTACCCCTCCACCCAAAACAACTCCGCGCTCACAAAATCCGCCAGCAACTTCCCGCTGCGGCTCAGGGTAAAAACATCATTGTCGGCCCTCACAAGCCCTTGATGCAGAAAGGCTTGTACCTGTTGGCGAAAATATCCGGCAAAGTGTGCGCCCATCCTTTCGATCTGTTCCAGGCGGCAGCCCCACTGAGTGCGCAGCCCCGTCATCACATACTCGTTGTAGCGATCTGCCGCCCCGAGTATTTCTTCGTCCCAGACAAGCCCGCGCAGCGATTCCCAGGGCGCCGGGGTTTCCAGGTGTTTGACATACACAGGATTATTGGGCAAATTCCATTGCCTGTTTTGCCCGTTGTACGAGTGTGCGCCCGGACCGAGGCCGAGGTATGGTTCGCCTAACCAGTAGGAGGTGTTGTGCTTGGCGTACAGGCCGTTTTTGGCAAAATTGGAAATCTCGTACTGCTCGTAACCGGCCGTTTCGAGGGCGTCCATGAGGTACAGAAACTGCCGGGTAGCTTTTTCTTCTTCTACGGCAGGGCTTTTCCCCGTTTTGACAAAATGCGACAGGGCCGTCTTAGGCTCCACCGTGAGGCAGTAGCAGGATAGGTGCGGAATGCCATAATCCAAGAGGGTTTGAATATTGGCCGCCCATTGCTCATCGGAGGTGATGGGCGCCCCGTAGATCAGGTCGCAGGTGAGTTGGTCGAAGCCCAGAGCGAGGGCCGATTCTATACAGCGCCGCGATTCTCCGGCATGGTGCGCCCGGTTCATCCATTGCAAATCTTCGTCTGCAAATGACTGAATACCAATGCTCAGGCGATTGACCGGGGTGTTTCTGAGGGCGCGCAGGTACTCGTCCGTCAGGTCGTCGGGATTGGCCTCCAGCGTGATTTCTGCGTCGTCGGCTACGGCAAAGGCAGCGTTGATGCGTTCAAAAAGGCGCTCTAATTCTCCAGCACTCAACAACGAAGGCGTGCCTCCGCCGAAGTAAATGCTGTCCAACACAACGGGGCCTCCAAAAAAATCCTGCCGCCCTTGCAATTCTTTTTCCATCGCCGCCAACAAAGGCTTCTTGAGTTTCAGCGAGGTAGAAAAATGGAAGTTGCAGTAGTGGCAGGCCTGCCGGCAAAATGGAATATGGAGGTATAAACCCGGCATCAGCAGCCTAATTGCGCGAGCGACTCCTCAATGACGCGCAATTTTGCCTCGCCGTCGGCTAATTTCTGGCGCTCTTTGGCCACTACGGCTTCCGGCGCGCTGCCTACAAAGCGCTCATTGCTCAGCTTGGCCTGCACCGAAGCAATGAACCCGCGATAGTGCTCCTGCTCTTTGCGCAGGCGGGCGCATTCTTCGTCTTTGTCCAAGCCCTTTTCCACCACGGCGAAGAACTTGTCCTTGCCGGCTAAGAAGGCTACTGCGTTTTCTATGTCGCTTTGCGTGATCTCGAAGGTTTCCAGCACGGCCATTTTGGAGATCATCTCCTGAAGGCCGGCAGTTTGGAACAGACCCGTTGCCGTGCGGCTGTCTTGCACAAACACCTTGAGCGGGTCCTTCATTTTGATACCGTAGTTGTTGCGCACTTCGCGGATGGCGGTCACGAGTTCTTTGGCCTCCTCGATGAGTTGGAGGAAGTCGTCGTCATAAGCAGCGCCTTGCGGCAAACTGCTCACGATACAATCTTCGCCTTCGAGGCGTTCGCGCAATTGGTGCCAGATTTCCTCGGTCACAAAGGGCATAAAAGGATGCAGCAGGGCCATCATCTGCTCGTACATGGCGGAGGCCTTTTCCACGGTGGCGCGGTCAATCGGTTCGCCGAAAGCCGGTTTGATCATTTCCAGATACCAAGAGCAGAAGTCGTCCCAGATGAGTTTGTACAGCGTCATCAGGGCTTCCGAAAGGCGATATTCTTTGAACATCACATTCACCCGGTCTATCGTGGCGTGCAGGCGCTGCTCCATCCATCTGCCTGCAATCGTTTGAATGGCATCGGTTTGTGCATCGGGCGCCTGCTCCGATACCGGCCAGCCTTTGATGAGACGCAGGGCGTTCCACATTTTGTTGCAGAAATTGCGGCCCTGTTCGCAGAGTTTGCTTTCGTTGAGCACTTCGCCGGTTTTGGGGTCGAAGGGCGCATCGAAAATAATGTCGTTGCCGGCTGCGGCACTGGAAAGCATCCCGAAGCGCACGCCGTCGGCGCCGTAGTTGTCGAGCAATTGCAGGGCGTCCGGGGAGTTGCCCAGCGATTTGCTCATTTTGCGGCGCTTGTTGTCGCGCACCATGCCGGTGAAATACACATCGCGGAAAGGCTGAGCGCCTTTTTGAGCGATCAGGTCTTTGCCCAACAGTTCGGGCGCCCATTCGTAGCCCGACATAATCATGCGCGCCACCCAGAAAAACATGATGTCCCAGCCGGTGACGAGCAGATTGGTGGGGTAGTAATATTTCAGTTCTTCCTGATTTTCAAAGCCGTCGAACACGGAAATGGGCCACAACCAGGAGGAGAACCAGGTGTCCACCACATCTTCTTCCTGGCGCAGGTCGTCCATGCTCAGGTTGGATTTGCCGGTGGCTTTGCGGGCCTGTTCGAGGGCTTCTTCGGCGGTTTCGGCCACAAAAACGTGCTGGTCTTCGCCGTTGGCTTCATAGCGGAGGTACCAGGCGGGAATGCGCTGTCCCCACCAGAGTTGCCGGGAGACGCACCAGTCGCGCACGTTTTCCTCGCGCAGCCATTGGTAGTACATATTCCACATGCCTTCCGGGTAAAATTTCACCTCGCCTTTGCGCACGGCCTCCAGCGCAGAGGCGGCCAGGTCTTTCATTTCCAAAAACCACTGCAAAGACAGGCGCGGCTCCACTACGGCGTCGGTGCGTTCGGAGTGGCCGATTTTGGTGCGATAGTCTTCCAATTTGACCAAGTTTCCGCTCTCCTCCAGCAGCCCCTTGATCTTTTTGCGGGCAGCGAAACGGTCTTCGCCCACCAAGATGATGGCCGCTTCGTTGAGCTTGCCGTCTTCGTCGAGGATGTCTATGACTTCCAGTCCGTGGCGCTTGCCGATTTCGAAGTCGTTGGGGTCGTGCGCCGGAGTGATTTTGAGGGCGCCGGTGCCGAATTCCCGGTCCACATAAGTATCGGCTATGATGGGAATAGCCTTGTCAATCAGCGGGATAAGTACCTGTTTGCCGATCCATGCCTGATAGCGCTCGTCTTCCGGGTGTACGGCCACCGCCACGTCGGCCATGATGGTTTCGGGACGTTGGGTAGCGATGACGATGCCCTGTGTGGGGTCGTCTGCCAGCAGATATTGGATGTGAAACAGGCGGGCATTTTCCTCCTGATAAAGGACTTCCTCGTTGGAGAGTACCGTTTTGGCCTCCGGGTCCCAGTTGGTCATGCGTTTGCCGCGATAGATGCGGCCTTTGCGGTACAAGTCCACAAAAACCTTGATGACGGCTTTAGACAGGCTTTCCTCCATCGTGAAGCGGGTGCGTTCCCAGTCGCAGGAAGCGCCGAGGCGTTTGAGCTGATCGAGGATGATGCCGCCATATTTGTCTTTCCAGTCGAAAGCATGTTGCAGAAACTCGTCGCGGGAAATATCGCCTTTGCGAATGCCGCGCTCGCGCAGCAGTTTCACCACCTTGGCCTCGGTAGCGATGGAGGCGTGGTCGGTGCCGGGTACCCAACAGGCGTTTTTGCCTTCCAACCTCGCCCTGCGAATCATAATATCCTGAATGGTGTTGTTGAGCATGTGCCCCATGTGCAGCACGCCGGTGACGTTGGGCGGCGGAATGACGATGGTATAGGGTTCGCGCTCATCGGGCGTGGAGTGGAAATAGCCTTTACGAATCCAGTGTTCGTACCATTTGGCTTCGGTTTCCTGCGGACTGTATCGAGTAGAGAGTTCCATCTTCGCGGTTGCTTGTTGTTAAGGGCCGCAAAGATAGGGGATTTTGGGGAAGGAGTTGTAAGCGTTTTAGCGGTGCTCAATTTGCCTCTCTGAACCCTTTGAATTTTTTGTTCTTCGTTGCCCCCGTACCCCAATCTCCTATCACAATTCCGGTAATTCCCGTCGTGTCGAGCCACTGGTAATCTGGATTCATTTCGAGAAAATGGGAGAACAGAATGGTGGATTTTGTTGCGGACATCAGTTTGTCGGTGTTGGTTACTTTAAATTCGTTTACTTCTTGTGGACTGATTTTCAAGGGGATATTTCCGCAAAAAACGTGATCGCTGTCTTTTGTGTATGGAAATTCCAGGAACTCAAAGGTAGCCGGATCGGCCAGGACTATGATATGATCATCAAGAAAAACGCGGTTGTTATCTTTTGAATAACCAGATTCATGAATCACCTGAAAGCTGCGCGGATCGGCATGTTCGATGAGCCGGCCGTGATAGAACACCGCATTTTTATCCTTCGCGTATTTTTTACTCTTCAGAACCCTGAAACTTTTCGCGTCATGCGCATCTATCGGAGTAATTCTTTTGCCCACCGACTCATCATAAGATACCCAAACCCATTGACCGTTCTCTTTTCGATATCCTGATTGACAAGATGTGAAAAACAAAACAAACAGCGCTCCGATGATTGGCCTGATTCTCATTTTTATATTTGGTTTACAAGGTGTTGTATTTCGTTGGATGTCCGTTGATTAGCATCTTGTTGTGAGTTGTAAAACGAAAAACAGCCTGTGACGGGAGTGCTGTCGCAGGCTGTTTGTTCAGTTGTCATCAAGCGTTGGCTGCTCAGCAATACCGTTCAAAAGCCATCTTCAGGTTTTCGGCGATGATCTCTGCGGAGCGGCCTTCAATGTGCATTCTTTCGAGGAAGTGTACCAATTTGCCGTCTTTGAACAAAGCGATGGACGGCGAAGAGGGCGGGTAAGGCAACATAAACTCTCTGGCCTTGGCAGTTGCGGCCTGGTCAACGCCGGCGAACACCGTCAACAGGCGGTCGGGGCGCTTGTCGTGGCGGGCCGCTAATTTGGCGCCCGGACGAGCATTGGCGGCAGCGCAGCCGCATACGGAATTGACGACGACCAAAGCCGTGCCTTCAGTATTGTTCAATGCTGTCGTTACTTCCTCAGCACTGTGCAAGCTCTCGAAACCATAGTTGGTGAGGTCTTGAGCCATGGGTGCGGTAAGTTCTGCTGGATACATGGATATTATCGTTTTGGTAGTTGTTTGAATAAAATCGGCTATAAATACAGCGGAAGGCGGCACTTGGTTCATTCATGTGGGCAGGATAGTGAAGGGGTGACTATCCGTTCAGGCAGAGAAAGTCACCCCTTCACTATACGCTGATATTCAGCAATCACTTCATTACTGCATCTCCGTCACCCGAATCAGCTTGTCTTCCACTTCCTGCACCAATTCGATGAAATGCGGCAGGCGTTTGGTGTCTTTGTTGCGTTCAAACGGCAAATCCACCTGTACATGCTCTACGATGCGGGAGGGCGCTTTTTTCATCATATAGATGTCGTCGCCGAGGTAAACGGCTTCTGCAATATCGTGTGTGATGAAAACGACGGTGGGGTGAAATTTGAGCCAGATTTTGGCCAGCAAGTCCTGCATTTGCAGGCGGGTGTTGATGTCCAATGCGCCGAATGGTTCGTCCATGAGCAGTATTTCAGGGTTGGCCATCAGGCTCCGGGCAATGGCTACGCGCTGCAACTGCCCGCCGGAGAGGGTAGGGTACTGGGCATACTTGTTTTCGTGTCCCTCCAAACCCATGAGCTGAATCATTTCCATCGCCTTGTCGCGGCGTTCCTTTTCGGGTACATTTTGGAAACTCAGTGGCAGCGCTACGTTGTCCAAAACCGTCATCCAGGGCAAAGATGAATATTGCTGAAAGACCATGCTCACGCGTTTGGACGCGTCCAATGGCTTGTCGTGCAGGAGCACTTCGCCGCTTGTGGGCTTTTGGAGGTCGGCGATGTAGCGCAAGAGGGTGGACTTGCCGCAACCCGATGCGCCGAGGATGACCACAAACTGGCCTTGAGCGGGTTTGTCTTCTACCAAAAATTCCAGGTCTTTGATAATGAAGGTTTTACCTCCGTCGTAACTCTGGCTGATATTGCGCAGGTGGATGATGTTGGGACGCTCTGTATCTTTGAAAATGCTCATGATTGGGCAGTTGTTTTATTGAGTTTTGCTTTGAAAGAGCTTGAACTCGCCGTAAAGAATGATGATGATGGAAGTGACGATGAGCACCGGCGCCAGCGTAGCGAAAATGCCCGACAAGGAGGGTACAAATTCACTTTGCAGGATCAGCAACAAAACCGTTCCCAACAAAGCCAGAATGCCGTATTCGGTTTCTTTCAAACCCTCGCGCACCGATTTGAGGTGTTTGTGCGGAAAGAGGCGCTTATCGAAATAGCTGAAAATGCGATCTTGCAAGAAACCGATCAGGATGATGACGATGAGCGCCGCAAACATGCCTTCGAGCTTGCCCTGGCGCGCTTTGAGGTATATGAGCGAGCCGATGCCGCCCTTTCGGTTGAGCAACTCCGCAATGATGATGTACGTCCACGAAATGGCCGTCAGCACCCGAATGTCGTCCATCAGTTTGGACATCACAGCAGGAATATAGACGCTTTTGATGGTTTGCCAATTCTTGGCGCCCAGGGTGTAAACGGTTTGGAGATACACATCCTGCACCTCGTCTATGCGCTGCACGACTACCGGCAACAAATAGACGATGATACCAAAAGCGAGGAACGCTATTTTCATCTGGTCTTCGATGCCGAACCAAATAATGAAAACGCCCGTGAGCGCAGTCAGGGGCAGGTATCGCAGGGCGTCCACCTGTTTGCTGAAAAGCCCGCGAAACAAAGGCAACAGCCCAATGAGGAAGCCCAAGGGAATAGAAATGAGCACAGCCCAGAAATAGCCTTGAATATTGAGCCAGACCGAGCGCCAGGTGTTTTTCAGCAACTCGTCTTTTTGAATCAGGCCGGGATAAGAAGTAAATACGCGCTGTGGCGGCGGCAGAAGCGGATATACTTTTTCAAAAACCTTGGCATTGGCGAAAGCCGCAGAATCGGCACGGGCCAGCGAGTCTAAATCTATATGCACAGCCAATGAGTCGTCATCGGCAAAGGCAGAAGGCAGGCGGGTTTCGTAGCCCTCGATGATGGGCTTTTGTTCTGAATAAAATTCTGCCAGGCCCCACCAGGCCAAGAAGAAAAGAATCAGCCCGGCAATACCGAGCGCAATGCTTTGTGGACGGCTTAACCCGCCCCGAAGTGTGAACAGCGACATATTTTGATATAAATTAGCGCCCGAAATTATGCTTTTCTTCCATTTGATCTATCATTTTTATCCTCCTGCGCATGAAATTTTCTGAAATACTGCCGGCATTGCGGCGTCGCGTACGCTTCTTTTGGGAGGCACAAACGCGTTACGACATCCATTCGCCTTTTGTGGCCGGATTAGTAGAGGCTGTGCTGGAAGACAATCGCAATTATTATGCGTTTTCAGATATTGAAGTAGCCCGCAGCAGGTGGCTGGCCGATGAAGAAATGATACACTTGCCAAGACTTGGCGCGGGTTCTACCATCAGCGACGCCTCGCAACGCAGGGCCGGAGACATCCTTCGCAGCACCGCCGTCGGTCCCGAAACCGGGCGCAGGTTGTTTCGCCTGGCGCTATGGCTACAGCCCGAATCCATCCTCGAATTGGGTGCCTCCATGGGCATTTCCACCGCGTATCTGGCTGCCGCCGATGCTCGAATCCCTCTGTTGAGCATCGAGGGCAATGCGGCTGTTGCGACGAAAGCGAGGCAGCATCTTGCCGACTTGGGTTTGCAGCATGTAGAGCTTGTTTCCGGTCTGTTTGAGGAGCAATTGCCCGCCGCGTTGAGCAAGTTGGGCCGCTTGGGTTTGCTCTTTATTGACGGCGATCACCGCAAAGAAGCCGTTTTGAAACACGTTCAAACCTGTTTGCAACATCATCACAACGACAGCGTATTCGTCATTGCCGACATTCACTGGTCGGAGGATATGGAGCTGGCCTGGAGCGAGTTATGCGCCCTGCCGGAAGTGACCCTTTCGGTTGATCTGTTTCACTTCGGGTTGTTGTTTTTTAAAAAAGAACTACTTGAAAAACAGCACTTTGTCGTTGTGCCTGCTCATTGGAAACCCTGGCGGATGGGCTTTTTTTCGGGTAGATAATACATACAAAGGGGCGACTCCGCCAAGACAGAGCCGCCCCTTCGCACATCTGGTTTAAACAGATTATTTTATCAGCGTCACATCTCCTTTGAACAACTTCACGCTGCCGTCTATAAACTCCACCTCTGCAAAATAAGCAAAGACAGCAGCATTGTAAAGTTGAGCGCGGTGATTGCCGTCCCAACCATACGCCGGGTCATTGGGCGGGAAATTATACACCTCAAAAACAGACTCTCCCCAGCGATTGAACACCTGGAAAGAACGTATGTATGCCACGTCCTCGCCGGCAAAGACCATCAGACGGTCGTTGGTGCCGTCGTTGTTGGGCGAGAAGGCATTGGGAATGAACACTTCACGCGGATTGGCCACAAAAATGGTCACGTCGTCTGTAATTCGGCAGCCGTTGTTGTCCACCAATGTAGCGGAGTAAATGACGGTATTGAAAGGCCGTACCTCAAATTGCAAACAACCATTGCAGGGCAGGGAATCCGTAGCGCCCCATTGGAACGACGCCACTTCATTTTCAGGAATATTGTACTGCGCCTGCACATTGGCTCTTTGGCCCAATCGAATAAACTGATCCGGTCCCAAATCCAAAACAAGGTCATTGCCCTGCGGCAAGCTGACTTCCATAGCTAGTTCGCAGCCCGTAGCATCCTGAACGACAATGCTGTACGTTCCGCCGCCGAGGTTGGGGTAGAAGGTTTGCGCCCTGAACGCAGCGCCATTTACACTATACATATATGGAGGCGTTCCGCCTGTCACCCCCCCGATGAGGATGCTGCCGTCTGTATCGCCGAAACAGGTGGGATTGTCCAACACCGGCTGCAAGGCCCGCGGGCGCTCCGGATTTTCAGACACGATGACCAGATCAGAGGCTGAGCAACCGTTTTGCGTGTTCACGACCCGAAGCGTGTAAGTGCCGGGAGAGGCAACATCAAGTGCGAGCGAGTTGGAGATGATGGCGCTACTGCCTGCGAGCAGCCACTCGTATCGCATAATGGCGCCGGTGGAGGAACCGGTGCCGTTGATTTGCACGGTTGGATGCAGACAGTCAATTTCCTGATCTTGCCCGGCTAAGGCAGTCGGTATGGCAATGTCCTGCGTCACCGTCACAGAGTCGGTACTGACGCAACCGTTGCGCTGATTGGTGACCCGAAGTATGTAACGTCCCGGACGGTTGATGACCGGAGCAATTCCGGTGCTGCCCGAAACGATGTTGCCGCCGACGGTTGTCCATAAATAAGCCATGCCCGGCCCCGAAGCAGAACTGCTGCCGTCCAAAGCGTCTGCGGTGACGATGCAGTTGAGGTGGCGAGGGGCGCCGGCTTCGGCAACAGGAAGCTGTATATCTTGAGCAACAACAACCGGGCGCTCGGAAACGCAACCCGAGTATGTGTTGACAACCCTGAGCGTGTATTGCCCCGGTTGAGCAGTGGTGTAACTAAGTTGATTGGCCCCCGAAATGGGCACTCCGGCGGCATTGAGCCATTGGTAAGAAAAGTTGGCGCCTGTGGCCGATCCGTTGCCGCTGATGACGATGGAGGGCGTCACGCAATCCAGCGTATCCAATGCCGCTGCGCTGATGGCCGGAAGCGCGGTGAGGTCGGCTACGTTAACGCCGCTCAGAATGGATTGACAACCATACAACACATCGGTTACAATCAATTGATATGCGCCGGACACATTCACCTGAGGCTGCCGGAGCGTGGCATTGGCTGCCGTAATGCCGGGTCCCGACCATAAGTAAGAATAGCCGCCGCCCTGACTGGTACCCGTTCCCCCCAGTGTAGCCACAGGGTTGTTGCAAGTCAGTTCCCTGCCCGGGCCAGCATCGGAAATGGGCAAATTGACCTGCGCCACCTGAATGGACTGCGATGCTACACAGCCAAACTGGTTGGTGACCGTGACGGCGTAATTGCCGGGCGTGCTTGCGCTGATTTGCGGGGTCTGTTGCCCGCCCGACCACTGATAACTTGAGAAAGTACCCGGCACGCTCAGTGTACTGGCTGCGCCCGTGCAGAAGAAATCGTTGCCGCTGATGCTGAAAACCGGCAGCGGGTTGGTCGTCACGTCGCGGGAGGTAGCAGCAATACAACCATTATCATCGGTGACGGTGAGGCTGTAAGTGCCTGCAATGGAGACCGTTATCTGTGGTTGGGTGGAACCCGTGCTCCACACATAAGAAGCAAAAGGCGATGCGGAGGAGAGGGTAGGGGTGTTGCCCACACAGAATGAAGGAACCCCCTGAATCGTTGGTTGCGGCTGAGGGAAGAGGTTCACTTGTACGCTCCCTGAACCCGAACACCCGAACGCATCCGTAACGGAAACGGTGTAAGTACCCGGCTGTGTAATCGTCACCGATTGCGAACCTGAACTATTGGACCACTGGTAGGTAGCAAAGCCCGGCCCGGCGTCTAAAGTCGTTTGCGTGCCGGGGCAAAACTGAAGCGGCCCGCTGATTTGAGGACTCAGTTCGGTATCTTGTGTGATGGTAATATCATCTGAATTGACACAGCCATTGGCATCTGTTACCGTCACGCTCACGATTCCGGGTGTGTTTATCTGCACTGTCTGAGCATTGGAGCCGCTTGACCAGGCATATTGCGCGAAGCCCGCCCCTGCGTTCAGCGTGGTAAAACCGCCGATACAAAAACTGGCCGAGCCGCCGATGCTCACATTGGGCAGCGGGTGCCGAACAATGGTGACTCCATTGCTGGAAGTACACCCATTGACATCGGTAGCCGTAACGGAAAAGAAACCGCCTTGTGTAACGGTATTGCTCGCGCCCGACTGGCTGTTCGACCACACATAAGAAGCATACCCGGGTGTTGCCGTCAGCACTACATTGTCGCCGGCGCAAAACTCCAAAATTCCGCTGATTTGAGGCGCCGTTACCAGAAATTCAACAACAGCAACGCTGCCGTTCGTTACACAGCCGTTGGCATCCGTTACCGTGATGGCATAGTTGCCGCCCGCATTGACGGTAATGTTTCGGCTGGAGGCTGCGTTGGACCACTGATAAGTTACAAATCCTGTACCTGCGTCAAGAATGGTTTGTTGCCCCTGGCAGAAGCTGAGATTGCCCGTAATGTTGGGCTGCACTAAAGGATGCTCAATGACATTGACAGAAGTGACGCCCACGCATCCGAAGGCATCCGTTACCGTAAGGCCGATGGCGCCCGGAGTTGACAGGTTGATGTTTTGAGTAGAAGCGCCGGTACTCCATTGGTACGAAGAGAACGCGGCGTTGGAGGCTAAGGCCACAGAGTTGCCCTCGCAGTATTGAGTGGGGCCGGTGATTTGCGGCAGCGGAAGTGCGCGTTCAGTAACGCTCACCGTTGCCTGGCCGCTACAGCCGTTGGCATCCGTGACCGAAACCGTATAGCTGCCCGGCGCCGAAACCGTCAACTGCTGGCCCACGGCACTGTTCGACCAGTTATAGGTGGCATAGCCGTTGCCGGCATCCAATACTGTATTGCCACCGGCGCAATAATAAAGCGTTCCGGTGACGGCAGGTTGCAATTGCGGCACCTGAGTAACCGTCACGTTGGCCGTGCCGGAGCATCCGTTGGCATCCGTTACAGTTACGGAGTACGCTCCGGGGGTATTGATCGTAGTGGAGGCAGAACTGCCCGCATTCGACCATGCATAATTGCTGAATCCGGCGGGCGCGCTGAGAACGGTTTGGCCGCCCGTACAAATTTGCGTCAGACCAGATATAACAGGCGTCGGATTAGGATTTTGAACAACCGCCACCGAAGCCTGCGCGGTGCAGCCATTGCTGTCGGTCACCGTTACGGAGTAGTTGCCCGGCGCGTTCACGGTGATGCCGGAACTTGCAGCGATCGTTGACCACGCATAAGTCGAGAAGCCTGCATTGGCGGATAAAGTGGTCGAAGCGCCCTGACAATATTGAAGCGCTCCCGAAATGGAAACGGTAGGCGGCGTATTGGCTGTAACGGTCGCAGACGCAGTGCCGTTGCAGCCGTTCCCGTCGGTTACCGTCACTGAGTAGGCGCCTCCGGCGGCCACGCTGATTTGTTGCCCGCTCTGCATGTTCGACCATTGATAGCTTGTATAACCCGCCGATGCCGTGAGCGTTGCGCTGCTCTGGCCGGCACACAAGTCGTCATCACCGGTGATGGCCGGCAAAACTTCGGGCAATTCAGTCGTTTGGAAAGTGGCCGTTCCGGTACAACCATTCCCATCGGTAACGGTGACGGTATAAGAGCCGCTGTTGCTGACCACCAAAGTAGAATCGCTGCCCGAAGCCGACCACTGGTAATTGGTATATCCTGTACCCGCATTGAGCGTGGCAGTGCTGCCGAAACAGAACTGCGTCGGGCCGTTGATTTGTGGAGCGGGAGGTGTGAAAAGTTGAACAGTCCGGCTGCCCGAACCGATACATCCGGCCGCATCGGTAACGGTGACGGTGTAGGTTCCGGCTGTAGTGGTGCTGATGGTTGGAGTACTTACGCCCGTTGACCAACTGTAAGTATTGAAAGTTTGCCCAACGCCTAATGTGGCTGAATTTCCGGGGCAAATGTTCGTTGGACCCGTAAGTGTCGGTACCGGATTGGGCGTACTGGCAACCGTAACAGAAGCCGAGCCGCTGCACCCGTTGCTGTTGGTAACCGTCACGGCGTAAGAGCCGGGCGTATTAACCATAAGGGACTGCCCGCTTCCGCCGCCCGTCCAGGCATAAGTACTGAAGCCAGGACCTGCATTGAGCGTAGTATTGGTTCCGGCACAAAACGACAAATTGCCGCTGATGACCGGGTTGGGAACAGGCGCTGTGGTCACAATAAGATTGGCAGTGCCGGGACAGCCTTCGGAATTGGTGACGGTAACGGTGTAGCTGCCGGGCGCATTGATATTGATTTGTTGAGCATTGGAGCTCGTTGACCATGCGTAGGAAGAGTACCCCGGCCCGGCATTGAGGGCTGCTGAAGCTCCGGGGCAAATCTGATTAGGCCCGGAAATGATGGGGGCCGGAACATTGGCCAATGACACCGTCACTACATCTGTGCCCGAACACCCGGCACTGTTGGTCACCGTCACGGTATAGGTGCCCGGTCCTGGAACTACCGCGAGCGGCCCGCTGCTGCCCTCCGACCACTGGTATGAGGAAAAACCAGATTGCACACTCAATACGGCATTTACCCCCGGACAGACAGTCAGGTCGCCGCTGATGAACGGTATCGGCGCGGCGGCTGAGGTCACGGTCTGTGAGGAGGTGACGGTACAGCCGTTCACGGTAGTTGCTGTGATGGAATAAGTACCGGGTTGCGTGACCGTTATAGATGAGGGGCCAAATTGGCCATTTGACCACTGATAGGAGAGGTAAATGGGCGCTACACTTAGTACGGTCTGCTCGCCTGTGCACAGTACCAAGTCACCGGTGATGATGGGCGCCGGAGCGCTCAAAGCTGTCACAGTAATTTGGCCTGTTCCGGTACAGCCATTGACGTCTGTGCCGCTGACCGTATATACCCCTGGCGCCGAGATGGTCGTCGTGGGGCCGCTCGTTCCGTTCGACCATGTAAGGTTGCTGTATCCAAATTCTGCGCTGAGGGTCAGCTCGCCGCCGGGGCATATCTGGTTGTTGCCGAAGATGCCGATGGTGGGGGAGGGGGCTTGGGTCAGAGTGAATTGCCCAACGCCTGTACACCCTTCCGCATTGGTAACCGCAACCGCATAACTGCCGGGAGAAGTAACAACGATGCTTTGCCCCGGCCCGCCCGGCGTCCAGACATAAGAACTGAATCCCGGTCCGGCATCCAGAACTACTGATTGTCCGGAGCAGATCGCAGGTGGGCCGGTGATTTGCGGCACTGGCAAGGGGAATTGATCGAGCGTAAAACTTCCCACCGCGGGGCAGCCGCCGGCTCCGGTAACGGTCACATTATAAGTGCCCGGCTGATTGACGGTGATATTGGGGCCGCTGCCTCCCGGCGGTACCGACCAACTGTACGAGGAATACGCGCCCGACACGAACAGTACCGCACTTTGATTGGGGCAAACCCCCGGCGGGCCAATGATGGTGGGCGGGGTGGGGGAGTTGACGGTGATGGTTACATCGCGTACCAATGTACAAGGCCCGGCAGTAATGGTTACTCCAAAGTTTAAATTTCCACTATGGCCTGGAGGGATGATGACGGTTGGATTTGCGATTGAAGGATTCGTTAGGTAGCCTATATTTTCTCCATACCAGGCAAAAGAATAAGGCCCCGGATATCCGCTCACCACTACGTTTAGCGATACGTTGGAACCCGCGCATACAGTGGCCGGAGTCGCGGTTGCTGTGGCCATCATGGTGGAGCACCCGGGAATGCAGCTCCCATCGTCCACCGTTGCATTGGGGTTGTAATTGGGAGAGTCCGGGTTGGTACACCCACATATTACAGGGGTAGGATAAATAAAGGTTACGTTGGCGGCCACGCCTACGTCTGCGCCTGCGTGGTCGGCAATACAAACCTGCGCTGTAATGGGGCCGGCAGGGCAGCCCGCCCACAGGGCGGCAAAAGTGCTCACGGTACTCACTCCGCAAGAGTTATCGGCCGTAATGCCATAGCTGCCGCCGCCCAATGCAATACCGTTTTCGGGGTCGCCGCCACCGCCATCTGAAAATGATACCGGCACAGGGCTTCCCGGAGAACCTATATCGTTGCTGTTGCCGCAAGGGCAGCCGCCGGTGCAACTACCTGATACGCCCGGACGGTTCATCACCATGAGCGTGTTGCCGCAGGCCTGTATAAATACACTCAAATCGCCCTGCCAGGTATGCTGCAATTGCATTTGCAAGCCGGTGGGCAAGCCCGTTAGGCTGGGATCAAACGTAAACGTTGTGCAATAAGCCGTAGCCGGGCTGCCGTTGACGGGCGTTGAGGCATCGGGGAGAGGAATGGTGGGGTTGGAGCATTGGCTGTAGCCGTTTTGGCTAATAATGAGAATGAGCAGTGTTGCTGAAAAGGCTTGTAGCAGTTTGTTCATATCGGATGATTGGAAAAGTGAAGTTGTCTGTAAGATGTTTAAATGTGATGCTGTCTTTGGCAGAATGAAAGGTAAAATTTATGACATTGACATCTGTAAATCCGAACAAAATTTTTTCCTTATTTCCTGCCTGTTGACAGGCAAAGGTAATCTATCTTGCAAAAAAATTACAGCAAAAATGGGTGGGTTTTTCCAATTTCCAATTTCAATTTCTACGGCTTGCATCCTCTTGTCCTTGTGTTGGTCGCTCGCCGGATGCCATTCCAATACCGTCAACGAAGCGCCGACGCTTGATTTTGAGCAGCTTCCGTACCCGCAACTGTCTCAATATGGCTTCTTCAAAGGTAAAATGCAAAGACTTCAACCCGCTATAGGCGTATTGCCATACGAAATGGCTACGCCTCTGTTTACAGATTACGCCCACAAAGCCCGCTTCGTGTGGATGCCCGCCGACGCTCAGGCTCAGGTGGATGAACGGGGCTACATCGTCTTCCCGGAGCATACCGTGCTGATCAAAAATTTTTACTACCCTGCCGACTTCCGGGATGCCGATTCTGAAAAAGATATGGTGGAAACGCGCCTGCTGATTCAACGAAATGGTCGCTGGGAGGCTTTTACTTACGAATGGAACAGCGCCGGAACAGAGGCCGATCTTATGCAGGTGGGCAATATCCGCCCCGTAGCCTGGACTTCGGAAAGCGGTGAAAAAATGCAGATAGATTATGTCATTCCCAACAAAAATCAATGCAAGAGTTGCCACAACATGAACGACGCCGTGCAGCCCATCGGCCCCAAAGTGCGCAACCTGAATTTTGAACTGACCTACCCGGACGGCGCTACGGCCAATCAATTGTTGCGCTGGCAGCAGGAAGGCTATTTGGCAGCAGGAGATTATTTGCCGCAGCACCCTGCCGTGCCGATATGGAACGAGGCCCAAAGTGGAACGCTGGCCCAGCGCGCCGCCGCCTACTTGGATGCCAACTGCGGTCATTGCCATCGCCCGGAAGGGCCGGCCAATACCACCGGTACTTTTTATCATTGGGAAGAAACGGAACTCACCCGGCGCGGCGTGGGCAAGGCGCCCGTAGCTGCGGGCAAAGGCTCCGGCGGGCGGCATTTCGGCATTGTGCCCGGCCAACCGGAATCCTCCATCCTCGTCTATCGCATCGAATCTACCGACCCCGGCGAGATGATGCCCGAATTGGGTCGGGTGGTGCCGCACCGGGAGGGGATTGCTTTACTGAAAGAATGGATACAATCGTTAAATTAAAACAATTCTCGCGCCATGCATACCATCAACATTATCACATTCATGGTTGCCTTTAGACTACGTCTTCACCACCTTCTCCACCACCTTTCCCACACTAAGCCCCTGAACCACAATGGAAAATACCACTACGATGTAAGTAACGGTGAGCATGAGATCGCGGGGCATACCGGCACTGAGCGTCAGGGCTAAGGCAATGGAAATACCGCCGCGAAGACCGCCCCAAGTCATGATGAGATCGGTACGAGGTACGAATTCGAGGCGTTTTTGAAACAATCGCACCGGCAGCCACAGCGAGGCATAACGGGCCAGCAGCACCACCGGAATGGCGATGAGACCGGCCAAAACGTAGTTGTCCTCAAAATTGATGACGATGATTTCCAAACCTATGATGACAAAAAGCAGGGCGTTGAGCAGCGTGTCTATCAATTCCCAAAACTTGTCCACATAGCGCTCGGTGGTTTCAGACATGGAAGAGGTGCGAAAACGCTCGTGCCCCACCATCAGGCCCGCCACCACCATAGCCAGCGGGGCGGAAAAGTGCAGGGTGGCTGCCAACAAAGAGCCTCCCATGACAATGGCTAAGGTGATGAGAATTTCCACCTCATAATTATCTATGGTGCGCATGAGGTGGTAAGCTGCGAAACCCAGCGCCAAGCCCAGCGCGATACCGCCGCCCACTTCTTCCAAAAACAACAGCCCGATTTCATCCCAGTGGATTTCCTGCATACCTGCCCGCGCTAATTGAAACAAACTGAGAAACACCACCACGCCTATGCCGTCGTTGAAAAGGCTTTCACCTACTATCTTGGTTTCCAATTTTTTAGGGACGCCGGCTTTCTTCAAAATACCCAAAACGGCTATGGGGTCGGTAGGCGAGATGAGCGCACCGAACAACAGGCAGAAAATGAAGGGAATGTGCAGCCCCAGCAAGGTGAATACGCCGTACATCAGTCCGCCGACCAAAAAAGTGGAGGCTACTACGCCCAAAGTGGCAAACATGACGATGGGACCTCTTTGAGCTTTCAGTTGACTGAAATCAACATGCAGGGCGCCCGCAAACAATAGAAAGCCGAGCATGCCCTCCATGAGTACTTTGGTAAAATCTATGCTCCTCACAAACTCGGCTTCCACGGCTAAAATTTCAGGCGAAATGCGCCCCACCAGCAACATAGCCGTCGAAAACAGGATGGAAATGAGCATCAGCCCGATGGTGGTGGGCAGCTTGAGAAAACGCACATTGATGTAGCCGAAAGCCGCGGCCAGCACAATCAGGATGGCGGCTATGGTGAAGATGTCCATTGATACGATGGTTTGTTCAAACTACCCCGAACAACCTCAGTTGCCGAGTGTTCGCTCAATTTGCCCCTGATGTCTTTGGATGTGTATTTCAAAAAAATGGAGCATTTGCACCAACGACAACTTTCCGGCCAGCGGGTGTTTGTACAGGGCTTTGGCATGGTAGCCTTCCGGCAGATTTTCCAGCAGCTCGCTCAAACTCTCCCGCTGCTTGCGCCATTGCTGTATGGTTTCTTCTAAAGTGGAAGTCTCCGGGAGTACGTCGTCGCCTACTCCTTTGGGGGCTTTGTATTTGAAGGGCAACACAAAATTGATGCGCACCAAAAACAGCCGGAATGCTCCGGCTATCCCGGCAGGTTTCAGTTCCGGATTGAAACTCAGCTTTTTGCGAACATAGCGCTCCGAAAGCGTCTCGGCCTGTATGAGGTGGTGCATGACTTGCAAAACAGACCATTGCTGCGGCCCCGGCCTGCGATTGAGGTGCTCGTCACTGTGCGCTTTGAGCTGCTCGTACATTGCTTCAATCATGTCATTGACTGCCCGTAGCCGCCGTGATAGGGATGGGTGCATGTTTATTTTATTTTGGTTTTGGTATTGAAAAAGAAAAAGGCCCACACATCCGCTGCCTCCTCAATAACTTTGGAAACAGGCTTGCCCGCGCCATGCCCGGCCCGCTCCTCAATGCGAATGAGGACAGGATTGGAGCCTTTGTGGCTTTTTTGCAATTGTGCGGCAAACTTGAACGAATGCGCCGGCACTACCCGGTCGTCGTGGTCGGCCGTGGTGACCATCGTGGCAGGGTATTTCACGCCCGGCTTCAGATTGTGCAGCGGCGAGTAGGCATACAGGTTTTTGAAATGCGCAGGGTCTTCGCTGGAGCCGTACTCCGGTATCCAGCCTTTGCCGACAGTGAACAAGTGATACCGCAGCATATCCATCACGCCTACAGCCGGTAGCGCTACCGCAAACAGATCGGGCCGTTGGGTCATGCAGGCGCCTACGAGCAAGCCGCCGTTGGAGCCTCCGCCGATGCCAAGTTTGCCTTGGGAGGTATATTTTTCGCGAATGAGATACTCCGCCGCTGCGATAAAATCATCAAAAACATTCTGCTTTTTGAACAACATGCCCGCCTGATGCCAAGCCTCTCCGTATTCGGCGCCGCCGCGCAAATTGGGCATGGCATAAATACCGCCGTTTTCGAGCAAGGCCAGCCGGGAAGCACTGAATGAGGGGGTCAGATTGACGTTGAAGCCGCCATAACCATAGAGGTAACAGGGGTTTTTGCCGTTCATTTTCAGTCCTTTTTTATAGACCAAAAACATGGGTACTTTGGTGCCGTCTTTACTGGTATAAAAAACCTGTTGCTCTACATAATCTTCAGGATTGAACTGGAGCGGCGACTCAAAAAACGGCTCGGAAACGCCGCTGACCACATCATACTTAAATATGGTGTTGGGATAAACAAAAGAGGTAAAGGCATAAAACAACTCCTTGTCGCCGGCCTTTCCGCCCAGTCCGCCGGCACTGCCCAAGCCCGGCAGTTTGATTTCCTTGCGGTCGCTGCCGTCGTAGTTCATCTGATAGATGCGGCCGGTGGCATTTTCAAGGTACGATGCAAACATTTTGCCGCCGCCGGTACTCACGTTTTCCAGCAGATTGTCTGTTTCCGGCAGGATTTCCTTCCAATTTTTTTGCTCAGGCTTGGCGGGGTCCACCGATACGAGGCGGTACTTGGGTGCGCCAATGTCGGTGAGGATTAGAAAACGACCATTGATATGTTCCACCACACTGCTTTTGTTGGCATATCCTTCAAAAAGCGGGCGCATGGGGCCGTCGTTTTGCAAGTCTTTGTAGTATGTGGCGTATCCATCGGTACCGGGTGCAGCATACATGATGAAGTACTTGTGGTCTTCTGTAACGCCTCCGTAGTGGTAGTAATCGGGGTTTGCCTTGTCTTCGTAAATGAGTTTGTCCTTGCTTTGGTCTTCGCCTATTTGGTGGTAATATATGGAGTGAAACTGATTGTTGCCGCTCAGTTCGGCGCCTTTGGCCGGTTGCGGGTAGCGGCTGTAAAAGAAGCCGTCTTTGTGCCAGGAGGCGCCCGAAAACTTGACCCATCGGAGCACATCGGGCAGTTGTTTGCGGGTGGCGATTTCCATCACGCGAATTTGCTGCCAGTCGGAACCAGCTTCTGATTGGGCGTAAGCCATGTACCGGTTGTCGTCGGAAGGGCCGAGTAAACTTACGGAAACCGTGCCGTCGGAAGATAGGGTATTAGGGTCAATAAAGACCTCCGCCTGCCCTTTCAGTCCTTTTTGTATATAAATAACCGACTGATTTTGAAGGCCGTCGTTCTTGTAAAACAGGTAATACTCGCCCGCTTTTATCGGGGCCGAAAAGCGAGGGTAATTGATGAGTTCGGTGATGCGTTTTTTGAGCGCATCGCGATAGGGAATTTGAGACAGATAAGTCGAAGTGACCAAATTTTGCTCCTTCACCCAGGCGCTCGTTTCCGGGGAATTGTCGTCTTCGAGCCAGCGGTAGGGGTCGGACACGAGCGTTCCGTGGTAATTATCCGTTTGGTTGTCTGCTCTGGTAGTTGGGTATTTCACGGTTATTTTGTTTTTGCCGGTTTGAGCGCCAACAGCCGTATAGCTGAGCGTAAGCGCAATAAAAAGAAGGAATCTCATAGAAAGTTTGATTTAAATTCGGTCAAAAGTAATCTATTTTGGGAATCCAAGTGTTAAAGTTGCATTGGATTCACAGCAAAGGCGTAATTTTGCAGACGAAAACGGCAGAAGAAAATTTTGTGACGAAACGCCCGGCGATCCGTTCAAAATAACACTCTTGCAGCGCGTGTGGCCGCTTGGTTCATCTTCTTAATCGCTCTCATTTGGATCACATATCTTCTACGGCAGTTACTTCCCCGAAAATCAGGTTGCATTTTCTGGATGCGCTGCGTGCTTTTGCCATTCTGATGATGCTTCAGGGGCATTTTGTGGATACCCTGCTTGCCCCGGAATACCGTGACCTCAACAGCCCGATATTCAATGCTTGGACATTTATGCGCGGCCTCACGGCGCCGGTGTTCTTCACAGTCACAGGTATTGTGTTTGTCTTTTTATTATTGAAAGAAAATAAGCCACTCAAGGAGCATGTGCGTGTTCGCAAGGGCATACGCAGAGCCTTTTTTCTGCTGGCGCTGGGCTATTTGCTCAAATGGAATGTTTACAGCGTGCTCTCGCTGAATTTTGCGCCCTATCATATTGCCGTGGACGTATTGCATGTCATCGGTCTGGCCCTTTTGGCGCTGATCGGTATATATGCCTTCCACAGAGTGACGGGGGCGTCTTACCCGTTTGTTTCCGGACTGCTGGGGCTGTCTGTCTTTCTGGTTTTTCCTGTCATTGAGCAAGCGGATTGGTCCAACCTACCCATCGTTTTTCAAAACTACATGACGATGGAAAACGGATCTACTTTTACGATCCTCCCCTGGCTGGGCTATACGCTCATTGGCGGCGTCATTGGTTCAGTAGTGCATTATCATACGGCATGGTTCAAGCAGTGGTGGATGCCGGTGCTGTTATTGACGGCAGGTCTGTGGTTGCATTTTAGTTCTTACACCATTTTTACCAATATACATCAAATGCTCGGCTGGGATTTATCTCAGATGTGGTTGAGTAAGCAGTATCTCTTTTGGCGTTTCGGCCATGTATTGGTGGTGCTTTCTTTGTTTGTGTTTTTCGAGCAGATTTTAAAAAAGGGGTTCCATCCCTTGTTCCTCAAAATCGGCTCCGAAACGCTCACCGTTTATGGAGGCCATTATGTGATTTTGTACGGAACCTGGTTTGGTATTGGCCTGTCTCAGTTGTGGAAACGATCACTTACTCCGGAACAAACGCTTTTGGGAGTAGCGCTTTTTGAACTGTTTTTTATCCTGCTGATTGCGCACATCGAAAAAGTACGCCAGGTGTGGTACGAGGCATTGCCGGCCATGCTGGTACGCGCTTTTCGCAAAATCCGCGTCATGGTGTTGAGGCGCAGCCGGCGCATTCTGTTGGAATACCGCCGGGAGCAACCCGCTATCGTTCAAGCCATTCAGGTTATGGCATTCCAGATATTGCACCGCGCTTTTCACCTGATTCCCGCAAATACGCTTCGTCGTTACACAAAATAATCCTTGAGAAATCTTTAACGATTCGGGTTAAAGTGTATTAAATTGCTGGACATTCAGCGAGGAAGGCAGTAATTTGGCCCCTGAAATCAAAGCACTCTAAACAATGAAAAATCGCATCACGCCCATTGCTGTATTGGCAATTATGGCCTTCATGTCTGCATGTTCGCCCCGCTACACTCCCTTCACGCAGCGCTTGTACGATGAGCACCGCTGGTCGGAAGATGAACTGAAGCGCATACAGTTTTACCTCTCCAACGACCTCGTTTTGCGCCGCGAATTAGGTGGCACCAATGTGCAGATAGTATCCGGCGAGATCAAAGTGAGAGATGGTCGCAAAGTGGAAGAAATTTTCATCCGGCAGGGCACGCCGGGCGTCTTTTTGTTCAGTCCCAAAGAAAACCGTTTTGCCATCAGTTTTGAGTCCGGAGCTACCAACAATCGCTATCTGATGTTTGGCCCCAGTGCCAGGCTCAATGACCGTTTTGCTCTTTTGGGCGCCGAATGGGATCGGCAAGGCGGTACGGTAACTTATGATGGTCAACAATATCAGGTGGATGCCTCCGGCGCTCTGGCGGGTTTGTTGGTCAATCTCAAGCGCGCCCGGCAAGTGGAGGTCAACTCTCGCGTTGTCGGCGGTCGAAAGGTGCGATGAATATCCGCAGCGGTTCTCATGCGGTTTGCCGGCTGCTTACTATCTTTGCCCTAAAATCAGCACAGCATGAGAACCGCATTTTTCTTTGCCATCATATTTTCAGCCATCATGGCCATCCACCAATCCTGCGCGCCTACTTCTCCCGGCTTCAGCCGCTTTGAAGAATATCCGTACTATCCCGAAGACGACCTGGGACTTCGCTATACGCCTTCCAAGTCGGTGTTCAAACTCTGGGCGCCAACGGCCAACGCAGCACGCATCAGTTTTTATGAGCAAGACATGGGCGGTGAACCCATTGGCGTAAAGGATATGAAAAAAGGTTTGGACGGCGTTTGGGAAGCAACCATCAAAAAGACCGATACCAAGGGCTGGTACTACACTTATCAGGTACGAATCGGAGAGACCTGGATGGGTGAAACGCCCGATCCTTACGCCAAAGCGGTGGGTACCAACGGCTTGCGCGCCCAAATATTAGACATGCGCGACACCAACCCCGATGGCTGGGAAAACGACCGCCGCCCGGAACAGGCATCTTACAACGATATTGTGCTGTACGAACTGCATGTGCGCGACCTGTCCATCCACCCCAATTCCGGCATACAAAATAAGGGGAAATACTTAGGCTTGGCAGAAACCGGCGCCAAAAGCTCCGAAGGTCTGGCTACCGGCTTAGACCATATCAAAGACTTGGGAGTAACCCATGTTCACCTGCTGCCGGTATATGATTATATGTCGGTTGACGAGTCTAAATTACAGGAAAACAAGTTCAATTGGGGCTACGACCCTCAAAATTACAATGTTCCGGAAGGCAGTTATGCTACCAACCCTGCCGACGGCGCCGTGCGCATCAGAGAATTCAAAACGATGGTAAAAGCCCTGCACGATGCAGGCATCCGGGTGGTCATGGACGTGGTGTATAACCATACCGGCGCTACGGAGCTGTCTGTTTTTAACCAGTTGGTGCCGGGCTATTATTATCGCCAAACGGCCGATGGAGGGTTCTCCAACGCCAGCGGATGCGGCAATGAAACGGCCTCCGACCGCCTGATGATGCGCAAACTCATCGTCGAATCCGTCAAATACTGGGCTTCCGAATACCACATAGACGGCTTCCGTTTTGACCTCATGGGCATACATGATATAGAGACCATGAATTTGGTCAGCGCAGAACTGCGCAAATTGTCGCCCTCCATTTTTGTTTACGGCGAAGGCTGGACCGCCGGCGACAGCCCATTGGCCCCCGAAAAACGCGCCATCAAACACAATGTACTCCAACTTGAGCATGTAGCGGCCTTCAGCGACGACGTGCGCGACGCCATCAAAGGCCATGTGTTTCATCCTGAGCAAAAGGGCTTCGTGAGCGGCCTGGCTGGACTGGAAGAAAGCCTCAAGTTCGGCATTGTCGCATCTACCCAACACCCGCAAGTGGATTACGAAAAGATCAACTATTCCAAAGCGCCCTGGGCCAAAGTTCCGGCCCAAACCATCACCTACGCCTCCTGCCACGACAACCATACGCTTTGGGATCGCCTCCAGATTTCCTGCCCAGAAGCATCTGAAACCGAGCGCATACAAATGAACAAACTCGCCGCGGCCATCGTGATGACCAGCCAGGGAGTACCTTTTATCCATGCAGGTGAAGAAATGTTGCGCACCAAATTTGGGGCTGAAAACTCTTTCAATCTGCCCGACAGCATCAACCGGATTGACTGGTCGCGAAAGGCCCGTTATTCCAATGTGTTCAATTATTACAAAGGGCTGATTGCTTTGCGCAAAAGCCACCCTGCTTTCAAACTTCCCACACAAGACCTCATCCAAAAGCATTTGCAGTTTTTGGATACCAATGAATCCAATCTGGTCGCATACTTACTGAAAGACAATGCCGGAGGCGATGCCTGGAAAGATATTCTCGTCATTTTCAACGGCAACAGCACTGCAAAATCCGTATCCGTTCCACAAGGCAACTGGACGCTGGCAGTAGATGGTCAAACCGTCAATCCCGACGGCATTCGCCAGATGAATACGAGCGCCGTCTCGGTTCCTGCCCGCACGGCTATGGTGTTGTGGAAATAAGTTGATTATTGCCGCTTCCCCGCCAGCAAATACAGGGCTGCCATGCGCACGGCCACCCCGTTTTCTACCTGTTGCAGGATGATGGAGTGTTCTGAGTCGGCTGCATCGCTCGTTATTTCTACCCCTCGATTGATGGGGCCGGGGTGCATGATGACAACAGGCTTGTCCAAGCGGTTGAGCAGCGCTTTGTCAATGCCGAAATAAAGGGCGTATTCCCGCAGCGACGGGAAATATTTGATGTCCTGGCGTTCCAATTGAATTCTGAGAATATTCGCGGCATCGCACCAGCGGAGCGTTTTTTCTACGTCGTGTTCAACGCCTACCCCCAGCGAAGTAATGTATTTGGGAATCAGTGTAGGCGGCCCGCAAACCTTGACCTCTGCGCCTAACTTCTTGAGGCAGAATATATTGCTGAGCGCTACTCTGGAGTGCAGAATATCGCCTACAATCGCAATTTTTTTACCTTCCAGATCGCCGAGCTGCTCGCGCATGGAGTAGGCATCCAAGAGAGCCTGCGTGGGATGCTCGTGCGTGCCGTCGCCGGCATTGAGGATCCGCGCCGAAATGTGCCTTGCCAGAAAATGAGGTGCGCCGGGCGCCGGATGCCGCATCACAATCATGTCCACCTTCATGGCGAGGATGTTGTTCACGGTATCGAGCAGCGTTTCGCCTTTTTTGACGGAAGAAGACGATGCGGAAAAGTTGATGACGTCGGCAGAGAGGCGTTTTTCGGCCAATTCGAAGGAGATGCGGGTGCGGGTGGAATCCTCGAAGAAGAGGTTGGCAACGGTGAGGTCGCGCAGGGAGGGTACTTTTTTTACGGGGCGGTTGATGACTTCCTTAAAAGTGACGGCGGTATCCAATATCAAGGTGATGTCCTCTTTTGTCAAGTCTTTGATCCCCAGCAAGTGGGGCACGCTCAATGAATTAGCCTGCGACATTATTTATCCCTGTCTTTTTTGTCAGCAAAGAGTAATACCCGGTCTTCCCCGTCTGTGTGCGCCCATTCCACCTGCACATAAGCCTGGTCGAGGGCATCTATGGCCATGCCCGTAAAATCGGCCTGAATGGGCAGATGCCGATTGAAGCGGCGATCTATAAGTACGGCAAGCTCCACAGAGCGCGGGCGCCCGTAGTCGTTCAAGGCTGCCAGCGCGGCTTGCACGGTGCGGCCCGAATACAGGACGTCGTCTATGAGCAGTACATTTTTGTTGTCCACCTGAAAATCCATGCTGGTGGTGCTGGGCAAAAGCGGCTTGCTTCGGAGGCGGTAGTCGTCTCTGTAAAAGGTGATGTCCATTTTGCCATACAGCAGGGAGGGGGCGTCTAAGAGCTGCATCAGGCGCGCATGAATGCGGTCGGAGAGGAGTACGCCGCGCGGTTGAATGCCGATGATGCAGGCGTCTTCAAACCGGTCGAAGTGTTCGATGAGTTGGTGGCACAACCGTTCAATGGTGAGTGCGAACCGTTCCTGACTCAATATGATACGCTCCTGATTCATTGGGGCAAAGATAAGTTTTTGGGAAAGGAAAGCAAGCGTGTTTTTGTTTTGACCGGCGTGAGCGGCAAAAGATGCTTAAATGGCGTATTGTCAGCTTATTGTAATTTAACAGATGTTTTTTCATTTTTTTTAATGAAAAATTTTACAAAATTTTACGATCAAAAATTATGCTATTGACGTTTATCTGGAGTATTTTGTGCTCGAATTGCCAACCTCTCTAACCAAAAACCTGTCTTTTTGAAATATGAAAAGCAGAATCATCAAACGACGGCTTGTAAAAGCAAGAAGCGCCTTGAATCAAACCATCCAAAAAATCCTCGACATCAGCCGCATCAAGAAAACCATACCTTATGCGGAGAACCCGGAAGTAAAGGAGGCCGGGATCAGCGAAGAGTTGTGGCTGCTGAATAAATTAGCCAAGCAGCAGGCTCAATTGGTACGGCATTACGAAACGACACTGACGGAAGACAAGATGATGCCGCCCAAAAATAATTTTTTACGATAAGCTCAGGCGCTCCCGCAGCCGGTTGATGACGCCGGGAATGAGCGGGTGTACCTCGTCCATCAACTCCCTGAGCTGATGGTGCTTGGCATCCAAACGGTCGGTCTGGGTCAATGAATCAGCCAAATGGCGCTCCAACTCATCGCGTTGAATGAGGCTCTCCTTGTACATAGCCACCCACTGATACCACTGAATGGCGGGTAGGTAATTGGCATTCTTCCGGTATTGGGTTTCGCGCTCGGCAAGCTGGTGTTTGCGTATGATTTTCAATATCTTGGCGTATTTTTCCTGATGGAGCAGCGCCTCGATGTAGGAAGTGAAAAAGATATGCCAGCGATACTCGAACACCTCCTGCCGGTATGCCGACAGGAAAGTTTCTGCGTAGTTTTCGGCACTGCGGTATTGGTCGTTGTGATTGAGACACTTGAGGTAGAGCGCAACAAACCCAATTCTGTTATGGAACCCCGCCGTCGTTTTCATCTCCGGATACGCAGATCGCATGAGTTGAAGAGCCTCCGCGTATTTGTTCTGGCGCATCAGTACGGCCGCCAGGTTGTTGACGTAGAAAATGTAGTCTGCCGTTTTTTCCCGGATGGATAAGTACCCGTAATACTCTGCCTTGTCGTATTCGTGAAAACGGGTGTGCAGAAGCAGGCGGTTGCCGTAATAGTTGAGCAGCAGCCGCCGCGAGTAATAGATGCCCTGAGAAAACAGGCGGTCAATGTATTCGTACTTTTCGAGCAGCTTCTCGAAGTTCCGGTAGTTGAAATAAATAAAAGTGAGCCGCACCAAGGCGAAGTAGCGATTGAGGCCGTCCAATGCTTCGTTGTAATACACCTCCGTGAGCCAGTTTTCCCAGTGAAGGGATTGGGCAGAGTTTTTGGAGTATTGATTGACGATGTCTTCCGTAGCGTCGTGCATACGCTCAAAGATCTCCTTGCTGTATTCGTACTGCGCCTTGAATTTTTTCAAAAACTCATTGGCCTGCCTGTGCTGTGCGTGCCGCATACGGATGAGCAGAAAATGGCGATACACGGCTACCAATTCGTAAAATTTGACAAAGTAGAAATCCGGTTGCTCGTAGTCCCGGATCGCCTTCAATAAAGTTTTCTCTTCCTGGGGTTCTATGGCGTCTGTCATGATCTTGCGCTCCATGAGGCTGAGCCAGTCAAAGCGCTCATCCACGTCTATGGAGGCCAGGCGCTCCTCAATCCAGCTTTTGAGGTTGGAGTACTTTCGCTTGTCTATTTCTGTATCGTAGGGGGCTTGTTGCCTGATTTTGTGGCAATTTTCGTCCATCAGTTTCAAAATGCCGAGCTTCACATCGTCTTCAAAATGTTGGACCGAAAGCAGGTAGGTCGTCTCGTGTGGCAACAGACCGGCGGCAAAATCTCCGAACTTTTGAAGCTTGTTTCTCACAAATGATCTGATTTTAGTAGTACGAATATGAGCCATCCCGAATTTTGCAAAACGCGGGATGACTCATGTTTTTGAAACGAGGTGCCTAAATGCTCACACCGCCATCCACGCTCAATACGGCGCCCGAAACATACGAAGCATCTTCGGAAGCTAGGAAAAGGTAGGCTTTGGCCACTTCTTCCGGCGTGCCGATGCGGCCCAGCGGCGTTTTGTCGTTCATCATCTGAATCACTTTTTCGGGCATGGAGGTGATCATTTCCGTGCCGATGAAGCCGGGAGCAATGGCATTCACCGTGATGCCTTTCCGGCCCAGTTCGCGTGCCCACACTTTGGTCATACCGATAACGCCGGCTTTGGTAGCCACATAGTTGGTCTGGCCGAAATTGCCATACAAACCCACTACCGACGAGGCATTGACGATGCGCCCGTAACCCTTGGCCACCATAAACGGCGCCACTGCTTTGGTGCAATTGAAAACGCCGGTGAGGTTCACGTCTATGACCTGCTGCCACTGTTCGGCGGTGATTTTCATCAAAGTGGCATCGCGGAGTATGCCGGCATTGTTGATGAGAATGTCTATCCGGCCAAAATCCTCATTGGTTTTCTGGGCGGCTGCTTCCACCATGGCAAAATCGGCGGTATTGACTTGATAAAACTTGCCGTTGAGTTCGGCGGCAGCAGCCTCGCCGCGCTCTTCGTTCCAATCCCAGATGGCTACGCTTGCGCCTTCAGCGGCAAACAGAGCGGCAATGGCCTTTCCGATACCGGAAGCGCCTCCCGTGACGATAGCTACGCGTTGTTCTAATCTCTTCATGTTGCTTTTTTTTTCCCAAAATTAGAGCCTCTGTCTATTTGCAGGGTAACTCCGATACTCAAAACAGGGCCGACCAAAGATAGAAACTATATTTTATTTTGGTGTAAATAACTGGTTATTAAATTTTTGAATTCAAAATAAAACAGCATTGACCCGCCCGTTGCTATTGCGCAATAATTTTGATCGGCGTACCTTTACGCAACGGTTTTCTTTATTTCTCATCTCAAAACAAATAATTCCAATGAAGCAGGCTTACATCGTATCGGCAGTTCGTACTCCCATCGGCAGTTTTGGCGGCCTTTTGGCAGAAATTCCGGCCACGCAATTAGGCGCTATTGCCATCAAAGGCGCTATTGAAAAAGCAGGCGTTCCGGCGCATTTGGTAGAGGAGGTATATTTCGGCAACGTCGTTTCGGCCAATCTGGGGCAGGCTCCGGCAAGACAGGCTGCGCTGGGCGCCGGTTTGTCTCCCTCTGTGCAATGTACCACTGTCAATAAAGTCTGCGCTTCGGGCACCAAATCCATCATGTTTGCTGCTCAGAGCATCATGTTGGGCTTGGCGGATATAGTTGTAGCGGGCGGTATGGAAAACATGAGCATGATTCCTTTTTACATCCCCAAGGCTCGTTTTGGTTATAAATATGGCAATGGTGAAATCGTTGACGGCTTGTCCAGAGATGGCTTGTTGGACGTATATGATCAACAGGCGATGGGCGTTTTTGCCGACCGCACCGCCGAGAAATATGAAATCACCCGGCAAGATCAGGATGCTTTTGCCATTCGTTCTTACAAGCGCTCGGCCGAAAGTACGCAGGCAGGAAAGTTTACGGATGAAATCATTCCGGTGGCCATTCCTCAGCGCAAAGGCGAACCCTTGCTCATCACCGAAGATGAAGAGTACAAAAAGGTGAATTTTGATAAAATCGCCGATCTGCGCCCTGCTTTTACCAAAGAAGGCAGCGTAACGGCGGCCAATGCTTCCACCATCAATGACGGCGCGGCTGCCTTGGTATTGGTGAGCGAGGCTAAATTGAAAGAACTCGGTTTGAAGCCCATCGCGCGGGTGGTATCGTTTGCCGATGCAGAGCAGGAGCCGGAATGGTTTACAACGACGCCCACTTTGGCGGCGCCCAAAGCGCTCAAAAACGCTGGCCTCACCATGAACGATATTGACTTTTTTGAGATCAATGAAGCGTTCTCGGTCGTTACTCTGGCCTTTAACAAGGTCTTGGACGTGGACATCAACAAGGTGAACGTACACGGCGGCGCGGTTTCTTTGGGGCATCCGCTGGGCGCATCCGGTGCGCGCATCGTCACAACGCTCAATGGCGTGTTGCATCAAAATAAAGGCAAATACGGCATGGCGGCCATCTGCAACGGCGGCGGCGGCGCGTCGGCCATCATCATTGAGGCGCTGTAAGTAATTACGAGAAAATATTGCCGGCGGCGGAGACAGGATGATTTCCGTCGCCGGTTTCTTTTGGTTTTACCTTTACCCCAATACACTGCTCAACCCTCGTGCTGCCTCCTCTTCCGTCCAGCCTTTTCGGGCGGCGTAGTCGGCGGCCTGATCGGGCGCTATTTCGCTGATGCCGAAGTATTTGGATTCAGGATGAGAGAAATACCAGCCGCTCACCGATGCCGCCGGATACATGGCAAAGCTCTCTGTGAGCCGAATGCCGGTGCGCTGCTCTACATCCAATAAATTCCAGAGCGTTTGTTTCTCGCTGTGTTCGGGGCAGGCAGGATAACCCGGCGCCGGGCGAATACCCTGATACTTTTCTTCTATGAGCGACTGATTGTCAAGCGATTCATTGGCAACGTAGCCCCAGAACTCTCGGCGTACACGCTCATGCAGGCGCTCGGCCAAGGCTTCCGCCAAACGATCTGCCAAAGCCTTGAGCAAAATAGCGCTGTAATCGTCATGATCTTTTTCAAAACGCGCCACCCAGGTTTCAATTCCAATGCCCGCCGTTACGGCAAAAGCGCCGATGTAGTCTTGTTTGTTCGCCGTTTGCGGCGCGATGAAGTCGCTGAGGCAATAGTTCGGCAGGCCGGGCGCTTTTTGAGCCTGTTGGCGCAGGTGGTGCAGCACGGCTTTTATCTGTTGACGGTCTTCATTTTCATAAACGAGAATATCGTCGTCGGTGCTGTTGGCCGGGAACAGCCCGAACACCGCCGATGCGCGCAGCCATTTTTCATCTATGATGCGGCGCAACATGCTCTGGGCGTCGTGGTAGAGGCGGCGCGCTTCTGTACCCACAATTTCGTCGTCGAGGATGGCAGGGAATTTGCCGGCTAATTCCCAGGTGGCAAAAAACGGCGTCCAGTCTATGTACTCGGTCAGTTCCTCCAATGGCCATGCCTCAACGTGCTGAACGCCGGGCTGAGCCGGAACGGGCGGCGTGTACTGCTCCCAGTCGGGCCGGAAGCGATTGGCACGGGCGGCTTCGATGCTGAGGAAATTTTTGGCCGCCTTTCTGCCGGCGCGTTGTTCGCGGATGCGGGCATAATCGGCCTTGATGTCCAACAGATAATTGCTGCGGGCGTCCTTATCCTGCGAAAGCAGCGCCCCGGCTACGGCCACACTGCGCGAGGCATCGAGGACGTGAATGACCGGCCCCTTGTACTGCGGCTCGATCTTGACGGCGGTATGCGTTTTGGAAGTCGTAGCGCCTCCGATGAGCAACGGAATTTTGAATCCCTGGCGTTCCATTTCTTTGGCAACATGCACCATTTCATCCAAAGAAGGCGTGATGAGGCCGCTCAATCCGATGATGTCCACCCGGTGTTGGCGGGCTGCATCGAGGATGGCGGCGGCGGGTACCATGACGCCGAGGTCAATGATTTCATAGTTGTTGCAGCCCAATACCACGCCCACAATGTTTTTGCCGATGTCGTGTACGTCACCTTTCACGGTGGCCATCAGGATGCGGCCTTTGGCGCTTTGGTCGCCTGAAGCCTGTTTGTCGGCTTCGATGAAAGGCTGGAGGTAGGCTACTGCCTTTTTCATCACACGGGCGCTTTTGACCACCTGCGGCAAAAACATCTTACCAGCGCCGAACAGGTCGCCCACCACGTTCATGCCGTCCATGAGCGGCCCTTCGATGACGGCCAAAGGCGAGGAATAACTCAGGCGGGCTTCTTCCACATCGTCGTCAATATGGTCGGTAATGCCTTTGACCAAGGCGTGCGAGAGGCGGCTTTCGAGACTTTCCGAACGCCAGGCAGTATCTTTTTGCAACACCCTGCCGCCGCCCTTGATGCGCTCGGCGTAGTCGGTGAGGGCTTCGGTGGCTTTGGGGTTGCGATTGAGCAGCACGTCTTCTACCAATTGCAGGAGGTCTTTGGGAATCTCCTCATACACCTCAATCATGCCCGCATTGACGATGCCCATGTCCATGCCGGCCTGAATGGCGTGGTACAAAAACGCCGAGTGCATGGCTTCCCGAACGCGGTCGTTACCCCGAAAGGAGAAGGAAATATTGCTCACGCCGCCGCTGATTTTTGCGCCTGGGCAATGCTGCTTAATGAGTCGAGTGGCCTCTATGTAGTTGATTGCGTACTGGTTATGCTCCTCGATGCCGGTGGCCACGGCAAAAATATTGGGATCGAAAATGATGTCCTGGGGCAGGAAGTCCAACTGCTGTGTGAGGATTCGGTAGGCGCGCTCGCAAATGTCCACCTTGCGCTCTATGGTGTCGGCCTGGCCTTGTTCGTCAAACGCCATCACCACCGCGGCGGCTCCGTAGCGCTGCACGGTGCGGGCCTGCCGGATGAACTCCGCTTCTCCTTCTTTCAGTGAAATGGAATTGACCACGCACTTGCCCTGCACGCATTTCAGCCCTGCCTCGATGACGGAAAATTTGGAGGAATCCAGCATGATCGGCACGCGGGCTATTTCGGGTTCAGACATAAGCAGGTGCAAAAACTCGGTCATGGCTTTTTCAGAATCCAGCAAACCCTCGTCCATGTTCACGTCTATGATCTGCGCACCGCCTTCCACCTGCTGCCGGGCCACTTCCAACGCGGTGGCATAGTCGCCGTTGAGAATGAGCTTGGCAAACTGTCGCGAGCCGGTCACATTGGTGCGCTCGCCGACGTTGACAAAATTGGTATCCGGTCTGATAATCAAGGGTTCCAGGCCGCTGAGCATGGTGTAGGGTGGGGGAGTGGTTCGGGGCCGGGGAGGCAAGCCCTGTACCGCCTCCGCCATGGCGCGAATGTGGTCGGGCGTGGTGCCGCAACAACCGCCCACGATGTTGACAAAGCCGTTGGAGGCAAAATCGCGGATGTAATTTTTCATCTCCTGCGCACCCTGGTCGTACTCGCCGAACTCGTTGGGCAGGCCCGCATTCGGATAAGCGCTGATGAAGCAATCGGCGATGTCGGAAAGGGCTTCAATGTGAGGTCGCATTTCCTCGGCTCCCAGTGCGCAGTTGAGGCCCACGCTGAGCAGGTGGGGCCGTCTGACCGAAATCCAGAAGGCTTCGGCGGTTTGCCCGGAAAGGGTGCGACCACTGGCGTCGGTGATGGTGCCGGAAATCATGACCGGCAGACGACTTTGGCGCTCGTCGAAGAGTTGATCTATGGCTGCCAGTGCGGCTTTGGCGTTGAGGGTATCGAAAATGGTTTCCACCAAAAGTAAGTCGGAACCACCGTCCACCAAGCCTTTTGCCTGTTCGTAATATGCTTCCTGCAACTCGTCGAAAGTGACGGCGCGGAATCCGGGGTTGTTTACATCCGGCGAGAGGGAGGCGGTTTTGTTGGTAGGCCCGATGGCGCCGGCCACAAATCTCGGTTTATCAACACTTTGGAAAGCGTCGGCAGCTTGGCGGGCTATGCGGGCAGCTTCGAGGTTGATCTCGTAAGCTAAGTGTTGCATATCATAATCAGCCAGCGAGATGGTGGTGGCATTGAAAGTATTGGTCTCGATGATGTCGGCGCCGGCTTCGAGGTAGGCGCGGTGAATGGCCTCTACAATGTGTGGCTGCGTGAGGCAAAGCACGTCGTTATTGCCTTTGATGTCTTTGTGGAAATCGGCAAAACGAGCGCCCCGGTAATCGGCCTCCTGGAGCTTGTATTGTTGAATCATGGTGCCCATAGCGCCGTCGAGCACGAGGATGCGGCGTTGAAGTAGTTCGGAAATGTGGAGCATGGATGTTGGTTATTCAGGCGGGTGTTCGCCGGTCATTTTTTTTGCAAATATTCATAAAAAAACCTCAAAGCGGCAAGGTTGTTGCGGGCTGTGGTAAATTCCGACTTCATTTCCTCTGCTGTGGACATAACGATTATAATAATCCGCGTCTTTCAGCGTCGGAAAATCGTAGTTTGTTTTCTACCTTTGTCGCATTGTACTATTCATCATAAACACCTGACACGTCATGGCCGTTCTCACCTCTACCGCTGCCGAAGCAGTCATTTTTTCCATCAATTCCGCCATCAAACTGAGCCAAAACCTCCGCCGGGCCTATGCCCAAAGCCTTCGTGGCAGGGCGCTTACCCTGCCTTTGCCGGAATTCGACAACGAGGTGAAAATGCTGACCATTGACCGCTTTTTTGATGAACATACGGCGTATTTGGAAGGACTGGAACCTCTCAAAGCGCTGTACAATAAATCGAACGGCGGAGAAGATTTGACAAGCGAAGACAAAGACAGCTACCGCGAATATTACTTTTCTTTCAAAGCATTGGAACGCGGCGAAAACGGCCAACGCTTAGAAATGAGCGCCGAAGACCTCAATGCTTTTTTCAAAGTGCGGCAGTGGGACAAGGGCAAAGCGCCTCAGTCCGTGTTGCAATTGGTGGCCGGCACTTTGGTGGACATCGGCATTGATTATTTCTGCCAACACCCCGGCATGTTGAACCCCGAATCGGTACACGGCAAGGTCATGTACCACTTCCTGCGTGCTTTCGACGAAATTGATTTTGCCGAACAGCGCGATTTTAAAGAGGCATTCAGCGCCCGCTTAGTACCCAAACTCTTCGCTGCTGCTGCTGAATCCGTGGCCGACTTGGCTCCCGATCTGGCCGGCGACGAAAAAGTGCAATCCCTTATTCACGCTACGGCCAAGGGCATTGCCACCGACATCTACCGCCGGGCCGAAACATTGGATGCCGGCGGTCAAAACGAAGCCGTGCATTGGGGGCAAATGGTACTGCGCAGCATGGTGGGACATGCCGGGCAGTATGTCGTGCAGTCGCCGCAGTCTTTGTTCGGCACCAATCAGGGCGTTTCCAAAATCATTGAATCTACCGGCGTTATTTTGCTGGATGCCATTCTGGACGACAACAGCGACCAGATTGTTTTCAAAAATGCTCTCAGCCCCGACACGCTCGACCGCCTCACCCGCGCAACGCTGGATGTAGTGGCTCAGCACCCCGCCGTGCTGCACGGAGGCCGAGGCATCAAAGAAATCATTGCAGGCGTGGCGGGTTCGGTGAAAGACAAAAGCATTTTGGAACGGGGTTTCCTGCCCGAACTCACCCGCGTTGTGCTGGAGCAATCGGCGGGACATCTCGATCTGTTGTGGAGAGAAACGCCCACCGGGGCCGAGCACTTGCTGGTATCGGCAGTGAAGCAGGTCATGGGGACGCTGGCTGCTCAAACCACCGACGGAAAACCCTGGAAACCGGCGCTGACCAACACACAGATGCTCTCCATTGTAGAAGAATTGGTGGATGAAGTGGTGCAGAATCCGGCCTGGATATTGGACGAAGTGCAGGGTAAACCCGTGCTTTCTGAAATGCTGGATGCTACCTTTGCTTCCATGCGCTCGCTGCCCAAAGACGCTCGTTTGCAGGGCGAGGTATTGCGCAGTATTTTGAAACAGAATGTGGAAATCACGCTGCTGCAACGCAGTGTGCTCGATAAAATCAAGTGGGGAACCGAGCAGGAAGAAAAGGCCATTTTGAGCAAGGCTTTGGAAATGGTGTTCACTTTTGTTTTCCCCAAAGATGCCCGCCCGGAGATTGGTCGCCTGCAATTGCTGGCTGAACTGTTGGAGTACGTCACCCAGACTTTGCTGCGGCAGCACCCCGACGAAAAAGGATTGGTATTGCTCGATCTCATCTTATTCAAAGGCGGGGTTGATTTTAGCCGGGGCTTCGATAAAAAACTGACGGATGAGATTTTGAACTCGGTAAGCGCCGCGCTGGCAGCACACCCCGAATTGTTGGTAAAAGGCCGGCTATTGCAGAGCATCATTTCCGACCTGGCGCAGACGGTGCAGGATTCCGGCATCAGACAGCCCGGCCTGCTGCCCGAACTCATACGGATTACGCTGGAAAACGTGGCCTCACACTTGGAAGCCGTAGCCGACGAACATGCAGGGCAACCCAAACACATTCTCGTGCTGGCCATCGGGCAGGTGTTGCGGGCCATTTCGCAACCTTCCGAAGATGGGCGCTGGGTACCGAAGCTGTCGAACGATCAGATTCAGGAGATCGTGCGCATGGCAGTGGCCGTTGTTTTGGAAAACCCTCAGTGGGTGCGCGGCGGCGACAAGCTGTTCCAACTCATTGATGCTGTGATTTGCGCCATGGAGAAACTGCCTGATTTTGTGGCTGTTACATACACCTTGCTCCGGGATTTGATAGAAATTGCGCTCGAAGCAGTAGAGCGGCAGGGGCAGTTGCTCAACGACATCAAGACACAAACCGGCGAAACCATTATCCGGCTGCGTTTTGCACTCGAAGAACTTTTTGCCATCCTGTCCGAGGCTGAAACCGCGGAAGAGTTAGCCTGGTACTTGTCGCAACGCCAGATATTAAATATTCTGATGGAATACTTCCTCACTTATATCGTCACCATTCAGGCTACGGAAGACAATCTCAAAACAGCGGTAAGCCAGATGAAAGCGGCTGTGGCAACGTGGCGAAACGATACGAGCAAGACGCTGGAAGAAATTTTCGGAAAATTGGGGCAACAGTCTGCTTGATTTTTGATAATCCAAACAATACCAAAACCATGAAAAAAATCGCTCGTTTTACCACCGGCCTTGCAGCGCTGGTTTTGTTGCTGGCACTGAGTTCCTGCAGCCATTTGATGTACTTGGACAGCGCTCAGCAAAACTTCAACCGGGCAGCCGCACTCGACAACGAAATGCGCTTCAGTCCGCGCTCCGAAGTGCCGGCCTCGCCTTCTTTGTATTACAGTACCGCCCATGCTTTTGCCGAAAAGGCGCTTCAGAATAAATCGGCGCTCAAAAAAGACGACGTTTTGGCCAATGCCTACAGTATCAAGGCTTTGAGCGAATGGAAACTCTATCGCTACGATGAAGCAAAGGCTACATCCAGATTAGCGTTGCTGGAATACCAGGCTTTGGAAGAAGATAAAAAACTCTTCATGCCCCGCGACAAAGCGCTGATGGAAGCCCTTCCGTCACTGACAGATTTGGATCAGGGGAAACGTTTCCTCTATACCTTCTTTGCCGGCACCATGCCGGGTTACGAGCAAGCCAAAGATCATTATTTCTCCAATGTTTTTCACCCCGATGCAGACAAATCGCCCAAGTTGGAAACCGCTGTTTCAAAGATAGACATGGTACGCTCCCAATTGGAGGGCAACAACGATTTGGCGCTGTATTTTGTCTCCTCGCAATTGGCCGGTCTCAAAACCTGGAGCGACGCGCTGGACTTTCTGCGCCAAAGCGCCAATAAGGACAACTCATTGTCGGACAGCGCCAAACAAGAAGCGCGGGCTTTCGTAGCCGAGCAATACAAGCTGCACATTAAGCCACAAAAAGAAAAACTGCTGGCCGATCTGAGTCGTCTGGCTCCCAAGCCCGAAGCTGAAAGGATGAAGTCTTACTGGGATGATTTGTTTTGAGATGTTGTAGCCCGCCGCATCGTAAAAGGGCACTTTTTTCGTAAACAATCCCGCGGATTCGCCGTTTCATTCAGCCACAAAGCATACTTTTGCACCGTTTTTCTTGAATCATCAAATTTTTAATCATGCACGCAGTAGCGAACCAATTGAAATACAAGGTAAAAGACATCTCGCTGGCCGACTGGGGCCGCAAAGAAATAGAGTTGGCCGAGGCCGAAATGCCCGGTCTGATGGCTCTGCGCGAGCAATATGGCGCGCTGAAACCGCTCAAGGGCGCCCGCATTGCCGGCTGCCTCCACATGACCATCCAAACTGCCGTGCTCATCGAAACCCTCGTGGAATTGGGCGCCGAAGTGAGCTGGTCTTCCTGCAACATCTTCTCTACGCAAGACCACGCCGCCGCTGCCATTGCTGCCGCAGGTATTCCGGTGTATGCCTGGAAGGGCCAGAATGAAGAGGAATTCTGGTGGTGCATCGAGCAAACTTTGTACGCATTTGAAGGCGGCGAACCGCTCAATATGATCCTTGACGACGGCGGCGACCTCACCAACTTAGTGCTGGACCAGCGCCCCGAACTCATTGCTGGAGTCAGGGGCATCAGCGAAGAAACCACCACCGGCGTTCACCGCCTGTACGAGCGCGTCACCAACGGTACGCTGCCCATGCCGGCCATCAACGTGAACGACTCGGTGACCAAATCCAAATTTGACAACAAATACGGCTGCAAAGAATCTGCCGTGGATGCCATTCGCCGCGCTACCGACATCATGATGGCAGGCAAAGTGGCCGTCGTGGCTGGTTACGGCGACGTGGGCAAGGGCACAGCCGCTTCTCTGCGGGGCGCCGGTTGCCGCGTGATCGTTACTGAAATTGACCCGATCTGCGCACTCCAGGCTGCCATGGACGGTTTTGAAGTGAAAAGAATGGTCAACGCCATCCCGCGCGCCGACATCGTCATCACTGCTACGGGCAACCGCGACATCGTGACGGAGGAGCATTTCTACTTGATGAAAGACAAAGCTATCGTTTGTAATATCGGCCACTTCGACAACGAAATAGATATGTCCTGGCTGAACCAAAGCTTCGGCAAAACGAAAGTGACCATCAAGCCGCAGGTGGACAAATACACCCTCAACGGCAAGGACATCATCGTGCTGGCCGAAGGACGTTTGGTCAACCTCGGTTGCGCTACGGGGCACCCTTCGTTTGTAATGTCCAACTCATTCACCAATCAGGTACTGGCCCAGATCGAATTGTGGAAGCACTCCGACCGCTACGAAAATGCGGTTTACACGCTGCCCAAGCATTTGGACGAGCAGGTAGCCCGCCTCCACCTGAGCAAAATCGGCGTGGAACTCGAAGAACTCAACGAGGATCAGGCTTCTTACATCGGCGTGAAGAAAGAAGGGCCGTTCAAGCCGGAATACTACCGCTATTGATTGGCACAAGCAGTTGAAAATCATACCCAAACGCGTCGGAGAAGAGTTGCTTCTCCGGCGCGTTTTTTATTGGCTCACCGTTTTTTGCCGGCTACAATCTCGAAGGTTTGCACCAAACGATAGCCGTCTTCGTCCACCAAAGTGAGTTGGTGGGTTCCGGGCGCAGGCTGGAGCGTCATATTGTGGTAGTTTTCGGTTGTGCCGAGAAACTCCTCATCCAAGTGCCAGTATATTTTTTTGGAAGCATTGCGATGAGCAACGGTAAAAACAGTTCCCGTAACGCTGCCGTCTAAATTGACAGGCACATAAATGCGGGCCGCCCGACGGGGGTAAATCAACTGCATGGGCAAGCGGGCGTCCTTCACCTCGCAATCGGGGCGCAGTGGCGGAAGTGGCTGATAATCTGCATGTTTGGCGATGTAAAAAAACTCTTCGAGAGGAGGTAGCACAAACCAGGGCTGATGCACGATGGCTGTCGGCGATTCACAATCGGCATGAACCCGCCATTTTTTGCCGGCATCCAAGTGAATGGTTTCGTGATAAGGACAGGCGGGCGTGTTGACTGCCGAACGCGGCGCCCACACACTGTCGCGAGGGCATATACTCAAAGGCTGGTAACCACTTTGGGCGCACACCGGCAACCGAATCATTTCATCATAAGGCGGGTAAAACCAACGACCGGTGCGCAATAATTGGAAAACATCAAACAGCACCGGGGCAGCCGCTTGTACCCCGATGAGGCCGGGCCTGCCTTCTCCGTCGGCATTGCCTACCCAAACGCCTACTGCATAATGCGGCGTGACCCCCACAGCCCAGGCATCCCTGAAACCAAAACTCGTTCCGGTTTTCCAGGCTACGGGTCTGCCGGAGCCGAACGATTCCCAGTCGCCCTCTTCGCTTGGGCGTTCCAATTGCCGCATGGCCTCCAATGCGAGCCAGGCAGCCCCTGCGTTCAAATGGGTAGGCTCTCTGCGAAGCCGCCCGGAGCTATGGTTGTCGGACGGTGCAAGCAACCAGGTGCAATGCCTGAAGTCGCTTGCGTTATAGCGGCTGTTGTACTCCGGGAAATGCTCCAACATTCTGGCCATAGAGGCGTAACAATTGGTTACATCCCAAAGTGTTGTTTCGGCGCCTCCCAATATGAGCGACAGGCCATAGTGAGTAGGCGGCTTTGTAATGGTTGAAAATTGCAGCTTGTTGAGCGCAAAATGAAATCGTTCTACTCCGTAATCCTGCAACAAGTGTACAAAAGGCACATTCAGCGATCTGCTCAGGGCGCGACGGGCGGGTATAACTCCCTCATACTGTTTGCCGAAGTTTTCGGGTTTGAAATCCCGGAGCTGTACCGGCACATCCGACAGGAGGCTGCCGGGCAATATCCGGCCTTCTTGCAATGCCAGGGTATAGAGCAAAGGTTTGAGAATACTCCCTGAACTTCTCGGCGCTGTGACAATGTCCACCTGCTCGCCATGTTCGGCGCCAGCGTCGGGCACATTGCCTAAATACGCCAGTACTTCCCCTTTGGACACGTCGAGTACCAAAATGGCCATATTGTGTATGCCGTTGGCGGTCAATATGCTATGTCGGCGAATGGCTATTTCATTGACCTGTTTTTGAAGTTCGGCCCGGAGTGTGGAATGTACCCTTGCCGGGCCAGGAGATTTAGGCCGGGCGTATTGGGCGCAAGCTCGGTCCAAGAGGTGCGGAGCTTCGCGGGGCAGCGGATGGGGTTTGTCGGGCAGCGGTTCTTCCTTGGCTAATCTGCAAGAAGTTTCATCTATGATGCCTCTCTGGAAAAGCCTGTCCAAGAGGCGGTTGCGTTTTTCCATCAGGGCATTCCTGTTTCTGCCGGGATGAATGAGCGCCGGGCTGTTGGGCAATACGGCCAATGTGGCGGCTTCGGCCCAAGACAAGAGTTCGGGGCTTTTGCCGAAGTATCTCCAGGAGGCCGCATCCAAACCTACTACGTTGCCTCCGAAAGGCGCGTGTGAGGCATAGAGCGCGAGTATGGAACGTTTACTTTTGCCAAGCTCCAAACGGGTCGCCATGAACGCCTCCGTCAGTTTGTTGAAGAGACTTCGGGGTTTGTTTTTTCGGGCCATACGAATGACCTGCATGGTAATGGTACTTCCGCCGCTGACGATGCGACCACCGGAAATATTCTGGCGCAGGGCGCGCCCAAATGCCAGAACATCCACGCCGGGATGTCGATAGAAACGCTTGTCTTCAAACTCAATGAGCGCTTTTTCGTACCGCTCTGAGGACAAAGTGTCTAAAGCCGGGAAGCGCCATTGGCCGTCTGCTGCGATTTTTGCGCCGAGCAATTCGCCGGAGCGATCTTCCAGCACAACGCTGACAGGGTCTTGAAACAAGGGACTCGGCAAACAAAAGAGCCAAAGTAGAAACAGGCCGTACAGCGGAAAGAGCCATTTTTTATGGCGCAGGGAAAATGTAAAAAAACGGCTTGCGAAAAGCTGAACAGCCTTCGGGAAATCGGCAATTTTTTGTCTGAAAAAACGGCCTGAAATATTGATAGCCGTTTTCATAACATTGTGGTATAAGCCGTATTACTTGGCAGGAACCATCACCCGACTGAAAATGAACGGGTCGTTGGAGTCCGGGCGAAGTACTATTTTTTGCGGAGTCATTTCCAGAATATCGTAAGGCGGAGCCGAAGTCTTGGTAACCTGCATCAAAATCTGATCCCCACTGATTTTCCAATAGCCGGTAGTTTCCTCGCCATTTAGATTGATAATCAGAAGATTGTCTTTTTTAAATTCAACAGTGGCATCTTTCAGGCGATTCATCACACCCTCCATGAAATTGAGTTGGGCATCACTCACAGGTTCTTTGGTCATGAGTTCACGAGTGGCCTCAAGGTCGTATTTCCACGCGGTTGCCATGACGATTTTGTCACGATTATTGCATGAAAACATAGAGAAGGCCAAAGTCAGCAGCAAAAGGTATCGCATCATAATTCTGTTTAGAAGTTTTTTTTGCAGCGCCAAAAATAGACCTGTTCCGGGGAATTTCAGCAATTTTCAAAAGGAAAACTTTAGGCGCGCACCATTTTGAGCAGTGATCGCCTGTAATCGCGTGGGTTTGAACCCGTTGTTTGCCTGAAAATTTTGTTGAAATGAGACAGGTTGTTGAATCCGCTTTCGTAGCTCACTGCGGAAATACTGAGATGCTCGTCGGACAACATGCGGCAGGCGTGCGCAATGCGAAACTCATTGACAAAGTGTGTGAAAGTTTTGTTGGTCAACTTTTTGAAATACCTGCAAAAAGCGGGCACCGTCATGCTCGCCTCGGCTGCTACCTCATCCAACGAAATGTGGCGATGAAAGTGTTCGTCCACAAATTCGCATATTATCCGCATGCGCTCGTGGTCTTGTGCCTGTACCTCTACGGCAAAACCTCCGGCATTGAGCAGGGTGTAGTCTTGTGCCAGCGCCATTTCCTGCAAAATGGACAAAAGGCGTATAAGTCGTTCAAAACCATTATGTTCTACACATTGCATCAGGAGTTCTCCCAGCCGGTGTTTGGAGTCTCCGTGAAAAGTAACGCCCTGATGCGAACGCTCGAACAATAGCCGGATGGCATTCATTTCCGGTTTGGACAAAAACTCCGCACCGAGAAAGTCTTCCCTCATTTGCACCACAATCTCAACGTGCTCGTCGTACAACTCTTCTGAAAAGCCGAAATGAGGCATGTTGGGGCCTAAAAAAATCAGGTCGCCATGTTCATAAAAAGAGACGTGCTCGCCAATGTGACGTTTGCCGCGCCCATTGGAAATATAAACAATCTCATACTCCGGGTGGAAGTGCCAGTAAGGTTTACCCAGATAGTTGATGTCTGTAAATTTGCGAATGGTAAAAGAGTTGCCGAATACCGGCTCTATTTTTTCTAATGTAGCTTTCATGGCTTGGGTATTGCGTATAGTGTTTGAAACTATTTTTTGTTACGACGCAAAATTAACCCGAAAGGTTGTAATGAAACAAGTAATGGTCAATATAGCATTAGTATTGGCAAATCGAAGCAAGGTTTCAGCAAGGCCGGGGAGGTCGCTTTCTTGCATATTTTGTATAATTGAAGGGATTTTCGTACCTATGCCGCTCAAAACCAAAGGGTCAACAATTGTATGAATACTTTGCTCAAAAAATCGTGGCCGCACCTGGCCTCCATGATGGCTTTTTTGCTCCTGTCTATTGCCTTTTTTCAACCTCAACTGAAGGGGAAATTGGTGCAGCAGAGCGATATTATGCAGTACCTCGGCATGGCGAAAGAAGCCAATGATTACGAGAAAAAAAATGGGGAGCCGGCCCTGTGGACCAATTCCATGTTTGGCGGGATGCCTACCTACCAGATCAACACGGTCAGTGCGGGCAACAGCCTGAAAGTGTTGGAAAAAGCAGGCCGCCTGTTTATTGCCGAGCCGATTGGTCAGTTTTTACTGGCGATGCTCAGCTTTTACATTTTAATGATCGTCATTGGCGCCAGCCCCTTGGTGGCGGCTATCGGGGCGGTGGCTTTCGGGTTTACCACCAATAATTTCATCCTCTACGAGGCGGGGCACCTCACCAAGCTCAAATCCATTTCCTTTTTTCCGCTTATTGCTGCCGGGGCGCTTGCCGCTTTTCGGGGGCGCTACCTGCTGGGCGGGGCGCTCTTTGCGGTGGGTTTGGGCTTGAACATCTACTCCAACCACATCCAGATGACGTACTATCTGGCGCTCACTTTTCTGTTTTTCGGCGTAGCGCAGTTGGTGTATGATGTCAAGGATGGCAAGATATTGCATTTTGCCAAAGCCGCCGGCGTACTCTTGCTGGGCGCCGGGCTGGCGCTGGGTTCTACTGCCTCCAACCTGATGACGACGTACGAGTATTCAAAAGATACCATGCGCGGTAAGCCCATTCTCACTCCGGAAAGCAAGGAAGAGGCCGAAAGCTCAAGTAGTGCCACGGAGGGCTTGGCCTGGGACTATGCCATGCAATGGAGCAATGGCACGATAGATGTTTTGGCAGGGTTTATTCCCGGTGTGGCCGGTGGCGGATCGCAGGAAAAAGTAGGGAAGAGTTCAAACTTTTATAAAGAGTTGGAGCCGATGTACCGCCAGTCAGGAAGAGCAGCGCCGCCAACGTTCAAAATTCCGCTGTATTGGGGTAAACTGCCCTTCACCAGCGGGCCGATCTACTTTGGCGCAGTGGCGGTGTTCCTGTTTTTATTAGGATTGCTCACCGTAAAAGGCCCTGCCAAATGGTGGCTTGCATTGGGCACGCTGCTCACCATTTTACTCTCTATGGGCAATAATCTGGAGGCGTTTAATCGCTTCTTTTTCGATCATGTACCCCTGTACAACAAATTTAGAACGCCCAATTCGGTACTCAGCATCACTTCATTCCTCATTCCTGCACTGGGCTTCATGGCCTTGGCCGGGGTGGTGAAAAACGAAAAACCGAACGCAACCGATAAACTCGGACTGTACATCGCCCTGGGAATCAGCGGCGCTATGGCGCTGTTTTTTGCCGTTGCAGGCCCGTCTTTTTTCGATTTTGTCAACCCCGGAGATGAAAGATTCCTCCAAAAGACTTTTTCGCAGGAATCGTTGATTGCCGACCGTAAGTCGCTGATGCGCGGCGACGCTTTCCGCTCTTTGCTGCTCGTGTTGGTCAGTGCGGGCCTGATCTGGACGTATTGGTCGGGCAAAATCGGGCGCAATATTTTATTAGGCGGTTTTGCTGTTCTGGTGTTGTTCGATATGTGGTCGGCTGGTCGCAGGTACTTGGACAGCGAGGACTTTACAGACCGCACCAATTACGAAGCGCAGTTCAAGCCGACTCCTGCCGATGAAATGATTTTCAAAGACAGCGACCCCAATTTCCGGGTCTATGACCGCTCCGACCCACAGAGCAATCCATTCGCTTCATCGAGGGCTTCTTATTTCCACAAGTCCATCGGCGGCTACCATGCGGCCAAGTTGCAGCGCTATCAGGATTTGATAGACCGGCATTTGACGAAAGGTAATATTTCTGTATTCAATATGCTGAATACCAAGTATTTCATTATGTCTGATGAAGATGGGACCCCCTCGCTCCAGCCCAATGTGGATGCTTGTGGCCATGCCTGGTTTGTCAGCAATATCAATATGGTGAAAGACGCCAACGCGGAGATTGCAGCGCTGGAAACCTTTGTTCCTGAAGAAGATGCTTTCGTACATCAGGAGTTTGAATCTTATGTAAAAGGCTTCAAGCCCGAAAAGGATGGAGAAATTACGCTGGAATCATACTCGCCCAATCGCTTGGAGTATAAAACCAAAGCCTCCAGCGAGCAGTTTGCCGTTTTTTCCGAAATCTGGTACGGCCCCGGCAGCAGTTGGAAAGCCTACATAGACGGCCAGTCTGTTGAGCATATCAGGGCCAACTACCTGCTCAGGGCCATGCGCATTCCCGCCGGAGAGCACAAGGTGGAATTTGTGTTTGACCCAGACGTATATCGCACAGGTAAAATGATCTCTACGATATGTTCTTCCATCGTTTTGTTTGGATTTTTGGGACTGCTCGGATTTCTGGGATACCAATCTGTCAATCGCTGGAACAAAGAAGAGGCTCAAAAGCCCGTCAGGCGGGAAGCTCCTGCTGCGCCCAAACCGGCTGCTACGATGAGGAAGAAGGGGAAAAAGTGAAAGGTTGAATGATTCATTTTCGCAAAAATGCCTCTGCCAGAATTCGGCAGGGGCATTTTTTTTGTGCAAACCCCAAAAGGTTAAAAAAAATATTGTCCTGTTAACGGTGATTGGTCAAAATGTTAATACGAATCAGGTGTAGTATTTTTAATTATTCAGAATTATAAACTGAATTGTGTCTGTGAGAGCCTTCTTGTCTGCGGTTTTGGGGGCATCTTGCGGCAAAAAATTTTTCTGCACAATAGGGGAGGGGCGCACAACCTGTGTCTATGCAGTTGTAAAAGGTCAAAACTATCTGCACAATCACAACTCACAACGGATGCTTATGGATGCCAGAATTATTTACCTCCGACAAATTCCCTTGTTCAAAGGACTCTCTGCGACAGAAGAAGAACAACTTGCGCAAATCATGGAGCCTGTTTCTAAAGGCCGTTATTCCATCATATTCAAGCCAGGCGACGCTTCAGATCGGCTGTATTTTCTTGCCAAAGGTGTGGTGAAAATCTCTACGCACTCTGCCGACGGCCGCGAGGTCATCAAGTCCATACTGCACCCCAACGCCATGTTTGGCGAACGCGGACTGATTGGCGAATTAGAACGACAGGATTTTGCACAGGCGCTCAAAGAGGAAGTGCAATTGTATGCCATTCGGGTATCCGATTTCCAGATGATGATGCGCCGCAACTTCGACCTCAGCAACCAAGTCATGCAACTTTTCGGAAATCAACTTATACAAACGGAAAATCGTTTAGAGTCGCTCCTGTTCAAAGATGCGCGCACCCGCATTATTGAGTTCATCAAAGAATCCATGGCCGATCAGGGCAGGAAGGTAGGTTTTGAAATGCTGCTCAAGCACTCGCTCACGCACCAAGACATTGCCAACATCACCTGCACTTCTCGCCAAACGGTGACGCTGGTACTCAACGAATTGAAGAAGTCAGACCTGATTCACTTCAACCGGGGCAAAATTCTCGTTCGGGACCTGGCGCGGCTCTCCTGAGACCCACACTACGCCGCCCTCTGGTTCTAATGTTTCCAGCCCGACCATCTCTATGCTGTTGATGAGTCGCCCGTTTTCAGGAGCTTCCACCTTGATGTAATTGTCGGTAAAACCCGTCACGATGCCTTCCTGTTGGCTGTGTTCCCACAACACAGGGCGGTATTCGCCAAGGTGTTGCTCGTAAAAGGCGCGGCGTTTCTTCTCGCTCAGAATGCTCAGCATCTTGTTGCGCCGTTTCCGCTCATCCATAAGCACTGCATCCGGCATGTCGGCAGCCGGCGTGTTGGCCCGTTCGGAGTAGGTGAAAACGTGCAGATAGGAAATGTCAAGTTCTTGAATGAAGCGGTACGTCTCCAGAAAATCTTCTTCCGTTTCTCCCGGAAACCCCACTATAACATCCACACCGATACAACAATGCGGCATGACCGACTTGATTTGGGCCACGCGTTCGGCGTACAGTTCGCGGCGGTAGCGGCGGCGCATTTGAGCCAATTGCTTGTTGTTGCCCGATTGCAGCGGTATGTGGAAATGCGGCGCAAAGCGTTGTGATTCAGCCACAAATGAGATGATTTCATCGGTGCAAAGATTGGGTTCAATGCTGGAAATGCGGAACCGCTCGATGCCCTCCACTTCGTCTAAAGCGCGAATGAGATCAATAAAAAGTGCCTCCTTTTTGGGTTTGGCGCCTTCGATGACCTCTGTGCCGTTGCCGAAATCGCCGATGTTGACGCCGGTGAGCACAATTTCTTTTACGCCCATGGCGGCAATGCTCCGGGCGTCGTTCACCACGCTTTCCACGGTGTTGCTGCGGCTTTGGCCCCGCGCCTGTGGAATGGTGCAGAAGGTACATTTGTAATCGCAGCCGTCCTGCACTTTGAGGAAAGAGCGGGTGCGGTCGCCGAAAGAAAAAGCGTGTACAAAGTCTTTGGCCTGCCGCACTTCGCCGGCGCGCACCATGCCTTTGCCTGGCGCTTTCGACAGGTCTTCGATGTAGTCGAGTATGTGAAATTTTTCGGCGGCGCCCAGCACGAGGTCAACGCCGGGAATGGAGGCAATTTCCTCCGGCTTGAGTTGGGCATAACACCCCACGACGACCACATAAGCATTGGGCGAATGCCGGAGTGCCTGCCGGACGATGTTGCGGCACTTGCGATCTGCAAAGTCCGTCACCGAGCAGGTGTTGATGACATACACGTCGGCGCCCTGCTCGAAACCGACCTCGGCAAAGCCTGCGCCCTCGAACTGCCGCCCGATGGAGGAGGTCTCAGAGTAGTTGAGCTTGCAGCCCAGGGTATAAAATGATACTGTTTTGGGTGTGGCCATTGATGGAAATTTCGCCGCAAAGGTAAGATTATTGTGTAACCATAAAACTCGAACAATGAAAAAGTTACTTACTTTGTTGATTTTCTTTCAGTTAGCTCACGGCTACTGTGCCGCCCAATGCGGTCGTCCATCCTCGGTCACTGCTTTGTACAGCAACGACATGCGGGTGTTCATCAGCAATTCCGGCGACATGTTTCGGGACGGCAACAACTACGGTGAGTTCAGGTTTGCCGCTGAGGGTTTGCCCGGCACAACTACCATTTTAGCTCAAGGGCTTTGGGTGGCCGGCATTGATCCCGGTGGGAATTTGCGCGGCGCTGCACAGGATTATATTATGGGGCAAACGCGGTCGGATTTTGCAGCGGGGCCGGTAAATACGGAGCAGTCATTCGACGCATCTTATTGCCAAAACTGGAACCGAATCTGGTCGGTCGCCCGCCATGAAGTTGAAGCGCATATCATTGACTTTGAGGATAATCAACAAATTGACAACCCGATATCCTCTCTCATGGAGTGGCCGGGAAAAGGCAACCCTTTCTTCGAGGTTCGCCTGGGCTTTCCCCTGCCGGTAATTTCGCATGATTTAGCACCTTTTTATGACCGAAATAACGATGGTATTTACAATCCTTTGGAAGGAGATTACCCTCGAATTCCCAACCTGAGTATAATACCGGAACAAATCTCCTGGACGGTATTCAACGACGTACACCGCAACATTTCGCAGTCGCAGTTCCCATCCGCCGGCTTAGAGATACACCTGTGTACATGGGCGTTAGACTGTACCGACAATACCATGCTGAACAGAACGATTTTTATGAAATACTCCTTCATTAATCGCGGTACCGAAAGGCTGGATTCAACCTATATGGGGTTGTGGCACAATTTTGAAGTTGGTTGTTTTTCAGATGATTACGTCGGGTCATCGCCACAGCATCAGGCTTTTTTTGCCTATAACAGCGATCCGGTAGATGAAACGCATTGTATAACAGGAGAATCCTTTTTCGGAGCCTATCCGCCCGCGCAGGCAGTAAGCATTCTGAACCGCCCGCTGCACGCTTTTGTATATACCTCCAGCCCTTCTATGGATCCCGCGAATCCGACTGCATTTTACAACGTGCTTACCGGTCGTCATGCAGACGGCACGCCCATTACTGCCGCCGGATCGGGTTACAATACGGCAGGTCCGATCACCCGCTACGCGTATCATGGCGATCCGCGTGATGCAGATGAATGGACCATGTACGATGTGCAGTGGGGCTTGCCGTATCGCCTTGCCCGTAGTATAGGCAGCGTGGATTTGGGGACGCTGAATCCTGGCGAGCAGACTGCGGTGGAATTGGCATATTTGTTTGTGCGGGAACCGGGATTGGGGCATTTGGAAAACGTGGGCGCTATGTACGAGCAATTGGAGATACTGAGAGAACAATATGCTAATGGTTTTTCAGATAATTGCGCACAAGCCATACTAAGCTCAGAAACAGAACAACAACATCCTCAAGCCTTTGCGGTTTTTCCCAACCCGGCAGGCGACCGGCTTCATTTTCGTTTTGAAGGACAACGCATCAACAGCCTTGAATTGACAACACTTTCGGGGCATACAGCACTTTCCTTCAAGGGGCCGTTTTGGGATGCAATGGATGTGGACGTCAGCACGCTTCCGGCGGGTATGTATTTTGTCAAAATGGAGCAAAATGGAGCTGTTATCGTAAAAAAGCTGATAAAACACTGAACGCGTATTTTAAGTGAAGGGGTGACGCCCCCAAGTTCACCCCTTCACTAAACTAACTTAGTAGTGGGGCAAAAATAAATGCTCATTTTCTTTAGGCCCAAGGATTAGATAAGACACTTAAAATGAACCGTTTACTTATCTAATCCTTTGACGAAAATGATCACTTTATTTTTTTATCGCCCCTTACTCCAGCGTCCACTTTATTTTCTCCGATTGGCCGTCCTTTTCTACGGTGATGGTGTAAGCGCCTTTATAAATATAGGCTCTGCCGTCCTCCGCAGCTTTCACCACGATGGGCTTTTCGTCTGCTTTTACCTTTTCGTTGAGCCAGGCATTGTAGGATTTCAGCACGGATGCGTCTATGCTCAGATCGTAAGGAATGTAGTTGAGTCCTTTGTCTGCCTCTGCTGTCCAGGTTTTGAGTACGATGCCGCTTTCTGTGGCGATGCTGATGCTCATTTTGCCGGCATTGCGCACATACACAGGTATGGAGGCGGAGGGTTTTGTACTATTCCACCAGCCGATGCTGCCCCAGCGAGGACTCGCCCGCATTTTATCCATCTCAAAAACAAGGAGGTTTTTGGCCTGATTTTCAGCGCTCAATTGTTGCAATTCCTTTACGCGGCCCACATACAGCGAGCGGCCATGCGTACCCACCACCAACTCGGCGTCGCGGGGATGCACCACGAGGTCGTGTACCGGCGTAGCAGGCAGGCCGTTGTCCAACAACATGAACGAGCCGCCGCGATTCAGAGAAAAATACAGCCCGTGATCGGTGCCGAGATAGAGCAGATCGGGGTTTTTGGGGTCCTCGCGCACTACGTTTACTGGCTCCGTAGGCAGGTTGACGCCGAGTTTCTGCCAGGTCTTGCCGTAGTCGTCGCTGGAAAACAGGTACGGCTCGAAGTGATCCCAGCGGTAACCGTTGAGGGTAACGTACACCCGGCTTTCGGAATGAGCCGAGGCAATGACGCGCGACACCCACATGTCCTTCGGCAGCCCGGCGCTGATGTTGGTCCAGGTGGCGCCTCCGTCGCGGCTGACGTGGACGAGGCCGTCGTCGGAGCCGGTGTAGAGCAGCCCAAACCGCAGCGGCGACTCGTGGATGCTGCTGAGGGTGCCGTAGGGAACGTCGCCTTTTTTGCCGCCGGTAGTGAGATCGGAAGAGATGGCCTGGAAGTCATTGCCCTGATTCAGAGAGCGATAGAGGCGGTTGGCGCCCATGTAGAGGATGTCCTGATTGTGAGTGGAAAGCCAAATCGGCGTTTGCCAGTTCCAACGCAGGGGCGATTCTCCGAGTTCGTGTTTGGGCGTGATGTATCTGCGGTCTCCGGTTTTTGTGTTGAGCCGGAAGTAGTTGCCAAACTGAAATCCCGTGTAAAGGGTGGCATTATCGCGGGTATCCACAGCCACCTGCATACCGTCGCCGCCCATGATGGATTTGTAAGGATATTGGCCGCTGTCGTGCCATTCGGTGCCGGCTCTGTAATTGGAGGGCCCGTACCAAACGCCGTTGTCCTGCAAGCCGCCATATACGTTGTAAGGCTTGGCCATGTCCACCGCTACGGCGTAAAACTGGCCCAGCGGAGGCGTGTTGCACTTGATCCAGGACTCGCCGTCGTCGTAAGAAATATTGATGCCGCCGTCGTTGCCGAGGATGATATGCCCCGGCCTGCGCGGATTGATCCAAAGTGCATGGTGGTCGGCATGAACGTTGTCGCCGTTGACGGAGCGGAAGGTTTTGCCGCCGTCGTCGGAGCGCAAAACGGGTACGCCCAGCACAAAAATCTTGTTCACATCATACGTCGCCACCCGAATCTGACCAAAATAATACCCATACGAACTGTACATATCGTCAATGAGGTCGGTATGGGTGCGCTTCCAGGTTTTGCCGTCGTCGTCGGAGCGATATATCTCCAGACCGATAACTTCAGAACTCAAAAGCTGCGCATTGGCATCTTCGGTGTATTCCACTAAAGCAGAGGGTTTTAACTTGTCCGACTTCACCATTTCAATGATTTTATCGGCGTTGTATTTTTCAGGAAAACCATTGGAGGACAGGTAGTCTTTTACCTTGTATTTCGGGAGTTTCAAAAACTCGTCTTTGCCCATTTTGCGCAGTTGGTCTTTGCTCAAGGCATCCGCATCGTCTTCTTTTTTGGGACGCAGGTTGTAATTGTCAATCGCGGCAAACAGCACCCGGCGGCCTCCGGTGCGGAACATGGCCAAACCGATGCGGCCCGCGTTGGAATCGGTAGGGAAACCTACGGAGGGCAGTTTACTCCATTTTTCACCGCCATCGGAGCTTTTGTACAAACCCGAACCGGCGCCGCTTTCCACAAAATTCCAGGCCCGGCGCTCGCGCTCCCAGGCAGCGGCATAGAGCGTTTTCGGGTCGGCGGGATCAATCATCAGATCAATGGCGCCAGCGTTGTCGTTGACATACAACACTTTGCGCCAGGTTTTTCCGCCATCGGAGGTTTTGTAAACGCCCCGGTCGGGATTGGGCGAGTACAAATGCCCCAGCACGGCCACCCAGGCGGTATTGGGATCGGTGGGATGCAACACGATGCGCCCGATATGATGGCTTTCGCCGAGGCCGAGGTGTTGCCAGGTTTTGCCTCCGTCCATGCTTTTAAATACGCCGGTACCCGAATAGGAAGAGCGGCTGGAATTGACCTCGCCGGTGCCCACCCAGATGATGTTGCGCTGCCAGTTGACGGCAATATCGCCGATGGTCATCACCATTTCTTTGTCGAAAAGCGGCTTGAAGGAAGTGCCGTTGTTTTCGGTTTTCCAAAGCCCGCCGGAGGCATAGCCCACATAAAAATGGCTGGGATCGCTGGGCGAAACATCAATATCGGCCACGCGCCCGCTCATCACGGTGGGGCCGATGTTGCGAAAAGCAATGCCATTGGCAATAGAGGCCGCTTTGGTTTCCTGGCGTTGCCCGAAAGAGCGGATGCGGTCGGCAGCGGGTGTGAAAGGTGGTTGAGTGGTCTGAGCCACAGCGGCGTAGAAAGCCGAGAGGGAAAATGCGAGAGTGAGTAAACGATTCATCGGTTGTAGAGTTGGTTGAACCCGACAAATCTAAAAACAATCGGGCGAGTTGTGCCGAAAAAGGTGGAAAAGCTGTTATTCTTGCAGTCTATAATACGATACTCAACATGTCCTTTAAAATCTACACCAAAACAGGCGACGCCGGCGAGACCTCCCTTTTCGGGGGCAAACGCCTGCCCAAAAGCCACCTGCGCATCGAAGCGTATGGCACGGTTGACGAACTGAATGCTTTTATGGGGCTGCTTCGGGATGCCGTTGAAGATTCGACGGTGCAACAACAGATCAAAGAAATACAAGATTTGCTCTTCAGCGTGGGTGCAGCGCTGGCTATGGAGCCGGGTCAGGCGCCGGTTATTGAAGGCGTGCAGCCCGCTCATATCGAGCTGCTGGAGCGGCGCATGGACGAAATGGACGCCCTCTTGCCGCCGCTGAAAAACTTCATCCTGCCGGGCGGGCATCACACCGTATCTTTCTGTCACATAGCGCGTTGTGTGTGCCGGCGCGCAGAGCGGCTCGTGGTGGCGCTGGCAATGGATGAGCCTGTGGACCCGCTGCTCATTCAGTATCTCAACCGACTGTCGGACTACCTCTTCATGCTGGCCCGCCGATTGGGCCACGACCTCGGCGTGGAGGAGGTAGTTTGGTCGCCGGTCAAAACGCCGCAGCTATGAAATGGAGTGAAATGCCGGCAGCCTACGGCTTGGTATTGATGCGGGTGTCCCTGTTCGCAGGCCTGGTGGCGTTCATCACCTTTTTGCTCCCTTCTCAGGGCAAGATAAAATTGGATGCCAAACCCGGCCAAACCTGGAAAAAGGAGAGCCTGTATGCGCCCTTCGATTTTGCGGTGCGGAAATCCGCCGACGAATTGGAGCAGGAGCGCCGCCGGGCATTGACGGACTTTTCTCCTTATTACCGCTTCGATGAAGACATTGCGGAGGCTCGTCTGGCGCAGTTTGAGCAGCTTGTACAGGGCCAACTTCAAAGCCCGGCCACCCTCGAATCATTTCCCGATGCCGGAAACCGCTCCCTTGTATATATTGATTATGGCAAGCGGCTCTTGCGCAAAATGTTCGAGCGCGGCATCATACGAGCCATGCCCGAACACGCCGAAAAAGGCAAAACTTTTGTCATCAACGTCATCAGCGGCAATACTTCTTCTCAGCAAACATTGGAATATTTTTACACAGAAAGCAGCGCGCTGGATTTCCTCATAGATACCCTGCCTGCCAGCGGACTGACCGAGCCGGATTTTTTGTATCCGCTTTTGGAAAAATCCATTGTGCCCAATCTCCTCTACGATGCCGAACTGACCGAAAATTTCAGACAGGAAATGCTGGCCGGCGTTTCCGAGTACAGAGGCGTCGTAAAGAAGGGCGAGTTGATCGCCGCCAGAAACAGCATTGTGACGGAAGATATTTGGCTCGAGATCAACTCTGTACAAGAACTTTACGACAAAGAAATAGCCGGGCGCTTCTCTCCATCGGGCATAGGCGCGGGTTATTTCATCCTGGCCTTGCTGCTCTGTACCGTGTATTTTATTTACCTCCAAAACCGGGAGCCGTCCATATTGTCCAACTGGCGCAAGCTCGTTTTTACGCTGTTTTGGATAGCGCTGTACGCATGGCTCATCCACTGGGCGGAAGAGACCAATCCCATCAATGCTTATTTCATTCCGTTCAGCATTGCACCCATTATTTTGCAGACCTTTTACAACAAAAGGCTGGCACTTTTTACACACGTCATCATCATTCTGACGGCGAGTTTCATCACGTCGCTGGGCTGGGATTTCACCTTTTTACAACTGCTGGCCGGCATCGTCGTGCTGCTCACCAATGTGGATGTGAATAGCTGGCCCAAGTTTTTCTTCTCTATTTTTTCCATGCTCGTGGCCTCTTTGCTGGCGTTTACCGGCCTGACATTGGTGGAACACGGCAACCTGTTTTCCTGGAATTGGACCATCCTCACCTGGATATTTTTATCGGCATTTCTTACGCTGCTGGCCCTGCCCCTGGTGCCCTTGTTAGAGAGCATTTTCGGCTTCGTTTCGGCGTTCAGACTGCGGGAACTCATGGACCTCAATCGTCCGCTGCTGCGGGAATTGGCCATCAAAGCGCCGGGCACCCTGCAACACTCCATTCAGGTGGGCAATCTGAGCGAGGCCGCCGCCCGCGAGATCGGCGCCGATGCGCTGCTGCTCAAATGCGCAGCCTTGTACCACGATGTGGGCAAGATGCTGCACCCCGAATATTTTGTTGAAAACCAGTCGGGTATAGAAAGTCCGCACGAAGAAAAATCCAATTTGGACAGCGCCCGCATCATCATCAGCCATGTGACGGAAGGCGAAAAAATGGCCCGCAAAAGTGGCATGCCTCCCTTGCTCATTGATTTCATTACGACGCACCACGGCACGACCCGGGTAGAATATTTTTACAGAAAAATGCTCAACGAAAGTTCGGACGAAATGCCCGACGAGCTTGATTTTCTTTACCCCGGCCCCAAGCCGCATACCAAAGAACAAACCATCTTTATGATGGCCGACTCCATTGAAGCCGCCTGCCGCAGCCTCAAACAACCCACCGAGCAGTCTATGAACGAGCTGATTGACAACATCATCGCGGGCAAGATCAAAATGGGGCAGTTGGAAGAATCGCCCATGTCGTTCAACGAGTTGGAACGCTGCCGCGCCGCATTCAAACGCTTCATGCGTTCCGTACACCATCAGCGCATCGAGTACCCGGAATTGAAGAAGGAGTAGGGTGGGGGATTTGTGTTTGGGCGGCTCACTTTAAGTGTCTTATCTAATCCTTGGGCCTAAAACTTTATTTTCGCCCCACTACTTATGTTGGAAACGTTGATAAATTAAATTTTTTAAAGTATTTTTGTATTAAAATTTGACTATGCAGTTCGCAGATATAAAAAACGACATCGCCTTTCGAAAGATATTCGGTAACGAGCAGAAAACGGCTCCACTGATCTCGTTTTTAAACGCTTCTTTGGAGTTAGAGGGGAATCACCAAGTGGTCGGCGTCACCATTGCCAATCCTTACCAGTTTCCACGCATCGCAGGAGAGAAAGCAACTATTTTGGACGTTCGAGCAATATAATAAAACCCGAAATTATTGGAAGTACCTGAAAGCAAAGCTAAAGAAAGAAGGCAGTGAAGTGGTTAGTACCACTACCCAGTTGAAAATTCTTGCTCCTGATGGTAAAAGACGATTGTCGGATATGTTGGACTATGACGGCATCATAGCTCTTGGTAAAACTTTTCCGGGAACAAAAGCCAATAGATTTATAGAGTGGTTTACCTACAGTGATGAAAGCATTGACGGGAAAAGCAAAACCAAAGCGTATGAAAATACTTTTGACGAAATAGTAGCCAAATATGTGGAAATGAATGTTGCCCACCCCTTTATGGAGGGCAATGGCAGAAGCGCGCGAATTTGGTTGGACCTGATACTGAAAAAACACCTGAAAAAATGTGTGGATTGGAGCAAAATCGGGAAAAACGAATACATGAATGCCATGATAAAAAGCCCTGTAAACAGTAGCGCTTTGAAAAAACTACTCAAAAATGCTTTAACCACTGAAATTGACAGCAGAGAAATGTTTATGAAAGGAATTGATTATTCCTACTATTACGAAGAAAATTAGAAAATAATGAACGGAGTAGAAACAAGAACGGAACTCATAGGCCGCGATGGCGTATCTTCTAAAGACAAGATGGTATGATGATGAGACACCTTATGATGCTAATGTTTTGTTTGTGTTTGCTGAGTTTTTTGTCTTTAAAATGTAATGGGGACAAAAGTGAAATATCCGGATTTTGGCAATTAAAGAACAGCGATGATTGCGACAAAAATTTTTTGGAACTAAACCCTTTTGTGTATCCATACCATAAGTATGGACATAAAATATATCTAACCAGTTCGCTGTTTTATAACCCTTCAATGAAACAATACGGCTTGCCTTTTGAAAACAAATACAGTATCAAAGACAAAAAAATACTTTTGGATGGCATTGGACGAATAGGGTTTACGACAAGGGATTCATTTTTAGTACTTGAGAAAGATGGGTGTAAACTCACATTTGTAAAAAAAAACCAAGATGAAACACTATCTGAAGACAGTTTGTCAAGTATTGCTTTTTATGTGAGTGATGATGAAGGGGTTTTGCTCGACTCTGTTCAAATACACAAGACATCATCAGATGCCCATATTTTCAGAATAGCGGGAAGTATTGAAAAAAAATATCTTGATAAGACATTTGATGAAAGGGTTTTAGACACAAATGAGTACAAAATAATTTTGCACCTCCGAAACGGGAAGGTCTTTCAAATAACATCCCGTGGAAAATACGAAACCCCATTTGAAGTTCAGACCCTAATAAAATATTTGCTTGCCGAAATTTAAAGTGCAAAGCAGATCGCACCGAGATTTCATTTTCATGCAGTGGGCGGTGCAAGCGCAGAGCGTTCTTCTCCAGCCTAGTGAAGGGGTGACTTTGCAAGTTTTAGCCCCGCAGTCACCCCTTCACTACCCTCGAAACCTTGCACCTCCCCTCACGCCACATTCCTGCCCGCATTGATGATGCCGAACATGGCCCGCAGTACCAAATGGCGGATGATCTCGCTTTCCTGTTCAGATAAGTTGTTGTTGTTCAGTCGTTCAAGAGCGTACTGCTGAATGACGATGAGGGGCAAAACGATGCCCTCCCGGATGCGGATGCTCTCGCGGGAGACAGGATTTTTGGCCAAAAGCTCCGGTTCGCCGGAAATCTGAAGCAGCAGTTTTTGTGTGCGCTGAAACTCTGCGTAGAGTTGCTCCCAGAAATGCCCGAAGCGCTCGTGCCGGCGCAGGTGCCGGGTGAGGAGAAAATTGGATTTGCGCAGAGACTGCATGGAATTTTCGGCCAAAGCCCTGAAAAAGCGCGACTCCCGGTAAAGTTGTTGCAATTGCGTCAGTTTGCCTTGTGCGATGATGTCCTCCAATGCTTTTCCGAAACCGAAATAACCGGGAATGTTTTGCTTCATCTGCGCCCAGGCGCCAACGAAGGGAATGGCCCTTAAATCTTTGAAAACCAAAGAAGTATTATCGCCGTTGCGCTTGGTGGGCCTGCTGGCAATGTTCGTGTCGCCGTACCATTTCAGCGGCGTCATTTGTTCGAGGTAAGGCACAAAATCGGGGTCGTTTTTCAGTTGGAGATAAGCCTCGTAAGCGGCGTCGGCCAACTCGTCCAACAGGGTTTTATCGGTTTCCATCATGTTTCCGGCGCCCGGCGACATGGTTTTTTCGAGGCCGGCGGTGAAGAGCTGCTCGATGTTGTACATGGCCGCCTCGACGGTGCCGTAAGTGCTGCTCACCGTTTGCCCCTGAATCGTCACCTGAATTTCGCGGTTTTCAATTTCGCTGCCGTGCGCCGCATAGTAGCTGGCGTTGTTGCCGCCGCCCCGACCCGGAGGGCCGCCCCGGCCATCGAAAAACACCACCGAAATGCCGTACTGCCTGCTGATGAGCGTGAGGGCTTCTTTGGCGCGGTAAATACTCCAGTTGGCCCGCAGATAGCCACCGTCTTTGGTGCCGTCGGAGAAGCCCAGCATGATGGTTTGCACTTTGCCGCGTTTTTCCAGATGAGCGGCATATTGCGGGTGCCGGTAGAGGGTTTCCATCGTTTGATGGGCCGTTGAAAGGTCTTCAACCGTTTCAAACAAGGGCACAATGTCTAAGGTAGGGGCATCGGTGCCGTCCATGCACAGGCGCGCCAGCGCAAACACCTGCGCCACTTCCAAAGCGCTGCCGCAATTGCTGATGATGTAGCGCCGGCAACCCTGCTCGCCGTTTTCGCGCTGCACGGCCTGTATGGCCTTGAACGTGCGGATGCTTTCTTTCACCTGCTCGTCGTCGTAGTCCGATTCATCCAAGGGGTCGCGCCAGGTCAGCAGGAAGTCCATTTTTTGAGATTCGGGCATGGCTTCGTAATCGGCCATCCGAAAGAGCGCGGGAAATTTTTGTTCCAATTTTTGCAAAATGGGCTGTAGTACTTCCTCGTGCCGACCGCTTTCCTGCCGCACGTCCAATTCGGCAAAGTAAAAACCGAAAAGCCTGACTTTGAGCAAAAAGAGGTCGAGCGCATCCGAAAACAAACCCTGATGTTCGTTGACCAAAGCCTGCCGGGCGTTCATCAAATCGTCAATCAGTTGAAAACAAGCCGCATAATGCGGTTTGTCGGGGTAGTACAAGGTGTGATAAATCCGGCTTTCGATGGCGGCCATTTGCTCTTCCACGCCCCGAAAAGTGAGCCGCCGCCGCAGTTGCCTGATGTCCCGGTAGTAACAGCCCAGGATGGTACGCCGCAGGCGCCGGGCCACTTCGCGGGTGGTTTCGGCGGTTACAAACGGATTGCCGTCGCGGTCTCCGCCGGGCCAGAAACCCAGTGTCAACAACCTCGGATTGCTGAAACTGTGTGGTTCCAATCCCAAGCCTTTGAGCAGATTCCACACGCTTTGCGGCAGCGCCTCATAAAATACATTGGCCAGATACCAGTTGAGGCTCAGGGCTTCGTCCAAAGGCGTGGGCTTGGCGCGATTCACAAAGGCCGTTTTTCCCAATTGCATGAGAAGTTGATGCACTTCTTCCACATCGCCCCGGCGAATGGTTTTCCCCAGATCGTGGATGATGCCCAGTACTTTGCCGGGGTAGAATTGCGTGGGGTGAGCGGTGAGCACCACCCTCACGGAATAGTTGAGCAGTTTTTCCAGCAGGCGTTTGCGGCGTCCTTCATCGTTGATGCGGCCCAGCAGATGTTTCACCGAGCCTTTGCCCTCCAGATCATGCGTTTCGGCAAAAGAGGCATCTTCGATAGAATCGAACAAAACCACCTGTCGTTCAGCATATTGTATGAATCTAAACAGCAAGTCGTATCGTTCGGAGATGCTTTTTTGAGAAGACTGCTCCCCCAGAAACGCCTCGATGAGTTCAGTGGGCGTCAGTCCGTTTTCAAGGCCGTTGTTGCATTCCTGAGAGAAGAGTGCCAGCTTAGCGCCGGTCGTTTCAATACCGTGGAAAGGCAACCTCAGGAACAAGCTGTTGTACATTTGGAATTTGAGCGCTACGCCCGATGGAGTGGTCATGGTGCCATGCTTGTGAAATAGTGAGCGGTCTCATTGGTTGGGCGCGCAAATATCGTTGCTGCCCGGCACTTTGCGCGTTTTCAGGCGTTTTTTTTGCCAACTATTCACCCCTCACCTCTCACCCTTCATCCCTCACCTCTGTTAAAACAACCCCACATATCCCACATGCACTTTGGGCGCGCTGAAATCGAGCGGCACATCGGTGCGGGAACCCAGCGCCAGACTCAGCCCCAGTAGGCCGGCTTTTGTTTCTAAGGCGATGCCGGCGCCAAATCCAAGCGCGTAGAAAACATCGCTGGGGGTACTGCTTCGGTCTTCCACCCGGCCCAGATCGGCAAAGCTGTAAATCCGCGAATTTTGGCCGATCAGCAGCCTCAGTTCGGCGGTAGCTACGGCGTAGCCGGTGGCAAAAAAGAACTCCTCATCAAAACCCCGCAAGAGCCGGTTGCCGCCGATGCGAAACTGCTCGTTTTGAAACACAGGCGTTTTCGACAACAACCAGCCGCCCTGCAAGCCCCATTTGACGGCGGCACTGCTCCATACCGGCACAAAATATTCGCCGCTGAATTCCAGCCGGTACTGAGCGCTGTTGGCGGCAATGGTGTCGTACAGTTCGGCCAGCCCCAGTGCCACGATGCGCGTATTGGGTTTCACCCGTTTTACTCCGGCAGAGGCCCGCAGCATACCCGTCCAGCCGCGCCGGGGATTCAGGCGGTAGTCGGTTTTTTGCTGAGAGGTTTCCAATCCGAAGGCATCGTTGGAAACGTCCAATTGGGCGGGCAACTGCCTGGTAGTCAATAATCTGGATTCGTCAATTCCGGTAAGGCGGGTGCTGCGGTGTTGCCAGAATGCTTTCCAATAAGAGGCGCCTTCCAGCAAATAATCGGCGCCGGCGCTGTACTCTAAATTGAGAAAGGTGGTATCCCGTTTGTAAAGTTGAAAACGTGCATCCACACCGAAGGGCAATTGCAAAAGATAGGGGTATTTGAATAAAAAAGCGACTTGCTGGGTCTCCGGGCGCAGTCGTTCAAAGGATGCCGTGATGCGCTCGCCTTTTCCGAATTGGTTGTAAAAATCGGCAAAAAGGCTGCCCGTGATGAGCATGCGGCCTGTCTGCGAATTATTGGGCAACACGCCGATGAGAAAATCGAAACGGCCGGCTTTGCGGGAATCAAGGTGCAGGAGCACATCGGCGGTGCTGTCCTGCCGGAAGAGAATTTGGGGGTCTTGTTTCAGCGCGGCGAAGGGCAATGCGCGCAGCCGGTCGCGCACTTGCAGCACCCTGCCATGATGGTATGGCTCGCCGGGATGGATGCCCAAATACCGGTAAAGATAGGTGGGAGAGATGCGCAAATTGCCTTCTAATTCCAGTTTTCCAAATTGAAAAGAGCGGCCCGGTTGCACGTCAATGGCGGCGGCGATTTTTTCTTGCTCAAATGCGAGGCTGCCCAGACTCACTTGGGCAAACGGGTGGCCTTTGTTTTGGTATTGTTGCAACAAATTGATTTGCAGCTTTTTCCAGCGCGACCATTGCAGCGGGCGATGGCGATAATCGGAGGCGCGAAATCCGGCAGCCTTGAGTTGATCCGGTTGTGCATTGCCGGGTAAGAGTTCCAACCACGAAAACCCGGAACCCACATGAATGAAAGCCGTAAAAATGCTGTCGCTGCGGGCCACCGTATCCACCGATGCCTCCAACATGGACTGGTCGTGCAATTGACGAAGGACGGCGCTCAGTTCAGAAAACACGCCCGACGAATCGGCGAAATTGGTTTTGTACGAAACGGTCTTTAATAATTGTTCCTGCGGTACATCCGTAGCCAGCAGGCGCAATGTATAGCTTTTTTGTGCTGTTGAGCGGCAGATTGTCAACAAGGCGAAAGACAGTACCAGAACGTATATTCGATTCACTTCGGAATAACGGCTTTATTGGGGTGGGCATTACCCGACAGGGAGCGTAAAGTAAAAGGTGCTGCCATCTCCCGGTTCTGATTCCACCCATATCGTACCTCCATAAAGGCGCACAATTTTGTCGCATATAGCCAGCCCCAGCCCCGCTCCCGATTTTCCTTTGTGCGCCAGCCGATGGAAGGGCAGGAAGACCTTGTCTTGCCATTCGGGAGGAATACCCATGCCGTTGTCGGAAACCGAAAAAAGAAAATGCGCTGCCTTTTTTTCACAACCGATACGAATGACGCATTGCTCTTTGTCGCTGAATTTGAGGGCATTGCTGAGCAGGTTTTGAAAAAGCTGAAGCCCGTGCGAGGGGTTCATATAAACGTTGGGCATATCCGTTTTTTCAATCCGGGCATTCTGTTCTGTTATGCGGGCATTCAGATTGTTCAAAACATCGTCAACCAATTCATTGAGATTGATCAATGATTTTTGATACTCAGACTCGCTGCCTGCTTTCGCCAAAGTAAGCAGGTCTTCCAACAACATGGACATCTGGTCAACGCCGTTCGATATGTTTTGTATAAAAGAAAGGCCGTCTTCGTCCAACTGATTTTTATACCGCCTCTTCAATAAAGAAGCAAAAGACCCCACCGTGCGCAATGGCTCTTTGAGATCGTGAGAGGCTACGAATGCATACCGTTCCAAGGCAATATTGGACTTCAGCAGCGCTTCGTTTTGCTTTTGTATGGCTTCATTCTTTTCTTCCAGCAAAATCGCCGTCTTCATTTGGGTTCGGTAGCGGTATATCTGGAAAAACAAAAAACTAAGCACCACTATAAATACGCAAGCGAGGGAAAGGATAACAAGCCTGCTGATTTGCTTTTGTTTTTGCAGCAGCGCTCTTTCAGACTCAGACCGGAGATCGGCAAGTTCGTGTTTGGCTTGTATCTCAATGATGGAATTTTGGGATTGTTTTTCCCATATATTCCCTTGTATTTCATTGTAAATCAACTGATACCGAAAGGCGTCCTCAAATTTTCCCAACCCGGCATAAGCCTGTGCCAGCAATTGCGCAGCCTCCGAGGCCGAGGCTTCTAATCCGGAGGGGCGGCTGATTTCAAAAGCTGTCAGGGCATTCTTGATAACCAGTTGGTAATCTTTGTTTGGGAAATGCACTTGCGCAATTTGGATCAGCGCCAAAGCCAGGTTGTTGATGTTATTCGTTTGTTCTGACAGTTCTTTAGAGGTCTGAAAATGCTGCAAAGCTTCCTCCTGCCGCCCTTGCCTGATCCTGAGCAACCCCAGATTGCGATGGATAAAAGCCTGACCGTCCAAGTTGCCTCCTGCTATTTGGAGAGCGGATTGATACAATAGTTCGGCAGCGTCAAGGTTGTTTCGGCTCAGATGTACATCGGCCAGGTTGTTGTATGAGTATATCAAACCCGCCGTGTCGCGCAGGGTTTGTCTCCAATCTAAACTTTGCTGGTAGTATCTTTCGGCTTCCTTATAATTTTTCTGAAGGAAATACGCATTGCCTATGTTGTTGTAAGAACGGGCAATACCCAGTGTGTCTTTTAATTTTTCTCTGATTCCCAGAGATTGAAAAAACAAGTTTGCGGCCTCCTGATAATCGCTGAGATACCAATAAACCATGCCCTTTGTATGCAATGCCTCGGCAATGCCATGCTCATAGTTTAAAATTTTCGCAATTTGAAGGGCGGAATCGGCCAGCAGCCCGGCGATTTTAGGGTCTGAACTTTTCATCTCCCAGGCTAAGTGGCATATAAGATCAGCACGGCGGCTCTCTGAGAGATTGCTTTGCTGTAACAAAGCTTGCAGAGAATCCCGCACCGACTGAGCATCCGCCCGGCATAAAAAGAGCATCATACAAAGTATGCTGATGATGCGGATGGATACTTTGTTGATACTCACGAAGCGTTATCTGAACTAAAAATTTGAACGCCCTACAAGTGCAATCGCGCCTTGCGATCCAACAAAATGGCTTCGTCTTCCGCTCTTTCCGGATCGGGTACGCAGCAGTCCACAGGGCAAACGGCTGCGCACTGCGGCTCTTCGTGAAAGCCTACACACTCGGTGCATTTATCGGGCACGATGTAATACAAATCGTCGGAAACGGGCTTTTGCTTTTGCTGAGCATCTACTTGCGTGCCGTCTTCCAGCGTATATGTTCCTTTGATGGAAGTACCGTCTGTGATGGCCCACTCCAATCCGCCCTCATAAATGGCATTGTTGGGGCATTCGGGTTCGCAGGCGCCGCAGTTGATGCACTCGTCGGTAATCATTATTGCCATGACAATCTCATTTTATAGGGAAATAACACTGATTTCCCGGCTTGGTTTGAGGCCGCAAAGGTAGGAAAAAAGATCAACCCTCGGAAAAATCAATTTCGGTATTGTCGCCGATGTTGAGACTGTGTTTGAGGCCCACAATAGAGGTATCGTTGCCAATGACGGAATGCCGCAGAATGACTTCGCTGAGGGAAGCAAAATTGCCGATGATGGAATCTCTGACAATGGCGTTGTTGATGCGGGCATTGTCGCCGATGGTGGCGTGGGGGCCGATGATGGAGTTGCTGATATCGCAGTGCCGCCCGATGCTGACGGGGTGAATGATGATGGAATTGTCAAAAGTAGGCACCGACTGTGGATCGTATTCTTCTCGGCGCAGGAGCAGGGCATTGGTTTCGAGCAGGACCTCCTTTTTGCCACAATCGAACCAACGATCCACTACAACGGGGGTGAAAGTATTTTCCTGCTGAATCATACGCATGAGCGCATCGGTGAGCGGAAACTCGCTTTTGTCTCTGATGTTGTTGAAAACCAGATAGTCTAAGGCATCTACAAAAGTCTGTACCTGAGCAATTTTGTAAAGACCTACCATGGCCAGATCGGATATGGGGATGCGGGGCTTTTCCGTCACCCGTTGCACCATGCCCTGTTCGTCCAGTTCAACGATGCCGAATTCGCGGGGATCGAGTACTTTTTTAACGCCGATGGCCGATCCGGGCAGTTGGATGAACTTGTGGTAGTCGGTTTCAATAATGACGTCTCCAAAAAAAATAATGACCTCATCGGCATCCCGAAACTTATCCTTGGCCTTCCAGATGGCATGGCCCGAGCCGAGCCGCTCGTCTTGCTGCACAAATTCTTTGTTGATGTCGGGATAAGCAGACTCTATAAATTCTTTTATTTTCTCTCCCAGATAGCCGATGATAAAGACAAAATCGCGCACGCCTACCTCCAACAGTTTGTCTATCATATAGGAGACAATGGGCTTGCCCGCCACTGGTATCAACGGCTTGGGTTGCGTATAAGTGAGCGGACGAAGGTGTGCTCCGGTACCGGCTACGGGTATGATTGCTTTCATGGCGAAACGACGCTGCTACTTAGTAGTGGGGCAAAAATAAAGTGTTCATTTTCTTTAGGCCAAAGGATTAGATAAGACACTTAAAATGAAACGTTTACTTATCTAATCCTTTGGCGAAAATGATAACTTTATTTTTTTATCGCCCATTAGGTCGTCCAAAGGTCGTAATTTTTACCAACTATTTGATTTTTATGGTCACACTTGCTGCCGGGAGCGGGCTGACGGTATAAAAATCGTTGCTGCCGACACCCAATAATGCTACACTCCATGCCGCGTGTGCGCCAAAGAGTCGCACGCCCAGTGTATTCATCACATTGGTGGAAAATGCGTCTGACCAAACCCAGTTTTCCGAGGTAAGAGCTACCGTTCTGCTCAGTCGCACCTGACCGCCTGCCGTAAATATCAAAGGGCGGCCCTGCTCGGTTGGTCTGGGAGGAAAGAAAAACGATGGGTCTTTTTTTCCAAATGCCCAACCCGCCGAAACATTGAGGTGCGTATTTCGATTGCCCAGTGTAGCAACGGCATAAGGCGCGATGACATCCACCGGTTTGCCTGAAAATGGAATGCCGATAATGGCCAAACCGCCTCCCAGCGTCAGCTTGTCTGTGGCAACGGGGTAAGAAAAGTGTGGGCGAAGCATCCAGCCGGGGCCGCCGAATTCGCCTTCCACGAGGCTTGCAATCGGGCTGATTAATTCCGTGGCGACATGCAGACTGAACCAGTCGTTGATGCCGAACCCTACCTGGTTGAATACCAGCATAAAGTTGTGCAGTTCCACCGATCCTTTGCTCATGGCAAATGCGGTGGGGCTGGCGAGGTTTTGATGCGCCTGCTCGTTGAATGGAATAAATCTTCCGTTGATCAGCTCGCCGGTTTGTATTTCCCGAATTTCCGACACATCGGCCAATGGAAGGTTAAGCTTCCCCAAAGCGCTCGTTTCTATGACGATTTCCGTGTCGGTCATAGCCAGGCGTTTGCCGGAAAAAACATCGCCGCTTTTCATTTCCACTCGGAGCAGTACGCCATCGGGGGCCTCTCGTCCGGGTTGGGCGCCGGCAGGGTGGGAGAGGAGTACAAGTGCGAAAAATGCAACAGCACAAAGGGTTTTCAAAACAGTAGCAGGCATGGCAGGTAAATTATTTTCAAGAGAAGACGCTCTTTTTTTAAGTTGCGTTTGCGCAAGGTACGGTTTTTTGTTTTTTTTGCCTTGCCCAAACGCCTTTCGTCATTATGCAGGAAAAACTACAACAACAACTATTGGACCGCATTCTGGACGGCTTTCCGCGCAAACCGGATGCTGTGGATGCACTGCGCAGCTTGCTCAATGTGAGCAAAGATGCCATCTATCGCCGCCTGCGTGGCGACAGCCTGCTCTCGCCCTCGGAAGTGGCGCTGCTGGCGAGGCATTTTCATATTTCGTTGGATGAATTGGTTCATGAAGACTCCGACCGGGTTTATTTTTCATTCAGCGCCTTAAACAATGCAGCCAACAGCGTTGAGGACTACCTGCTGGGGCTGCATCAAAACCTGCACCAACTGGAGCATTTGCCCGATGTGAAGGTATATTATACCACTTCCGAAATTCCGATATTTTATTACTTTCTCTTTGAAGAACTGGCGGTTTTTAAACTCTACATCTGGGGGCGCAGCGCATGGGATTTCGACTATCTCAAACATCAGCCTTTCGATGTACGCCTCATTTCGCCGCATGCCGTTGCCCTCAGCCGCGAAATTCTCGACCTGTATTTCCGGCTTGATACCACCGAACTCTGGAGCATCAACATTTTCGACAACACGCTCAATCAGATAGAACATCATTTTCTCGGCGGCGCTATTGCTGCCCCGGAGCAGGCGCTATCACTCTGCGACCGCCTGACGGATCTGGCCGCTCACCTGCAAATGATGGCCGCGCAGGGCAAAAAATTCAAGCCCCGGCAATCGCCCGATCATGGCGCGCCCTTTGCCTTATTGCACAACGACTCATTGTACACCAACAGTACCATTTTTGTGGATGCCCCGCACCTGCGTCGCGTTTTTTCTACTTTCGGCGACCCCGACTATTTGGTCAGTTCCGACGGGCGGATCTGCGATTTTACAGACCAGTGGCTACAGCGCCTCATCGGTAAATCAGTGCCCATCAGCGCCCAATCCGAAGGTCTGCGTTTAGGTTTTTTTCATCAGGTGAGACGAAAAATCGAAGCGACCAAAAGACGCATTCTGGCGGAAGTGGATACTCCTGTTATTTCACCACCCTGAACCCTATAAATTCAGCAGTGTCGTCCATCCGGGCTTCCATGCGGCTGCTCACGGTGGAAGATTCCGAGGGCAAATTGTAGCTGCCTCCCCTCACCATGCGCCGGGTACAATCTCCGCCTGTGATCCAGGCTTTGCCATTGGCAGGGGCGCCTTTATAATCGGGATGCGCACAATCGGTGACCCATTCCCACACATTGCCGCTCATATCGTACAATGCCAGCGCATTCGGTTTCTTAGTGCGTACAGGATGCGGTTGTTTGCCGGAATTGCCGCGATACCAGCCTGCTTCTTCCAAATCATCGCTGCCGGAGTAGTGGAAATGGCCATTAGTTCGGCCTCCTTTGGCGGCAAATTCCCATTGCGCCTCGGTGGGCAATTTCATCCCATAAAAAACAGCAAATTCGTGTGCGCCGTACCAGGTGACGTGACCCGCAGGCAATTGCCCCATACCTTGCTGCACACCCCATTTCCCGGCGCCATCCCTGATAAGCCATTTGGCGCCTGCAAACAATGCTTTGTTTTTATATTCGCCTTCTTTTACTTTGGCGGCTCCGTAATCGTTCAGAAAATGAGCAAATTGAGCGCGGGTTACTTCTGTAACGCTCATAGAAAAATCGCTCAACCTGACTTGCCGCACCGGGCTTTGGTTCACCTCACATTCTGCTGTGTCTAAACATCCCATACTGAAACTGCCGCCTCGCACTTTTACCCATTCCGTGACCGGATTCATTGGCTTGAGAGCAGGGCGGGGTACGTTGAGTGTATCTGGTGTTTTAGATAAGGGAGCAACCGTGTCTTTCCCGAAACGGGCCGTATCGGCGGCTGTCGGCGGTACAACAACCGCAGTGTCTTCTTTTAAATTGTTGTTATCGCCGGGGAAAGTGAATCCGGGATCCACCAATGACTTGTTGCCGCCGCTTTGAAAATATACTACGCCCGCCACAGTGATAACGCCGATCATGGCCAACAGCCGCATGGCGCCGGCCACTGCTCTGCGGGCGGTCTTGGGCTGCGGACCGGTTCTCGGCAGTGCCGGTTGCGGCGCGTAAATATTGGTATCATCTGCAATAGAGCCAAACTGAAGCTGGTGCGCGGTGGATTTCAATTCGGGTTGCGCCGGTTCCTGTGGTACCGGTTCGGTAATGATTTGCACAGATTCTTCCAGCACTATTTCCCGGCGGCGTTCTTTTCCGTTCACCATTTCCAGAACGGCTACTTTGAGCAACAAAGGGTAGGTGCCGGCCATTATGGGCTTGACGTAGAACAGCCACTCCGTGTAGGTATCTTCATCAATGAACTGCACCTCGCTGTTCACGGCGCGGATGCGGAAGGGCGCCGGGTCGGAGGGATCGAGCAATTGAACCAGCATTTCATCAGATATACGGATGTCCTGTGTATGGATGCCCTCGGTATTGTCGAGCCGTTCCAGCAGCAGAGTTTCATTTACAGCGATGCGGACGATGCACTTGTGCTCTTTTTCGAGCTGCATGGCGTCTGGTATGCGGTACAAGATGTTGCCGGTTCGGACTTTGGGCGGAGCCGGGGCTTCCGCTTCTTCCTGCAAAATATCTACTTCTCGAATCTGGTTGATGAGCGCCACAAGCGAGGTGCGCAGTTGATTGTATAGAATTTGCAGGTTTTCGTTGTCGAGATCGCCACGGAGCGCAGCGGCATTGCCCTCGCGCAATCGGCCTTCAGCCAGCAACAAATCCTGATAAAACGGGCATTCGGGCTTCAATACAGCTTTGATTGCCTTTATGACAAGCTCAGGATCGCCCAAGGCTACCGTTTCTTTCAGATCGCGTTGTATGTCTTCGATGTCTCTCATACGGGTGGGTAAGGGAATACAAAGAAAGGGAAAGTTTTGATATATATGAGAATCTTCCGTATTTTGTTGCCCAAAATAAGCTGCCATGCACTTCATCAATCCCGTCGAAGCCCTGCAACTCCACTATTCCGCGCTGGAAACCATAGACGATGCCGCCATAGCCGAGGCAAAACGAAAGTTTGCAGAACGCCTTGAACGTCAGGGAGAAACAGCGCTGCAGTACCACGGACGGGTTTATACCAAAGAGCAATTTGAAGCGAGTTTTGAACTGCTCAATATTCCCAACGCTTTGTCCGCTTTTTACCGCCTGTATCGCTATCCGCGCCTCAATGGATTGCTGAGCGGAGATGCGGCAGAGGGCGAAGTAGAGTACCGCGCGCTCTCCGACGAAGAAATGATGGCCGTACTGAAGCCCATTTTGACTGAAAAATGGAGCCATGCCTGGGTGGAGGCTGTAGCTACTCAAAATGCAGATGCCATCAAGGCGCTTCAGCAAACCAACATAACCGCTCTGGGCTTGCTGGGAGATGAGCTTCTGGCGCCGACTGATGCTTATTTTGAGCAAAAATTGGCGGAATTAGAGCAGTTCACAGCGCAGATGGAGGCCAATCCCCTGGCGCCGATTCCTTCCGATTTGATGGGAGCTTATTGGTTTCAAAAAAACCTCAGCGCGCCAATGATGCGGGCCTTACCACAACGCTTCGACCGGGTAAAAGAGGCCGTAATGAAGAAAATCCTGCGCATTTGCAAGGCCATTTACAAACAACAGCCGGCTATGGCAGAGGGCTTGCTGATTTACGCCTTAGAGTTTTTGCCGGATGGAGATACCCGAAAATTGGCAATGGATGTGCGCCAACGCATCAAAGGCCATAGAGTCGTGGCGCCTGCCCAACGCGCGCCTCAATCGGGTGGCGGTGCAAAAACTGTTCTGGGTGTTCTGGCTTCTCTGATACTCATCGTCGGTTTTGGTATCAAAGTATGGAGGGTCATGGATCAGTTGTCTGACAGGTCTTCTTCCTCTTACAACTCTTACAAACTTGACAGAGATGAAATAAAAAGGCAGGAGGCCATCGTCGAGCAATACGCCATTCAACATGAAGAGCGGCTTGTATCCGACAGCATCGCCTACTCCGAAATAGGCGACATCAGCCGCCCGCATGGCCTGGCGCCGCTGAAACATTGCCAGACGCCGCGCCCCCGCCTTCAAGGTACCATGCGAAAACTGACCATTACCGGAGATGAAAATTACGACGCCATCGTATTGTTGTACAACGGCGACCGGAACGTAGGGCAAGTGTATGTGGCAGCAGGGCAAAAGGCCGTTTGGCAAGGGCATGTAAAAGGCAGCCCTATTTCTACGCTCATCGTTTTTGGTAAAGACTGGAGTACCAAACAAACCAATCCTTGTGGCGAACCTGGTTGGTTTGCCGGCAAAATTCTGTACGCCGGCTTTGCTTCCTACGCCACGTTTCCATATCCCGTCGAGTTCGATTCGGGCCATACCGGTTTTGAGCTGCGTCGTTCCCAATTGCACAAAACCAGAGAATTGACGCAGGAACGTTTTTTTGAATTAGCACAACAATACAGGTGAAAGTACATCACAACCTTTGCAGCGCCGTAGTAGAAGCGCTGGAGCAAATATTCGGTCACGGCGGCATGTACGCCGACAAAGTGCTGGAAAATGTTTTAAGCTCCGATCCCCGGCGAGGGGCCAGAGACCGGGCTTTCATTGCTGAAAACACCTACGAAATTGTTCGCCATGCCCGCCTCTGGGCCGCTCTGACGGATCAGGAACCCGGCCCGGAAACCAATTGGTGGAACGTTCTGGGCGCCCGCTTAGCGCTGACGACGGACAGCCCGCTGCCCGATTTTCAGGAATGGGGCCCTTTGGATCGAAAAGAACTGCACGCCAAATGGGCGGTACTGCGACGTCAACGCGTTCTTCGGGAATCGGTGCCGGATTGGTTGGACGAACTGGGGCAAACAGAACTCGGCGAGCGCTGGGAGCCTGCATTGGCCGCCCTGAATACGCCGGCGCCGGTTGCTCTGCGGGTCAATACCATCAAAACAGATGCTGCTTCGGTACGCAAACTGCTGCTGGCGGAAGGCTTTGAGACGGTGCAAACCGGGCCAAACAGCTTGCTGCTGCCGCGCCGGGGCAATGTGTTTCGCAGCCGTGCTTTCCAGTCGGGTGGGGTAGAGGTGCAAGACCTGTCTTCTCAGTTGGTGGCCCCGTTTCTGGATGTGGCGCCGGGTATGTGCGTGGTGGATGCCTGTGCCGGGGCGGGCGGTAAAACCTTGCATTTGGCAGCGTTGATGGCCAACAAAGGCCGCCTGATTGCATTAGACACGGAAGGCTGGAAATTAGAGGCTCTGCGGAAACGGGCCAAACGAGCCGGCGCGCACTGCATTGAAACCCGCGCCATCTCTTCGTCCAAAATCATCAAGCGCCTGCACGGAATGGCGGACAGGCTGCTGTTGGATGTGCCTTGTTCCGGCTTGGGGGTATTGCGCCGGAACCCCGATGCCAAATGGAAATTGAACCCGGAGCAATTAGTCCAGCTTCGCCGTACCCAACAGGAAATCTTGGAGCGTTACCCGGCCATGCTGCGCCCCGGAGGTCAGTTTGTCTATGCCACTTGCAGCATTTTACCGTCTGAAAATGAGCAACAGGTGGAGCAATTTCTCCAATCCCGAAAAGAGCAGTACAGATTGATAAAGCAACAGACCATCAGCCCCGGTGAGAACAACGGGGATGGATTTTTCATCGCCTTGATAGAAAAATTGTAATTACGCCGAGAAAGATGTGCCGCAGCCGCAGGTTTCGGTGGCATTGGGATTATTGAAGGAGAATCCCCGATTATTGAGGCCCTCCACCCAATCAATTTCCATTCCGAGCAAATAAATGGCGTGCGCTTTTTGCATCAATACTTTCATTCCGTTGATTTGGAAAGTATCGTCTCCGTCTTTCGGTTCATCGAAACCGAGTATGTAAGAAAAACCCGAACACCCGCCGCCTTTGACGCCGATGCGCAGGCCGTATTCAGCGGGTATGTTTTGCTCTTTGCGAATACGCGCCAGTTCATGCAACGCGCCTTCGGTGAGTGTGACGGGAGTAGATGCGATTTCGGCTGTATGGCTCATTGTAGAGAATGATTTTTTTGAAATTTAAACTCAAAAACGCCACGTCGGCGCAATTGGTTTAAAATTCGGGGCAACCTAAACCCCGGCCCGATCTGCTCCGGGTCTCGGCCAGGCGAAACGAAAGCGTTACACCGCCTACATAATACCAATCCTGAAATTCGCCGCCGCGTCGGTAGGTGGCATCGGTCGGCTCTTTGATGGATGGATTGCTGAGGGTGGCCGCCAGGGTGCCGTTGCCGGTTAAAACATCCAGGTAGTTGACTTGGGCAGAGGTAATATCGTCCAAATAATCATTGAACAATTTGCGCGCGCCGAACTCTATGCCCAGCGACCATGTCTGCCGGACGGTGAATTTGATGCCCGCGCCAATCGGCACTGCAATTTGTGTGAGGCTGTATGGCTTTTCATAGCCCGGCAGTCCTTGCCCTTCGGTTCCTAAGGGGCGCAGGTCTATCCAATTGTTGTCGTACAAAGTTTGGGGGTTGAAACGATACACAGTCGCCCCCGCGTACAGGTAAGGCGCTGTGACCAGTTTGGCCCGTTGGCCTCCCAATTGAAAAGGACTGTACTCGCCGGTAAGGGCCAACTCGGTGATGTTGGAGCGGAAGTTCAGCCCCCGGCTTGGAAAAGAATTGATATCGTCGCCGGTGACTTTCGCCTGCGTAATGCCCGCCCTCACACTGAAGTACGGGTTGACGTTGACCCTTCCGAAAATGCCGAATGCGGGATTTACTTCTTTGAGGTAGTCAATGTATTCCTTGGGCGCAAGATCGCCATTGTAAAGAGAAATGCCGCCCATGAAGCCCAACTCTGCTTTTTGTGCAGTGAGGAGGGCAGACGAGGCAAGTAAAAGCGAGCAGGCAAGGGAAAATGATACTTTTTTCATGGCGAAGTATGATTGAATGTTTTTGGGAATACGGACTGTTTGATACGCGAGCATCAAACGCAAACGATGCAGGCGTTTATTTTCCTTAGCGAGAATAAAATTAGCGCAGGATGACCTCGGTAGCGCCGAAGCCGTATCGCGGATGGTAGTCATTGTTGAATGTTTTTACGAAATCCATCTGCATCAGGCGGGTGGCGATGATGTCGCGCAGTTTGCCCTTGCCAACCCCGTGAATGATGTAAACCCGCTCGGCGCCCACGCGGAGTGCTTTGTCCAAAAAACGCTCAAAATGAGCTAATTGTACTTTTACAATTTCGCCGTTGCTCATTTTTTTGGCATTGGGAAGCAATTGCTCTATGTGCAGGTCTATTTCTGGTACAAAATGCGCCAGTTCTTCCACTTCATGCGGGCGGAGGCGTGGGCCGGTTCGCGTCGGTGGCGCAGCCTTTCGTCGGGTGTACGTTTTGAGGTCTTCTTGCTCTGTTGCGGCTGCCGGCGATTCGTCGCGGTCAAACACTTTATACAGGTGTACAGGCCGGTTGAGAATGGGCGCCGTCAATGTTTTGGAAAAAAACTGCTTAGCCTTGATTTTCAACACTTTTTCCATGCCGGGTTCCAGTCCGCCGGTAGTGATTCTGGAGCAGGCAATGTGAATTTCCGGCTGATCGTTGAGGTCGTCCAGCAACATGTTGCCAACCGGAACAGCGCTCACTGCGGGGAGTTTACCGTGTATTTCCGGCGACTTTTTATGCAGGGTAATGAGTTGAAAATGAAATATATACTCTCTGTCTGTATCATTGAGCAGGTGCATATTGAAAACTCCTCCCGATTCTGCATCAAAAGCCAACTGAATCCCCACGCTTTTCAGAATGGCGTACTGACTTTCGGCAGGAATAAACGCGGCAGGAGTCGAAGTGTCGGAATTTGATTTACTGGTAATTACTTTGGCCTTTACTCCGGCAGTTTTTTCCGACCAATTATTTTCTAAATCTTCCGCAAACACGGGAATCTCCATATCCTCGCCGTCCAGCCGGATCATCAGCAGGTCTTTGTCTAATATTTCCGTCACAACGCCTTGCTCGGCAGAGTGACGAAGTCGTACGCGGGTTCCTTTGGCATAAAGCATGGTACAAAATTTCAGGGTAAAGGGCGATAAAAAAATAAAGTGATCATTTTCGTCAAAGGATTAGATAAGTAAACGGTTCATTTTAAGTGTCTTATCTAATCCTTTGGCCTAAAGAAAATGAGCATTTATTTTTGCCCCACTACTAAGGCTTCAAAGGTATTGAAAAACAAGTAGAGTAGGGGAGGGCGATTAGACAGTTTCTAAAAACCGGCAGACATTGTCCTGTATGCGCTGTTGCACATTCGTCAGGTCGGCTTTTACAAAATTCTGCCCTGTAACGCGCTCATAAAGAGCAATGTACCGAGCCGACACTTCCTCCACAAAAGCGTCCGGCATGGCGGGCATCTCCTGATTATCAAACCCCTGAAAACCGTTGGCCATCAGCCATTCGCGCACAAATTCTTTGGATAACTGCTGTTGCCGCTCGCCGCTCGCCTGTCTTTCATCAAAACCATCGGCATAAAAATACCTGGAACTGTCGGGGGTATGTATCTCGTCTATGAGGTAAATTTTTCCGTCCTTTTTCCCGAATTCATACTTGGTATCCACCAGAATCAATCCATGCGAAGCAGCCATTTCCGTACCTCTCTGGAACAAAGCCCGGGTGTAAGCCTCCATTTGGAGGTAATCCTCCTCTGAAACAATGCCCTGCCGAAGGATTTCTTCCCGACTGATGTCTTCGTCGTGGCCTTCTTCGGCTTTGGTAGCCGGCGTGATGATCGGCGCCGGAAAAGGGTCGCTTTCGCGCAATCCATCCGGCATTGCTACACCGCACAACACCCGTTTCCCGGCCTTGTACTCCCGCCATGCGTGCCCCGACAAATAGCCCCGAATGACCATTTCCACCCGTACCGGCTCGCAGCGAATACCCACGGCAGCTACAGGATCGGGGGAGGCCAACAGCCAGTTGGGAACAATGTCGCGGGTAGCTTCCAGAAAATGCACCGCTGTTTGATTCAGCACCTGCCCTTTGTGCAGAATGGGGCGCGGCAAAATATGATCAAAAGCGGAAATGCGATCAGAAGCGATCATGACCAACAGATCGCCGATGGAATAGACATCGCGTACTTTGCCTCTGTAAAATGCGGTTTGCCCGGGGAAGGAGTAATTGGTTTCAAAAATTGAGTTGGACATACTTTGCCGTTTTGTGCGACAAAGGTACCGTGCTCCGTTGAAAATCCGTTTTTTTGTCGCTTCTGTTTACGCCATGCGCACCAATTTGGGCTGAAAGCGCCCTACCACATCCACCAAATCTGCCTGCGCCTGCATCACTTGCCCGATGTCCTTGTATGCTTCGGGCGCCTCGTCCACTGCGCCGCCGATGAGCGTGATGCCTTTGGCCGCCAGCGTTTGGGCCATCATTTTGGGTGTGATGCGGTTCTTGGCCTCGCTGCGCGACATTTGCCGCCCCGCTCCGTGTGCTGCTGAGTTGAGGGAATTGGATTGACCCCGTCCTGCAACGAGATAGCCCGGAGCAGCCATAGACCCCGGTATGATGCCCAGCACGCCTTGGCCAGCAGGGGTAGCACCTTTCCGATGTACAATCAGTTCGCGGTCGTCGTGTATTTCCTTCCACGCAAAATTGTGGTGATTTTCCACGCGCAGGAGCGGTTGTGTGCGCAAGGCGGCGGCAATGCGACGGTGTATCAGGTCGTGGCAAGCCGAGGCATAATCACCCGCCAAATTCATGGCCAACCAGTATTCGCGGCCTTCGTCGGTATCTAAGGGCAGCCAGGCCAAGTGTTTCGCCTTGTCGGGTAGGGGGCAGCGCTTGATGGCTAAAGCGGTGTAATGGCCGGCAATAGTTGCGCCCAAACCCCGCGAGCCGGAATGAGAAAGCAGCGCGAGATAGGTTCCCGGCGGTACTTTTGCGCCCAGATGTTCGCCGCTTACCTCCAGTACTCCAAACTCCACGAAGTGATTCCCGGAACCGGAAGTGCCCAATTGCTTGTAAGCCAAGTCTTTGAGCTGCTTTAACATGGGCAAATCTCCGAATCGCGAATCGCTGAGTATTTCATGGTCGCTGCGACGATTTTTGGCACACTCGCCGCCCGCGCCGAATACCGTATGGTCCATCAGGGCCTGGGTGAGTTTGTCTTTGTCGCGGAGTACCATGTCGGTCGGAAGATCATAGATGGACAGGCACATACGGCAGCCAATATCCACCCCGACGCCGTAGGGAATCACTGCATTCTCGGTGGCCAATACGCCGCCGATGGGCAGGCCGTAGCCGGAGTGCGCATCGGGCATCAGCGCGCCCGCTACGCTGACGGGAAGGCGCAAAGCCGTGTACATTTGATTGAGCGCGCCGGCATCTATGTACTCGGCGCCGAAAATGGAAAGGGAAGCGGGACTTTTATTCTCCGACAGGACCGCAGTAGCAGGGGGCGGCAGCAGGCGATGCGCCACTTCGCTCCAGTTAGGATGCTCGGCAAACGCGCCCGGATCATCAAGCAGCGACTGGAGTTCCTGCTCCATTTGCGACATATTTTTTCCAGGGTAGTGCCGGTCCAATACAGCCGTCATCATGCTCAATATGCCGCGCGATTCGGGGAAACCCATGCGCTTGAGTTGTTTCGATTTGATGGCTGATTTGCCCATTGGTGCTGCGTGTTTTGCGGGCATGGAACACGAAGGGAGTGGTGGAAGTTCCTTATTTTTGCGGATAAAACATTTTGAGGGAATGTACAATGATAAGAATCGTGCCTATCTACTGCTTGTAATCTTTCTGCTGATTTCATCATCACTCTTTGAATGTAGCCCTAAATCGCAAACTAATGCAATGGATTCAAAAGAGATGTTGAAATTGCTCAAGGTTCAAAATCTGATTATTGAAAACCCTGATGGAGTTTTTCGTTTTGAAGCGCCGGATTATGGCGACTTTCCTTTTGATACCAGTCTAATTGAGACAGTTATGCCGGTTAGCGGAGTTTCTTTTTTCAGGATTAGTACGCCCAGTGACTATAGAACAAAATTGATCATTTATACTTCTCGCACTCACGAAGTATCATGGATGCTGGTCCATGACGTATCTGACACTTTTCAGGTATCTATGGTCTGTGATACGTTGGGACAAAGATTGTATCAATACGACTACTGTAGCAGAAAGGATTTGAACTTTGGGAGTATCTGGGTAATGGAAAATAATACTTTTCAAAAGGTTTCAAAAGTTGAAATTCCAACATTGAATAAGTCTTTATCTAATGAATTGATTGACAGGATAGAACTAACAAAAATGAACGTATCCCGTTCAGGGTTATTTGCTATCTTCAACTACCAAAACTATCTTGATGAGCCCCCCATAGAGATCAAAAACGTCCATATGAAGTTACAACAAAATAGAAAGGGCATAAGTACAAATTTTAGTGTGAATCACGATTTTGGCATTAATGTATTGGACTGACCTTGCCAGAGTCTTCTCTCATCCAAAAAACAAAAAAACACAATCGCTGGTAACGGGTCTCACGATCTGCTACCACTATCCCCGGACAACACGATACGGGAAGAGGTCTATCCGGCTATTGCATTGCAGACCTGTTAGCTCTGCGGTGCAGCCTACAACTTTGCCTCCCGCCGCGTTGTTTTTCGCCTACAATACAGTAACTTT
>ERZ761609.127-NODE-127-length-106490-cov-52.190191_pt1 | contig 106490 bp, 95 predicted proteins | sample MGYA00511163_ERZ761609 | MGnify/ENA primary metagenome ERZ761609 (study PRJEB28899, sample SAMN02445070) | bioreactor sludge metagenome | biome: EBPR sludge | place: Australia: Brisbane, Thorneside Wastewater Treatment Plant | collected 2011-12-16 ...
GATCCCTGTCCGGAGCCGGGTTGTGACGGCCGCCTGTATGTCCAGCGACGAGAGGCCCCGCCGCCCGCAACGTCGCCCCGAAGGCCATCCCGGCGCGCGCCGGCGACCCCTCCCTCATCGAACACGTCGTCTATATCGTCAAGGAAAACCGCACCTACGACCAGGTCCTCGGCGCTCTCCCCCAGGGCAACGGCGACCCCTCCCTCGTCATGTTCGGCCGCGACGTCACCCCCAACCAGCACAAGATCGCCGAGCAGTACGTCCTCTTCGATAACTTCTACGCCACCGGCGGCAATTCCGGCGACGGCCATCAGTGGGTCACCCAGGCCAACGAAACCGCCTACTGCCTCTGGCCCGGCTACGAAGGCCGCTCCTACCCCTTCGACGGCACCGACCCCATCGCCTACGCCCAGGGGGGCTTCCTCTGGGACGCCGCCCTCAAAGCCGGCAAAACCGTCCGCGTCTATGGCGAATACGCCGGCCGCCTCACCGAAGCCCGCCCCACACAGCGCGCCGAATACTTCGAACGCTGGCGCAAAGGCGATGACTTCACCCGCGACTTCAACATCGTCGCCCCCATCGACCCTCTCAACAAGATCCTCGCCGCCAACTACCCCACCTACTCGAACGCCGTCCCCGATGTCGTCCGCGCCTCCATCTTCCTCGACGAGGTCAAAAAGTGGACCCCCGCCAACCCCATGCCCAACCTCGTCATCCTCCAGCTCCCCTCCAACCACACCTTCGGGGCCACCCCCGGCGCCTCCACCCCGCGCGCCATGGTCGCCGACAACGACCTCGCCCTCGGCCTCATCATCGAGGAACTCTCCAAGACCCCCTTCTGGCGCAAAATGGCCGTCTTCGTCATCGAGGACGACGCCCAGAACGGCGTGGACCACGTCGATGGCCACCGCACCATCGCCTTCATCGCCAGCCCCTACGCCCGCCGCGGCCACGTCGATTCCACCTTCTATGCCAACCAGTCCATCACCAAGACCATCGAGCTGATCCTCGGCCTGCCCGCGCTATCCATCTTCGACCTGATCGCCAACGACATGCGCGCGGCGTTCACCGACACCCCGGACTTCACGCCCTACACCCACCTCGTGCCCGAGCAGTCCCTCGACGACCTCAACCCGCCCGCCCGGGCTCTGCGGGGCGAAGCCCGCCGCGCCGCCCTCGATTCCGCCAAAATGCGCTGGGACGTCCCCGACGCCGCCCCCACCGAGCGGCTGAACCGCATCCTTTGGGGGATGATCAAAGGTTGGAAAACCCCCTACCCCGGCGCCCGGTCCACCGTCTTCGCTCCCCTGTCGCTGGAGACCGACGACGAGGACCGGGAGTTGCGCTGACCGGCGGATAACTGGCGTTTTTCCAGTTCTTTAGGGCAGGTCTGGGTTCGTTTTGCGCGCACATGATTCCGGCCGTCCGGGGCTGCGGGGCGGGGGCCGGGCGGGGTGAACTGTGTGAAAGCGCGAATCGAACCCAGAAGTGACCTATCTCATAGATGTCATAGGGCTTATTCGTGATTTGCGAGCTGGGGGCGTTTTCAGGACGGAGGCATAGGGGAGAGAAAATGGCGAAAATGGCGGATAAACAGCTTCTGTTCATAGGTTTAGGCTGGGTCTGGGTTCGATTTGCAGATTTGCGGTTGATTGGCGGCGGCGGGATGGGGGCGGGAGCCGCCGGGGCGGTGGAAATGATCCCTGCAAAACGAACCCAGAAGTGGTCTAACACATAGATTCGGCTTGGTTTATTCGCTAATTGGTGAACAGGGCGCATTTCTCAGGTTCCGGTCTCATTGGACCACGGGGGGGCAGGCCGCCGAACCATCGAAATGGGCAAGTGACTGATTTGGCGACAGAAGTAGTTCTAAAAATCGTGTGACGGGGTGGTGGGGTGGCCCCCGGGGAGCGGGGGCCCGGAGGGTTAGCTGGCCTGGCCGGCCTGGGTGGCTTCGGGGACTTCGATGAGGCGGCCGTTGGTGACGTCGTAGATGTAGCCGTGGATGGGGATGCGGCCGGGGACGAGGGGATGGCGGCGGATCCGCTTCACGTCGTCCACGACGCTTTGGGCGAGGTCGCGGATGGTGAGCCAGTCGATGTAGTCGCCTTCGGTGGAGCCGGGGCCCTGGCCGACGTCATAGAATCCCTGATCGCCAAGAGCGGCGGTCTCGAGGCTCTTGGAGAGCAGGCCGCGCATGACGTCGTCGGTGAAGAACTCCATGCCGCAATTGGTGTGGTGGATGACGAACCACTCCTTTGTTCCCAACAGCTTATAGGAGATGACGAGGGAGCGGATGGCATCGTCGCTGGCGCGGCCGCCGGCGTTGCGGATGACGTGGGCATCGCCTTCGGCGAGGCCGGCGAACCTGGCGGGGTCGAGGCGGGCGTCCATGCAGGTGAGGACAGCGAAATGGCGGCCGGGGGGCATGGGCAGTTGGCCCTTGTCGCCAAAGGATTCGGCGTAGGCGGCGTTGGCCGCCAGGACTTCAGAGAGAACTTGGCTCATGGAGAACACTCCTTTGTCTATGTAGATTATCGGATTAAGGGAGGGGGTGCAAGGCTGACACGCTAAATACCTGCGTACCAGGAGTATCCGAACTCCGGCGGCGCCGAGCCGTATCCCTTCCCGAAGCCCTTGAGGTTGTCCGTCACCACGAGGCGATTGATGAACTTGACGCTCTTGTAGCCCAATTGCCGGGGCACCCGCATGCGCAGCGGTCCGCCGAATTCGGGCGGCAGAGGGCTGCCATTCATGCCATAGGCGAGGAGGGTCTGGGGATGGAGCGCATCGGCCATGTCCACGCTGTCCCACCAGCCCGGCTCCATGGAGTAATAGACCACGTAGCGCGCCTCCGGCCGTGCCCCGGCGGCTTCGAGGACCGAGGCGAGGGGCGCTCCGGTCCATTCGGCGATGTAGGACCAGCCCTCCTCGCAGACCAATTGGGTGATCTGGCGGCGGGCCGGGAGCCGCTTCAGCTCGGACAAGGCAATGGGGCCGGGCCTGGTCACGAGGCCCTCGACCGCGAGTTCCCAACCGGCGAACCGGGCTTCCAGGGACTGCTGGTAGGCCGCCTCCTTCATCTGCGTGGGATTGGCGAAGGGGCGGGCGGAGATCTGGCTGCGAGGGAACTCACGGGCGTGGCTGTGCCGGGTGAGCAGGCGCTGGGCGGCGTAGGTCAAGGTGGCGCCGGTGCCGAAGCGCAGTCCGGCGTCCGGGGGGATGAGTCCGTTCCGCCGGGCGAGCGCCGCCGCGACACCCACACCCGCGGCGGCGGAGAGCCCGCCGGCCAGCCACGTGCGCCGAGAAATGCGGTTCATGGGGTCCTCCTGGGGGAGACTGCCCGTCCGGTGATCATCGCCCTCACCCGCGGAGCAAACCCGGCGAGCGAGACCATCGCAATGTGGATCAAGACGAAGGAGACCAGAGCGATGGTGGTGAAGAAGTGGATCGTCCGCGCGGACTGGTGTCCGCCCAGGGTCTCGACCGCCGCGGGGAAGACGGATACGAACGCGGGGGACATGGCCAGCCCGGTCCAGATCATGAGGGGAAACAGCGCGAAGACCACGGCCAGGTAGGCCAGCCGCTGCAGGAGGTTGTAACTGTCCGCTTCGTCGCGCTCCGGTTGTTTGAGCCGGAGGTGGCTGATGACTTCACCGCGGAGCACGGTCCAGGTCAGGCTGGCGCGATGCGGGAGAAGGTTGCTGTGGAAATGGCGGGTCAGGAAGCCCGCACCCAGGTAGAGCAACCCGGTGAAGACGACCAGCCATGCGGCCTGAAAGTGCAGCGCGCGGCTCCAGCCGTTCTGATCCGGCAGCACATAACCGTAGCCGGTGGGCACGGAGGCCCGGGAGGAGGGGATGGGCAGTTGAAACAGCGCGGGGGTCATCACGTTTCCGGTTTCGCCCCAATAGAAGCGGGGATGGGAGATGACGAGCTGCAATCCGCTGATGAGCAGGGCGAGGAAGCAGAGCGCAGTCAGCCAGTGGGTCAGCCGGACCAGGAGGGCATGACGCGGGCTGCTTGCATCCTCAGCCATTTCGCGAGTCTAGCACGGTCGTGGACGGCGGACGGCGGCCCATCGATGGCGGGTTCAGTACTGACAGGGTTGCAATCTGTGCCATTTGGTGTTTAATTAACGTAACCCATTTTTTGAAAGGGGCGACAAGCCATGAGAATTCCCATCACTCTGATTGCGGCCGCAGGGATCGTCATGATGACCTGGACGGCCATGGGTCAAGGCAAAACGAAGAACCTGCGAGCCCGGCTGAGCGGGTATCAGGAGGTGCCAGCGGTGTCCACCGAAGGCTCCGGCGAATTTCGGGGCCGGATCGATCCGCGCGACACGGAGATGGCTTACGACCTGTCGTATTCCGGGTTGCGGGGTAACGTGACGCAGGCGCACATTCACTTCGCTAACTCCGGGACCAACGGCCCGATCATGATCTGGCTCTGCGGCACGGCCACGAATCCCGGACCCGCCGGCACGCCCGCTTGTCCGCAGCAGGGCACCGTTAGCCGCACGATTACCGCAGCGGACGTGGTTGGGCCCGCCGGTCAGGGCATTCCGCCTGGCGACTTCGCGCAGGCGCTGGACGCCATCCGGGCCGGCGCGGCGTACGTCAATGTCCATTCGACGCAATGGCCCGGCGGAGAGATCCGCGGGCAGATCAACGAAGAGCGCTAAGTATCTTCCGCACACCTCTGTCTGAATGCACTTCAGGCCGGCTCCCGGTTGGGCGCCGGCCTGAAGTGCGTTGGGCGCAAGGGATGTCAGCAGCGGCTGAGTCCGCAGGAGACGAATGGAGGGGTCCATTTCGTCTTGCAGCAGAATTTCCAGCGCCCGACGCTGGGCACCGTGAGGCAGCGGCGGCCGAAGATCGGCAAGTTGACGCACCACCGGCCTCCACCGACTTGGACGCACGGAGTGCAGACGCTGGCCTGTGCGGTCACGCGGGCCTCATCCCAGGCGGCAGGTGACCGGGTCATCGATCGGAGCGACCGGTCGACCGGGGCTGATTGTGTTGGCATATACATAGGCGCATTCTCCTTTTCTCGGATTGATTACAGGAACTGGAACGTAACCCGGGCTACGTTCCCACGAGCTACATCAGGATTCGCCGCCGGCGGCGGATTCATCTGATGCGCCTGAGTCGTCGGCTCCAGCCTCTTCATACTCCTCGTCCTCCTGGAGCGGGAAGATGCCGGGCAGGTTGGGATACGAGGACAGGATGGGGCGGCGGCGGCCGCCGCGCATCACTGGCCTGGACTGTTTCGGCAGGTACATGACGTACTCTCCTTTCTCGGGTCAGAAATACGGCCTCAGCGCATGGACCAGGAACGGACCTCGCCGACGAGGACCGGGATGACGCCGCTGACGTCCACGCAGAAGCGGGAAGTTTTGCGGGAGGCGAGCGGGTTCGCCACATTGAAGAAGGTCAGCTTCACGTCCCAGCAATCGCTGTCGGGCCGGCAGACGGCGCTCCGCTCCACGCCGATTTCATCGAGTTCGTACTTGCCTCTCGCCATTTCGGACATGACCCTTCCGAGCTGGAAGGCCTTTGTGGCGGAGAAGTTCAGGGCGCGCTCCTGGGGAGTCTGGCCGATGTTCTGCAGGTCGTGGTAGATGCGGTTGAGGAAGTTGCGCACGCCCTCGTCGGACTCCTCGGCGGCGTCGGCGCTTTTGTATGGGGGTTTGCCGAGCGTGGCGACGCGGACGGCGGCGATCAGCGCCGAGGTGTTCCAGTTGAAGATGGCGCGCATGTCGGGAACCACGACGGGAACGGTCTGGCCCGACATCAGGATTGCGTTGCCGCCGAGCATGCCGGGGATGCTGACGCGCTCGGAGTTGGGATTGACGCCATCTTCGGAGGAGATTTGCTCCTCGAAGCACTCCAGCAGCCGGACGTAGGTTTCGCGAGCGAATGGGCCAGAGGGTTTCAACGCATAGACGACGGTGGCTTCGAGGTTGAGCGTCCAGGTGATCGCCGTGGCGAAGTGAAGGTTTGGGCTTTCGGCAAAGGTGGCGGGCCGGGATTCCTCGCCGGTTGGTTTGGAGGGCCGACGCCGGCGCGCTCCCTTCTGCTCATCGGAGGGCTCCGATCCATCTTCTTCCTTGAAGTCTGCCTTGAGGAACTTGAGCAGGTCGCTTGGGATGGACGCATTCAAATTGCCGGGCATTTCGCTTTGAATGGCGTCCATGGTGGCCTGTGTGCCGAAATCGTAGCTGAGCTGGCCGATGGTAAAGACGAGTCCACCGGACGACTGGCATGAGCAACCGGAGGGTGCGAGCCCTTTGGGGGCGGCAAGCGGCGATGCCCGCGTGGGCCTGGAGGACGGACGCAAGGCGGAGGACTGGGCCAGCTCCTCGTCGTTCTCCTCGGTTTCGGAATCGGCCTGATCGGCGGCGGGGGCGCTGCACCCGCACGACCCGCCGGCCCCGGACGGAATTACTCCTTCGGGGATTTCGGTGACCCCGCTTGCGTCCGGCGCTTGCGAGAGTGTGGGTTTTGCCAATTGCTCCATGTCAGATGCTCCTTTGAGGAAGAGGTGGAAGGCTTTCACTGGATCGACCCGGCCGGCGAGAAGGCGCCGGCAATCGCGGCGGTCATCCAGGTCACAAGGTGCGGCCGACCGTAGCAGCGCGTCGTGGACATCACGTGCGTCGCGAGCGGTAAAACGGCCCCCGCGAGAGAGCCTGGCGCTGAGCAGGAGCCCGGCCAAGCCGGCCACGAGGGGCGCGGCAAAGGAAGTTCCGCTTCGCCGCGCATAGCCGCCGCCGGGCGTCGCTCCGAGGACGGAGAGTCCTGGGGCGACGATGCCCTGGCGCTGGTATGCGCTGCCGAAGTTGCTGGATTGGCTGGGCGCGCCGTTGGGCTGATAGGCGCCGACGGTGAGGACCGAGGGGAGAGAGGCAGGCAGGTGGAGGCAGTCGCAGCCATCGTTGCCGGCGGCAGCGACGATGAGCACGCCACGCCGGGCGCACAGCTCCACGGCACGGACGAGCCTTGGGTCCGCTGAGCCTGCGTGGCCGGGTTGACCCGCGCTGATGTTGATCACCCGGGCGCCATATCCCACGGCGGCTTCGATGGCCCGGGCCAGGTCGGCCTGCGAGCAAGGACGGATGGCGCCGGGGTAGGCGGGGTCGTCGGAGAACACGGGAATCGCGATGCCCTGGCAGCGGGGGGCGATCCCCTTGAGCATTCCCGTGCCGTGCTGGCCGAAGATGAGGCTGGCGACATGGGTCCCGTGGACGCAGGCGGCGCCGCGGCAGGCCGAGGCGCGCACGCCGTGGATCACTCTGAGTTGCGCGCCACGGAGCGCAGGGTGGGAGAGGTCAACGGGGCCATCGAGGACGGCCACAATCACCGAAGGATCGCCAAAGGTGGCGTGCCAGATCCTGGCAATCCCGGGGAGCGGGTATTGGATGGACCCGTTCTCCCGGGATGGGCGAGACGTGGGTGAATTTCGTTCCTGAATTAGCACAAATCCCAACTCCAGCGAAAATTACGCCGTGGGAAAGCTCGCACAAACGCGAGTTCTCAGCCGCGAAATGACGCGGTCAAATGGATCCAATTGCTCTGTCTTTTGGACGATGCGAGAGATTCCTCCCCCCGAAGGCGTCTCGCGTCGCAGCGGTATTTACTGCCTGAAACGACGGCCTAGGCCGAGGTTCGTGAATTGCACCCAATTTGGCGGGAAATCGTGGGTTGGGGGGACGTATCCCGGCAACTCAAGGATCACCCAATAACCCAGCTACCCAGGCAGTCTAGTTCAGTTTTCTTGACAATGCAAGGAATATTTTTGTTAATTTGTGATCCGGGCGACTTCACCCGGGCCCGAGGGGAATGAGTTATCGGTCTCTCATTGCGGGGCGGGAATGCTTCAGTTCACGCTGACTGGCGTGAGTTGGCTATCTCGGGGTGACGTTTATGAGCGCAGATGCGGGCCGTGGGCTTCGAGGCCTTGGGCGCCCTGCTCGGCGCCGGAGATGATTTCGAAGTTCTCAATGAAGCGCGCGGCGAGGCTGCGGCGCTTCTGCTCGAAGTCCTCGCGGCTTGGCCAGGTGGAGGCGGGATCCAGGATGGAATCGGGCACGCCCGGGCAGGCTTTGGGGACTTCGACGCCGAAGACCGGGTCGGCGACATAATCGACGCCGGAGAGGGCGCCGGTGAGCGCCGCCTCGAGCAGAGCGCGCGTGTGCTGGATCGAGATCCGCTTGCCGATGCCGAAGGCTCCGCCGGTCCACCCCGTGTTGACCATCCAGACGGCCGCCCGGTGTTTCAGGATTCGCGCCTTGAGCATCTGGGCGTACTTGTAGGGGTGGTGGACCATGAAGGGCGCGCCAAAGCAGGCCGAGAAGGTGATGACGGGTTCGATGCCGAGGCCGATCTCGGTGCCGGCGATTTTGCTGGTGTAGCCGCTCATGAAGTGGTAAACGGCCTGGTCCGGCGTGAGCCGCGAGATCGGCGGCAGCACGCCCGAGGCGTCGCAGGTGAGAAAGACGACGTGGGCGGGATGGCCGGCGCGCTTGGCCTGGAGGGCGTGGTCGATGAAGTCGAGTGGATAGGCGGCCCGGGTGTTCTCGGTGAGGGTGCTGTCGTTGAGATCAAGACGGCGGGTGCGCGGGTCGAAGATGACGTTTTCGAGGATCGTGCCGAAGCGGCGGGTGCAGGCGTGGATTTGCGGTTCGGCGGTGGGGGAGAGCCGGATGACCTTGGCGTAGCAGCCGTCTTCGAAGTTGAAGACGCCCGAGTCGCTCCAGCCGTGTTCGTCGTCGCCGATGAGGTGGCGGCGGGGGTCGGCGGAGAGGGTGGTTTTGCCGGTGCCCGAGAGTCCGAAGAAGATCGCCACGTCGCCGCCGTCGCCCATGTTGGCGGAGCAGTGCATGGGCAGCACGCCTTCGAAGGGCAGCAGGGCATTGAGCACGGTGAAGATCGTCTTTTTGATTTCGCCGCCGTAGCAGGTGCCGCCGATGAGGGCGATGCGCTCGGCCGGGTGGAGGACGATGAAGGTTTCGGTGCGGGTGGAATCGATGAGGGGGCTGGCCTGGAAGCCGGGGGCGGCGATGACGGTGAAGTCCGGGACGTGCTTGCGCGCGAGGTCGAGCGATTCGGGTTTGATGAACATGGTACGGGCGAAGAGGCTGTGCCAGGCCTGTTCGGTGATGATGCGGACGGGCATGCGGTAGGCGGGGTCGGAGCCGGCGAGGCAATCCTGGACGAAGAGGTCGCGGCCCTGAAGGTAGCCGAGGACGCGGGCGAGGAGCATGCTGAAGGCTTCGGGGGAGAAGGGGCGGTTGTGGCTGCCCCACCAGATCCAGTCCTGGGAGGAGGCTTCGCGGACGACGAACTTGTCGGCGGCGGCGCGCGCGGTGTGCTTGCCGGTGTGGACGATGAAGGGACCCTCCTCGGCGATCCAGCCTTCGCCGCGGAAGACCGCCTCTTCGTAAAGGGTGGCGGCGGGGAGGTTCCAGTAGACGCGCTTTGCGCCGCGGATGCCATGGTTATCGAGGCCGTAGATGGAGGCCGCGGCGGAGGCTTCCTTCTGGCCGGGCGTGGGAATGTCGGTGTAGATATTCATGGGTGGGGCTCCCCTCACAGCCAGTCGCGGACCAGGCGGCGGTCGCCGAGGTAGAGTTCATTGGGCGAGGTGGGATCGAGCGCCCAGCGGATGCGCTCGATGCCCTCGGTGATCTCCTTGGCCGTGCCGCAGAAGCTGATGCGGAGGTGGCCGTCCATGCCGAATTCGCGCCCGGGGACGGTGACGACGCGGGTCTTATCGAGGAGGAACTCGCTGAGCTTTTGGGAGTCCTGGAAATAGGCACTGAAATCGGGGAAGGAGTAGAAGGCGCCCTGGGGCTCGACGACCTTCACGCCGGGGAACGGGCGGAAGTGGTCCATGAGGATGTTGCGGTTGTTCTCGAGGGTGAGCCGCAGGGCGTCGATGGAGGATTGGACGCCGTTCAGGGCGCCGACGGCGGCCCACTGCGAGGGAGTGGCGGGGCTGGAGGTCTGCTGCCCCTGAATGGTGGCCATCGCCTGGACGACGTCGCGGTTGCCCACGGCCCAGCCGATGCGGAAGCCCGTCATGGCGTACATCTTCGAGACGCAGTTGATGACGACCAGCTTGGATTCGTCGAGATCGGATTTCGCGAACTCGTAGCAATTGACGGGCTGGCGGCCGTCGAAGACGAGGCGGTTGTAGGTGTCGTCCATGATCAGCCAGAGGTCACGACGCTCGCAGAGGTCCACCATGGCGGCGATGAATTCGGGCGAGTACATGACGCCGGACGGATTGTTCGGGCTGTTCAGGATCACCGCGCGGGTGTAGCTGCCCATGGACGCTTCGAACTCCTCGACGGTGGGGCAGAATCCGCCGTCTTCGGCTTTCACCACGACGGGCACGCCTCCGGCGAGCTTTACCATTTCCGGGTAGCTGACCCAGTAAGGGGCGGGGAACAGGACTTCGTCCTTGGGGTCGAGGATGGCGTGGAGCAGGACCATGATGGCCTGTTTTGCGCCCGAGGAGGCGATGACATTCGCGGGTTTGGCCAGCCGCCCGTAGTGCTCCTCCGTGTAGCGGATGATGGCCTTCTTCAGGGCGGGGATTCCGTCGCTGGGGGTGTACTTGATCTCGCCGGAGTTGAGCACGCCGGTGCAGGCGACGATGGCGTCGATGGGCGACTTCGATTTCGGCTCCCCGCCGCCCAAGTGGATGACGGGTTCGCCCTTGTCCCGCAGCTGGGCGGCTGTCTGATTCAACTTCAGCGTCGCTGACTCATGGATCGTCCGGGCAAGCTGGCTGAGATTCACAAGCGGCTCCTGGAAGTGGATTAGGACCAGTGTGTCCTAAACAGGAACCTCAGACAAGGGGTATCTTGCGGCCGAGCTTTCTGGTCCGGGTCAACAGGGTCTCAGTGTGTGGCGGGCGAGGGCGTGGCATCGGTGTAGCGAGGGCGGATCAGCAACACCAGGGCGATGGAAACCAGGGCGACGCTGGCAAAGATGCCGAAGATGGCGAGCAGGGGGATGCGGAGATCGAGCAGGATGCCGAAACCCCAGTCCGCCATCCCGCCGCAACTGATGCTGACCATGTTCATCAGGCCGTAGCCGGTGGCGCGGAGGTGGGGCCGGGCGATCTGGCAAAGGATGGGCATATTGTTGGTGTCGAAGAAGCCCCAGCCGAGGCCGAACAGAACGAGAAAGGCCACGGCCACCCACAACAGGCCGGTTTGCGGCGCATAGCCGACGCCCATCATGGCGACGACAATCAGGCACATGCCGATGGCGCTGGTGTAGATGCGCCCGCGCGGGGTGCGTTTCATCCAGCGGTCAGCGAGCCAGCCGCCGAAGATGGCGGCGGCGATAGCGGCGATCATCCAGTAGAGCGTGGCGGAGACGCCGGCTTTACCCTGGCCGATGCCGAATTCGGTCTTGAGGATGGCCGGCATCCAATCGCGGACGATCCAGCCCGCCATGGCCGGGAGCGTGAAGTAAAGGACGAGCAGGATAAAGGAGCGGTTCGAGAGGAGTTCGCGGAGCGCGCCCGCGGGGGAAGTCTTCTCCGGTTCCGCCACGGCTTCAGCACGAGGGGCGTTGCGGACCAGCAGGAAGAGCGGCAGGGCGTAGAGCACGCCGATGAGGCCGCAGAGTTCAAACATCCAGCGCCAGCCGAGTTCGGGGTGGTCGGCGGCATAGCCGCTGAAGCCGCCGATGATGATGCCAATGTAGATGCCCATCTGGTGCATGCCGACGGCGCGGGACCGCGTGGGACCCAGATGGTAGTCGGAGATGAGGGCCAGAGCGGCGGGAATATAGAACGCTTCGCTGACGCCCATGATGGCGCGCGTCCACATCAGTTGCTCATAGGAGGTGACCTGGCCGGTGGCCCAGGTGACGGCTGACCACACGAGGAGGCTGCCGGCGATGACATGACGGCGGCTGAAGCGGTCAGCGAGGTAGCCGCCAATCGGGCTGAGAAAGGCGTATGTCCACTTGAACAGGGCGAGAATCTTGCCCCAGTTCGCCTCGTTGCCGATATCGGGGATATCGGTCATGAGGGAGAACTTCATGGCCGCCAGCATTTGCCGGTCGAGGTAGTTGAGCAAGGCGACAGGGACGAGCAACGCCACGACGAACCACGCGTACCCGGCGGTGCGTTCGTCGAGCCACTTGAGCTTGGGCATCATTCTATTCTGCCTGTTTCCGGGCGGGGCTGATTGCCTCAGGCGGCGGTGAGGAAGCCTTCGGGATTGAAGCCGCTGGCGGCGACGGCGGCGCGAAGGGCGCCTTCGGCGGCGGGCTCCAGCGGGAGGCGCGGAAGCACCGGGTGGCCGGAGGGAATGCCCGACCAGCTGAGCAGACGTTTGATCGCGGCGATGAGAGGGAAGTGGAGGACGGCGCGGATCAGCAGGTTGATCCGGTCCTGCACGGCGCGGGCTTCGGTCCAGCGGCCAGCCTGGGTGTGATTGTAGAGATCGACAAAGAGTTCGGGAACAAGGTTGTAGAAGCTGCCGATGCCGCCGTGGGCGCCCATGAGCAGACCGGCAGCGAGCACCTCGTCACGTCCGTTAAGGACGGTGTAGCCCGCGCGCTGCAGGAGCGAGAGCCGGTAGAGGTCGAAGTCGGTGAACTTCAGGCCGACGACATTCGGAATGGAGCAGAGTTCGAGCACCTGGTCAACGGTCTGGATGGTGGGGGAGAACTCCGGGAAGTAGTAGATCAGGACCGGCGGACCGGCGGCGGCGAGCGCTTCGTAGTAGGCGCGGACGGCGGCGAAGGAGGGAGCGGCGGCAGGGGGCAGGCTGCTGATGGCGTGGGCTCCGGCGCGAGCGGCGTGGCGGGCGAGCCGCAGAGCTTCGCGGGTGGAGGCCGCACCGACATGGGCAACAACCACGCGGCCGGCCGGCGATTGGGCGAGGGCGATTTCGAGAGCGCGCTCGCGGACCTCCGGCGCGAGCGAGAGTCCTTCACCGGTTTGGCCGCAGACATACAGGCCGTGCGCGCCTGCTTCATAGAGGCGGGTGAGCAGGAGTTCAAATGACGAGGTGAGGAGCGTGCCATCATCGTCGACGGGCGTAATGGCCGCGGGCAGGATTCCAGAGAAGCCGGGCATGTCTTCTTCATCATCGCCACATACGCGTTCGTGTGTCGCGGGGGGCTTGACACCGCCACTGGGCTGAATTGAGATAGGTGGAGTTTGTCTGGGACCTGGAGGGACACGATGGTCGAGTTGCATGCGTTGTGGTTGCCGATCGTGGCTTCGGCGGTGGTGGTGTTTCTGGCGAGTTCGCTGATTCACATGGTGCTGCCATGGCACAAGGGGGACTATCCGGCGCTACCGGGCGAAGAGAAGTTCCGCGCGGCAGTGGGTCCGCTGGCAATCCCGCCGGGGGACTACCTAGTGCCGCGAGCGGGGAGCAACGCGGAGATGCAGTCGCCGGAGTTTGCGAAGAAGCTAAATGAGGGGCCGGTGATGCTGCTCACGGTGATGAAGCCGGGCCCGTGGACGATGGGATCGAATCTGTCGCAGTGGTTTGTGTTTGTGCTGGTGGTGGGGGTGTTCGCGGCTTACGTGGCGGGGCGGGCACTGGGCGAAGGCGCGAATTATCTGGCAGTGTTCCGGTTCGCGGGGGTGACAGCTTTTTGTTGCTACGCGGTGGGAGTGTGGCCGCAGTCGATCTGGTACAAGCGGGGCTGGCTGCTGGCGGTGAAGTCCACTTTTGATGGTTTGATCTACGGACTACTTACCGGCGGCGTGTTCGGCTGGTTGTGGCCGCGGTAAGGCTACCGGGCCGGCGCGGGGATCGGCCCGACGCGGGCGGTTTCCAGCCGCAGGCGCTGATTGCGGAGTTTCGAGCGCAGGGCGATGGTGATGGCTTCCTTGGCCGGAGGGGCGAGTTCGCGTTCGGAGTTGTAGCGCACGCGGATGATCATGCCGTCAGAATCGAAGGCGATTTCCGCGTTCGAGCGAGGGGCGGATTCGGCGGGCCAGGCTTCACTCAGCGCTTTTTCGACGCGCATGAAGAGGTCGGCTCCGACGCGGGGGAGGTCCGCGAGGGGGTCGGAGGGCGTGGTGGCGGCCCGGGAGGCAAGAGTTTCGCGGATGAGGCGCAGGTCCTCCTCACCGGCGACGCGGCGGATATCGATCTCGATGGCCTTCCCGGTGCGGCGGAGAAGCAGTTCCTTCGCGCGTTCGACATCCTCGGGCTGATACTCAGCGGCGACGTTCAGCCGGAGGATCACGCGCTCGCGGGTGACATCGACCACCTGGGTGACGATGGAGGAAGAGGGGACGATCAGCCGGACGGCTTCGCGGGCGACATTGCGGGCGATGGTCTCATCACGGACCTGGGTGAAGGAGCGCTGGAGGGGGATGAAGAGCGGGACAAAGACGCCGAGGATGAGGAGGGTGCGGTAGCGCATGCGGCCGATGTCGCCGAGGGCGGAGGAGAGAGTGGTGCGGCGCAGAGCGCGGTCGATCCAGTCGATTTGCTTGGAGCCGACGACGGCTTCCTGAATGGACTCGCGGACGTCGGGGGCGTCCATGCGGACGATGTAGAAGACGACGAACGCTGAAGCAGTGATGGCGACGAGGTTGGTGAGGAAGAGCAGCCCGGCTCCGGAGATGATGGCCCAATCAAAGCCGGCGCCGATGCCGAAGCCGACGGCGCAGAGCGGAGGCATGAGGGCAACCGCGATGGCGACGCCAGGCATGGCGGTGACGCCGCCGCCCTCGCCGCCGCGGCAGATGACGATGGAGCCGGCGAGGCCGGAGAGAATGGCGACGCCGAGGTCGAGGACGTTGGGCTGCGTGCGGGCGAGGATTTCGGGGGTGGGCACGTGGAAGGGCAGCAGCCACACGATGCCGGCGGAGAAGATGATCGCCCCGACGATGCTGAGGATCACGCCGGCGAGTGATTTGATGCCGAGGTAGAGGTCGGAGGCGGCAAGCGAGAGGCCGGCCGCGAGGATGGGGCCCATGAGCGGCGACACGAGCATGGCGCCGATGACGACGGCCGGGCTATTGAGTACGAGGCCGAGCGTGGCGATGCCGGCCGAGAGAATGAGTTCGAGGCCGTAGTTGAGGGAGAGAACCTCGGCGGCGTCAAAGACGGTCTTATAGACGCGGGGCTTGGCCTGCGGCGAGATCCGCAGCAGCCTTTCGACCTGTTCGCGGAAGCTCGAGGAAGCGGCCATTCCGACTCAGTTTACACGTCGAGGTTGCGGACGTCCAAGGCGTTCTGCTCGATGAAGCGCCGGCGAGCCTCAACGTCTTCGCCCATGAGGGTGGAGAAAATGGACTCGCATTCCACGGCGTCCTCGAGTTTGACCTCGAGCAGCGTGCGCGTTTCCGCGTTCATGGTGGTATTCCAGAGCTGGTCGGGGTTCATTTCGCCGAGGCCCTTGTAGCGGGTGATCGAGCAGTCGCGCGAGCCTTCGTTCTTGAGGTGATTGATGAGGTCGCGCCAGTTGTTGATGGTTTCCCGGCGTGCTTCCTTAACCACCACGAACGGTGGATGATTAAACTTGGAAGCCTGGCGGGCGAGGGCCCGGACGCGTTTAAACTCGGGCCGGGTGATCATTTCAAGGCCGATGGAGCGGTCGCCGTGGGAGTCGTCGTGATAGATGAGGTTCCAGGTTGAGTGCTCTTCCTCGAACTCGAAACGAACCTTGAGTCCGATGCGGCGCAGGCCTTCGGCGAGGGGTTGGAGGTTGTCCTGGGTGGTGAAGTCCTGCTTGCTGTCGATCGAGAAAGTGAGGTCGGCGAGCAGGTCCACAATGCGGGCATCGGCGAGGCGGCGTTCGAGGCGGGTGTAGAGTTGCTGGTACTCATCGAGGACCATGAGGAATTGGCGCAACTCACCGCCTTCGAGTTTGGCGCCGCCGTTGGCGCCAAACTCGACGTGGACGTTCTCGGTGGCGCGGCGGAGGATTTCGCGGACGAACTCCTTGTCGTCCTTGATGTACTTTTCGCTCTTGCCTTTCTTGATCCGGTAGAGCGGGGGCTGGGCGACATAGACGTGGCCGCGCGTGATGAGCTCGTTCATATGCCGGAAGAAAAAGGTAAGGAGCAGGGTGCGGATGTGTGAACCGTCCACATCGGCGTCGGTCATCAGGATGATCTTGTGATAGCGGAGCTTTGCCGCGTCGAAGTCATCCTTGCCGATGCCTGTGCCGATGGCGGTGATCATCGCGCGGATTTCCTCGTGGCCGAGCATTTTGTCGTAGCGGGCCTTTTCGACGTTGAGGATCTTGCCTTTGAGAGGCAGGATCGCCTGGTAGCGGCGGTCGCGGCCGGTTTTGGCGGTGCCGCCGGCGGATTCGCCCTCGACGAGGAAGAGTTCGCAGCGGGCGGGGTCTTTTTCCTGGCAGTCGGCGAGTTTGCCGGGCAAGCCGCCGGAGTCGAGGGCGCCTTTGCGGCGGGTGAGTTCGCGGGCCTTGCGCGCGGCTTCGCGGGCGCGGGCGGCATCGACGGCTTTGGAGATGATCTTTTTCATCACCGAGGGGTTCTTGTCAAAGTACTCGGTGAGTTTCTCGTTGACGATCTGGGTGACGTAGCCTCCGACGTCGGAGTTGAGCTTGCCCTTGGTCTGGCCCTCGAACTGGGGTTGAGGCAGCTTCACGCTGACCACGGCGGTGAGGCCTTCAAGGACGTCGTCGCCGGAGAGATTGGAATCCTTCAGATCCTTGATGAGGCCGGCGGATCGGGCGCTGGCGTTGAGCGTGCGGGTGAGGGCAGTGCGGAAGCCGGTGAGGTGGGTGCCGCCGTCGCGCGTGTTGATGTTGTTGGCGAAGCTGAAGATCTGGTCGGAGTAGGAGTCGTTCCACTGCATGGCAATCTCCATGGCGAGAGTGCCGCCGGTGGGGAGTTCGCGTTCTCCTTCGATGGCGATGGCCTTGTCGTGCAGGGTGTTCTTGCCCTTGTTGAGGTGGCGGATGAACTCGCTGATGCCACCGGAGTAAAAGAATTCGTGAGAGCGGTAGGGTAGGTCGGTGCGTTCGTCGGTGAGGGTAATCTTCAGACCGCGGTTGAGGAAGGCCATCTCGCGGAGACGGGTTGAGAGAGTGTCGAAGTTGAACTTTGTGGCGTCCATGATGGAGCCATCGGGCTTGAAAGTGATCTTGGTGCCCGTCTTGGCGCCCGCCTTGCCGGTGGCTTTGAGGGGAGCGACGGGGATGCCCTTGACGAAATCCATTTCCCAGGTCTGGCGCTCGCGCCAGATTTCGAGATGGAGAGTTTCCGAGAGCGCATTCACACAACTCACGCCCACGCCATGGAGGCCGCCGGAGACTTTGTAGGTATTGGCGTCGAACTTGCCGCCGGCGTGGAGCTTCGTCATGACAATCTCGGCGGCCGAGACGCCATATTCTTCCTTGATTCCGACGGGGATGCCGCGGCCGTTGTCCTCAACGGTGATGGAGTCGTCGATATGGATGGTGACTTTGATGGTGTCGCAATGGCCGGCCATGGCTTCGTCGACGGAATTATCGACGACTTCATAAACCAGGTGGTGAAGGCCGGCTTCGCTGGTGGAGCCGATGTACATGGCAGGGCGCAGGCGGACGGCCTCGAGCCCTTCCAGAATCTTGATGCTGCTGGAATCGTAGTTGCCGGGGTTGCTCAAAACGTTGGGTTCCTTGGGACTATGGGCGGTCAGATGCGCATGGGCATCACGACGTAACGGTAGTTATAAGCGATGTCCTCGCCGGAAGGCCGGATTTCGCCCGCGCTTTGGGCGTCCTTGAAATGGAAGGCGACGCGCGGTTCGGCCACGGCGCGGAGGAAATCAAGCAGATACTGGGCGTTGAAGCCGATCTCCACGGTGGGTCCAGTGTATTCGACCGGCAGATTCTCCTCGGATTCGCCGCTTTCGGAGAGGGAAGAGTGGACAGTGACGACGTTGTCCGAGAAGCGGAGTTTGATGGCGCGTGAGCGTTCATCGGCAAACTGGGCCACACGTTCGATGGAGGCGCGCAATTCCTCGCGGTCGAGGGCGACCTCGTGGGCATGGCTGCGAGGCAGCACGCGCTCAAAGTCGGGGAAGTTGCCCGTGAGTTTGCGGCTCATGAGGATGCGTGGGCCAAGCCGGAAGAAGAGGTGGTTGTCATCCTCGCCGAAAGCGACCAGGGCATCCTTGTCGGTGGTGTCGGCGTGGAATTTTAGAAGTTCAGCCATGGCCTTGCGAGGCATCAAGGCGCGATGTTCCAATCCGGCCGAGGCGTGGGGGTTGGGTTGTTCGATCAGGGCGAGGCGGTGGCCGTCGGTGGCGACCATGGTCATATTTCCGTCCCGCAACAAAAGAAGCGAGCCATTCAGGGTGAAGCGGGACTCCTCAGCCGAAATCGAGAAGATGGTTTTCTGGATCATCCCGGCCAGCAGGCCAATGGAGAGTTCACCGAGGGGTTCACCCATTTCGGGCAGGTCGGGGTAGCTCTCCCGTGACATCCCGGCAATGCGGGAGCGGGAGCGGCCACAGGAGAGACTGGCCCAGTGGCTGTCACTGAACTTCACCTGCAAGTCGGCATCGGGCAGCAGACGGACGTAATCGAGGAGACGCTTGGCCGGAATGGTGCCGGAGCCGCCAGTCTTCACCCGGGCGGGGACAGTAGAACGGATTCCAAGTTCGAGGTCGGTCGCCGTGACGGTCAGCTCATCGCCGGCCGCTTCGATCAGGACATTGGAGAGGATGGGGATGGTGGTCTTCTTCTCGACAACGCCCTGCGACAGATTCAATTCCCGGACCAGGTCCGATTTGCTGATGGTGAACTCCATGACGAGCTGAACCCCCCTAAACGCTAATCCTTCAAAGCACTCAAAGGAAACATATTGAATGAATGGTAACGGTAGGCCCTGTGGAAATGTTGATTTCCCTCTAAATTATACAAAACTCTTGACCTTGTGCGCTTGGTAGAGTGTGGGGCGAGGGCCTGCTGACCCAGGTTGTCAGTGGGCGCGGATGCAAGTTCAACAGGTGTCCGAAGGTGTTTCACAGTGAGATTTGTGAAAATCTTAATAAGTCTATTGAAATGAATCCATTAGGCTGTGAATCAGCCTGTTGAGATCGGGGTCGGACTGGCGCATCGACTCCACCTTGCGGATGGAGTGCAGCACGGTGGTGTGGTGTTTTCCGCCAAAGTGGCGGCCGAGTTCAGGCAGTGAGGCGCCGGTGAGTTCCTTGGCCAGGTACATGGCAAGCTGCCGGGGGCGGGTGATCTCGTGGCTGTTGGTGCGGGCCTTGAGTTGGGCAGGTTGCAGGGAGAAGCGTTCGGCGACGGCACGGAGGACTGAATCAATGGTGATCCTGCGATCCTGGGAGGGCAGGATGGGCTTCAGGGCCTGCTGGGCCATGGGCAGAGTGATCGGCGAACCAGTGACGGAAGAATAGGCCAGCAACTTGACCCAGGCGCCTTCGAGCTCCCTGACATTCGACTTGGTTTTCGTGGCCAGGTAAATGCGGACGTCCTCCGGCAGGTGAATCCCCTCAAGGGAAGCCTTGTAGTCGAGGATGGCCATCTTGGTTTCAAGATCGGGAGGTTGGACATCCACCATCAACCCCCACTCGAAGCGTGACCGGAGACGGTCTACCAGGCCGGGAATCTGCCGGGGGAGTGAATCGCTGGTGATGACGATTTGTTTCTGGTGACTGTGGAGTTCGTTGAAGGTGTGGAAGAACTCCTCTTGAGTGCGTTCTTTGCCGCCCAGGATGTGGACGTCATCCATGAGCAGGACGTCGGCGGTCCGGTAATGGGCGTGAAAATCCTCCATGCGGTGTGTGCGGATGGAGGTGACCGTCTCATTCACAAAGCGTTCACCCGAGGTGTACACCACGCGCAGGTCCGGGTAGGCTTCCAGCAGACCGAGGCCGATGGCGTGCAACAGATGGGTCTTACCCATGCCACTGCCACCGTAGATGAAAAGCGGGTTGTAGGCACGTGCGGGTTCGCGAACGACAGCTGCCGCCGCGGCGTGAGCGAACTGGTTGCAGGAGCCTACGATGAAGGAATCAAAACCCAACCGGGGATTCAATTGGGCCTCGGCAGCCTGAAACCGGGGCGGGGCGGCTCGCTCCGGGGGAAGCGCGGGGGGCGGGGGCGGCGCACTTTGCAGCGAGGCCACTTCGTAATGCACTTCCGCGATGGGCAGGTTCAAACGGTCGATGGCGGCCACGATTCGAGGGGCATATTCTCTTTCGAGCCACAGGCGAGTGACATCATCAGGGACCAAAACGCGAAGGGATCTGCCCTCATTGGCGAGCAGACGAGTGCGTGCAATCCAGTTCTGAAAGGCTTCGGCGCTTAATTGATGATGGAGCTGTTGTTTGATGGCTTCCCAGTGGTCATTTTGCACAGACAGCACACAGTCCTCCTCAAGGAAATCCACAAGATTTCCACAGACACACTTCGACTCAGCGTATCCGCTGGATTCGATTTCGCGCGACGCCCCTCCGGATGGGTTCGTGGGACCAGAACCGTTCCACCCGCCGTGCGAACGGTTCTCAGAATATCACAAATAGGCCATTGGGGGAGGGAACTCGACATGGATTTGTAACCTATTGAAAGTAAAAGCACGGCTGGGTGCAGGGGGACGGTGGAAACTGTGTCATTTCGAGTTGGAAATGTTCGCTTGGGGGTGCAACCCACTGAGCGGTTTGACAGAACGCGGGCCTTGGCGGAGAATAAGAAAGTACCGGCGAGCGGGAGTAACTCAGCTGGTAGAGTGCAACCTTGCCAAGGTTGATGTCGCGGGTTCGAATCCCGTCTCCCGCTCCAATCTGGTGCTGCCCCCCTTCCTAATCCTGATAGCCTGTGGTCCATGCGTGTGCTGCTGAATGTGGCGGTCGTGGCCGCTTTGTTGCTGCTGGCTGCGCACCTGCTGGCGCGGATGGCTCTCTACCACCCAATGCGCTATCCGCAGGGCTACTGGGACCTCCGGCAGGCTCTGGGCGCCGAGGACGTGGAGTTGAGGGCGAGCGACGGAGTGCGCCTGCATGGCTGGTGGGTACAGGGAGGCGCGCCCACGATCGCTACGCTCTTTCTGCACGGCAACGCGGGCAACGTCACGCACCGGGCTGAACACCTGGTCCGCCTGGGCCGGGCTGGCAGCGCGGTGCTGGTGTTGGACTACCGGGGATTCGGCAAGAGCGAGGGTTCTCCATCGGAGGAGGGTCTGCTGCGCGATGCGCGGGCGGGCTACGCGTGGTTGCTCGCTCAGGGGTGGCCGCCGGACTGGATTGTCATCCACGGGGAGTCGCTGGGCTCAACTGTTGCGGTGATTCTTGCGGCGGAGGTGGCTTGTGCGGGCGTGGTGCTGGAGGCGCCGTTTCCTTCGGTGCAGGCCGTCGCGGGCGGGATCCTGCCCGTCGTCGGGCCGTTGGTGGCGAGGGGCTATAACGCAGGCGCGCGCATCAGAGCGATCGATGGTCCTCTGCTGGTAATCCATGGCGACCGGGATGAAGTGATCGCGCAGAGGCACGGCCGCCGATTGTTCGAGATGGCCTCGGAACCGAAGGAGTTTTGGAGCGTGCCGGGGGCGGGGCACAACGATCTGGTGCTGGTGGCGGGCGAGGCGTACGTGGAGCGTCTCCGCGCCTTCTATGAGTCTCTGGGGGCGCCGCCAGGCGTCAGGCCAGAGTGATGGTTAAGCGGTTGACGGAAGCCGGAGCGCAGGTGAAACGGACGACGCCTGCTTTCAGATCGGCCGTTGCCGGTTTCGGCGCGACATTGGCAGGCTGTTGGAAACTATTGTGAGCTTCCGGCGTGGCGGCCGAGAGAGCAAGGACCTGGACGCGGCTGGCTGCGGCTCCCGGCAGCCGAATCTCGACTTCCGCCGGTTCGCTCATATGGAGATTACTGAGGGAAAGAGTGAGGGTCTTGTCCTTCAGGGAAGCTGAACTACTCAAGCGGGGCAGCGTGGCGGATCGATCGTTCCGGGTGTAGGAAATCGAAGGGGCCGCGATTTCGGTCCGCACGGCCTGCGCGCCCTGGTGGGGCACGTTCATGGCGAAGACGTGGTAGGTGGGCGTGAGGGCGAAGCGGTCTTCGTGGGCGAAGAACAGCGACTGGAGGCAGTTCACCAATTGGGCGATATTCGTCATGGCCACCTTGTCGGCGTGCCGGTGGAAGATATCGAAGCTGAGGGCGGCGAGCAGGGCGTCGCGCAAGGTGTTCTGCTGCCCGAGCAGCGCTTCGGGGAAGGGTTCAGTGCCCGGTGCGTGCCAGGCGCCCCACTCATCGATGGCGAGCTTGACGCGGTGCTGCGGGTCGAACTCACCCATCACGCCCCACTGGGATTGGATCAGCGCCTCCATGTCGTTGCCTTCGCGGAGCAGTTCGTAATACTGCTCGGTGTTGAACTTCAGGGCGTCGCCTTTGCCGCGGAACCAGTCCCGCGTGCGTCCGCCGCTGACGTTCCAGGAGTAGTGGTGCGCGCCCCAGCCCCAGAGCCGGCCCAGGCCCGCACCGCCCGCGCGTTCGAAGAAACGGCGAGTCCAGGCGCGATTGTCGCTGTTGGGTCCGGAACCGATGAAGGCGAGGCGGACTCCGTAGGACGGGACCCAAGCCGTGAAGCGACGGAACTCCACGGCATACTCGTCGGGGTTGAAATTGCCGCCACAGCCCCAGCTTTCGTTACCGACGCCCCAGAAGCGCACGTTCAAAGGTTCGCGTTCGCCATCGGCCTCCCGCAGGCGCGCAAGGGTGGTCGAGCCGGCCGGAGAGTTGCAGTATTCCACCCACCGCCAGAAATCCTGGGCGGGCAAGCTGCGCAGGTTGGCTGCGAGGTAGGGCTCGGAGCCGGTCTGCCGGCACAAGCGCACGAACTCGACGGTGCCAAAGTGGTTTGGGTCGTACGTCTCGGGGCCCTTGCGGTTGGCATTGCCAGGCCATTCCTGCGAATCCACCCAGAAGTTGGTGCGCACCGGGCGCTGGGCATGCGGGCCGGCGCCGTCGCGCCAGTCGTACTGGTCGGCGAAGCAGCCGCCCGGCCAGCGAATGACGGCCGGCCGGATTGCTCGCAGCGCATCAACCAGCGCCTTGCGCAGGCCCTGCACGTTGGGAATCTTCGAATCCTGGCCCACCCAGATGCCGTCGTACACCACGGCGCCGAGATGCTCGACGAAATGGCCGTAGATCTCCGGCGCGATGGGGGCAATGGGTTCCCCGGTCATCACTTCGACGCGGATCGCCGCGGATTGTGCGCGCAGGGGAAGGGCCAGCGCGGCGGTGGAGAGAAAAGTACGGCGTTGCATGGTTGGAGGAGATCGTATCAAACCCGCCGGGAGATAGAATGTGGATACGATGAACCGGCGCGCCTTACTTCTGCTTCCATTTGCGGCCGCGAGCCGCGCACTGGCCGCGGACCGGATTGAGGTTTTCGGCCGCCGCTGGTCGGTGCCGCTGGGCGCGGACTGGCGGGTGTCGCAAAGCGAGGGCGAAGAGACGCTCGAATTGATCACCGCTCGTCCCAAGGCTGACAGCCCGCGCAAGCCGTTTCAGTACGCCCTGCTGGAGGGCCCGCCGCTGGGCCGGTTTGTGCTGGAATGTGAGACCCGCCGCCAGACGCCGCGCGGGTCGCTCATCATCGTCTATGCCTGGCGTGATCCGTCGCACTTCAACTACGTCCACCTGAGCGATGATGCGGGCAGCGAACAACCTGTTCACAATGGCATCTTTCACGTTTACGGTGGCGACCGGGTGCGGATCAGTCCCGAACGCGGCCCCTGTTCACTGCCCACCGCCGGCTGGCACAAGATGCGGGTGGCTTATGACGCAGCGACAGGGCTGGTGGAGACCTGGGTGGACGGCGAGGCCAACCCCTCGCTCCGGGCGGTGGACTTGAGCCTGGGCGCGGGCCTAGTGGGCTTGGGTTCGTTTTTCAATACCGGGGCGTTCCGGCGGTTCCGGCTGGAGGCGTAGGCTTTCTCGCAATAGGATGTTGTTATGAGCGTTGAATCAATCAAGAGTGCGATCAGAGCTTTGCCGGAGGACCAAAAGTCTGAGCTGGCTGCCTGGCTCAATTCTGAAACATTCGACGACTGGGACCGCGAAATCCTGAGCGATTTCAGCGATGGCGGCAGGGGTGAGGACGTTCTGAAACGCGTGAAAGAACGGCTTCTGAGAGGTGAGCACACACCGATGCCAGGATCCGGCGATGCTGACCAGGAGTGAGAGCTCTGCAATCGAGGGCAACCCCGGAGTTCTGGGAGCACTATCAGACTTTGCCGCTTGCCGTGCGGTTAGCCGCGGACAAGCAGTTCCAACTTTTCGCACAAAACCCTGGCCATCCCTCATTGAAGTTCAAACGGGTCGGTGAGCTCTGGTCGGTCCGGGTGACGGAGGGTTATCGTGCACTGGCCATTCAGAATTCCGATACGCTGTACTGGTTCTGGATCGGCTCCCATGATGACTACGAACTTCTTCTGCGGTGAGGGGCGTTGCAGCCGTTCAGTGCTTCCAGTCAATCCAAGCCCGGCAGCCGGTAGCCCGTGCGCGCCTGGAGCTTCACCCGGCCGGTCCGCCGGAGCGCCTCGCGGGTGAGTTCCACCTGCACGGTGCGGAGTTCACCAGGCTGGCCGGGCGGGGGCTCGAAGTACAGGCTGTAGCGTTGCCTGAGCCGGTGGAGCACGTTCTGGAAATCACGCTCCGGCTGGCGTGTGTAGAGCATTTCGCCGCCGGTGGCGCTGGCGATCTCATCCATGCTGGCGCCGTACTTTTGCCGGTGGATGGCCTGCCGGGCGCCCCGCGTCACCCCAATTGGGAACGGTCCCGACGGGCTGCCGGGCACACGGAGGACAAGCCCGGTCACCACCACGTCCGCTTTCCATAGGTTCCCGATGGTTTGTTCGACGGGAATGCCGCTGTCCTGCCCGCGGTTGTCGGTAATCACGAGAACGCCGCGCCTCCTGTCTTGTCCTTCGTGTGGCGGAAACAGGCGTGCTGTTTCGTGGATGGCCGGGCGGAGCGGTGTGCCGCCGCCGAAGGGCATCCCCGGCACCACCTCCTCCAGGCAACGGCGCACGAGTTCGAGATCCTGCGTGAAGGCGAGCAGCCGCAACATCACGTTCGAGAACGAGTACACGGCCACGCGGTCGCCGGGCCGCAATTCCGCCAGCGCGGCGCGCGCGCCCTCGGCCACCTTCGCGATGCCGGGTTCCATGCTGCCGCTGATGTCGAACAGCAGGATGAGGTCCAGTGGCGTTTCGGTGTGAGCGATGTGGCGGATGGCTTGCGGCCGGCCAGTGTCACGGACCATGAAATCCTCCGCTTTGAGCGGCTCCCGGGTGCGCGGCGCACTGTCGAAGCCCACATCGATGCGCACGAGGCTCACGTCCGCTCGAAACACGGGCGCGGATTGCTGTGCCGGCAGCGGCGCCGCCGCGAGCAGGATCAGAAGGAGCCGCTTCACCTCAAATCCAGCATACCGGTCAGGGCCGTTGGTATTCTGGAATGAGTTCCCTCGGACATTCTCATGTTCCTGAAGATTCTGTCGCACCCTATCTTTGTCAACCTGAACTTTCACATGCCAATGATGATGGACCTGCGCCATCCACTCATCCTGTTGACGGGCGAGAACGGCTCCGGCAAATCCACGCTGCTGTGGTCCATCTATTACGCCCTGCGCGGCGAGTCCATCGACGGCTATGTCTGCCGTGTTGAAAACAAGCCGGACATCCCGAAGGTGTTTCTCTTCGATGCCGAACAACACAATCCGCGCATGCACCCGGAATTGCTGAACACTCCCCAGATGAAGGAGTTTGTCCAGATGGCCAGCCACGGCCAGGTGATGCTCTCGATGTTCCGCGAGACCTTTCCCTCGCTCCCCGAGGGGACCATGCTGCTGCTGGACGAGCCTGAGATGGCGCTTTCCCAGTCCAATCAGCGGCGGGTTTTGAAGATGATGATGGAGCTGTGCGATCAGATGAAGTTCCGCATCATCTGCGCCACCCACTCGCCGGTGTTCATCGACGACCCGCAAACCTATGTGATCAACCTGGACAACTACATCAACCGGAACGTGGCGCCGGACAATCTGGGTGTCGAGGGGTCGAGCACGATTCAATAAGGCAGTGCCGCAGGAACTGAAGCGCGAAACCCTGCTGGACAGCTTCCGCGCCCTGGAGGGCGTGCACGGCGAAGCCCTGATCTATGACGACGGCTTCCGGCCGCGGCACTATACCTATGCTGCGCTGCGGCGCGCGGCCCGCAACTTTGCCGCGCGTCTTGAGGCAGCGGGCATCGGCCGCGGCGACCGCGTGATCCTGTGGAGCGAAAACCGCCCGGCCTGGGTGGCCGCCTTCTGGGGCTGTGTGCTGCGCGGCGTGGCCATCGCACCAATCGACGAGAAGCATTCGGTTGAATTCCTGCAGCGCGTGGAGAGCATTACCGGGCCCAAGGCGATTCTGGTGGGTTCGGAGGTCGCCTTGCCCGAAGGCGCGGCACGCGCGCCGGTGTGGAAGCTGGCAGAAATGGATTGGGCGGGCGAGCCGGGCCCCTTGACCACTGCCCCGGTCGAGCCCGGTGACACCGTGCAGATCCTGTTTACTTCGGGGGCCACGGCCGAGCCGAAGGGCGTGGTGATCACTCACCGCAACATTCTGGCCAACACCGTTCCGGTGGAGCGCGAGATCGAGAAGTACCGCAAGTTCGCGCGGCCGTTTTCGCCCATCCGGTTTCTGAACCTGCTGCCTCTGAGCCACATGTTCGGCCAGGCGATGGCCATCTTCATCCCGCCCATGCTGGGGGGCACGGTGGTGTTTCAACGCTCGCACGCGCCGGTCGAGATCATCCGCCAGATTCGCGCGCGGAGGATTTCGGTGCTGGTATCAGTGCCGAAGATTCTGGAGGTGCTCAAGGAGTACTTGGCAGGAGCGCTTCCGGACACCTTGACACCTGCGCCGAAGGGCGAGAAGTTCTGGTGGCGCTGGTGGCGTTACCGCCAGGCGCACCGGCTGTTCGGCATGAAGTTCTGGAGCTTCATCGTGGGCGGCGCGGCGCTGGATCCGGCGCTGGAGGATTATTTCGGCAATCTGGGCTGGGTGGTGATCCAGGGCTATGGCCTCACTGAAGCAGCGCCCATCGTGACACTCAACCATCCCTTCCACGCCCGCAAGGGGACGGTGGGCAAGCCCATTCATGGTGTTGAGATCCGCATTGCAGATGACGGTGAGGTGCTGGTGCGCGGCGGCAACGTGACCACCGGTTACTACAACAACGCTGAAGCTACGGCGGAAGCCTTCGAGGGCGGCTGGTTTCACACTGGCGATATCGGCGAACTCGACAGCTCCGGGCGTCTGATCATCAAGGGCCGCAAGAAGGAGATGATCGTCCTGCCCGATGGACGCAACGTGTTTCCCGAGGATGTGGAGCGCGTGTTGAACGCCATCACCGGCGTTCGCGAGAGCGCGGTGGTGGGGATGAAACGCGACGGCGGCGAGCTGGTCCATGCCGCGCTTTCGCTCGAGTCTGGAGCCGAGGCTGAGGACGTGATCCGGCAGGCGAATGCCCGGCTTGAGGAGCACCAGAAGATCCGGGGCTACACGGTGTGGCTCGAGCCCGAGTTGCCACGAACCGAGGGCACGCGCAAGCTGAAGCGGCGGGCCATCCGCCTACAGATCACTGGCGAGACTGCTGCGCCGGCCGCCGTGCCGGCCGAGGGGGTGGAAGGATTGCTCGCGAAATGGTCTGCCGGACGCGCGCTCGATGCGGGCACATCACTGGATGACCTGGGGCTTTCATCGCTGGACCGTGTGGAGCTGCTGGTTGCCCTGGAGCAGAAGCTTGGCGCGCCGGTGGATGAGGCCGCGTTCGCGGCGGCGCGTACGGTGGCGGACCTCGAACAGATCACGAAGGCCCCACCCGCCCCGGCTGCTGACCGCGAAGTGATCGATTTCCCCAAGTGGAACCGGGCAAAATGGGCGGACTGGTTCCGGACATTCAACCAGAATCTGTGGCTGTTGAACCTGGCGCGGATCTTCGCGTGGGTCCGCGTGGAAGGACGCGAACATCTGAAGAGCATTGAGGGGCCGGTGATCTTTGCGTCGAACCACCAGGGGTATTTCGACACACCGATTCTGCTGCTCGCTCTGCCGTTCCGGTGGCGCCGGCGGGTGGCGCCGGCCATGCGCAAGGAGTTTTTCGATGCGCACTTCAATCCGCGCAAGTACAACCCGTTCAAGTGGTTCACCAATAGCCTGAACTACTGGCTGTCGGCGCTGATGTTCAATGCCCTGCCGATCCCTCAACGCGAAGCCGGCACAAGGCAGACGCTGCGCTATGTGGGCGAATTGGTCGAGGAAGGCTGGTGTCCGCTGATCTTCCCCGAGGGCAAGCACAGCCGCGATGAGACGGTGCTGCCGTTCCAGGCGGGTGCCGCGATGATGGCCGCTCGGCTGGGGGTGCCGGTGGTGCCTGTGCGCATCCGCGGATCGAACCGGGTGCTGCATCCGGACTGGCGGATGGCGCGGCCTGCGTTTGTGAAGGTGCGCATCGGTGCGCCGGTCCGGCTCGAGGGCGAGGACTACGCGGCGCTCGCAAGGGTTCTTGAGCAGAAAGTGCGTGAGTTATAAAATGGCGCAAACGGCGATGCCTGGACGTGGGTGTTCGGTCCTGGCGCTGTGCGCTGTGTTGCTGGCTGGCGCGGGTCCGATGAGCGCGCAAAGCGATCCGCGGCGCGTGCGCCAGTCCTACGAAAACGCGATCAAGCTCGAAGCCGATGGCCGGCTGGAGGAGGCCGTCCGCGCACTGGGCGAACTGCTGCAGAGCGATCCGAAGAACCACGGAGCGCTGCGCCGCCGCGGCCGCATTCTGCTGCTGCGCCTGGAACGATGGGCCGAAGCGGCGAGCGATTTCGAGGCGGCCATCGCACTGCATCCGCTCGACGGCGAGAACTGGACCGGGCTGGGCGAAGCCCGCCTTGGCCTGAAGGATTATGGCGCGGCCGCGTCCGCATTCGAACGGGCGATCGAGAACAAGCAGGAGACCTCGGGCGTCTTTCGCGGCTATGGACAGGCGTTGGCGGGCCAGGGGCGGAACTCCGAGGCCATTGAGGCATTCACGAAATCCATCCGGCTGCGGCTTGATGTGCCCGAGACGTATGTGTATCGCGGACAGGTGTACGCCGCGCTCGGACGCTATCGCGACGCGATCGAGGACTTCGAGCAGGCTCTTTACCGGAAGCCCGATTTTGCCGACGCGCATCGCGAGCGTGGCCATGCGCACGGGCAACTGGGGCTGTTCGAGCGGGCGGTCGCAGATTTCGATCTCGCTCTCAAGATCCAGCCCGAGGACGCCCGCGCGCTCGCCTTGCGCGGCGCGGCGCGCGATGTGCTCGGACGCCAGGCCGAGGCCATGGCCGACTATGATGCGGCATTGCGCCTGAATCCGCGTTCGGCGAACGTCCTGCTGGCGCGCGCCGATCTGCTTGCGCGGCAGGGCAATCACGAAGCCGCGCTGGCCGACCGGACGGCCGCTTTGCGCATCGAACCCGATAACGTAGCCGCGCTGATCGCGCGCGGGGGCTCTTATCATCTGCTGGGCAAACATGCCGAAGGTCTCGCGGACCGGACGCGGGCTCTGCAGTTGGACGCGCGCAATCCCCAGGCATGGTACGCACGCGGTTCAGCTTACTTTCTGTTGAGCGACTACGAACGCGCGGCACAGGATCTCGAAAACGCCGTCCGCCTCCAGCCGAACTACCTGGAAGCGACCGAAGCCCTTGAGAAAGTCAGGGAGATTCTGGAGCGGATGCGTGATGCCCGACGGCTGGCAGCCGCGCCCAAGCCGGAAGTGGCGGTGGAGCCGGTCAAGCCGGAGCCGCCCCCTGCCCCTGCGCCCAAGCCGGCCCCAAGTGCGCCCAAGCCCCCCGCGCCGAAGCCGGCCGCCAAGCCGGACCGGCCGTTAACCGCCGTCGAGTTGAATCGCGTTGGCCGCGAACACCTGGCTGCAGGGCGGCTTGACGAAGCCATCGGCGCGCTGAGCCAGGCCGTGGAAATCAATCCGCGCTATGCGTTGGCCTGGAATGGGCTGGCCTATGCCCGCATGCTCTCCGGGCAGTTCCGCGAGGCGCTTGCGGACCTCGACCGCGCCCTGGCCATCGACCCGAATTACGCCAACGCCTTGCAGAACCGCGCCGCGGTGAAGCGGCGCCTGGGCGACGCGCAAGGCGCCGAACAGGATGCGGCCCGCGCCGCGGGGTTGTTGAAACAGTAAGGCGGCTTCAGTAATACACACGCTTCACGCGCTGCCCGATGCCGCAGAGAATGCTGTAACTGATGGTGCCCGCCGTTCGTGCGATCTGCTGCGCGTCAAGCGACACGTCGCCTTCGGCGCCCACGAGCGTCACCGGGTCGCCGGGCGCGAGAGGCGGGCAATCGGTGATGTCGATCGAGGTGAGATCCATCGAAATCGCGCCCAGGATGGGCGCGAGCCGGCCGTTTGCGATCACCTTGCCCTTGTTCGACAACCGGTGGTGGAGTCCGTCGGCGTAGCCCACCGCCAGCACCGCCATGCGCGTGGGCCGTTCGCACCGGTACATGCCGCCGTAGCCCACCTGCGCCCCCACGGGCAGGTCTTTCACTTCCAGCACGCGCGCCCTCCAGTTCATTGCCGGTTTCACCGAAAGCAGCGGCGCGGGTCCCCCGCGGGCGGGAGATACGTAACCGTAAATGGCATGGCCGGGGCGCACCATGTTTCCCCAGGCATCCCGGCGCCCATAGGCGACCGGGATGCTGCTTGAGAGATGAATGAACTTCGGATCGAGACCCGCGGCAGTGAAAGCGTGCTGCACGCCGCGGAACGCACGCACCTGCTCCTCGGTTTGGGGCGAGGTGAAATTGGCCGACGACGCGAAGTGGGTCATCAACCCTTCCAGGCGCGCCGCGGTGGCGGCCAGGACTCCTTCGACGATTGCCGCGGGAGCGTCCCGCATGCCGAGGCGGCTCATACCTGTGTCGATCGCCAGATGGTAGCGCAGCGGGCGACCCATGGCGGCGGCCATCCGGTCGTAATCGGCGAGTTGGGGCAGCGAATGGATGCAGGGCGTCAGGTCGCAGTCGATGAGGGCGGGCCGCTCGAAAGGGAGGAAGTCGCCCATCACCAGGATGTGCGTGGTTATGCCGCCCTGCCGCAGCACTACCCCTTCCTCGACGTTGCTCACTGCCAGCCAGCGCGCGCCTTCCAATTGCAGCACCCGGCCGACTTCGACCGATCCGTGCCGGTAGGCATCGGCCTTCACCACCGGCATCACTTCGACGACAGGGCCCACGGCCTGGCGCACGGCGTTGTAGTTGGCCGCCAGTTGCGCGCGCGACACTTCCATCCAGCAGCGATAGGTAATGGGGACCATTGCAGGTACTATTTTCGCGACTCGGAGAGGCGAAGCAGAAGGGCTTCGTACGCGTCGGTTACCGCCTTCCAGCTATATCGCGTGCGCACGCGCTCGACCGCGGCGGCGCGATACTGCTCGCGCTGATCCTCGGTCATCGCAAGCACCTGGCGCAACCGCTGCACCAGCCCGGCCTCGTCATTGAACGCCAGCCCCGCGCCGCCCGCTACTTCCTCATTCTCGGGCGTGCGGAGATACAGCACCAGCGCGCCCCGGCCCATGGCCTCAATCAGGGCCGGGTGAGTTCCCCCCACTTCCGTGGCATGCACGTAGGCAAAGGAGTTCGACTGCAACTCATGATAGCCATCGCCGTAGATCGCACCGGGCAGCACTACTCGCGGGTCGCGCGTCTCGCGGACCCGCCGGATGTAATCCGCGGCGTAAGGGGCGTCACCCACCAGCGCCAGCTTCATGCCGGTCTCCACCTGCTCGAAAGCCCGCCGCACCATCAGCGGGTTGTTTTCCGGCTCGAACCGGGTGACGTAGAGGAAATAGCGCCTCCGGTCGAGGCCGAGCCGCCGCAAGGTCTCGCCTGGAGCGACTTGACCCATTGGCGCGCCGTAGGGGATGAAAGTCGATTTCGCCTTCCAGCGGTTGAGGTAATACTGGCGGATCTGCTCGGCGTCAGTCACAATCTCGGTCGGACAGAATGTCGAAAGCCATTCCGACAACAGATACCAGGCGCGCGCCGCGTGATTCCACTTCTTGCGCTTGCGTTCCAGCCCATCCACGTTCAGCGCCACGGGCATGCCGCGAAGGCGCGGCAGGAACGTGAAGAGCGCATTGGCTCCATTGCAGAACAGGGCCACGTCCACTGGATGGCGAAGCAGGTGCACCGTTGAGGAAAACGTATGGGCCAGCGTCTCCAGGTATTTGTGCCGGACCGGCTTCAGATGCACGAGCCGCACACCGTGGTAGGTGGGCTCGCTGTGCCGATCGCGGCAATAGACCGTCACTACGTGCCCGCGCTCCGCAAGGCGCGTGGAAATCTCCTCGGCGAATGTCTCGAATCCTCCATAGCGGGCGGGAATCCCACGCGTACCCAAGAGAGCTATACGGAGAGTCATGCCAACACCTGCCATAAGACAGGTCCGGCGAGGCCGCTCAAAGGAAGCGGGCTGAACTGCCGGTCGCGGGCCCAGCCGGCGAGTTGCCGCTCTGTGGCGGGAAGTGCCGCGCCATAGTGGGCGCGAAGGGGATCATCGATCTCGGGAGGTTCCTTGAGCCCCTGAACGTGGGCGAGCAGCGTGTTGCGCACCCGTACTTCAAGTTGGTTGTGGCCCCGAAGCAGGAGCCGAGAAGGGACCTCGAAACGAAAGGGCGGCATCCAACACACGCCCAACGGATGACCGTTGAGGAACGCTGCCGCGGTACACCCAACGCTGCCGAGATCAAGCCGCGCATCCCGCCGGGGCGCCTCGAACGAAGTCGTGTAAATGCCTTCGCCCGAAAAATGCCTGAAGCGTTCTTCTTCATTCCAGGGCCGCAAGGTGTCTTCAGTGAAAGTCTTGCGGGGATATCGAACCCCCTCGAGGATCAGCCGCCATGGCCCGGCAATCTCCCGCGTTCCGCGCACCTGCCTTTGCTTTCGCGGGGATGGCGCGCGCTCCCCGGTAAATAGGATGAACGTGGAGTGCCCGGCATCAAGCGCCAGATTCAGTGTGGGCGCCGAGCCCGCGGCGTGGACTTCGGCGGTGCACGGATTCCACTGCTCCGCGCGCCGCCCGCGGGGAGCACGGAATGTGAGCGGCCCTTCGAAGCGCTTCCCCGAAAGATTGGTGATGAAGAAGAGGGCCGTGCCATCCACCTCGCGTTGCTGGAACGTCACACCCTCGGGCGCGATGAACTGCGGAGTGGCGCGCTCGCCAATCAGCCCGAGCAACCGCTTCTGTCCCTCACGCAGCGGAGGCAGCGGGGAGTAAGGCTGCTCCTGGGGCGAGAAGGCGTTGGGTTTGAAGCCGTAATCGATTTTCACGATACCTGCCGCCGCGCCTGCGGGCAGGCGGTCCAATGCAATGACCAGGCCCCCCACCGCGGCAAACCTACCCAGCGCGTCCAGTGTTTGCGGCGGAACCACGTTCGTGCCGGGCAGGACAATCACCCGGTAGGATTGGCCATTGATCCGGGCGGCGCCGTCTGAAAACAAGGCATGATTCACGAGCAGATCGTCGTTCACCAGGTCGTAGTCGTAACCATGAGTCAACAGCGTCCGCGGGACATCGCCATACTTCATCACCCTCTGCTCGATGCCAAACAGGACGCGCTCACTCCATACCTGCGCTTGTGGTGAATAGAGCAAGACATCGGCCACGAAGCGGCCCTGCCTCAGCAGCCAGCAGGCACGCGCAAGGTAGGCCGCCAGGCGCTCATAGTGCGGCCACCATGGCATCCACGGCTGGATTCTCTCGCAGGCAAAGAAATCGCGCGTCGGCGCAACCTCGGGTTCCGGAGTGAACAGCCAACCGTGATTCCAGAACTGCGTCACGCCATCGCGAAGAAACGCGTCCGAGGCAACTTTCATTTCCTCGAGCGTCGACCGGTAGCGCTCGCGATGCAGAAAGGTGTAGGACTCAGCCGACACAATGGAGTTGCCGTAGAGGCGCGCGCCCGAAGCGGTCGCCTTGCGAGGATCGGCGACGGTCTCGAACCGCGCGGTCGTCACCTCCGTATCCGGCTGATGGGCACGGCCGGCTGCCGCGATGATCTCCGAATTGAAGCGATAATGCGGCTGCATCCTGCCTGCCACGCCCAGGCGGCGGCAGGCGGCAAGGAAGGGGTCAAAACAGAACTCGAGCGCAAGCTGATGGAGCGTCTCGTTCACGTCATGGCGAATGGCTGGCGTCCGCGGGCCGATGTCCCACCAGATCGCCGGTAGAAAGTGCGTGAGGTCATAACCCTTGCGGCGCTGAAACTCCGCCAGTGTGGAGTTGCTCCACAGCAGCGTGTTCGCCAGGGGCACCACCTCGAAGCTGTCGGAGAAGACCGACTCGATCGTCGAACCGAGCCAGGGTTTGAACTCGCGCGAGAACTGTGCGGTGATCGGTTCAAGATAGCGCTGCATCGCTTCGCGGCTCAGGTGATCCACGACAAAGCTGCGCGGGTTCTCCAGATCCTGCGAGGCATTCTGCTGCCCTGTGTAGCGTAACCGGAAGGCCATCAGGCGCCAGCGGCCTTGCTCCATCCGCCAGCGCCCTGCCTCGCCCTGAAAGTCGGGCGTGAGGTTGACCAGGGAATCTGGCTCGAGCCGGTCCCCTTCCAGCCGGGCCCCGACCACTGCCAGCACCTGGTCCTGATCCGCGGGCTGGCCTTCGACCCCGGTGAGGTAAGCATACAGGCCGGTTGAGGGCGTGCCGGCGTCCATGAATCGCGGCAGCGGGCCCTCGTAGGAGAACGGACCCTGAAAGTCCTCGTGGCACACGGCCAGCACTTTGCTGCGGTCCGTGGGTGCAACCCAGGGGCCGCCGAAATCCCATCCTGGAGCGAAGGTAAGCGCCACGGCAAGGTCCAGCCGTTCGCATTCGCGCAGGACATGACGGACAGCATCAAACCATGCTGGCGACAGATAGCCGATATTGCCTTTCTCGAAGAACCGCCACACCACGGTGATTTCGAGCCCGCCCATGCCCGCCGCGCGCATCTGCTCCAAATCGCGGGTGAGCAAGTCGGGAGTCACCGCGCTGCCCGGCCACCACCAGCGTGTGTGTGGCCGGGCACTGCGCGGGGGATTTTGGAAACCTTGGAGCAGGCGGGCGCGAGTGCTTTCCGCTGAAAGGCGGGGGCCAAGGGAAAAGCCGGCAGCCGTCGATAACCAGGCGCGCCGGCTCAGCTCAAACATGCCAGAAACGATATCAGCTTTCCGCGGTTTGCGCGCGCGACTGAAGCACGGCCGTATTCTTCCGGGGCGCCGGGCGGCTGACCGGCTCAAAACGGAACCAGCCGGCCATGTACTCGTCCGAAACGCGTTTGCGCGCCATGATCTGCTTTCGCTTTTCCCAAGTCCGGCGCCATGACTTCAGCACGTGCCAGAATGCCCGGAGCGAGTAGTGCTCGTAGATCAGGCAGCACGATGCCACAACGATATCCCGCGCCGTAATCGCCACCCAGTGGCGGCGGTACAGGTCGCCGGTCATGTTCTTCATGCGCATCAGGAACCGGTTCTTCACCGAGTGCATGTTGATCTCGCGCGGCAGAACGCGGCGGTTGCCGGGCAACACCGCGCGGACATGGTAACCGCGGGCATAGGGCGTGTACAGGCACCGCCAGCCCATCAACTGGGCCCGCCACGCCACATCGGCGTCCTCCCGGTACACGAAGAAATCCGGATCAAAGAACTCGCCGTCGATCGAGATGTCATCGATCATGGCGCGACGATAGAGAGCCGCGGCCGCGGTGGCGCCGAAGACGTATTCACGCTTCAGGTAGTGGCCGTTGTCCACTTCCCGGCTCCCCCGGTCGAGGTGGCGGAGATGCGGGGTGAAATAGATGCCCGTGGAGTCCACCCGCGGGCGAGCTTCGATGTCGAAATCGGGGCTCATCACCAGGAGTTTCCCGCACACCGTTCCGATGCGGTTATCCAGTCTGCCGGCTTCCAGCATGGCCTGGATAAAGTAGGGCATCAACAGGACATCGGGATTGAGCGTCAGGATCCAGGAGCCGCGGGAAAGCTGGATCGCCTGGTTTTGCGCTGCCGCGAAGCCCACATTCTCATGGTTGTAGACGATCCGGCACCGGTCTTCGTAGTGCTCCAGGATGTCGCGGGTACCGTCGGTGGAGCTGTTATCAACGACGATGATCTCGACTTGCGGACCCTTTTGCGCCAACACGGATTCCAGGCACCGCTTGATGTAGCGCCCGCTGTTGTATGTCACCAACGTGACTGTGACTAAGTCTTTATAGGCCATGAAAAGAAGGCAGTATCTCCAGTAAATCGATCACATTCGGGAACGAACGTGGTTGGCGCACCCAGCCCCGACGGGAGCCTGTCCGGGTACTTTTCGCCCGGTTCGCAGGCTGCCCAAGGTGAGCCGCAACAGCTGACCATAAACCCCCAATGGCTGGATCGACCGGCGCTGGATCATCCCCGTCACAGCTTTCGGCGCCGACCCGAAGATAACCGCCGCAGCCGCCATCATCAATCCAGGGAAAGAAAAATGACGGACAGCGTACCTCAGAAGACTACCATACCAATATAGCTGTCTGTCGTTCCAGGCGAGCTGTCCGATGGAATGGGCCCCCATATGGCGCGCGCGCGCGCCGGGGATGTAGCGGACCCTGCCGCCGGCAGCACGGACGCGCTGGAGAAAATCCACATCCTCAAACCAAAGCGGATGGAAACCTTCGTCCATCCCGCCCACGCGGATCCAGGCCGAGCGGCGGATCAACAGAAACGCCCCGGCGGGCTGATCGACATCAGCCGCCTGGGTGTAGTCGAAATCCAGACAGCGGTAGCGGCGGTTCACCGGGTTCCGTGGCCACAGCCGGTTCAGTCCGAGCGACTCGAAGGCCAGCGCGGCCGCAGTCGGAAAAGTCCGGACCGAAAACCCGGCCTGGAAGCGCCCTCCCGCATCGACGAGAGCCCCCGCCGCCACGCTGACCGCCTCATCAGAGACCAACTCCGCCTGCAATTTGTCCAGGCCGCTAAGAAGCACCGCATCGGGATTGAGCAGCAGCACCGCTTCGCAATCCTCCAGGGCGGAGAAGCCCTGATTCACGGCCGCAGCAAAGCCGCGGTTCGTTGGGTTGGCAATCAGCTCGACGCCCGCACAGGAGTTCGCCTCGGCGCAGGTTTCGTCCGGTGAGGCGTTGTCAACTACGACGACGCGCGCCACGTGCGGGCGGGCCGCCTCCACGCAGGCCCTTAGCACGCCGGCGGAATTCCAAGTGACGATCAGGGCGCCGGTCCTCATCGCGTCAACCAGCCCCCGTTAACGCGCAATAAACGCGCCAGAACCAGGATGGGTGCGCCCGGACGTAGTTGCGTAACTGCCGCTCGCTGGCCCGCAGCAGCGCTCGAAAGCGTGCGGCGTCCGGCGCGGGACGCCGGTGGGCACGGTACTCTGTCATTCCCCGCCACTTGCCCCGCAGCCAGGCGCCCAGACACCGATGCCGGAGCGCCGCCAGTCCCCAAAGCCCCTGCCCGACGGCCACTGCCCAACCTTCGCGAATCCACCATCGGCGAGGATAGTGACGGGCGAGCAGCAGCACCTGGTTTCGAGCGATCCTGTAAACCATTTCGGGCGACCAGGCCCCAAGCGTCGCGCTGCCATGATGAAGCACCACGGCGGCGGGGGCATAGATCAGCCGGTGTGAGTCCAGCGTGAGACGGAGAGAAAGGTCTACGTCCTCCAGATAGCTGCCATAGGCTTCGTCGAGCCAGAAGACGTCGCGCCGCACCAGCGCCGCCGTGAGGGGCGCGAACAGGATGGGTCCCTCCGTCCGCCACTCCGCTCCGTCCGCCAGCCCATGCCCGCAGCGCAACGCGATGCCGCCCCGCGCGAGCAGATCCCAGGCCCCGTCCATGCGCGAAGGATCGGCGAGCCGCAGCACGCGCGGCGCCACACAGACGGCCTGATTCCGCACGGCGGCCTCGGCCAGCGCTGCCAGGCAGCCGGGCTGAAGTTCGGCGTCGTTGTTGAGAATCATCAGCCACTCTTCCTCGCACATCCTTGCCCCGGCGTTCACCGCGGCCGCAAAGCCGCGATTGCCGGGCCATTCCAGCAGTTCGGCGCCCGCCTGCCGGGCGATCGTGGCCGAACCGTCGGTGGAACCGTTGTCCACCACCACTACGCGCTCCGGCGCCAGCGTCTGGCTCCGGACGCTCGCCAGCGTCCGCTCCAGCAGCGCGGCACGGTTCCGGTTCGGGATGACCACCGCTACACGGAGCATCTTCACGCGGTTCTACCACAAACGGGGGGAAGGGAACCCGGCTCGGAACGGAGCCGGACACAGGCTGGATACCAAAAGGCTAGCACGAACATTACCGCCGCGCAAAGCGCTTTTTCAGGAGGAAGAGTAAATTGTGGATGCCGTCCCGCCACGGGTTCAGCTTGATCTCCCCCAGCCGCGACGAGTACAAGATCGACAATTCCTCGAATCGGGTCTGTGGATCGAGCAGCGCCTCGATCTTGATCTCCTCACTGAACGCCATGCCGTCGGACTCGAGTTGCATCCGCTCCAGAATTGAGCGCCGGAACACCCACATGCCACTCTGGGAATCCCGCACCCAGCGGAAGAATAGCAGTGACATGGTGAACGACAATACCAGGTTCCCGAACTTGTGTTTCAGGCTCATCGCGTGACGGTCCCGCACGGGGAACCGCGAGGCGTTTAGAAAATCCGCGTCGAGGTGGAGGAACGCTTCCAGCAGGTAGCTGATTGCGTCCGGCGGATAGCTGTGATCGCCGTCCAGGGTCACGATCACATCCCCGGTGGCAACGCTAAAGCCGCGCTTGTAGGCGCGCCCATAGCCGCGGACATCCTCACGGATTACTTTCGCCCCAAAGGCGTGGGCGACCTCTGCCGTCCGGTCCGTGGAGCCATTGTCCACGACCACGATCTCGTCCACAAACGCGGGCATGGCGCGGAGCACCCGTTCGATGCCCTGCTCTTCATTCAGACAGGGGATGACAACCGTGATGGATAGCGATTTGTACACGGAGGGCGAATCCCTTATTGTACGGCGGGTATGATGAGAGGGTGATGCGATTCGCAGTTGGGCTGATTTTCGCGGCTATGCTGATGGGACAGGATCCAGCGCCCGCGCCCCCCGGTCCCGTGGCTCCACCGGCTCCGGCCGTTCCGCTCACGGCCGTGCGCACGGTTTACCTGCTTCCGATGTCTTCGGGCTTTGAACAGTATCTGGCCAACCAGTTGACACGCGCCGGCCTGGTTCAGGTGGTAGTGGACCCAGCCCAGGCTGATGCCGTACTCACCGCCAACGTCGGCCCCGCTTTCGAGGAGAAGCTTGACGAACTCTATCCCCCGCCCACAAAGACAGCGGAGGAAGATGCAAAGCAAAGTGATCGCGAGTTCGCCTCCATGGTGCGCGGGTCTGGATTTACCCGTGGCCGCGGCTCGGTCTTCCTGGTGGATCCCCACGCCCGCCGCGTGGTCTGGTCGTGCTGGGAGCCGCCCAAAAGCGCCATGGCGAAGGATCTGGACCGGGCCGCCCGCGCGGTGGTGAAGCGCCTTGGCGAAGACACTAAGCGGCTGGCTGGCGGTTCCTGAGGCTTCCGGTTCCGCGTTATCCTAAGCGGATCAATGAACCCTCAGGATGCGCTCGTCCGCCGGCTCTCTCAGGTTGAGCCTGCCCGCGCCTCGCTCCGGGCGTCCGAACGGAAGCAGGCTGTCTTCTTCGTCTCGATCTTCCTGGTCGGAATCCCGCTGTTATTAGGCGGCACGGTGGGCGTGCTTTGGTTGATGGGGAACTTCGTCAGCCAGCACGGGTTCGCGCTCTCTGCGGCCACGCTCACTTTCTGGGCTGTGCTCGGTTTTGCGTTCTACCAGTTCATGGAAAAGTTCAGAACCATGAGCGGGAAGGAGGAGGAGGACTACCACCGTGAGTTCCGCGATTACGTCCTGCTGCCATCGCTGCGGGACGTGCTGCCGGGCTGCCGGGTGAGTTCCTCCGCGGACTGGAGTGTGGGCGATTTCGACGAGAGCAAGCTCTTTCATCCGAACCACAACCGCCGCCACGAGGCGTGCGCCTTTGAGGGAACCATAGACGGGTTCTCCTTCCGTGGTTCTGTCCTCCGCATCGGCTTCCGGCGGCATGGAAGGCCCATGTACGCCGGCAGCTTCAGCAGCCAGACCCGGCGCGGGATCCATTTCGCAGGGATCCTGATCCGTCTGAACCATGCCCCTGCGCTTCCTGGTATCGTCCGCCTTGTTGACCGTGCCTATGAACGCTCTCCGATCGGGTATGAGACTGCCCGGTGGCCGCGGGCGGTGCGTGTATCAGCCGGCGAGGCGAGTTTCGACCACGAATTTCTCTTCATCATCGACCAGGAGTTGGCCTCCACGCCCCCACCCGCGCCGGAGCCGCTGCGGCGGGCGTGCTTTCAGCTGAAGGCGTTGTACGACCGGCCGGTGTTCCTGTCTTTCACCCCAGAGGCGAGCTATCTGGCAGTCCACACCGGCGACAGCCGCCTGCCCATGGAGGTCGAGTACAACATGAAGGATCCGGCTTCGGTCCTCGGCCAGGAACTCGATCTGCTTCGCCGGATCCCGCAAGCCGTGGAGATTCTCCACCGCGGAGTCTCAGGCGTTTCCGGCTGACTCGCGGCCGTCGTTCTTCTCCCGCAAGGCCGCGCGATAGGAGCGCTCAAGTTCCTCGGTCATTCGGGCGATATCACGCTCCTGCTCAACCAGGGCCCGCGCCCGCTGCGCCATGGCGCGGGCTTCGGCTGGGTTGTCAAAGAGTTCCAGCACAGCCGAGGCAAATGCTTCGGGTGTATCCGCCAGGCGGCAGGCCGCTCCATCCCGCTCGCCCAGGCCCTCCGCGCCAATCGGTGTCGAGACCGCCGGTATGCCAGAGGCGAAGGCCTCCAGGAGTTTCACGCGCACGCCCGAGCCGCCAAGGATCGGGCAGATGAATACGGCGTAGCGCTGCAGCGGTTCGTGGACGTCCGGAACGAAGCCCAGGATTTCAACCTGTCCGTTGAAGGCCGGGAGTGTGTGGGCCGGCGGAGGGTCCGAACCGATTACGATGAGCCGCGCCGAGGGGTCCCGTTGGGCAATCATCGGCATCACCTCGCGGAGAAACCAATTCAGCGCCGCGGCGTTTGGCGCGTGGCGGAAGCTGCCCAGAAACAGCATGGTCCGCGGCTCGCGACCATCGGTGGTGAAGTGATAGCGCGTGACTTCAATGCCTGCCCGAAGGTGCGGTTCGATGCGTGGGGCAAGATCTGGCAGGAAGCCAAGGAGGTAGTCACGGTTCTCGCGCGTGCAGGTTTGGATACGATCCATTTGCGGGAGCAGACGCAGTTCGTAGCGCAGAGCGCGCAGGTATTCGACGGCACCGGACAGCCTTTTTAGTGGCCCGAGCGAACCCAGGACCCGGCCGATGGACTGGAAGTAGACGTCGTGTTCAAACAGGCAGACCGCGACCCGCTTGTAGCCCAATCCGTACTGGCCCATGTTGGTGTATTCGATTTGCAGGACGTCGATGCGCTCGTTGTGGATGGTGCGGTGCAGAACCCATTCGAGCTCCTGGCTGGAGAATTCGCGGACTGCGGACGGGGTGATCGATCCCGGATGGGCTCCCTGGCCTTCCAGGCGGGTGAGAAACTGCATGGAGCGGACCGAGGGATCCAACGAGGCGTGCGGACCGGCTTCAGACGGCGAATCGATAAGCACCACCAGATGCAGGTCCGCGATCCGGCCCAGTTGCTCCACAGTTTGCGACATGAAGACCGCGCCACCGTGGACAGGCGGGCACAGTGGATATGGAGAGAGAAAGAGCACCTGAAGCCGATCCGCGTTCGTCTCCAGAGGCAGGAAGCGGTCGCGATAGTAGCCGGCCAACGGCCGCCGGAAGGCTTCCGTGTCGCTGACCACGGCGAGAGATCGGGCGCGCCAGCGGGCGGCCATCGCCCCTGGTAATTGGAGACAAGCGCGCCCGAACGCGGCGAGCGAGGGACGCTCCAGTGAATCGCCGGCAAAGAGACTGATCAGGGATCCGGCCCACAGGTAAGCGAAGTGGCCGGCCAGGCGCCAAGATTCGTGGATGTTCTTCCAGGCGAACAGCACGAAGTTCTTGCGGATGGTGTCCTCGATGTGTGTTTTCGAAAACTTCCGGCCGATCGTGCCGCGGTGTTCATGCCATACATGGCTTGCGGGTTGGTACAGGACCCGCCAGCCGCGCTTCCAGGCTGCGTAGCCAAGGTCGGTATCTTCGAGATAGAAGGGCCGCAAGAGGTGGTCGAAGCCGCCCAACTCGAGAAACTTCCGGCGGTCGAATGCGCAGGAGCCGCCGCCGCCATAGAAGCATGGGTACGGGGTGGTTAACTGTTCATCAAGCACATGTCGCACACGCAATGATCCCTGTGCCCACCAGCCGTGCGTCAGGCCGGTTTCCTCGCGCCGTTTATCAGGGTCGGGAAAGAAGATCTGGCAGGAGACAGCGAAGAGATCTGGCGCTGTAAATTCGTCCAATAGAGGCTGGAGAAAGTCCCGGTCAACGCGCATGTCGCTGTTGAGCAGGACAACGATGTCGTTGGCGGCCGCGCGGAATCCCGCATTTGATCCCCCGCCAAAGCCCAGGTTCGTTGGCAGCGCGAGAATACGGACGGAGGGGAACTGCCGCCGGACGAATTCTGCGCTGCCATCCGACGAGCCGTTATCCACCACAATGATCTCGTTGTCCGGATGAGCCGCCATGGCCTCGATCAGCGACGGGAGATATTTTTCCAGGAGGTCGCGCCCATTCCAGTTGGGGATCACCACGGAGGCGGCATGCCGGCGCGGGGCGGTGTTGGCCGGGAGAGTTCGCCGGCCGAATGCCTTCCAGCACAGGTCGGTCAGGGCCAGGCAGATCGCGGAGAATGCGACAAGCAGCGGGGAGAGGAGGGCCAAGGGCAACTGGCGCAGAATCCGGAGCAGCAAAACCATGGGGGTCAGCGCGTCAGATCAGGGCCCAGGCCGATCCGGCGTCCGAGCCGGATCCAGCGTGACGCCTGTACGGCTGCAAGCCTCGATTCCAAGTCGTTCACCTGGTCCCGCAGGGAGAGCGCCCATCTGGTCCGTTCGTCGGCGCGGGCCTCAGCGGCGTCCAGGAGCTCGACACACTTGGCCAGTTCCTCGCGAGCCGGGAGGAGTTCGGCCTCCGCACGTTGCAGCGCCGCTTCATAGGCTTCCGTGCGGTTCTTCAATTCGGTTTCGAGTTCGGTGATCCTGGCCTCGTAACCCGCGTGGGTGTCTTCGATCTCATGCTGCAGCTCCACCACGCGGTCGCGTACATGGCCCAACTCCCGATCAAGATCCTTGGCCCACTGCTGGGCATCCTGCAACTCCTTTTCGTGGATCGCGACATAGCGGGCGTATTCGGCGGCTTTTTCGTCCAGCCATTGGTTCTTCAGGGCCAGTTCGGCTTCGAGCTTTCCGATATGGTGTTCGCGTTCCCGCAGGACGTTACCTGCCTGGGGGAGATACACGTAGGTGGGCGCACCGGTTTGGGCGCTGAGTGCACAAACCGCGATGAAGAAATGGCTCTGCTCAGGGGCGGGCGCCTGGTTGGCGAGCAATGTTTCCGCCGCAACCGAAACCGGGCGGGCCGCGGGTTGGATGGCGATGGCCGCCGTGTGATTCTGTAGAAACAGAGTGACCGACGGAAAGACCTGGGCGAGCGTTTCGCGGAACTCCTCGTAATCGAATTCGTGAACGTGGAACGGATTCGGACCGCTTTCGCGTCGCGTTTCCGCATAGTAGTCGCGATTCGGAGTGGAAACTACGAACTGCCCTCCGGAGGCGAGCAGGCGGCGAGCCTCGGTCAGCAATGCAGGCCAATCGTGGAGATGTTCGATGACCTCGAATGCGGTAATCAGGTCAAAGGTCCGGTCGCGGAAAGGAAGAGCGGTGGCTGAAGCTGCCGCGTAGCTGAGATTCGGCGCAGGGAAACTGCCTGTCGCCACCTTCACAGCCTCGGCGGCCAGGTCCACCGCCATCACACTGCGCGCGGTACGCGCAAGTTCCTGGGCGCCGTAGCCAAGCCCGCAACCCAGATCGAGGACTCGTTTGTGGCGCGCGAGACGAGCAGCAAATGCGTAGCGGGCGAAGTGCTCGTTATAGAGGTCGGGATCCACCTGGCCGGGGATCAACCGTTCCCCGGTGAATTCCAGAGGACCAGGGTCAGGCAAGGTGGGCCTCCGCGGGTGCGGACGGCTGGCCCGTGAGCCTGCCATTCAATTCCACTTTGCACGGCAAATGGATGTAGCCGTAGATGGGGTGATCGGTGTGCCCCATCTGCAAGGTGACCGCATTATCAATCCAGTCGCATATGTGGTAGCTGGTGAGCGTGCCATCGGCGATGGCGGGGGAAAATGAGAATTCGCTGGGATAGAGTTCAGGAATCCCCAGGTGGAAATCGATGGTGTAAATATCGCCCGCCCGCATGGGTGGGAGATCGTAACCTTCCAGCTTTGTGTTCGTGCCCGCAAAGTCCACTCCAAGGTGATTCCGCAGAACAAAGCCCACGTTGGGGAGCGCGATTGGTTCTTTGGCTCGGACGCTGATGCGCACGACGCAGTCCTCGCCGGGCCTCAATAGGGGAAGCCGGTTGCCGTACTTGTCCAGAACGGCAACGCCGAGGATCTCGCCGCGCTCATCACCATAGCGGTGGTCGATATTCGGAATGCTGGTGACGATCTCAGGCGCTGCGACCGGTTTGCCCTCGGCGAGCGGCGCCGGTGGCTTCAGTTCGAGATACGCAGAGTCCTTCTCGACCATGGCGGCCAGGTACTGGGCGACCACTTTGTCGGTTTCCCCCAGTGCGCGCATGTGGCCGTGGTCGAGCCAAAGGGTCCGGTCGCCCAATGCCTTCACATCGCCTGCGGAGTGGGAGACAAACAAGATGGTCACCCCGCGGCTTCGCAGTTCGTGGACCTTGCGGAGGCAGCGCTGGCGGAAATAGATGTCGCCCACGGCGAGCGCCTCGTCCACAATCAGGATTTCCGGGTCAACGTGGATGGCAACGGCAAAGGCCAGCCGCACCACCATGCCGCTGGAGTAGGTTTTCACGGGCTGGTGGATGAAGTCGCCGATTTCCGCGAATTCCTCAATGCGGCGATAGATGCGATCCACTTGCGTCCGGCTGAAGCCGAGGATTGCGGCGTTCAGATAGACATTGTCCTTACCGCTGAATTCGGGATTGAAGCCTGAGCCGAGTTCGAGTAAGGCGGAGACGCGTCCGCTTACCTCGGCTTTCCCACTGGTGGGGGCGAGAATGCCCGCCACGATTTGGAGCAGGGTGCTTTTGCCAGAGCCGTTTTCGCCGACAATGCAGAACGTCTCACCCCGGCGGACTTCGAAGGTCAGTTCGCTCAACGCCCAGAAGTCCTCATGAAAGCGGCGACGATTGAAAAAGAGCAATTCCTTGAGGCGATCGCTCGGCCGTCGGTAGATGGGGTAACTCTTGGAAACCCCTTGAAACGAGATGAGACTCACGGGGATGGGGTCCGGACGCGCCCGCGCTTCCGGCGCTAACTCTGACTCTACTGGAGGCTTCGGAACGGTGTCAAACCAGGGAGGAGAACGCAAAACGGGGCGGCCGCCGAATCCTCAATCGCCACTTCTCTCGCCAGTCGAGACCAAGTATTCGCTGAAAGCGGTGAACCTCATTCATTGGCGGAAGGTTGATCCGCACGCCTAGCCGTGTATGAACAGGACGTAGGGCGTCAGAGAGGCGCGCCTCCAGGCGGTTCAGGCATTCGGTAGCCGCCCGTTGAAGTGCTCTATTTCGATGAAACAGCCTCCTCTCCCGCCCCACAAAGGGCGTACATCGATTTGGCTCAAACCGGAGATCTGGAGCCGAAATGCGGCGACCAGTCTCTGCCTTTACTATGGACCCGCCGCACACAGGTGTCAAGAGTTTTTTGGTCGAAATGCACGAAAGGGTACGATTTGACAGACGCTACCGGAGTTCGTACGCTGAGTATGTACCGCCCGCCATTGCCGGCGTAGCTCAGGTGGTTAGAGCGACGGTCTCATAATCCGTAGGTCGTAGGTTCGAGTCCTACCGCCGGCACCACTCAATTCCCAACAATCGTTTCGTAGATTCTCGTGAGTTCGTCGAGAGAGTAGTACTCGATCTCGATGCGTCCGCGCTGCTCGGCCTTGGGCACAATGCGCACCCGGGTCCCGAGCACACGCTCGAGTTCTTGAAGCGCCGCCTTGACGTTTGGATCCAGAGCCGCTTTTTCCGCTGGCTTCGCCTCCCTCGGCTCATTCATCCGCTGGACGAGCCGCTCCACTTGACGGACGGACAAACCTTCCGCTGTGATGCGCCCTGCCACCTCCAATTGATCCTCCGGGCTTTCCAGGCCCAACAAGGCCCGTGCGTGCCCAGTCGACAGCCGGTGTTCTGCCAGAAGCACCTTGATGTCACCCGGGAGTTTCAGTAAGCGGATTAAGTTCGTGACGGTCGTGCGGTCCTTTCCGGTCCGCGCCGCAATCTGCTCATGGCTCAGGTTGATCTGCTTGTTCAGGCGCTCGAACGCTTCAGCCACTTCGATGGGATTCAGGTCCTCGCGTTGAATGTTTTCGACGAGGGCCACCTCCATGAGGCGGTCTTCCGCGAAGTCTTGCACGACCACGGGAACTTCAGCCAGGTTTGCCAGCCTGGCCGCCCGCCACCGGCGCTCCCCGGCGATCAACTGGAACTTCTCGCCATTCCGGCGCACCACCAAAGGCTGGATGATCCCATTCTCGCGAATTGATTGCGCGAGTTCGTTTAAGCGCTCTGACTGGAAGACCGCCCTAGGTTGGAGCGGGTTCGGCTCAATCTCGTCAATTGGCAGCCGCAGAAACCCGGCGTTGGGACTTACCATGGGGGCCGGGGCCGCCGCCCGCGAAGGGAGCAATGCCGACAGGCCTTTCCCAAGGACTCTCTTATGCTGATTGGACCCTGCGCTCATTCTGGACAATCTCCTTGGCCAACTTGATATAGCTCTCGGCCCCGCGGGAGCGAGGGTCGTAACTGATGATCGGTTTGCCGAAGCTTGGCGCTTCAGCCAACCGGATGCTCCGAGGAATGATCGTCTGGAACACCTGGTTCTCGAAGAACTCTTTGAGGTCGGCTGCTACTTGGCGGGTCAAGTTTGTGCGGTCATCGTACATCGTGAGCAGGATGCCCTCAATGTGCAGATTCGGTTGGAAGGAATCCCGGAGGCGATCCACGGTGTCGAGCAACTGCGAGATCCCCTCAAGGGCGAAGAACTCGCACTGAATCGGCACCAGCACGGAATCCGCCGCTACTAGGGCATTCAGGGTTAAGAGATCGAGTGCTGGTGGACAGTCTATGATCACATAGTGGTAAGCATCCCGATGTGGCTCAAGAACTTGCCTCAAGCGTGTCTCGCGCTCTGGTTGGTCTACCAGTTCCAGGTTCGCCGCCACCAGGTTTTTGTCCGCCGGTGACAGCATCAACCCGTCGAACTCAGTTGGCGTCAGTGCCTCGGACATCGACACTCGGCCCATTAGAGCCTCATAGGTTGTCCGCATCCCGGGGCGCTTTTCCACGCCCATGCCGGTCGTACAATTGCCCTGCGGGTCCATGTCGATCAAGAGGATTCTGAATTCATTCGCGGCCAGGGCGGCTGCGAGGTTGATGGCGGTGGTGGTCTTCCCTACCCCGCCTTTTTGGTTGGCGATGGCGATGACTCGGCCCATTTTTAGTGTCCGGTAGTGGGGGATGCCTGGCCCCGGTCCTTTGCGGATCCAGTCAGGCTGGAAGCCACCATGCTATCACGGGCGGCAACTTTGGATCGATGGGATCGTGTGAGTTTGGGGGATTGTCGAGGTTCCACGTGAAACATGACTGCGTGGCACTGACACAGGTTCCACGTGAAACGCAAGATTGGCTAAAGAACGACTGACCCCACCACCAACCACCGGGCTTCCCCCCATGGCAACTTCTCCACCTCTAGGCCCTGCAGCCGAGCCTCGCCTACCAGCCGCTCCTTTTCTGCTTCGCCAACCAAAACGCCAATCCTCGAACTTAACCTTAACCCAACCTCCAACACATCCTCCAGGCGAACAGCGCGCCCAACTACCCAGTCAACCCGCTCCCGTAATTCCGAACCGCGCATGGAAGCGACGCGCATGTTCGAGACCAGATCCGAAGCCTCCCGCAAAAACGCCGCCTTGCGCTGGTCGGATTCGACCAGAGTCACCGTGCACCCCTGACAATAGGCTCCAACCACGAACCCAGGGAACCCCGCCCCCGACCCGATGTCGTACACTGTTCCACCGCCGACCCGTGCCGCCAGCATCAGCGATTCCGCATAATGCCGTCCCACCGCCGCCCCCAGTTCAATCACCGAGGTCAAGTTCAGCCGCCGGTTCCACCGCACCAACAACTGATAGTGAGCTTCCAAAGTAGAACCCACCTCATCCGGCACCTCAACCAGCCCCGCCAGCCGATCCCGCAACAACCCCGCAAACGTCATGTAGCGCTCGCCCGCAGGCTCAGATAGCAGTCGATGACCGCCACCGCCGCAGGCGTCACCCCCGGAATCCGCCCCGCCTGTCCCAAGGTTTCCGGCCTCACCCGCTCCAACTTATCCCGCACCTCCCGGCTCAATCCCGGCACATCCGCATAGCGGAACGACGCCGGAATCCGCCGCCCTTCGGCCTCGCGCAACCGCGCAATCTGCCGTTCCTGCTGCTCCAGATACCCGGCGTACTTGATCTCAGTTTCCGCCGTCAGCAGCGCCCCGGCCCCAAACTCAGCCCCAAGGTGCCGAACCAGATCATGCATCGATGCCTCGGGCCGCCGTAGCCACACCTCCGCCACTGGCCGGTCCCCGTTCAAACCCGGCACGGCGTGCGCACCCGCACTCAGCCGCAGCGATCCCAAAATCTGCCGAAGCCGCTGCTTCTGCTCCAGTTTCTCCGTCAACCGCCGCCAGCGCTCATCACAAACCAAACCGGCTCGACGCCCAACCGGCGTCAATCTTTCATCGGCATTATCGATACGCAAGTGTAGTCTGAACTCCGCCCGCGATGTAAACATCCGGTAGGGTTCATCCGCACCCTTCGTCACCAGGTCATCAATCAGAATTCCCGCGTACCCATCCGACCGCTCCAACACCACCGGCGCACGCCTCCCAACCCGAGCCGCCGCATTCAGCGCCGCCATCAGCCCTTGGCAAGCCGCCTCCTCATACCCCGATGTCCCATTGATCTGCCCCGCCAGGAACAGCCCCTCAATCTGCTTCAACTCCAGCGTGTGGTGCAACTCCCGAGGGTCAATCGCGTCGTACTCAATCGCATACCCTGGCCGGATCATCTCCGCCTTCTCCAGCCCGGGGATGGACGCCACCATCTCCTCCTGCACATCCACGGGCATCGAGGTGGACATCCCGTTCACGTACACCTCGTAAGTATCCAGCCCCTCGGGCTCCAGGAAGATCTGGTGCCGCGACTTATCTGGAAACTTGACGATCTTGTCCTCGATCGACGGGCAGTACCTTGGGCCAATCCCCTCGATCTGCCCCGAATAAAGGGGCGAACGCGCCAGACTCCTCTGGATCGCCGCATGCGTCTCCGCCGTCGTGTAAGCAATATGACAGCAGACCTGTTCCCTCTCGATCCGGTCCGTCAGGAAGCTGAAAGGCGTCGGCTTCTCATCGCCCGCCTGCTCGTCAAAACGTGACCAGTCAATCGTCCGCCCGTCCAGCCGCGGCGGCGTCCCGGTCTTCAGCCGCGTCCACTGCAAATTCAGCGCCCGGAACTGATTGCCCAGCAGATTCGATGGCGCCTCGCCGCTCCGCCCGCATTCGGACTTCGACTCTCCCACATGCGCCAGCCCATTCAAGAATGTCCCCGTCGTGACGATCACGGCCTCGGCATGCATCGTCCGCCCGTCGCGCAGCCGCAGCCCTGTAATCCGCCGCCGCGCGGGCGCCTCCCCCGCGACCACCATCTCCGCGACTTCCGCCTGAACAATCCGCAGCAGAGGTTCGCGCTCCAGCGTCTCGCGCATCACCACCCGGTACTGCTTCTTATCCATTTGCGCCCGCGGACTCCACACCGCCGGACCCCGGCTCGTATTCAGCAGCCGGAACTGGATCCCAACGCGGTCCGCCACTTCGCCCATCACGCCGCCCAGCGCATCAATCTCTCGCACCAGATGCCCCTTCGCAATCCCCCCAATCGCCGGATTGCAGCTCATCTGGGCGATCAGGTCAATATTCATGGTGACCATCGCCGTCCGCAGCCCGAGCCGGGCGCACGCCCGCGCCGCCTCGCAGCCGGCATGCCCGCCGCCGATCACCACTACTTGATACCGCAATTCCCTCATCTGGCCCAGATGTTCTACTATATTGTAGCTAAAGGAGATAGTCACTTGAAAGTGTTGGTGATCGGCTCTGGCGGGCGTGAACACGCCATCTGTTGGCGGCTCAGCCGGAGCGCCTCGGTGAAACAGGTCTTCGTCACCCCCGGCAACCCTGGCTGCGCCTCCGTCGCTACTCTGGCGGCCGCTCCTTCCAATACCCCCCAGGGGTATCTGGCAGTCGCGCGTGAGGCGGCGGCCGATCTCACTGTTGTTGGTCCTGAGGCCCCGCTGGTTGACGGCATCGTGGACACCTTCCGCGAAGCCGGGCTCCTCATCTTTGGACCCACCCAGGCTGCGGCCCAACTGGAAGGCAGCAAGATCTTCGCCAAGCGGTTCATGGAACGAGCCGGTATCCCCACCGCTCGCTTCGTCGCCGCCGAAGATCCTGAAACCGCCATCGCCGCCCTGCCCCAGTTCGAAGGCCCGCTCGTCGTGAAGGCCGACGGCCTCGCGGCCGGTAAGGGCGTCATCATTGTGGACAACCGCGACGAAGCCGAACCCGTCATCCGCGCCATGTTCGCCGGCGCTCTCGTCGGTGCTGCCGGCGCTCGGGTCGTCCTCGAGGAATACCTCGAAGGCGAGGAGATCAGCTTCATCGGCCTCTCCGACGGCGAACGTGTCGCCGCCCTCGAACCCTCGCAGGATCACAAGCGCATCGCCGACGATGACCAGGGTCCCAACACTGGCGGCATGGGCGCTTATTCGGACTCCCGCCTCCTCGACCCCGACTCCCGCCGTCGGATCATCGAAACCGTCATGCAGCCCGTCATTGACCAGTTCCAGCGCGAGGGCACGCCCTTCTCCGGTTTCCTCTATGCCGGTCTGATGATGACCAGCGATGGTCCCAAGGTTCTCGAATATAACGTCCGCCTCGGCGACCCCGAAACGCAGGCTCTGCTCCATCGCATGGAAGGCGACTTCGGCGCGCTGCTTCACACCGCCGCTTCCGGCCGAATCGACCCCTCTCATCTCTCTTTCCGACAGGACCCCTCCACATGCGTTGTCCTCGCCGCCTCCGGCTATCCCGGCAAGGTCCGTACCGGCGACCTCATCCATGGCATCGAGCAAGCTGAAGAAGAAGGCGCCGCCGTCTTCCACGCCGGCACGAAGTCCACGCCTGAAGGCGTCGCTACCAGCGGCGGGCGCGTCCTCGGTGTCACGCACTCCGGCCCAACCCTGCCCGCGGCCATCGACAATGCTTACCGCGCTGTGAAGCACATCCATTTCGATGGCATGCAGGTGCGCCACGACATTGGCCGCAAGGGCCTCAAGCGCTGGCAAATGACCGCAGGCTCCTGACGAGTTACCATCAGTAGTAGCCAGTGTGGGGACGTAGCTCAGCTGGATAGAGCAACCGCCTCCTAAGCGGTAGGTCGGCCGTTCGAATCGGCCCGTCCCTACCACCCGCCCTGCTTCATATACTGGTAGTCCGCCCATGCCGAAAGACACGCCCTTCGTCCATCTTCATTGCCACACCGACTACTCCCTGCTCGATGGCGCCTGCGAAAGCAAGCGCCTCATGGAAGCCGTTGAGCGGCAGGGTATGCCCGCGGTGGCGATGACCGACCACGGCAACATGTTCGGAGCGGTCGAGTTCTACAACGAAGCCCGCAAGCACAACGTCCACCCCGTCATCGGCTGTGAGGTTTATGTCTCCCAGCAAGACCGCGCCGTCAAGAACGACACCAACCGCTACAATCACCTCGTTCTGCTCTGCGAGAACCAGGAAGGCTACCGCAACCTCATCAAGCTTGTCTCCACCGGCTTCCTCGACGGCTTCTACTACAAGCCCCGCATCGACAAGGATCTGCTCGCCCAGCACAGCCGCGGCCTCATCGCCCTGTCCGGCTGCCTGAAGGGCGACATCAACGAGACCTTGCTCAACGAGAAGTACGACGACGCCCGCCGCCTCGCCTACGAGTATCAGGACATGTTCGGGCGCGGGAACTTCTTCCTCGAGATCCAGGACCACGGCCTCAACGAAGACCGCCTCGCCATGCCCCAGGTCTATCGCCTCTCGGCCGAAACCGGCATCCCGCTCGTCGCCACCAACGACGCCCACTACGTCGAACACGCCGACCATCGCGCCCAGGACATCCTCACCTGCATCCAGACCGGCAAGACCGTCAACGACGAAAAGAGGATGAAGTTCTCCACCGAGCAGTTCTTCCTCAAGACTCGCGACGAAATGCTCCAGGCCTTCGCCGAAGTCGAATCCGCCCTCGACCTCACCTGGGAAATCGCCCAGCGCTGCCAGGTCAAGCTCGAGAAGGTTCAGGAACCCTTCCCCCGCTTCGACGTCCCCCCCGGCCACTCCATCGACACCTACTTCGAATACGTCACCCGCCAGGGCTTCGAACACCGGCGCGGCCGCCTCGACACTCTCGCCGCCCAAGGCCGCCTGAAGCACGATATCGCCGAATACGTCGAACGCCTCGAGACCGAGATCGAACTCATCAAGCAGATGAAGTTCTCCGGCTACTTCCTCATCGTCTGGGATTTCATCCGCTTCTCGAAGGCCAATGGCATCCCCGTCGGCCCGGGCCGCGGCTCCGCCGCCGGGTCGCTCGTCGCCTACTGCCTCGGCATCACCGATGTGGACCCACTCCACTACGGCCTGCTCTTCGAGCGCTTCCTCAACCCGCAGCGGATCTCGATGCCCGATATCGACATCGACTTCTGCACCAACCGCCGCGGCGAGGTCATTCAGTATGTCACCGAGAAATACGGCCGCGAACAGGTCGCCCAGATCATCACCTTCGGCACCCTGGGCGCGAAGGCCGCACTCAAGGACGTCGGCCGCGCCCTCGACCTCACCTTTGCCGAGGTGGACCGCATCACCAAGCTCATCCCCTCGCAGCCGCTCAACATTAAGCTGAAGGAAGCCCTTGCGGTTGAGCCCGCCATCAACGAAGCGGCCGAGAAGGATCCCCGCGTCCGCGAGATGATCGATGTCGCCCTGCGCCTCGAGGGCATGGCCCGCAACGCCAGCGTCCACGCCGCCGGCGTCGTCATCTCGCCTGAACCCCTTGTCGATCTCGTCCCGCTCTACAAGACAAACAAGGACGAAATTGTCACCCAGTACGACATGGACGGGCTCGACAAGCTCGGTCTGCTCAAGATGGACTTCCTCGGGCTCACCACGCTCACCATCATCACTGAGGCCCTGAAGCTCATTGAGCAGGGCCACGGCGTGAAGCTCGAACTCGACCAGCTCCCCCTTGATGACCCGCACACCTACGAGAAGATCTTCGCCCAGGGCCTCACCAGCGGCGTCTTCCAGTTCGAATCCGGCGGCATGAAGGACGTCCTCCGCCGCACCCGCCCTGAGCGTATCGAGGACCTCATTGCGCTGAACGCCCTCTACCGACCTGGCCCTATCAAGGGCGGTGTGGTGGACGACTTCATCGACCGCAAGCACGGCCGCAAGTCCGTTACCTTCGATCTGCCCGACCTCAAGCCCATTCTCGAAGAGACGTACGGCATCATCCTCTACCAGGAGCAGGTGATGCAGATCGCCCAGAAGATCGCCGGCTACTCTCTCGGCCAGGCCGACATTATGCGCCGCGCGATGGGCAAGAAGAAGGCCGACGTGATGGCCGAACTCAAGGTCTCCTTCATCGAGGGCGCCGCCGCCCGCGGCTACGATGCCCGCAAGGTCGAGAAGCTCTTCGACCTCATCGCCCAGTTCGCCGAGTACGGCTTCAACAAGTCCCACTCGGCCGCCTATGGCTACCTTGCCTACCTCACCGGCTACCTCAAGGCCCACTACCCGGTTGAGTTCATGGCCGCGCTGCTGACGTCGGAAACCGGCAACACCGACAAGGTGGTGAAGTACATCAACGAGTGCCGCGACCTCGGCATTGAGGTGCTGCCGCCCGACGTCAATAAGTCGAACCTCTTTTTCACACCCGATTCGGGCGCCATCCGATTCGGCCTCGGCGCGGTGAAGAACGTCGGCGCCGGAGCCGTCGAAGCCATCGTCGCCGCCCGCCGCGCGGACGGCCCCTACGCCACCCTCGACGACTTCTTCGAACGCGTCGATCTCACCGCCGTCAACAAGCGTGTTGTGGAAAGCCTCATCAAGGCCGGCGCCATGGACGGCCTCAAGGGCACGCGCTCCCAGCTCTACGCGATCCTCGAGGACTGCATGGAGTCCGGCCAGCGCGCCCAGAAGGACAAGGCCTCCGGCCAGGCCGGCCTCTTTGGCGACCTGCTCGGCGGCGCTGGTTCCGCGCCGGCCTCCGAACGCACCCTCCCCGCCCTGCCCGACTGGACTCCCATCGAGAAACTCCGCGGCGAGAAGGAGATGCTCGGCTTCTATGTCACCGGCCACCCGCTCGACGAGTTCCGATGGAAGGTCGAGGAGGTCGCGACCCACCGCTCGGACACGCTCGCCGGCGTGCAGAAAGGCGAAGAGGTCGCCCTCTGCGGCGTCATCACCGGCATCCAGCGCCGCCGCAACAAGGAACAGAAGCCCTGGGCCTTTATGCAACTCGAGGACTGGGCTGGCGCAACCGAAGTCCTTGTGTTTGCTTCCCGCTTTGAACAGCTGCAGTCCGAAATCCTCGAGGATCGCGCAGTGCTCGTCCGCGGCAAGGCCATGCCCGAAGAGGACGGAACCGTCAAAGTCAACGTCCAGGACATCATCGCGCTCAACAACGTCCGCGTGGATTACCCCATGCTCATCGGAATCCGCGTCCGGCTCGGCGCCAACGGCGCCGCCCAACAGGGCATCGACCGAGCCGACCAGTTGAAAGCCCTGTTCGCCCGCAAGCCCGGCGGCACCCAGGTCGTGCTCCGCCTCGAAGCGCCCCGCGACTTCCAGCTTCAACTGGGCGTCGAAGGAAAGGTCCGTCCGGATCGGGAGTTCAAACAGGAAGTGGAGCGCCTCTGCGGACCCGAGTCCATCGAAGTGATAGCCTCGTAATTGGAAGATTCACCGAACGTATGAGCGACCCCAACGCCAGCCAGCGCATGGCCGACCTTGAGCGTGAAATCGCCCGGCTACAACAGACCAGCACCGGCGCGCGCGCCCAGATCGATGACCTCCAGCAGGAGCTCAACAAGTTGCGCGGCGAGGAAGGCGTCAACCTGAGCTGGCAGCGCGTCCAGTTGGCCCGGCACCCCAAACGCCCGCACACCGTGGACTACATCCAGCGGCTCGTTCCCGACTTCACAGAGATCCATGGCGACCGGGCCTTCGGCGAGGACCCCGCGATCATTTGCGGCTTCGGCACCTTCAGCGGCCAGAAGGTGATGTTGATTGGCCAAGAAAAAGGCCGTGACACTAAACAGAAGCTCCATCGCAACTTCGGCATGCCCAAGCCCGAGGGCTACCGCAAGGCCCTCCGCGCCATGCAGTTGGCCGCAAAGTTCCGCCGCCCCGTCATCACTCTGTTGGACACGCCCGGCGCCTATCCCGGCATCGATGCGGAGGAACGGGGTCAGGCACAGGCCATCGCCCTGAACCTGCGCGAGATGGCGCGCCTGGAAACCCCCATCGTCGTCGTCGTCATCGGCGAGGGCGGCAGCGGCGGCGCGCTCGCACTCGGAATCGGTAACAAGGTGTTGATGCTCGAAAACGCGGTCTATAGCGTGATCTCGCCTGAAAGCTGCGCGGCCATCATCTACCGCGATTCCGCAAAGGGCGATGTCGCCGCAGCTGCGCTGCGCATCACCGCCACCGATCTCGACCGTCTTGGCCTGGTGGACGGGCTTATCCCCGAGCCTCCGGGTGGCGCACACGAGGACTACGACCGCGCCGCGGAACTCCTCCGCCAGGCCGTGGTCGGCGCCCTCGCCGAACTTGCAACCCTGCCCGGCGACCAGCTCGTCCGCCAGCGATACGAACGCTTCCGCCAGATGGGCAACTTCTTCCAGGAGGCGCAAGGATGAGCAAGGGGGTGTGGATTGCCCTCGGTTTTCTGGTCTTCGCTGCCCTGATTGCTGTGATGACCGTCTTGATGCTCGGCGAACGCCAGCATCGAGTCGAAGTCTGCATGTCGTTCAATGGCCGCCAGAACTGCAGCACTGCCTCCGGACCATCTCAAGACGAAGCGCTCCGCACCGCTACCCACGCCGCGTGTACCCTCATCGCCTCGGGCGTGACCGACTCGATGGCTTGCGAACGCAGTGAACCCATCTCCGTCCGCTGGCTGGACTGACTTCCGATAGGGTACTAGAACTCTTTTCACCCTATCGGGTCTCAAAATCACGCAAAATCCCCCTCATCTGCATTGACTCCCTCCAGGGCCAGAGTTAACGTCTCATTAGGTCGTCCACGTCAGGTTGGCACACCTCCGTTTCGATGTGGCGCTTGCTTGGGCGGCCAGGAGGAGAGGAGGAATTCCCTCAATGAAGAAGCTTATCTTTGCCTCGGTCTTCATGCTGGCGCTGGGGACCACTTTGCAGGCTGGTCCAGTGATCTACAACCTCGCCCTGAACGACATATCGTTGTTCGATGCGGTCATCACCGGAACCGGTGCTCCGGTCACCACCGTCAAGGTGAACGTGGGCCAGTCGGTTTACAACTACGTCGATTCCGGCGGCAACCCCCAGACTGTCTCGGTCTTCTTTGCCGGCACCAATAACCCAGCGCCGGCCGACACAAGCGGCTACTCGAGTTGGAGCGGGACGGGCTCCTCCCTGTCCGGTGCCGTTTGGAACATCGACCCAAACCAAAGTGGCGGCGAACCAATCCCCGGATATAAGTCCGGCATCGAGTTCCGGTTCTCGGCACCTGTCAATGCCTTCGGCTTCGAAATCGGAGACTGGGCCACATGCTGCTACAGCAACGTGCGTCCCGCCAACATTCAAAGCACCTATGGCGTTCCCGCCACTGGCTCCGGTCTGTGGATCAACTTCGATGGCGGCGCCTTCACACTGCCAGCCAACGCGCTGACCGACACTGACAACCCCGGATACGCGAAGAGCTTCGATTACACCAACTTCATCGGCGCGATCGATTCCTCCGGCACCTTCAGCACGATCAGCTTCTTTGGCGACGGCTTCGGGGAATACCTGGTCGCAGGTGGCACTCTGCGGTTTGCCGCAGTACCGATCGGTTCGGTGGGCAACGATGTGCCCGAGCCCTCGACCATGCTCCTTGCCGGTCTTGGCCTCGCGCTCATCGGCTTCAGGATTCACCGGCGGCGCGCGTAGTCTCCCGCCGCGGGCGCAATTCGACAATCAAGATCGCCAGCAAGATCAGGGCGGCCCCTGCGAGGGACCGCCCTGACCACTTTTCTCCAGCCCACGCCCACTCGACCAACCCCGCGAAAACAGGCTCCAATGCGAAGATCAGCGCCGCCCGCGTCGCTGTCGTGTGTCGCTGCGCCCACGTGTAGAGGGAGAAGGCTAATGCCGTCGCCAGCGCCCCCGTCGCCACCAAGGCGAGCCCCAGTTTCACGGTCCACTCCAGCCGGGGAGTCTCCATCCAGCCAAATGTCGCCATGCTCCACGCCGCCACTGCCCCCACTTGCAGCAGGGTCAGCCACTCGTAGTTCAACCTGTGCGTCCAATGGGCGACAGCCACAATGTGCGCCGAAAAAGCAAACGCACATACCAGGGTCATCCAATCCCCCGCATTCGCGTTCAGCCCCGCCTGTGTTGAAGTAAGCAACGCTGTGCCCGATACGGCCGCACCCACCGCCGCCAACTCCATCAGCCTCGGCCAGCGCCGACCGAGCGCCGCCGCCAGTAGCGGCACGATCACGATATAAAGCCCCGTGATGAAGGCCGACCGCGATGCCGTCGTCCAGCGCAAGCCACCCGTCTGAAACGCATACCCGAGAAACAACAGCGAGCCGCACATCATCCCACCCAGCAGCGAACGCCTGTCCAGCGGCGCCGCCAACCGCCGCCGGAATACGACGAACAACAGGGCCGCCGCAAAACTGAACCGCAAGGCCAAGAAAAGCAGTGTGGACACGTCCGCCAGCGCATCCTTCACGATCACGAACGTGGCGCCCCAAATGAAACTGATCGCCACCAGCGTGAGGTCTGCCCGCGGATTCGGCGCCATCGGACCGGTCATGGTGCTGCGCCGGTCTCCGCCAACATCAGGCGCAGTAACAGAGCCGCCCGCCGAAGCCCCAACTCCCGCCCCTCCGGGTGATACCATTCCTCCGGGGTATGGGCCCCGCCGCCAGAACCTCCAGCCCCAATCGACAACGCCGGTAAGCCCATCGATAGTGGGATATTAGCATCCGTCGAGGCGCACTCCGGCGCCGACCGGATGCCGAGATAGCGGTCCACCGACTGCAGGTATCCCAACAGAGGCGAATCCGCTGCCAGCCTTCCCCCAGGACGCGATCCGATCTCCCGGATTCGCGCGGAGACGCGCCCGGTCCTCGCCAGCCCATTCTCGGCCTCTAGCGCCCGCTCCAGAACCGAACTCAGCTCCGCGGACATCGCGCTCAACAGATCCGGCAGCGCCGACCGCAGGTCCACCTTCACCCGCGCACTGGTCGGAATCGCATTTACCGTCGATCCGCCCTCGATCACCCCGAAATTCCAGGACCGCCGCGCCGCCGGCGTCTCCAGCGACCGGGCATCTGAATACCATGCAATGCACCTCGCCAGCGCATGTACCGGGTTTGCCGTCCCGTGGTCCGACCAAGAATGTCCCCCCGGACCGCTCACCGCCAGCTCAAACCGCCGGCATGCCAGCGCTTCCACCGTGATGTGATCCAAAGCTGGTCCATCCAATACCAGAAAACTCCGAATCCGGGGCCCTAAGGGCGATTGCTTGCACAGAAAACGCATCCCCGAGAGGTTTCCCTCTCCTTCCTCGCCCACGTTGAACACCAGCAGCGGCGCGGCCGGTCCCTCCATTACCTGTGGGTATTCGGACAGCATACGGGCCAGGGCCAATAGCGCCGCAAGCCCCGAACCGTTGTCGGAGACGCCCGGACCATGGAACCGCCCCACGCTGTCCACCTGGATGTCCTCTGGCGCCCTCGGCGCCAGAACGGTGTCTAGGTGGGCCGACACGGCAACCAGCGGCCCCTGCCGCCCTCCCGGCCCCGCGATCACATACACATTCCCGGCCCGGTCCTGCTTCGGCTCCAGTCCCATATCTGCCAACCGGGCCATCACCCATTCTGCCCGGGCCTGTTCCTGAAAAGTAGGCGCTGGAACCCGGCACAGCGCCAGATGCGTTTCATCAATCCAGCGCCGCTCCCGCGTAAACAATTGAAGCCCTAGGGCTAGCGACGGATCAGCCGCTACCTCCTCCACTGAGCGCACCCCTGGCGGCAGCCGTTCCTGGCGCTTCGGGTTGTAGGGCTCGATCATGCCAGACTCCAGTTTAACTTCCGGACGGGTGAAGCTTCCCTAAGGTATTCAGCGAAACCGCCGATAGATGACTAGGTACGCAGACCTGAGTTCGAGCGGCCCCGAAACTACTATGTTTGTCATTGTCGGCATCGTCATCGTATTCGGCTCTGTCATAGGCGGCTACCTCATGCACCATGGGAATCTCCTGGTGCTGAACCAGCCATCTGAGTTCATCATTATTGGCGGCGCGGCCTTCGGGACGCTCTTCATCGCCAATCCCATCCATCTGGTTGTTACGATCTTCAAGAACGGCCTCGGCGTCTTCAAGGGAAGCCCCTATACGAAGCCGTATTACATGGAAAACCTTCGGATGCTCAACGACTTGTTTGCCTATGCCCGCAAGAACGGTATGGCCAAGCTCGAAGGCGACATCGACGAACCGACCAAGAGCCCGGTTTTCCAGAAATACCCCAAGTTCCTCAAGGACCATGCGGCGCTCGCTTTCTGCTGCGACACAATCCGCATGTCGATTTCCGGCGGCATCGCCCCGCACGAACTCGATCAGATTATGGAACTCGACATCGAGGTGCAGGAGAAGGAAGGCCACGAGCCGGTGGCCGCCCTTACTTCGGTGGCCGACTCTCTGCCCGGTCTTGGCATTGTCGCCGCCGTTCTCGGGGTCGTCATCACGATGGGCGCTCTCGGCGGTCCGCCTGAAGAGATTGGTATGAAAGTAGCCGCCGCCCTCGTCGGCACGTTTCTCGGGATTCTGCTGTGCTATGGCCTCGTCGGACCGCTGGCCGCCAATCTCGCGAAACAGGAAGAGGCGAAAATGGTCTACCTCCAATTCCTCCGCGCAGGGATCCTCGCCTTCATCAAGGGACTTGCCCCGGCGCTGGCCGTCGAAAGCGCCCGCCGCATGATCCCCATGCACATCCGCCCCGGCTTCTCCGAAGTCGAAAAGAGCCTGAAGGGCGGAGGCGCCGCCACGGCGAAGGCGGCCTGAGGATTACGGGATGACCACCCCTCCGCCAATCATCATCGTTCGCAAGAAGAAGGGTGGCCATGGCGGGCATCACGGAGGCGCCTGGAAGGTCGCCTACGCCGACTTCGTCACCGCCATGATGGCCCTCTTCATCGTGCTCTGGCTGCTTGCCTCGAGCGAAGAGGTGCAGAAGGCCGTCGGCGGCTACTTCCAGGACCCCACAGGCACCGGCAAGCTCCAAGGTTCCACCAAAGGCGGCCTAGGCGAAGCACTCGTGATTACGCGCGACGACATGAACGAACTCAAGGACAAGATCGAGCAGGCGATGCGCGAGATGCCCAAGTTTGACCAACTGAAGAGCAACGTCCAGATAACCGTCACCAACGAAGGCCTTCGCATCGAACTACTGGAGAATGAGGCGGGTCTGTTCTTCGACTCAGGTAGCGCGCGCATGAGCGAGCGCGGAGCGGAAACCATCCGCCTGCTGGCCAGTGAACTGAAGACCCTGCCGAACAAACTCCTGTTGGAAGGGCACACCGACGCCAAGCCCTATGCGTCCACGAACGGCTACACCAACTGGGAGTTATCCGCCGACCGGGCCAACACCGCACGCCGAATCCTGCTGGAAGGCGGTGTGCCACCCGAGCAGGTGGCCCAGATCCGCGGATTTGCCGACCAGCACCTGCGCAACCAGAACAATCCTCTCGACCCGGCCAACCGGCGTGTCTCTCTAATCGTTCAATATCGCACCGTCGAGCCCGGCTCTCAGTCTGAACCGGCAAAACAGGCCGACAGCCGCGCATCTCCGGCAATCAAGGAAGCCGCTGCCGCCCACTGATCCCGCAAGGAAAGTACTGTGTAGTAGCCGGGTTTTACTGCTGGCGCCAGTTCGAAAGCTTGTCGCCACTCCTTAAGCCGGAACGGGTCTGCCCGCAGCAAGTCCCAGAAGCCCGCGCCGTCAAGGATCCGTCCGATCGTCGCGGCGTGGCTGCCACCCTGGAGATGCGCCACGATATAGGCCGCGCAACCAACCTGCAACCCGTGCAGCCGGGGCCGAACGGATACGCTGTCCAGCGCATGGGAAATCAGGTGTTCCGCCCCAGAGGCGGGCCTCGAGCTGCCCGCGATCTCCATCGCAATGCCGTTCAGCATCAGGGCGGTCCCCAGCAACCGGACTCCCTCGGTGTCGCGTTCCGGCCGCCCGGCAAATTGGTACACCGTAGCGTCGGACATTAACGTCGCAAAGTCATCCACCAACTCCCCGGTAGCGTGGAACGAGAGCTTCCAGTCGGCCGTCGCCGTCAGCTTCGCCACCAGATCGCCCACTCCCGAGGCCCACAGCGCCGCCGGCGCCCCCAGGCAAACCTCGGTGTCGATCACCACGGCCCATGGCAGGTGAGCGGCCAGGCTCCGGCGTTTGCCGCTCAGCGTCAGGCTCGACTGCGGTGAACAGAAACCGTCATTCGACAGTGAAGTGGGCACTGCAAAGTACGGCACGTTGGCAAGCGTGGCCACATACTTGGCCGTGTCCAGCGCCTTGCCGCCGCCCACCCCCACAATCGCCTGGCAACGTGCGGGCAGGCCTTGGAGCAAGGCCGCGGCCTCCTCGAAGCTCGCGCCTGCGATCTCGTGGCGGGCCGCAATGGCAATCCCGTGCGTGGCCAGCGAATCGTTCACCCGGCGTGGGATCTCCTCCGGCAGCCCCTCGCTGAGCATCAGGACCGCCCGCTGAAACTTCGGCCGGGCCAGGTACAGGCCCAACCGGTCCAGCGCGCCCGGCTTGATCCGGACCAACTCCGGAACGCGAATCATCGAGCGTCTCATGGCACGGTCTCCATTCCTTCGAGCACGGGCACGATCTCAGACCACCAGCCGTACTCGTGGTAAGCCTCCCCGCGCTCCTTCAGCGCGGCCGCCAGCCAGGTTCGCGCAAATCGCAGCTTGCCCGTCACGAGCAGCGAAGGAGCAAGGTCCGGCGGGCCATTGCCGGCGAACGCCACCTGCTGATACCGCTCAAGCGCATTCTTCACCACGGCCGACTTATCAACGCCATGTTGCCTGTCGAAGAAGGGCGACTCCGTGGGCAGTCCCAGGAGCAGGCCCTGCCCATCCACGAAGCGCCCCGGATTCCCGTGCCGGTTCAGGTGTCCCAGCCCCATCGCATCCAGCAGGATGTCGATGTACCAAAGACTGCCGTTGGAAACAATGATCACGTCCCAACCCCGCGCCTCCAGGCGCGCGACCGCCGCGGGCAAGTTGGGGTCCAGGTCCATTGCCGGAAGTATTCCCTCGCGCACCCTTGCCTCAGACCACTGGATGTGGCGGTAGATGCCCGCCATGGCCTCAAAATGAGTAATCCGTCCCGCTGCGTATTCGGCCCAGTAGTCTGGGGTGTCCGGAGCCAGACACCGGGCCACGGCCAGTTCATAGAAGTCCGTGCGCGTCAGCGTTCCGTCGAAATCGGTGACCAGCGCGCGTCGTCGGGTGGAGGCGTTGCTCATCTCCCTCTATGATGCCGCCACGCCTGACTCTCGCGCGGTAGCCTGAACAGAAGAACCTGGATCCCGGCTGCCCGGAACGAAGATGAAGCACCAGTTTGACCGGCTTGTACTGGCCGCGGCTCTATTGACCGCCACGGCTCCCCTCCACGGAGAGGGGACCCCGCCCGCCCCCATCCGCGTCTCGCCGGATGGCCGCTGGTTTCAACACCACGACGGGCGGCCATTTTTCTGGCTCGGCGACACTGCCTGGCTGCTGTTCCAGAAGCTGGACCGAGCCGAAACGGAGCGGTATCTTGACGACCGCCGTCGCAAGGGCTTCAACATCATCCAGGTGATGGTGCTGCACACCGCGGAAAGCCGGAACCAGGCCGGGGCTGCCGCGCTTGCCGATGGCGACGCCGCGCGTCCAGTCCGTTCGGCCGAAGGCGCGGACTACTGGAGCCACATCGACTGGGTTCTCGACCGTGCCGCCGCCCGAGGGCTGTACCTGGCCATGGTCCCCGCCTGGGGCTCCATCGTGAAAGGCGGCCGCCTGAACGAGAACAATGTGGAGGCCTACGCCCGTTTCCTCGGCGAACGGTATGGGCGGCGACTGAACGTGGTTTGGCTCAACGGCGGGGACATCCAAGGCGACCTGAAACCAAATTTGTGGCGCGCGCTCGGCCGGACATTGCGCAGCCATACGTCCGGCCAGTTGATCACCTTCCACCCGTTCGGACGGACCCAATCCTCCACCTGGTTCCACACTGAACCGTGGCTGGATTTCAACATGTTCCAGTCCGGCCACCGCCGCTACGGCCAGGATTCCACGCCGGGCGCGAAGGAGGAGGATAACTGGCGATACGTGGAGGAGGATTTGGCACTCAAGCCCGCCAAGCCCACCCTGGATGGCGAACCCTCCTACGAACATATCCCGCAAGGGCTTCACGACCCGGCGGAACCGCGCTGGACCGATCGCGACGCGCGCCGCTATGCCTATTGGGCCGTACTCGCCGGCGCGGCGGGCCACACCTATGGACACAGCTCGGTGATGCAAATGCACAAGCGAACGGATGTCCGCGCGTCCTACGGCGCCACGAAGACCTGGGATGAAGCCCTGAACGATCCCGGCGCGGGCCAGATGCGGCACTTGAAGGCGCTAGTGCTTTCGCGGCCCTATTTCGAACGCAGGAACGACCAGAGTTTGATCGCCGGGAGCAACGGGCAGCGCTATGACCGTGTGATTGCGGCACGCGGCCGGGACTACGCCTTCATCTATACCCATACCGGCCGCCCGTTCGAAGTCGTGATGGGCCGTATCCGCGGAAGGCAGACGCGGGCATGGTGGTTTGATCCGCGCACCGGCCTCGCCACCGGGGCAGGGCGCATCCCGAATAGAGGGGTACGGCGCTTTCAGCCCCCGGTGGCAGGCCAGGATTGGGTCCTCGTCCTCGACAATTCCGCGGCTGGCTTCGGTCCGCCGGCTTAGTGGAGCTGGGCGCGGAGGGGTTTCAGTGTCCGAGTTTGCGCAATCTGCTGCCCATCAACGAACAACTGAAGCCCCGGACCTCGTCCGAATCGCTCGCCTTCTCGATCCCACAAGATTGTGATTTGCCGGCCATGATAGGGAACCTGTTCGAGACAGAACCAGTCCCACGTCCCGTGGGGAAGCAGGGGTCGGATCTCGACTTGCGATCCCGGCTGGGGGCGCAGGCCGCAGAGGCCGGTGATGACCAGGTCGCAGAAGGCGGAGTGGTTATAGTGGTCGCCGCGCCCGTAGAACGTCCCCTTCTTCAACTTGCGGGCCCGGGCGTGCCATTCGCCGGTAAAGGGGTTGAGGTTTTCGTCGAGGAATGCAACCTCTCGGCCATCTTCCAGACGGAGGCGATGACTCCGGGCATACCCGAGCAGCGTGTCGAAATAGTCCTGTGAGGTCAGCGGGGTGGGGTGTCCCTGCGCGAGAACATTGGCAAGGGCGGTCAAGGTGATGGTGGTCGAGAAAGGCCAGGAAGGGCCATTCCATTGGCAATCGTCCCCAGATTCGGCAATGGTAAAGCCCGGGTGGCGCTGCTCCGCGGTGGTCGGGCCGAATGGCGCGCGGAATCCCTGGGGGTCGGTCAACTGGCTCCAGGCCTCGTGGTGGGGTCCTCGCGCGGGCGGCAGTTCGACAAACCAGGGTGTAAACCCGATCTGTTCCCGTACGCCCGCGAGCGAACCTGATTCCAGCCTGGTCTCGAAGAACCTGGACGCGGGGTTCCAGAGATTGCGCAGGATGAGTTCGCGCAAGCGCCGGGCTTTTGCTGCGAAAGTCTGTACCCGTGCGCGATCGCCGGCGAGCTCGGCGATGCGCGCCAGGGCTGTCGCATTGCCGTGCATATAGGAGTTGATCGTCGGCCGGATATTGCGCACGCGGCGTCCGCCCGAAATCGACTCCTCCATGCCGTCGCGGACATCGTACTGCCAGAACAGTCCGGAGGGCAGCAAGCGTTCCTGCTCCCAGGCGGCATAGTCGAGTTGCAGGGCCTCATAAAGCGCGAGCAGCGCCTGCGCGCGCTGGTCCACCAGATAACGCTGATAGAGCGCATGAGCGGTCCAATTGGAGAATTGATGGTAATGGTGGTGCAATCCGCCGTTATCGCCGGAAGCAAGCCAGAACCGGAGGTAGCTGTCAAGGTACTGTGGATCGCGCAGCCAGCGGGCCTCGGCGATGTGGTGGCCCACGGCGCAGCTGACGGCGTTATGGTCGGTGGCGTGGCGAACAGGGCGGAGGAACTCCGTGAATATGTAGCCGGCGGGCGTCTTGCGCAGGTGCTTCCGCAGCAACCAGCAGCGGTAATACCAGGTGCGCTGAAACTGCGGGTCCGGGCAGGCGAACTTGGGGAATTGGTCTATCACCCAGGCAAAGGAATCGGCATCGGAGATGAGGGATTCCACTCCGGGCGTTGGGATGGAATTGAACTCCTCGAAATAGGGGCGGAAATCCGCCGGGTTCAGAATGGGCTTCCCGGGGCGCTGGAAGAGGCCAAGAACAAAAGTGCGGCGGCTGGGCATCGGTTTGGCACGTGGCTCACGAGTTGCGGTTTCACCGCGATCATAGCAGGGGGGGTGCCGGCGGAAATCAACCCTCAGAACTGGGACTTGAAGGCTTCGAATTCCTGGCGGAGGCGATGGAGTTCTTCTTCGAGGGCGTTGATCCGTTCGTGGAGGGGGGAGGTGGCGGGCGCGGCTTGGGCGGGTTCGGGCATGGCGGGTTCGCCGGAGAAGAGTTGAGCCCAGCGCGGTTCCTTCGTGCCGGGGGCTTTGGGCAGGAGGACGACGAACGGGTCGGGTTCGCGGGCGGCGAGTTTATTGAGGGCGTGCTGGGTGGCGTCGTGATCGGCGAAGGCGTGCATGCGGTTGGTGCGGTCGCGGAGTTCGGCGACAGTCTGGGGTCCGCGGAGCATGAGGACGGCGAGGATCGCGAGTTCGCCGCGCCCGAGGTTGTAGAGTTCGCTCATGCGGTGGCGGTACTTCTCGACGCGGCTGCCGGCTTCTGTGACAAAGGCGGCGAAACGGAGTTCGCGGAGGATTTCGAGGGCGGAGCGGACGTCGGCATCTTCGTAGGCGGTGACGGGTTCGCGGTTGGTTTTCTGGTTGCAGGCGTTGGTGAGGGCGTTCAGTGAGAGGGGGTAGTAGTCGGGGGTGGCGAGGTCTTTTTCGATGAGCGCGCCGAGGACGCGGGTTTCGACGGGATGAAGAAGGAAGTCCACACTCGCAGCATGGCACCGCAGCGCGCGAGGGGGCAAGAGGGCGGCCTAGGCTGTGCTGTAATGAAATTGTCATATTCATGCGCAGCACTGTCTTTTTATTCTTATTGCCTGCGCTGCTGATGGCCCAAGGGCCCCGCGAAGACGACGCCGAATCGCTGCACATCGTGAATGCGAATCTCGACTTCAAGCCTGGATGGACTCTGCAGCTGCATTCGCGCGTGCGGACGTTTGAGAACATGAGTTCCTTCAACCAGTTCCGCGCAGGACCGATTCTGATGGTGCAATTGAGGCCGCGGCTGTTGGGGCTGGCAGGGTATTATTTCATCGACCAGAACCGGCGAGTGACCTACCAGGACTTCCATGTTCACCGCGTGTGGCTGGGGGCGCAGGTACGGGCGGTGCAACGGCCGAGGTGGACGATGGACGCCAGGACGGTGACGGAGCGGTTCATTTCGAGCGAGTTCACCGACTATTACCGCTTCCGGAACCGGCTGATGATCAATGGAAATGGGAACGGCAACGGGCGGAAATGGCTACCTTTCATCAGTTATGAGGTATTGCGGCAGCAGGAGAGGTGGTATGGGCGGTTCACGGCCGGGACACAGTACCGGCCGGCGCCTGGGTTGCTGACAAGCCTGGGGTATGAGTACCGGCCGTCGCCGATCGGGTCGCCATCGCACATTCTGGCGACGATGATTCAGTTCGAGCGCATCCGGCGAATTCCGCCGCACATTGACTGACGGTCAGTCGCGGCCGAACCAGCTTCGGACGGGGGCTGGGGGCGGGGTGCGTTTGACGGCGAGCCAGAGGATTTCGTTCATCAGGTGGTCGTCGATGGTGTCGGCGTCCGAGAAGTCGAGGGGTTCGGAGAGGCGCGCGGCGGCGGTGTTCGGGGGATTCCGCTGGTCGAGATCGATGCGGGCCTTTTCGGCAGAATAGGGGCGCGGGTCGGGGGTGTCGATGAAGGCGGAGGTCATGGGGCGCGAGGAGGCGTCGAAGACGGTCATGGGGCTGAGACCGAGGATGATTTCCATGGTGCGCAGCATGGAGGTGGTGTTGTAGAAGGTGGAATCGACGGCACCGGGGCGGCGGGTGTAGGGCGAAATGACGAAGGCGGGGGAGCGGTGAGCATCGACGTGGTCGGGGCCGTTCTGGGCGTCATCCTCGAGGACGAAGATGGCGGTCTGGGGCCAGAAGCGGGATTTCGAGATGCCTTCAACGATCATGCCGAGAGCCCAGTCGTTGTCGGCGACGTGGGCTTCGGGGGTGGGGCGTCCGGCGCGGGCGCCTTCGGTGTGGTCGTTGCCGAGGCGGACGAGGACGAAGTTGGCCCATTCGCCTTTCTTTTCGTGTTCGGTGAGGTCTTCGAGGAAGACCTTGGCGCGTTCGATGTCGCGGTATTCGAGGCCGTAATCGCGGTAGCGGAGGTTGGCGTTGGGCTTGAGGATGGGATCGAGGACGTCCTGGACGTGAATGCCGTCGGGGCCAACCTGATTGAGGGGCTTGTTGACGCCGAGGTAGCCGAAGGAGCGGATTTTGTGGCCGGCGGTGTGGGCGAGCGACCAGATGTAGCCGTTGGGGGGCATGGCGGCGATCTCCTGGCCCCAGCGGTATTGGTGGCGCGCGCCGCGTCCGCCGTAGCCGGAGGGCCAGACCTTCTGGACGAAGTCCGGGGCGATGGCGGCCATGGACCAGTTGTGGCCGTCGGCGGAGACGTCGGCGTTGACATAGAAGTTGTCGAAGAGACCGTATTCGCGGGCGAGCTTGTGGTGGTTGGGCGTGACCTGTTCGCCGAACATGACGAGCGAGGGTTCGCCGTTGCCTTCCTTCATGCCGCCGAGGACCTGGTCGTAGGTGCGATTCTCCTTGATGATGTAAACGACATGGCGGATTTTGCCCGAGAGGATAACGTGGTTGGAGGCGACGGGCGGGGCGTCGAGGAGTTGGTCGCGGTAGGGCGAGTTGCGGCGGACGGTGTCGGAGTGAGCCTTGAGCTGAGCGTCGTTGGGCTGGTCAACAAAGGAAAGCGTGCCGGTCTGAATGCTGGCGACGTAGTCCCAGGTGGGCCGTTCACCGGGGGAGGTGGGGCGGGCGTTGGCGTAGGAGCGGAGGCCGCGCCCGCCGAGGATGGCGACGCGGCCATCGGGCAGGACTGACGCGGCGGTGGGGTACCAGGCGGCGGGAATCCAGCCGAGGACGCGGGAGTCCTTGCCGGCGATGTTGGCGACGGCGACGGCGTTGGCGTCGGAGCAGACGATGTAGAGGCGGTCCTGTTTGGGGGAGAGCGCGAGGGCGGAAGGGGTCATGCCGGGGGGCTGGCGAGGCGTGAGAGCGACGTTGAGGGTTTCGGTTTTGCGCCACTGGCCGGCGGACTGGCGGAACACGGCGACGGTATTGGTGTTGGCGGCGGCGACGAAGAGGCGGCCCTGGCGGTCGAAGAGGAAGTCGGTGGGGTGAAGGCCCGCGTCGAGGCGGGTGAGTTCGGCGCCAGTGGCGGGGTCGTGGAGGACGAGGCGGTTGTCGCCCCAGGAGGAGACCATGAGGGTTTTGCCGTCGGGGGTGAAGCGGACGCGGTAGGGGCGGCGAGCGGTGGGGATGCGGCGGCGGAGTTCGCGGGTCGCGAGGTCGTATTCGAGGATCGAGTCCTGGTAGAGGCTGGTGACGTAGAGGGTGGATTCGTCGGGGGAGAGAGTGGTTTCGCCGAGGAAGACGCGTTCCGTGGGATCGGCGGGCGGGGGTGCGGCGAATTCGCGCGCGGGGGTGATGTGGCCGTTTGAGAAGTTGAACTCGTAGGCGCGGGACTGGGCGCCGCCGCCGGCGTAGAGGCGGGTGCCGGCCTTGTTGAAGGTGAGGCCGAGCCAGAGGTCGGGCATCGTGAGGCGCTGGACTTCGGTTTCGGTGCGGGCGTCGATGACGGAGAGGGAGGGGCGGCGGTGGCCGCCGTTGAGGACCACCAGCCAGCGCTGGTCGGGCGAGACCGCGATGGTCATGGGGAAAGTGTCGACGGCGACGTGGCGGCCGGCGGGCTTGAGGGTCCAGCCGATCGGGAGCAGGAAACCGCCCTTGCCGTCCTCGCCCACGCGCTCGGGGGCGCCGGTCTGGGAAGTGACAAGCAGCGCCGTGGCACAGAGCGCGGCGGGGAGGAAGAAGCGGAGATTCGTCATGGGTTCACCTTCCGAAGTAGCTGCGGGTGGGCGCGGGCGGCTCGGTGCCTTTGATGGCGAGCCAGAGGATTTCGTTGAGTTCGTCGTCGTCGATGAGGTCGGCCTCGGACCAGTCGAGCACGAGGGACCGGGCGGCGAGGGGCCCGGAAGGCGGGTTCATTTCGTCGAGGGACTGGAGCGGTTTGCGGGTGGAGTAGGGCGTGGGGTCGGGGCGGGAAAGAAAGGCGGCGGCCATAGGGCGGGCGCCGGCGTCGTGGATGGTCATGGGGCGGAGACCGAGAATCAGGCCCATGGTTCGGAGCATGGAGACCGTGTTGTAGAAGGTGGAGTCGATGCCGCGGCCGCGGGCGTAGGGTGAGATGACGTAGGCGGGGGAGCGGTGGGAATCGACGTGGTCGGGGCCGTTCTGGGCGTCGTCCTCGAGGACGAAGATGGCGGTGCGGGGCCAGAATTTGGAGCGCGAAAGGCCTTCGACGATCATGCCGAGGGCGAGGTCGTTGTCGGCCATCTGGGCCTTGGGCGAGGGGCGGTTGGGGGCGGCGCCAGAGGTGTGGTCGTTGCCGAGGCGGAGGGTAATGAATCGGGGCAGGTTGTTGTTCTGCTCGAACTGTTTGAGTTCGGCGAGGAAGGCCTGGGCGCGGTCGATGTCCTTGTAGGCGAGGTCGTAGCCGCGGAAGGTCTTTGAGGTGTGGGCGTCGAGTGCGGGGTCGCGGACGCTGGCGATGTGGACGTTGTTCTGCACCTGGTCGCGGGGGACGAGGTTGACCCACCAGCCATAGTTGCGAATGGTGAGGCCGGCGGCGAGGGCATTGTTCCAGATGTAGCCCGCCGGGGGCTGGGCGGCGCGTTCGGTGCCTTCGTAGTCGTAAAAGCGGCGGCGGCCGGCGTAACTGTTGGGCCACATGCGCTGGACGTAGGGCGGGGCAATGGCGGCAGAGGACCAGTTGTGGCCGTCGGCGGAGACGTCGGCGTTGACATAAAAGTTGTCAAGCAGGACGAATTCGCGGGCGAGCTGGTGATGGTTGGGGGCGACGTCCTCGCCGAACAGGGTGAGCGTGGGATCGCCGTTGCCGATGCCGAGCGAGCCGAGCACCTGGTCGTAGGTGCGGTTCTCCTTGACGATGTAGATGACGTGCTGGATGGGCGAAGGATCGCCGGGGCGGCTGGGGACGGGGTTATCGGCGGGAAGGCGCGCGTCCATCATTTTCATTTCGGAGTAGGGCGAGTTGCGGAGGACGGTTTCGGTCCACTGGCGCAGTTGGGGCGCTTCGTGCGGAGGGATCAAGGAGGCGGAGCCGCGCTGGAGGACGCCGACATACTCATCGGAGCGGACGCCTTCATGGAGCGGGGCGGCGCGCTGCGGATTGGGGCCTTGCGGGTTGGGGAAGCTGCGCGAGCCGCGACCATTGAGAACGAGCAGCGAGCCGTCGTCGAGAGCGTGTGCGGCGGTGGGGTACCAGCCGGTGGGGATCCAGCCTTCGACGCGCGAGCGGGGGCTGGTGAGGTTGACGACAGCGACGGCGTTGGCGTCGGAGCAGACAACGTAGAGGCGTGTCGAGTCGTGCGAGAGCGCGAGCGAGGAGGGCGACATGCCGGCGGGGGAGAGTGTGGAGAGCGAGACGTTGATGCGCTCCATCTGGTTTAGACTGCCGTCGTCGCGAAGGCCGAGTACGGCGACGGTGTTAGTGTTGGCGAGCGTGACGTAGAGGCGGGCACGAAAGGCGCCGGGGCCGGTTGATTCCTCTGTGGGCGGCGTGGGACGCAGCACCATGTCCATGGGCGAGGGGCCGAGCGGCAGGTTGGAGGTGAGGCGGCCGGAGTTGGCGTCGTGGCGGCCGAGGCTGTTCGAGGCCCAGCCAGTGACCCAGAAGGAGCGGCCGTCGGGATGGTTCAACAATCGGTAGGGGCGGCTCAGGGATTTCCACTCGCCGATGATCACACCAGTTTGGAGATTGACCGCGAAGACGGAGTCGCGATAGAGGGCCGCGGCGTAGAGGACACGGCCGTCGGGGGAGATGAGGACGTCGCCGATGAAGTCGGTGAGCTTACGGTCCGCTTCTGGAATGAGGGGGAAGGTGCGGCGCTCCTCGATCTTGCCCTCATCGGTGAGGGCGAATTCGAGGACCTGGGCACGGACGCCGCCCGAAACATAAAACAAACCGCCTGTTTCGGCGAAGGCGAGGCCGAGCCAGGCGTCATCCACGCGGCGCTGGTCCACCTGTTGCATGTTGGCCGTGCGGAAGACGGTGAGCGTGGGCGGAAGGTAGCCGCCTTCGAGGACGACCAGGTACTTGCCGTCGGGCGAGGGCCGCACGTTCATCGGGAAGGTGGAGAGCGGGATCTGCCGGCCGGCGGGGCGGAGGGTCCAGCCGGTGTTGAGCAGAACGCTGCCGTCGCGTTGCGGGCCGGGGCGTTCGGTGAGATCCTCGCGCTGGGACACCAACAGAGTGCCCGCGGCCAGCAGCAGTAAGACGGCCGGGAGAGTTTGTTTCATTCCTGGAACCTTTGGGCGATGGGGAAGCGGCGGCCAATGCCGAAGGCCTTGGTGGTGACCTTCAGTCCGGGGGCAGCCTGCTGGCGTTTGTATTCGTTGCGGTCCACCTTGGTGGCGATGTCGCGCACGAGGCTGAGGGGGAGGTGAAGCTGTTCCGCGATGCGGGCGGGGGGATCGAGATCCTCGACGTAGGCTTTGAGAATGGTGTCGAGGACGGCGTATTCGGGGAGCGAATCGGTGTCCTTCTGGTCAGGGCGGAGTTCGGCCGAGGGCGGCTTGGTGAAGACGCGTTCGGGGATGGTGCCGGGGCGGCGGGCATTGACAACATGGCACAGGTCGTAGACGAGCGTTTTGGGCACGTCGCTGATGACGGCGAGTCCGCCGCACATGTCGCCGTAGAGGGTACAGTAGCCGACGGCGAGTTCGCTTTTGTTGCCGGTGGTGAGCACGAGCGCGTTCCACTTGTTCGACAGGGCCATGAGGGTGAGGCCGCGCAGGCGAGATTGGATGTTCTCCTCGGTGGTGTCGGCGGGCGCGCCGGCGAACAGCGGCTGGAAGCTGGCGTTGATGGTCTCGTAGGCTTCCGTGATGGAGGCGAGTTCGAGGCGGATGCCGAGGTTATCCGCGAGCAGGCGGGCGTCCTCAATGGAATGGTCCGAGGAGAAGGGGCCGGGCATGGCGACGCCGGTGACGTTTTCCGCGCCGACCGCATCGGCGGCAATGCAGGCGACAAGCGTGGAATCGACGCCACCGCTCAAGCCGAGCAGGGCGCTGCGGAAGCCGCATTTGCGCATGTAATCGCGTGTGCCGGCCACAAGGGCATCGTACACGGCGGAGGTTTCGTCTTCATGACTCGGGCGGCGGTCGCCCGTCCTGGCCTCGGTATCGAACAGGATCATGTCCTCGGCGAAGGACGGGGCTTCAGCGGCGATGGCTCCATCGGGAAGGGCGACGAAGGAAGAGCCGTCGAAGACAAGCTGGTCATTGCCGCCAGTCATATTGACGTAAACATGGGGCACGCCGTGGCGGCGGGCCATGGCTGTGAACATCTGGCGGCGCAGGGCGCGTTTGCCCATGTGGTAGGGCGAGCCGTTGATGGAGATGACAAGCGCGGCGCCCTGGGCGATGAGTTCCTCTACCGGGTCTTTTTCGTAGCGGGGGCGGTCCCAGAACTGTTTGTCGTTCCAGGCATCCTCGCAGATGGTGATGGCGAGCGGAAGGCCGCGGAAGGTGTACAGCGATTGCGCGGTGGCGGGTTCGAAGTTGCGCGATTCGTCGAAGACGTCGTAGGTGGGCAGCAGCATCTTCGACTGAGTGAAGCGCACCTTGCCGCCTTCGATGAGCGCGGCGGAGTTGGCGGCGCGGCGCACGCTACCCTCGGGCGAACGGCTTGCGTAGCCGGTGAGGACGGCGAGAGGGAGACTGGCGAGCGAAGCGGCAAGGCGGTGCAGCGCGGCCTCGCTACGTTCGACGAACGAAGGCTTTTCGACGAGGTCGCGCGGGGGATAACCGGTCAGGGCGAGTTCAGGGAATACGGCCAGAGCCGCGCCCGCCCCGGCCGCGCGGCGGGCGAACTGCTCAATGAGCAGGGCGTTTCCTTCCAGATCCCCAACGGTGTTGTTGATCTGGCAGAGTGCGATGAGCATAAAGAAACAACTATTGTAGCGGCGGCCTGCGACACTGGAGGGGTGTCCGAATCCCGCACACACTGGTGGCAGGACGTGCGCGCGGCGCTGGCGGGCAAGGAGCAGGACTATACCCAGGCTCCGCTGAACCGCGCGATCGTCCTGCTGGCCATCCCCATGGTGCTCGAGATGTGCATGGAGAGCCTGTTCGGCATCGTGGACATCTTCTTCGTAGCGCGACTGGGTGCGGAGGCCGCGGCGGCAGTGGGCGTGACGGAAACGCTGATGACCGTGGTGTATTCGGTGGCGATGGGCATTGCGCTTGCAACCACGGCGATGGTGGCGCGGCGGATTGGCGAGCAGGACACCGAAGGTGCGGCACGGGCAGCGGTGCAGGCGATCATTCTGGGCATTGGGGCGGCAGTGGCGGTGGGCGTGCCCGCGGTGTGGCGCGCGCCGGATCTGTTGAAGGTGATGGGCGCGGACGAGCAGGTGATCGCGGGCGGGGTCGCGTACACACAACTGGTGCTGGGCAGCGCGGTCAGCGTCATGCTCCTGTTTCTGATCAACGCGATTTTCCGTGGCGCGGGCGATGCGGCCGTTGCGATGCGGGTGCTGTGGTTCGCCAACGGCCTGAACATTCTGCTGGACCCGATTCTGATTTTCGGCCTGGGGCCGATTCCGGCGATGGGGGTGGCGGGCGCGGGACTGGCGACGCTGATCGGCCGCACCGCGGGCGTCGTAATGCAGGTGGTGATCCTCACGCGCGGCCGGGGGCGGATCGCGCTCGCCGCGCGTCATTGGCGCCTCGACTGGAAAGTGCTTCGAAGGCTCTCGCGCGTGTCTTCCACGGGCATGGCGCAGTTTCTGATAGCGAATGCAAGCTGGCTGGCGCTGGTCCGAATCATCGCCGCATCGGGTGCGGCGGCGCTGGCGGGCTATGCGATCGCAATCCGCATCGTGATCTTCTCGCTGCTCCCGTCGTGGGGCTTGTCGAACGCTGCTGCAACCCTGGTGGGGCAGAATCTGGGCGCGCGGCGGCCGGACCGCGCGGAGAGTTCGGTATGGAGGACGGGGGTCTTCAATATGGTGTTCCTCGGCGTGGTGGGTTTGCTGTTCATCGCCGCGCCGGAGCCACTGGTGCTGCAGTTCACCAATGACGCAGAGGTGGCGCGTTACGCGGTGAACTGTCTGCGCATCGTGAGCTACGGGTATGTGTTCTATGCGCTGGGCATGGTGCTGGTGCAGGCCTTTAACGGCGCGGGCGACACAACTACTCCCACGCTTATCAATGTGGGCGTGTACTGGATGCTGCAAATCCCTGTGGCGTGGTGGCTGGCGCTGGAGTTGGGCTGGGGCGCGAACGGAGCGTTCTGGGCGATTCCGATTGCGGAGAGCGCGCTGACGATCACCGGCTGGTGGATCTTCCGCAAGGGCAAGTGGAAGCTGCAAAGAATCTGAACTGCCCGGCCCCGCACTGATCGCGATACCCTAAGAGTGATCGTGTCCCTTTCGCCTCGCGTGCTCTTCACCATTGGTTTCCGGCCCAAGGCCGAACCGTATCTTAGCGCGCTCAGGCACTGTGGTCTCGATCCAGATTGCCGCACGGTGAACGATCCGGAGCCCTCCCTTGACGACTATGCCGGGCTAGTGCTCGGCGGTGGCCGCGACGTGAATCCGCGGCTCTACGGAGAGCTGCGGCTTGATGGCACAGAGCACCCCGACACCAGCCGCGACGATTTCGAACTCGCGCTGTTGGGCGAGGCGCTCCGGCGGCGCATTCCAATTCTTGCGATCTGTCGCGGACTGCAACTGCTCAATGTCCACCTGGGCGGCACGCTGCACCAGCATGTGGACGGACACCGGCGGGTCACGCACGAAGTGACGATCGCGCCCGGTTCCCTGCTGTCGAAGGCGATGGGCGTGACGCAGTGCGAGGTGATGTCGCGCCACCATCAGTCGGTGAAGGACCTGGCGCGCGGGTTGCGCGTCACCGCCGTGGCGCCCGACGGCGGCATCGAGGCGCTCGAACTCGAAACGCATCCCCGCCTGCTTGCCGTCCAATGGCACCCCGAAGACGGCTTCGAGAGTTCGCGGCACGACCGCCGGCTGTTTGAAGCCTTCGCCGAAAGCCTCTAGCCGCCGTGGCCCGCGTCCTAACCGTCAAAGGCTTCTTCGCCCGCAATGGCCCGCTGGCCGAGGCGCACCCGCAGTATGAGTTCCGTTCCGGCCAACTTGACATGGCGTTGGCCGTCGAGGACGCCCTGGCCCAGAAGCGCCACCTGATCGTCGAAGCAGGCACCGGTACGGGCAAAACGCTCGCCTACCTCGTGCCCGCGCTCATTTCCGGCAAGCGCGTGATCGTTTCCACCGGCACGAAGAACCTGCAGGAGCAGCTCTTCTTCAAGGACATCCCGTTCCTCCAGCAGTTCTTTCCGAATCTCAAGGCGTGCTACCTCAAAGGCCGGTCCAATTACGCCTGCAGGCAGAAAATCTACGATGCCGAGCGCGAGCCGGTGCTCAGCGGACTGGACGAGGTGACCGACTACCAGATCATTCGCGAGTGGGAGCAAACGAGCGAAACCGGCGATCGTGCCGAGATCGAGACCCTGCCGGCGGATTCAACGGCATGGGCGAAGCTGGATGCCCGCGGCGAGATGTGCACGGGCCAGAAGTGCCCGCAATGGGAGCGATGTTTCGTTACCCTCGCCCGGCAGCGCGCCTGGGAGAGCGATCTTATCATCGTCAACCATCACCTTTATTTCGCCGATCTGGCGGTGAAAGAACAGGACCCGGCGGCGGGCATTTTGCCCGAAGCCCCGGCGGTGATCTTCGACGAAGCGCACGAACTCGAAGACGTAGCCAGCCAATACTTCGGCCTCACCGTCAGTAGCGGCCAATTCGATGACCTGATCCGCGACATCCGCGCCACCGCCCGGCGGAAGGAGTTCTCCTCACTCGATCTGGATCATCTCCTGGAAACTCTGGCCATCCAAGCCGAGCATTTCTTCCTCTGCTTTCCCGAGCAGGAAGGGCGAGCGGGCTTTACTGGCCACCGCGAGTTTCTGGCCGAACACGGCGACACCTACGCCACGCTGCGGAACGGCCTCGAACTGCTCGCGGCGCACCTGCAACTGGTCCGGCAGGCGCCCGAGGAATTGGCGCCGCTGCACCGGCGCGTGCTCGAGCTGAATGCCAGGATCGGCGAATGGATGGAAGGCGCTAGCGGAGCCAACGTCTATTGGATCGAGCGGCGCGGTCGTGGCTGCTATCTTCAGGCCACGCCGATCGACGTTTCCGGTCTGCTCAGTGAGAAGCTGTTCAACGACGGCCCCGCCGTGGTCCTCACTTCTGCGACCCTCGCCGTGGCGGGCAGCTTCGAATATGCTCGGGCCCGGCTGGGCCTCCAGACGGCTCGCGAACTGATCGTGCCATCCCACTTCGACTACCAGTCGCAGTGTCTGCTCTACGTGGCGCATCACCTGCCGGATGTGCGCGCGCCGGGCTTCGTGGAATCAGCGGCGCGCGAAGTGCTGGTTCTGCTGCAGCACAGCCGCGGCCGCGCGTTCGTCCTGTTCACCAGCTACAGCCAGATGCGCCAGATCCATGAGCGCATCGCGCCGGCGCTCGATTACCCGGCACTGCTCCAGGGGTCGAAACCGTCGCGGGCGCTTCTTCAGGAATTCCGCCACACGCCGCACTGCGTGCTGTTCGCCACTTCGTCTTTCTGGCAGGGTGTGGACGTCCAGGGCGACCAGTTGAGCTGCGTTATTATTGATAAGTTGCCCTTTGCGGTGCCTAGTGACCCGGTAGTGGACGCTCGTGTGCGCGCCATCCGAGAAGCAGGCGGCAACCCGTTCTATGACTATCAGGTGCCGCAGGCGGCCATTGCGCTGAAACAGGGCTTTGGCCGGTTGATCCGCAGCCGGGTCGACCGCGGCGTGTTGGCGCTGCTCGACAGCCGAATTACCCGGCAGCGCTATGGCCAGGTGTTTTTCGACAGCCTGCCGGACTATCGATTCAGTACCGACATCGAGGACGTGGAGCGATTTTTTTCCCATGTTTGAGCTGCAAGTAGAGCACTCATTTCCCGCCGGCCATGCTCTGCGCAACTACCAGGGCAAGTGCGCCAACGTGCATGGACACAACTATCGCGTACGGGTCAAAGTGGCCGGACCGCGTCTTAATGACCTCGGATTGCTGCTGGATTTCGGGGATTTGAAACGCGCGCTGCGCTCCATCTGCGAATCGATGGACCACGAGTTCCTGAACGACCTGCCCGCATTCGCCGAACGTAATCCCAGCGCGGAAAACCTCGCGCTGCATATCTATGAACAAATGGAGCAGGCGCTGGGAGAAGCGTTGCGCGAAGCTGGAGCAATCCTGCTGGAAGTGACGGTGCAGGAAACCGATACGGCGTGGGCGATCTACCGCCCCTGAGCCCTACTTCTTGTAGTAGTCGGCATTGATCTGCTCGAAGTGCGCCCACTTCTCCGGCAGATCGTCCAGCGCGAAAATGGCCGAAACCGGGCACACCGGCACACACGCGCCGCAGTCAATGCACTCCACCGGATCAATGTACAGCAGCTCGGCGGTTTCGTACTCCGGCTCATCCTTCTTCGGATGGATGCAATCCACCGGACACGCGTCCACGCAGGCGGTGTCCTTCGTTCCAATGCAAGGCTCAGCGATCACATAGGCCATATACGTTCACTCCCAGATGTTGAGATTCCCAGATGGGCGTGGAGGGATCGGAAATGTGAGCATACCACAGGCTCGCTCCCGGCCCAATCGCGCGTTGCTGAACGGTGCGGAAGCGGGGTTGAACGGTACAGCCGGCCTACTGAATGAGGCGTTTGACCCGCGCCAGCGCCTCGAGCGCGGGCTCGTAGCCGGGCTCGATCTCCAGAGCGTGCCGGAAACAGTCGCGGGCCAGGTTGTACAGTTGCTGCGCGAAATACACCCGCCCCAGGTTGTGCCAGGGGAAGTGGTAGTTCTCATACCGCGCCGCACGGGTAGCCTGCTCCAGCCAAGGAATGGCTTCGGTGGGGCGACCCAACTCGATCAGGTAGGCGCCGATGTCATTGTAGGGGTTGCCAAAGGTCGGGTCCACTTCGATGGCGCGGCGGCATTCCGCGATCGCCTCGTCCAGGCGGCCCTGAAAGCGGTAAGTCCAGCCCAGGAACGTATGGGCTTCGGCAGTCGGGCAGACGGCGATGGACTGCCGGTAAAGATCGATTGCCGCGTCCAGTTCGCCCTGCATCTGAAGCTGGTAAGCCCGGCGGCAAATTTCCAGCGCGATCTCCTTCGGTTCCCCGTCCATCTACGACCGTTGTATCCGAATTGCCACACCCCCGGCAACTGGATGACCTAGAATGAAGGCGTGATGATTCCAAAAGTGCGCAAGGCGGTATTCCCTGCAGCCGGACTGGGAACCCGCTTCCTACCCGCCACCAAGGCCATGCCCAAGGAAATGCTGCCACTGGTGGACAAACCGTTGATTCAGTACGGCGTGGAGGAAGCGATCCATTCCGGAATGAACAACATTATCATCGTCACTGGACGCGGCAAGTCCGCCATCGAAGACCATTTCGACGTCTCCTTCGAACTTGAAAATCTGCTCGAGTCGCGCGGGAAAAAGGACCTGCTCGCCGCCGTGCGCAGTGTCTCGGACATGATCGACGTCTTCTATGTCCGGCAGAAAGAGGCACTGGGACTCGGTCACGCCGTCCTCCGGGCCAAGGAGATGGTGGCGAACGAATCCTTCGCCGTGGTCCTGTCGGACGATGTGATCAATGCCGAGATCCCCTGCCTGCATCAGTTGCACGACATCTACGAGTTCTTCGGCTGTTCCGTGGTGGCGCTGATGGAAGTGCCGCCCGAAAACATTTCCGCCTACGGTGTGGTGGATGCCGAGCCCGTCTCGCACAATGGCGGTTCGGGCCGTTTGTACCGGATCCGGAACATGGTCGAAAAGCCCAAGCCGGAAGACGCGCCATCCAACCTTGCAATCATCGGCCGCTACATCCTCACGCCCGAAATCTTCGAGTCCGTAGAGGCCATCGAACCCGGACGCGGCGGCGAGATTCAGTTGACCGACGCCCTGAAGCACCTGCTGCGCAGCCGCCCGGTCTATGGCTACAAGTTCGAGGGCACGCGTTACGACGCCGGCGACAAACTCGGCTTCCTGAAGGCCACCGTCGAGTTCGCCCTGCGCCGCCACGACCTTGGCGAGCCCTTCCGCGAATACCTGCGCGGCATTCAGATCTAGCCCTGGAGCGAAGCATGAACCCAATTCCCATCAACCTGCCGGTGCGGCTGAGTGAGGCTGGCGCCGTGGTCGATGCCGTCGCCGCGTGTCTCGAAGAGGGCCAGATCACCCCGGCGGCACGCGTGCGTCTGGCCGCTGGCCTCAACGCTCTGCAACTCTCCACCATCCACCCCTGCCCCGGCAGCCTGGAGCCGGTTGCTGCGCAATCAGGAACATGGACCCTCGCCGCCGACGGGTTGCTCGACCCCGCGCGACCCTCCCCCATGCTGCTCTACGTCTCTCCGGCCACCGCTGCGCCGCCCGCGCAGTACGAAGGGGTCCAGGAATTGGGCCGTGTCCGGCCCCGGGGCGGCAAGGAAGTGGCCGTCTTTGCGATCCCCTTTGCACCCGCTGACCGCGCAAACATCCACGCATATGTCGAATCCACCGGACCGGCTTTCGCACCCCGGCCCCAGCGCGAGCGGCCCGCCATCGCCACCGGCAACCGGCACCCGGAAATCTCTTTGCCCGCCGCGTTCCAGGGCTTCCGGGCGATTCTGGAATCGCGCCGCTTGAACGTCGCCTCCACCGTCCAACTCTCGGCCACCCGCGAGATGACCACCGATGACGTCATCGCCGTGCGCGACGGCGAAAACCCGGTCGCCATCGGCCACACCCGTGTTTCCATCCGCCATCTCTACCATTGCGGCCTGTGGGCCGCCGTGCGCGCCGGGTGGCGCGAAGGCTACACCGCCGAAGCCGACCACATCATCGTCACCGGCAACGATGCGAACGAAATCGCCCGCTCGCTCGAACAGGCCAAGGAAGCCATCCACCACGCCGCCGGCTACACCAAGTTCACCACCGATGCTTCGCGCATGTTCGAACTGGAAGCCGACCTGCGCCATCCCCGCGCATGGACGCCCACTGAGACCGGCGACCGGTTCGACCATCTCTTTGACGCCGCCGAGCGTGCCTGGATTCTGGACGAGTTCGCCCGGCCCTTCTCCACCGGCTCCCGCGACATCCGCCTGGAACCCGAGCAGATCAAGCGCCTCGCCGTGAAATTCGGCCGCAGCCTGCAATTAAATGAAGAGTTGTACGACGTGATCGAGCGCGAGAAGCGCGGCGCGCCGTTCGACTTCGAACCTTCGATCGACGAAGCCGAAACGCTCACCACGCCCGAGGAAATGTTCTTCTACATGCACTGGCTGAAGGCGCGCGGCCGGCCGGCGCACCTCGTCCCCCCGAACCTCGGCTTCAAGAAGCGTCAGGCTTACCCCGTCGCAATGGAGTCGAGCGAAGAGAATGGCATGGGGCTTTCCGTCTATGCGGCGCACAAAATGTGGCCGGAACTCTGCCCGCGCGTGGCGCAGCAGTTTGGCGGACGCCCGTTGTCCGAACTCGGCGCGCGTGTGCGTGAACTGGCTGCCGTGGCGCGGCTCTTCGATGGCACGCTGTCGATCCATTCCGGCAGCGGCAAACAGGCCGAAGTGCTGCAGGAAATTGGCCACGCCACCGGCGGACGCCTCAACTACAAAATCTCCGGCGAGCTTCAACTTCAACTTCTGGACGTGCTCTTCGAACAGCCCCCCGATTCGCCCTGGCGGCAGATGTACAACCGCATGGCTGCGCGGGCGTACGATTTTGCAGCGCGGCGAGCCTTCGGCGACGAAAGCGAACTGGCGCAGCACTACCGCGATCTGGGCAAGGGTTTCTATCTCGGCGATGCCTCGCGCGGGCGCGTAGACGGCAATCTGTTTTTGGTCTTCTGGATCGGCAACCTGGCCGGCACGCGGGATTGCAACGACCCGACAGGAGACTCGCGCTTCTTCACCGAGAAGTTCATGGACCTGTCCTCCGATCTGCTCGAGGAAGTGCGCCGGCGCAATGCCTCCTACCTCGAATGGCTCGCCGCCAACCTGTTCTGACGCTCCATGAAACTCGACGACACCCAGCGCCATTGGGATGAGTTCGCGCGCCAGGATCCCATGTTTGCGATCCTGACCGACCCGGACAAGCGGGGCAACCGCTGGGATCCGGAGGCGTTCTTCCTCACCGGGCAGCACGACATTGAGGTCACCATGCTGACCCTTGCGGGGCTCGGCTTGCCCCTCGCCCGGGCGCGCGCGCTCGATTTCGGCTGCGGATTGGGACGCCTTGTCCAGGCCCTGGCGCGGCATTTCGACGCGGTGACCGGCGTCGATATCTCAGCCAGCATGGTCGAACAGGCGCGGGCGCTCAACCAGTTTGGCGACCGCGTCCAATATGTCGTGAACACCAGCGAAGCTCTGGAGCAATTCCCTTCCGCAAGCTTCGATCTGGTCCACTCGGTGCTGGTGCTGCAGCATGTCGAGCCGCGTTACGCGCGCGGCTACATCGCGGAATTCCTGCGCCTGTTGAAGCCGGGCGGCGTGGCCTGGTTTCAGGTGCCCCACCGGTTCTGGACGCGCGTGTGGCTCCGGCGGTATTGGCCGAGTCTCGTGCCCTTCATGATCTGGTGGCCCGAGCCCGTGCTGCGCTGGCTCTACCTCAAGGTGGAGGGCCTCGTGGGAGTGTTTCCGCGAATGGAGATGCACTGCGTGCCGCGCGAAGAAGTGGAACAGATCGCTGCGCGCGCAGGCTGCCGCGTGCTGCGCGTGGCGGCGGACCAGTGCGCCGGTGACATGTTCGACAGCTTCACTTATCTGATTCAGCGGCCCGAGTCCACCACCGCGCCAGGCGGCGCACCGGCCACGTGACAAAGCCCCCGATCAATCTGGGCAGCCGCACCAGGTCAAGGATAAACGAATCCCCTTCGTGGCCCGCCACCAGCGCGCCCTTGCGCATCGCATAGAGGTTGAACAACGCGGCAATGCCCGACAGCACAACCGAAAACAACACGCCCTTGTTGCGCGCTGGCGTGCCCAGCCAGGTGTGCCCAACCCACTCGCCCGTGTGCAGAATCGCGGGCACTCCCGCCAGAAGAATCGTCATCCGCCACCACAATGGCTCCAGGAACCGGACCCTCTGGATCAACGCGCCAGTGAACCCGGCCATGGCCGCGAACAAAAGAAACTCGACGCCCGCAGCCCGCAACGCTTCCCTGAACCCCAGGCTCAGCGAGGCCAGGAAGAACGCCGGGCCGCGGTAAAACCCGCTGCACACGGCGGTCTTCCAGTTCCACACCCGCACGCGCTATCTCGCCCCCAACTCCCGCACAACCTCCATGCCGCCTGCGAACTCCAGGCCCGGAACCGGCCCTGCCTGCGGCACGCCCCTCGCTCCGCGCAGCCTGATCACACCCGGCCCCGCCACTGCCTGCGCCACCAGCGCTGCCCACTGCGACACGGCGTCCCCCGCCACCACATCCACCAGTCCGACCCCCACCTTCGTCCGCAGCCACGCCACGCCGGCCAGCACATCCTGCACGCGGCACACCTCGTCCGAGGCATTGAAGGTCAGAAAGTGTTGCGCGTCGCGCGGCCGCGCCGTGCTCGCTGCGCCAGTCTGGAACAGTTGAATCGATAGAACTGTCGCTGTCGCCCCGGGCCCGGCCACCGGAGCGCCATCGCCCGTTCGCAGCATCAATACGCCGCCCTTGCCGCCCTCCTTCAACACCTCCGCCGGTATCCGCCAACCTGCGTCTGTCCGCAACGAGCCGTCTTCCAGCCGCACCGGGCCAAGCGATGCATCCATCCCCATCAACGCCGCCAGACGCGCGCGCTTGTCCTCGATGCCGAGCCCCTTCGTCGCCGCCCGGCAGCGCGCTTTCCACTGCTCGAAGAACGCCGCGGCCGACAGCGCCTCGGCGGGCCGCTCTTCCTTTCGCGCGCGCAGCGAATCAATCGGCGGCGCGCCCACGCTCTCCACCGGAGCTGGCCTTTCCTTGTCGCCCCACAGTCCATGGAAGAACCGGTACACTGCCTCGCGGCTCGCCTGATTGTAGTTGTGCCCCGCTGTCTGCTGCCAGGTCGTTATCCGGTCGCCTGCGTCGTAAAGCTCGTACACCTTGCGGATCGCTGGATACTCGATTCTCGGCACATCGCGAGTCCAGTCGCCAGTCGCCGCCACCAGCAACTGCGGCCGCGGCGCAGCCATCGACCCCGTCTCTACATTGTTCGTCCCCCACCGCAGCCCCGGACCGTTCTCGCAATCACACCCGCCTTGGAAGTGAGCCGAAATCATGTTGACCGGCGCTACCGCCTTCACCCTCTCATCCAGCGCCGCCAGCAGGAACGTCTGCGTTCCACCGCCGCTTGCACCCGTCATTCCGATCCGCTCACGGTCCACTTCGTCCCGCGACACTAGAAAATCCAGCATCCGGATCGAATTCCACGTCTGGATGCCCAGCGGCCCATAGTGCCACGCCTGCTCCTCGGGCGTCGTGCCAAAGCGGTGCGGCAACTGGTCGGACTCGTTATAACCCACCATGTCATACGCCACCGCCAGATACCCCTGCGCCGCCAGATTCGCGCACAACAGCGGCGTTGAACACTCGTCCGTGTTCTCCAGACGCCCGTTTTTCCAGTGTCCGTGCGCCACCAGGACGCCCGGCACGCGCCCTTGCCGCTTCGCCGGCAGATAGACGTTCGCGGCGATCCACAATCCTGGCCACGTCTCGATCAGCACACACTCGGTGATGAAGTCGCCATGATTCACCCGCCCGTGCGGCCGTGTCATCAACATTGTCTTCTCCGGCACCGGCCAAAGACCGTTCGCCAGCAACAGCCGCCGCCGCAGGTGCGCCGCGTGCTGCTCCCACGCCGCGCGGTCCGCCCACGACTTCAGCGGATACACCGTCCGCGTGCCCGGCGGCGCCACATTCCGCGCATCGCCCGCCGCCTCCTGGCCGCGGACCAGTCCAGCGCCGGCCATCGCCAGCAACATGCGTCTCGAAATCTGAATCACTGGTTCACCTCCTCGACTCGTGCTTTCAACAGCCGGACCGGCGGCTTCAGCCGTTGCCCCTCCGCGGGAGCGTGCTGAATCCGCCGCACCACATCCATCCCCTCCACCACCGACCCGAACGCGGCAAAGCCCTGCCCGTCCGGGTTCCGCTTCCCGCCAAAGTCCAGCTCCGGTTGATCCCCGATGCATATGAAGAAATCCGACGTCGCCGTGTCCGGCGCCGCCCGCGCCATCGAAATCGTCCCATCCCCGTGGCGCAGTCCGGTCTCGCTCGTCCGCTCCAGCGCAATCGGGGCAAAGCCGGTCTGGTCCTCCGCCGCGCCCGCCTGAATCACTTCGATACGGATGCGGTCCGTGGGCTGGTTCTCCATTGTCACTGTCCGGTGGAAACGCCCGCCATCGTAGTGCCCGCCCGTCACATACCGCAGGAAATTGTGCACCGTCCGCGGCGCCGCTCGCGCATCCAGCCGCACCACAATCGCCCCCAGCTCCGTCTCCAGGCGTACCCGCACACTCCTGTCCCGCCCTGCATCCTGTGGGGCCACTGGCATCCCGCTATTTTATACCGCCAGTGCCCAGTCTCTTTCCGCCATGCGACAATCTCCCTTGTATGCTCAACAGGCCCGCCCTTGCCGTGTTCGCTTCCTGCGCCCTCGCCGCGCTGTCTGCGTGCGGCGGCGGCAGTGAAAGGACCAACGTGCCCGATACCTATAAAGTCAAATTCGAGACCACCAAAGGCGACTTCACCGTCGAAGTCCAGAAAGCCTGGGCCCCCCTCGGCGCCGAGCGCTTCCACGAACTCATCACCTCCGGCTTCTACAACGACGCCCGCTTCTTCCGCATCGTCCCCGGCTTCGTCGTCCAGTTCGGCCTCCCCGCCGACCCCGCCAAGGTGGATGCCTACAAGGAATTCCCTGACGACCCCGTGAAGCAGTCCAACGCCAAGGGCACCCTCAGCTTCGCCACCCGCGGCGCAAACTCCCGCACCACCCAGGTCTTTATCAACCTCGGCAACAACGCCCGCCTCGACGGCATGGGCTTCTCCCCGTTCGGTGTCGTGACCGAAGGCATGAACGTCGTCGAAGCTCTGTATTCCGGCTACGGCGAAGCGCCCAACCAGATGCAGATCCGCAATTTCGGCAACAAGTATCTGGAAAGCTCGTTCCCCAATCTCGACGGCATCAAAAGCGCCACGATCCTCGAATAGCCGCTCGCCCGGCTACTGCCCAGTCAGCTTCTTCAGACCCTCGAGCGTGAACTCCGGCGAGTGGCAGAAGTCGATCGTGCGCCGCTCATTCGCCACGATCTTGGCCACGGCCTCCGGAATCCTGGGGGCGACCTCCAGCGGCACCGCATGCACGCCATGCAGGTCGCCATGCAGCAGGTCCCCCGGCTTCACCGTCAGTCCGCCCACCTGCACCGGCTTGCCAAACTCCACCATGTGCACATAAGCATGGCTCACCGCCACGTGCTGGGAGAAAAAGTGGAAGCCCATCTCGCGCACTTCCTTCAGGTCGCGCACGCACCCGTTCGTCACCGTTCCCACGCAACCCAGTGCCCGGTGGATGCTGCCGTTCACCTCGCCCCAGAACGATCCCACGCCCGGGGGATCATCCAGGTCTTCCAGCACGATCACCCGCGGCTGCGGAATCGAAACGATGAAGTCCCACCAGTCTGCCCGCCGCGTGTAGGATACCCCCTTGGGCGGAGCCTGCGCCGCGCGAATCTTGCCCGTCACCGCATATCCGATCATCGGGCTGAACTCCGGGAAGATGCACCGAATCTCCGGCCGCATAAAGCCCTCGTTTCGCGGACGCACGTTGAACGTCTCAATCGCGTTCGCCACCGTCGGCGTGTCGTAGCGTTTGATATCGAGCAATACCTTGAAATCCAGCGGCCCAGCCTGCGCGGCCGCCTGCGCGGCGGCGGGCGACAGGCCAAGTGAAGCAGCGGCGGCCAATAAGTCACGTCGTTCCATGGTGAAGCAAGGATATTTCCATCCGCCCTCCGGGCGCAAGCCTCCCTCAGCCGGATCACCCGGCCTCATGAACTCCGTGGAGCGTCATCGAGCCGTCGGGTTGGAGCACAATGTCAGCCACCAACGGCCACTCCCCGCCCCTCAGCCAAACCGCGACCTCCACCATTGGCGGCGCCGTCTTCACCAGGTAGTCGCGCACTTCCACCTGCTCCACCTCGGGCCGGGCGCGGAGCAACGCGGCCAGTTCAGTGATGTCGCGGGCCTGCCGGGCGGCCTGCCCAAACACCTCGCGCAGGCCGCCCGCGGATTCAGTGTTCATCGCCGGAAGTACGTCATCGACGGACCCGGCCGTCCCACGAAGCAGATGAAGCGGAAGCCATAGCGCAGAATATAGCTCAGCGCCTGCCGCGCCTCTTCCTCGGACTGGTCAAAGTCCAGAATCCAGTGGCTCCCGTCCACAATCTTCCACCGGCCGCTGACATACTGCACCTGCACGTTGGCGGGATTGAAACCAATCGCGTCCTCGCCCGCCAACGCGCCGCTCGGCGCCTGGCCATTCACCAGGTAGAACTCCATCGACGGACCCGGCCGTCCCACGAAGCACTGCGTGTTCATCTTGTAATGCTGGATGATCTTCAGCGCCTGTTGGGCCTCCGCCTTGCTCGATCCGAAATCGAGCAGCCACATCCCGTCCACCTCGATCTTCCACCGGCCATTCCGCTGTACCACCTTCGCCTTCGTCGGGTTGAAGGGGATGAAGTCGTGCTGGTTGCGGGGCACGAGAGAAACAAACTCACTCACGCGTGTGCAGTCCTCGCCCCGCCCGCCGTTGGCCGGCACCACGTTCGACACGCGGCAATTGCCGTTGAACACGAAGTCCGTCTCGCCGCGCACCAGGATCCCCTCCACGTCGTGCGTCGTCGCATTGAACACCGGCGAACCCGAATTGCCGCCATATGTATCCAGATTGGCCACGAAGTACCGCGTCGGCGCATTGTCGCGCACCACTGCGCCGCCCGCCCATTTCTTCGGCAGCCCCACTGGATGGCCGATCACATAGACGCCCGCGTTGTCAGCGACCTTGCCGGACCGGCGCAGCCGGACGTGCCGGAGGTTCAGCACCGGACGGTCCAGTTGCACCACACACCAGTCCGTGCCCTGATTGCCGATCGCACGCCCGATGATGCGGATCCCGCGGTAGATCTCCGTCGTCGGCACGGTCGTCTCGGCGGTCGTCGCGTTGCGCATCTGGAAACCGAACACGAAGCGGACATTCGCCAGGTTCGCACTGTCCACGCAGTGCGCGGCTGTCGCCACCAGGCTCGGATCCACCAGGAATCCGGAACAAAAGCCTGCAATCGGCTGGTTCCGGAACCGTTCAGTCGAACACAGGTTGTAAGCCGTGCCAAAGTTCTGCGTCGCGATCGTTGACGTGCCATTGTTGTTGGCCGTGATGCTGCCGGCGTTCACCAGCATCACCACGCTGTCGGCCGAACTGCGGTGCGCGGCGTTGGTCACCTCATACATGTCCAGGCGATCGTCCACGCCATAGATGACCATCTGCGTGGCATGGAGCGCCTCGACCAGATCGCCGGACGGCACGTTCGCCAGTTCCGGCACCCCTGCCGCCTCCCCCTCGCGCAGGCGCTTCATCGGGACGGTCGGTGTATCGTCACACCCGCAGGCTTGGAATTCCCGGGTGATCGGTTCGGATTTTTTCGGTTCGCGGGCCCGTAATTCCTGGAGCAGGATCTCCGGGTCAAGCTGTTTCAGTTCCTCAAGAGTCATTTTGGGTCTCCTCACGATGCCCGGTCCCGCGGGAATAACCCGGTGTCGAGGCCCCGCATTGCCGGGCCACCTCAATTGTATGTCCGGTTTGTGAGAAATCAACCCAAAATGCGGGCAATTGGCGAGCGAAATGAAGCGCGCCTACCGTCCGCCGTAATTCCGCTCGTAGTAGTTCAGATACTCGCCGGATTTCACCCGCGCCGTCCAGCCCGCGTTCGCGCGGTACCAGTCAATGGTGGCGCGCAGTCCCTCTTCGAACGGAATCCGAGCCTGCCAGCCGGTGGCCTTTTCCAGCTTCTCCGTTGTGATCGCGTAGCGGCGGTCGTGCCCGGGCCGGTCGGCCACCGTCGTCATCAACGAACGCGGCTTGCCCAGCGTGCCGAGAATCAGCTCAACCACCTCGCGGTTGGGCAACGCCCGCGACCCGCCCACGTTGTACACCTCACCCTCGGCCCCACGCTCCACCACGGCCCAAATCGCGCGGCAGTGGTCGTCGGCATGCAACCAGTCGCGCACTTGCAGCCCGTCGCCATAGATCGGCAGTGGCCGGTCCTCCAGCGCGTTTGAAATCATCAGCGGAATCAGCTTCTCGGGAAACTGAAAAGGCCCGTAATTATTCGACGCCCGCGTCACCATCACCGGCATCCGGAACGTCGTGAAATAGCTGAGCGCCAACAGGTCCGCGCCCGCCTTCGACGCTGAATACGGGCTCGAAGGGCGCAGCGGATCCGTCTCGGCCGCCTCGTGCGGCTCCGGAATCGACCCATACACTTCATCAGTGGACACCAGCAGGAACCGCCCCGTCCGCGCGGCCCTCGCTGCCTCCAGCAGCTCGAAAGTGCCCCGGACATTGGTTTCGACAAACGCCGCCGGGCCGAGAATCGACCGGTCCACATGGGACTCGGCCGCGAAGTGGACCACCGCGTCGAACGCCTCCTCGGCGAACACTCGCGCCAGCAGCGCCGCATCCAGAATGTCGCCGTGGACAAAGCGGTAGCGCGGGTCGGATTCCACCTCTGCCACGTTTTCGAGGTTGCCCGCATAGGTCAGCTTGTCGAGATTCACCAGTCGCGTCGCCCAACCCTCCGCGAGCGCGAGCCGGACAAACGCCGACCCAATGAACCCCGCCCCGCCCGTCACCAGCAGTCTCATTTGTGCTGCAACTCCCAGTCGTAGGCGATGCCCGGATCGTTATACGGAATCCGGCCCTCATCCTCCGGGTTGTAAAATCGGTCCGTCAGATACACCAGCACGGCCGGCCGCTCGCCGATCACCTTGTACCCATGCCCGATGCCCGGCGGCACCAGGATCTGCCACGGCCGCAGATCGCCGGCATAGATGGTGTTTCGCCGGCCAAACGTGGGGCTTGCGGGCCGCAGGTCCACCAGCGCCACCTGCAGCATGCCCGCGGGCACACCCCACAGGTCGGTCTGCTGCCGGTGGAAATGAAATGCCTTGATCGCGCCGGGGTAAGTCAGCGCCGCGCTCACCTGCGTCGAACCCGCCGGGAAGCCCTCCGTCAGCCCCTGCCCGAAACGCGCCAACTCCAGGAAATACCCGCGGTCATCCGGAAACAGCGCCAGCGGCTGAATGCGGACCCCCTCGATCAGGTCGGGCGAATCCGGGCGCGTGATGACGTGCCCGATCCCCTTCTCGCAAACCGGCGTCCGGATCTCCATCCCGCTCATCCAGCCATCCGCGATTGCGCCACCAGATTGCACGCCCGCAGCAGCGATTCGAACGTGCCCGCGTCAGTCCACCACCCGTCCAGATAGCTGAACTGCATCGTGCCCTCGCGAATGTAGGCATTATTCACATCAGTAATTTCCAGTTCGCCGCGTCCGGAAGGCGTCAGCGTTTTGATCCTTTCGAATACAGTCTCGTCGTACATATAAATGCCGGTGACCGCAAAGCGCGACTTGGGCTGGGCCGGCTTTTCCTCGATCCCCACAATGCGGCCATCCGCGATTTCCGCCACCCCAAAGCGCTCGGCGTCCTCCACTTCCTTCAACAGAATCCGCGCGCCCCGCTCCTGCCGCCGGAACGCGTCCACCGCATCCTTGATGGGTTTCTCGATGATGTTGTCGCCCAGTACCACGCACAGCTTCTGCCCGTCGGCGAAGTGATGGGCCAGGTCCAGGGCATCCGCAATGCCGCCCTCGCCCTCCTGATAAGTGAAGTCCAAATGCGTCAGCCCGAATTCTTTCCCATTGGCCAGCAGCCGCAGAAAATCCCCCGCATTGCTCCCGCCCGTCACAATCAAAATGTCCCGGATTCCCGCGTCCACCAGAGTCTGGATCGGGTAATAAATCATCGGTTTGTCGTAAACCGGCAGTAAATGCTTATTGGTGATTTTGGTCAGCGGGGACAGACGTGATCCCTTGCCGCCGGCCAGTACAACGCCCTTCATAACCTCTCCTGGGGACGAACCTCCATCATTCTAGCGCACGCGCCATGATACGCTGCCGGGCATGACGTTGCACGAATGGCGGACCATCCCCGCCGAACCTATGAACCCGAAAGTCACCCGGCAGGTGATCCACACGCCCCACATGACCATCGCCCGCCTCGACATGCTGGCCGGTGCTCACGTACCCGAGCACGCCCACGTGAACGAACAGGTCTCCATGGTCGAACGCGGGCTCTTACGCTTCCACCTCGCGGGCCGCGAAGTCCTCGTTGGCGCGGGCCAGTCGCTCGAAATCCCGCCGGAAGTCCCGCACAGCGTGGACGTGCTGGAAGACGCCCTCGTCACTGACCTCTTCACCCCGCGCCGCGAGGATTGGATCCGCGGCGACGACGCTTACCTCCGCCGCTGAACTCAGCCCGCCTTGCGGATCATAGCCAACACCCCGGCCGCGTCGATTTCGCTGCGCTCCAGGTATTCCATGCCATCCACCGTGATCTGCACGCTGCTCTTGTCGTCCACCGACGCAAGGCTGCGCTGCTTGAGAAACCAGAGAGTAAAGTTCATCTCCGCGGTCGTCATCGTGAGCAGGTGCTCGAGTTCGCGGTACGACAGGCTTGGCCGCGCCGGGTTGCGCCGCCGGTGGTCGTACAGCACGCACAGCAGGGCCGCGCGGCGCTGGCCTTCGATCCGCAGCGCCTCGAAAAACTCCTCGCCGGAGAACGCCATCGACCTGCTTTCGGGCGCATCCCCCGCGAACAGCTTGTCAAACTCCGCCCGCGCCGCCGGATCCGACAGCACCTCATACGCCGCATTGACCTTGGCAAACTTTGCCCGGTCGCCCGTCCGCGGCGTATTCGGATGATACTCCCGCGCCAGCGCCTGGTAGGCCGTGGCAATCTCCTCGCTCGACGCCCGGTGCTTCACCCCCAGCACGGCGTAGTGGTCCTGATACTCCTTGTTGCTCAATGGCACCCCTTGCAGGTGAAATTCCGCCCGTGGCAGCTATGGCATTCCGCCTTGTCGGCGATCGCCCCCTTGCGGGCATGGCCATCCACGAACGCCGCCGTGTGGCTCTCCGGACGGAAATTCGTCGCCGGGTCGTGGCACGTCTTGCAACTCTCCGGCGGATTGATCTGGTTGTGGCACGTCAGGCAGTCAGCCATGCGCGGATAGTGCGCCTTGCCGATCGCCTCCGTGATCGCGTCGCTCTCCTCGATGTCGTGATGGCAGGAGACGCACGCGTTCGCCGTTCGCAGGTTCTTGGGCAGCTCCTTCGCCGTGCCCAGCCACGTCTTGCTCTTGATCGCCGCCGCGATCAGCGGACCCGGATTCGCCTGCACGTGCAGTTCGTGATTGAACTGGTGGACCGACGTCTTGCGCGGCTCCTTGATGTGAATCTCATGGTGGCAGTTCACGCATTCCGTCTCGAACGGCAGCAGGTTGTCGGACGCCTTGGTGGACTTCGCCGCGCTCGTGTGGCAAGTCTCGCACCCGGCGCCCTGCTTCAAATGCAATTTGTGCGAAAAGGGCTGCTGTAACTGGGCAGCCCCCTGAACCAGCGCGAAGGTAAAGAACAGAACACTTATTTTTTGTATGAAATGTGCCAAAGCCGATTTCCGCCGTCGTCGGACACCAGCAGGCTGCCGTCAGCCAGCTGCAGCAACCCGACCGGGCGGCCCCAGACTTCCCGTTTGGTTGGGTCAAGCATGAAGCCGGTAAGGAAGTCCTCTACTGGACCGGCGGGCTTGCCGTTCTTGAAGGGAACGAAGGCCACCGAGTAGCCCACGCGCTCGGCGCGGTTCCACGACCCGTGAAAGGCCAGAAACGCGCCGCCCTGATACTTGGCGGGGAACTGCTTCCCCGTGTAAAACCGCGAATCCAACACCGCGACGTGCGCCTGCAGCACCACGTCCGGCACGATCGTCTGCTTCACCAGGTCTGGCCTCTGCCCCTTCAGCCGCGGCTCCTCGTTCGGCCCGATGTAGGCATACGGCCAGCCGTAAAACCCGCCCTGCTTGATCGAGGTAAAGTAGTCCGGCACCAGATCGTCGCCCAGCCCGTCGCGTTCCTGAATCGCCGCCCACAGCGTCCCCGTCGAAGGTTCAAAGTCCAGCCCGATCGGATTCCGCGTCCCGCGCGCGATGATCTCGCACCCCGACCCATCCGGGTTGCAGCGCAAAATCGCCGCCCGCCGCTCCGGTTCGCCCGCGTCCGCGTTCGACCGCGATCCAATCCCCAGATAAAACTTGTCGCCCGTCTTGTTGAACAGAATCGACCGCGTCCAGTGGCCCGTCGCGAACTCGCTCATGTCCACCACCATCTCCGCCGGCCCCACCGTGAAGTTCTTCGCGTCGTACTTGTACCGCTTCACCGCGGTCGTCTCCGCAATGTAGAGGTAATCTTTCCAGAGCGCCAGCCCGTACGGCCGGTCCAGCCCGTCAATCACCTTCTTTTGGTCGTCCGCCTTCCCGTCGCGGTTCTTGTCGAACAGCGCGTACACCGAACCCTTCTTCGCCGCATCCGACAATAACACCTCGCCCGACGGCCCCAGAATCATGTACCGCGGCCGCTCGAATCCGCCCGCGAACTCCTGAATCGCGAATCCCGCCGGCAGCCGCAACTGCGCATTCTCCGGCCGCGAAACCACCGTCGGCGCGTTCGACGCCGAAGGCGTGTGATACGGTTCCGGCAATTGAGGGCTCTGTCCCAGTGCCGCGGCGGCGCCCAGTGCCAGCACGGCGGCGATGTGAATGTGTGTAAAGCTCATTGTCTCCATTGTAGGGGAGCCGCCCCCGCCGGCAACCCCCAAACTCCCGCCCGCTTTGAGCAGCGATAAAAAAAATCGTTCATCCCCAAAAGAATTTTCTGTTCGCTCTTCTTCTACCCCGCGCGTTAGGATGAGGGAAACCCCCGTCCGGTTAATTCCCAAAGGAGCTGGAAATTGCAGTGAAGAAGTTCTTCGCCCTGTTCTCCGTGTGTCTGCCCGTCCTGCAAGCGCAGGACCCCGCCGACGTCGGGCAGCGCCTCGCTGCTCTCGAAGAAGCCGCTAAATCAGCGCAATTGGCCGGCGATAACGCCTGGATGCTCATCAGCACCGCTCTTGTGCTACTGATGACCGGCCCCGGCCTCGCCCTCTTCTATGGCGGGCTGGTCCGCCGCAAGAATGTCCTCAGCACGATGATGCACAGCTTCGCCCTCATGGCGTTCGCTTCCGTCCTCTGGGTGCTGTTCGGCTACAGCCTCGCCTTCGGCGAAGGCAACTCCTTCATCGGCGGCACGCAATTCCTCTTCCTTCAGGGCGTCGGCATGGACCCCAATCCCGACTACGCCCCCGTGCCCCACCTCACCTTCATGGCCTTTCAGATGATGTTCGCCATCATCACCCCCGCGCTCATCTCCGGCGCCTACGCCGAACGCATCAAGTTCAGCGCCATGCTCCTGTACACTGCTCTCTGGCTCGTCATCGTGTACTTCCCCATGGCCCACATGGTCTGGGGCAAGGGCGGCCTCATGAACGCCTTCGGCGGTGGCGCCCTGCCCTGCTTCGACTTCGCCGGCGGCACCGTCGTCCACATCACCTCCGGCGTCTCCGCCCTTGTCGCCGCGCTCTACCTCAAGCCCCGCCTCGGCTACGGCCAGGAGCCCATGAAGCCCCACAACCTGACGCTCAGCCTCATTGGCGCCTGCCTGCTCTGGGTCGGCTGGTTCGGCTTCAACGCCGGCAGCGCCCTCGGCGCCGGTGGCGCTGCCTCCAACGCTTTCGTCACCACCCACCTCGGCGCCGCCGCCGCCACCATCGGCTGGCTCGTCGCCGAATGGCTCCGCCAGGGCAAGCCCAGCATGCTCGGCGCCGTCTCGGGCTGCGTCGCCGGCCTCGTCACCATTACCCCCGCCGCCGGCTTCGTCACCCCCATGGCCGCCCTCCTCATCGGCTTCGCCGGTGGCGTGTTCTGCTACCTCATGGTCACCATCGTCAAGATGAAACTCGGCTACGACGACTCCCTCGACGCCTTCGGCATCCATGGCGCCGGCGGCTTCCTCGGCGCCGTCCTCACCGGCGTCTTCGCCACCAACGTCATCAACAGCGGCCTCTCCGATTCCGCCGGCAACCCACTGCCACTCGGCCTCATCGACGGCAACGCTGGCCAGATCCTCAACCAGACCGGCGGTGCTCTCATCGCCGTCGTCCTCGGCGCCGTCGGCAGCTTCATCTGCCTCAAGGTGGCCGACCTCGTCTTCGGACTCCGCGTCCGGCCGGAAGAAGAAATCGAAGGCCTCGACATCAGCCTGCACGGCGAAGATGGGTATAGTCTGGAGGCCTGAGGGAAGTCGCACCATGAAGAAAATCGAAGCCATCATCCAGCCCTTCAAGCTCGAGGACGTCAAGGAAGCCCTCAAAGCCATCGGCGTCGACGGCATGACCATCATCGAAGTTCGCGGCCACGGCCGCCAGAAAGGCCACAAGGAGGTCTATCGCGGCCAGGAATACCAGGTGGACCTCCTCCCCAAGGTCAAACTCGAGATGATCGTCCCCGACGCCCGCCTCGACGAAGTCACCCACACCCTCATGACCGCTGCCCGCAGCGGAAAAATCGGCGACGGCAAAATCTTCATCTACCCAGTCGAAGAAGCCATCCGGATCCGGAATGACGACCGCGGCGAAGCAGCGCTGTAGCGAAGCCCTCGACGCTTGGCGGGCGCAGTTCCTGGCCAACGGCCAGGCCGCGCCCGTCCTGCGCGAACGCTCCATCCTCGCCGACGACCTCGTCCAGCAAGCCCACGCCCAGGCCCTCACCCCCGCCTTCGGCGAAGGACTCACCCTCGCCGCCGTCGGCGGCTATGGCCGCCGCGAACTCTTCCCCAACTCCGACATCGACCTCCTCCTCCTCGTCCGCCGCACCCCCCAGGATGCCAACTCCCGCGAAGCCATCTCCGAATTCCTCCGCCTCCTCTGGGATTCCGGCCTCCGCGTCAGCCACAGCGTCCGCACCCCCGAGGAATGTTGCCAGCTCATCGACGGCAACTTTGAACTCACCGTCAGCCTCCTCGACGAACGCCTCCTCGCCGGCGACCGCTCCCTCTACCTCCACTGGCGCGACCGCTTCGCCCGCTTCCTCAACTCCGAACGCCGCGACATCACCCGCCGTCTCTGCCGGATGACCCGCGCCCGCCACGCCCGCTTCCTCGATACCATCTACCGCCTCGAACCCGACGTCAAGGAAGCCCCCGGCGGCCTCCGCGACCTCCATGCCGCACGCTGGCTCCAGGCCCTCCGCGAAGCCCAGTCCGATTCCAACCCCGACCCCCGCCCCCAGGACTTCCTCTTCTCCACCCGCTGCTTCCTCCATTTCCTCGCCAACCGCGACCAGAACCTCCTCCACTTCGAAGCCCAGGACCGCATCGCCTCCTCCCTCTTCTCCCCCTGGCAGGACCCCGCCGAATGGATGCGCGCCTGGTTCCGTAACGCCAACTCCATCTATCGCAACACGCTCGCCGAACTCGAATCCTCCGAAGCCCAGGACCGCTCCCTCTTCGCCAACTTCCGCGATTGGCGCGCCCGCCTCTCCAACTCCGATTTCACCGTCGCCCGCGACCTCGTCTTCCTCCGCCATCCCCAGGAACTCGAAGTCAACTCCGGCCTCCCCTTGCGCCTGTTCGAATTCGTCGCCCGCCACGGCGTCCGCCCCGCCTCCGACACCCTCCGCCGCATCACGACTCACCTGTTCCGCTTCGCCCAGGACTACTCCGCCGAACCCCCGCGCGCCTCTTTCTGGAAGACCCTCCTCGGCCTGCCCCACGCCCCCCTCGCCCTCCGCGCCATGGCCGAATGTGGCCTGCTCGGCGTCCTCCTCCCCGAATGGAACCGCATCGAACACTTGGTCGTCCGCGACTTCTACCACCAATACACCGTCGACGAACACACCATGGTCGCCCTCGATGTCCTCTCCGAACTCTCCAGGGCCGATGACTCCGGCGCCCAGCGCTTCGCCGCCCTGCTCGAAGAAGCCGAATCCGATGCCTGGCTCCTCCGCCTCGCCCTCCTCCTCCACGACGTCGGCAAGGGCTCCGGCCGCGACCACAGCCAGGAAAGCGAACTCATCGCCCACGACTTCCTCACCCGCATGGGCATCGACGAAACCAGCCGCGACACCGTCCTCTTCCTCATCCGCCACCACCTCACCCTCCCCGCCGCCATCCAGTCCCGCGACATGGACGACCCCGCCACCGCCCATCGCCTCAAGGACCTCATCAAAACCACCGAACGCCTCCGCTCCCTCACCCTCCTCAGCTACGCCGATATCAGCGCCGTCAACGCCGCCGCCATGTCCCCCTGGCGCCGCGAACAACTCTGGCGCCTCTATCGCATCGCCCACCGCGCCCTCACCGGCGGCCTCACCGACGACCGCGTCCAAACCCCCGAGGACGCCTGGGGCGACGTCCGCCCCGAACTCAAGCAGTTCGTCGCCGGCCTCCCCGCCCGCTACCTCTGGACCCGCACCCGCGAACAGGCCGAAGCCCACCTCGCCCTCGCCGCCAAATGCGAACCCGGCGGTGCCGCCGTCGATGTCGAACGCCGCGATGGCGCCTTCCTCGTCCACATCGTCGCCACCGACCGCCCCTTCCTCTTCGCCTCCCTCGCCGGCGCGCTCGCCAGCTTCGGCGTGGACATCCTCCAGGCCGAAGCCTTCTCCAACGGCGACGGCATCGCCCTCGACCAGTTCATCTTCACCGACCCCACCCGCAGCCTCGAACTCAATCCCCCCGAACAGGAGCGTCTCCGCCTCACCCTCCGCCGCATCGCCGCTGGCGAACTCCGCGCCGAGGAACTCCTCAAACACCGCCCCTCCCGCTCCGGCGCCCGCGGCCTCCGCACTGCCATCGTCCCCCATATCTCCGTCGACCACGACGCTTCCGCCACCGCCACCGTCGTCGAAGTCCTCGCCCAGGACCGCCCCGGCCTCCTCTACGCCCTCGCCTCCGCCATCTCCCGCGCCGGTTGCAACATCGAAGTCGTCCTCGTCGACACCGAAGCCCACAAAGCCATCGACGTCTTCCACCTCACCCGTGACGGCCGCAAACTCGACGAACACGAAACCCACGCTCTCCGCGGCCTCCTGCTGGCCGCTTGCTCCCCCGGAACGGAACAATAATCCTGATGCCCGCCCCCGAGCCGCCCGCGCGCCGCGCCTTCCTCATCCGTCTCATCCAGGCCATGGGCGCGCTCATCACCGCCGCCCTCGCCCTCCCCTGAGCGGGTCCCGCGCCAGGATGTACTCTTCCACCGGCCGCCCCCCGATCAGGTGTTCCTGAATGATCCGCTCCAGCACCTCCGCCGTCGCCGAGTGATACCAAACCCCCTCCGGATACACCACTGCCACCGGGCCGCTCTCGCACACCCGCAGACAGTTCGCCTTCGTCCGGAACGTCGCCCCGGGCGCCTTGGTCAGCCCCAGCTCGTTCAGCCGGTCCTTCAGAAACTGCCACGCTGCCAGCCCCGCCTCCTTCGAACAACACTTCGGCTCCGTCTGGTCCGCGCACAAAAAGATATGCCGCCTCAACCCGCCAATCCCCAGCTTGTCCACCTTCTTCGCCACCTGTTCTCGCATCATCTTCCTACAATAGGGCAAGCCTATGGACCCCCGCGACTTCGACCGGTTGGTGAACGAAGCCATGGACGTCATCCCCCCCCGCTTCCGCCCCCGCCTGCGCAACCTCGTCTTCGTCGTTGAACAGGAACCGCCCCGCCCCGGCCTCCTCGGCCTCTATGAAGGACGCCCGCTCACCCTCCGCAGCAGCTTCGAGCCCCTCGCCTACCCCGACCGCATCACCATCTTCCAGGGCCCCCACGAACGCATGGCCCGCAACGAAGCCGAACTCCGCCAGTTGGTCGAAGAGACCGTCTGGCACGAAGTCGCCCACTACTTCGGCATGGACGAACAGCAGGTCCGCCGCGCCGAACGCGCCCGCGCCCGCTTCCGCGCCAAATGGCGCCGCCTCTGATCACAACTCCTGTCAGAACACCTCCCCCCGGCTCCCGCCCAGCAGCCCCAGCGCCCGCCGCACCACCGGGTCCCGCTCCACCTCCAGTTCATCTCCGGCATCCACGCCCACGCTCTGATTCAGAATCTCCTGCTTCAGCCGGCTCGTCACATACACCCGCTCCGCCGTCCACTCGCGGATCCCCGGCCGGATGTTCCGGCGCGACAGCCAAAGCTGAAACTCGTCCAGCAGCGCCGGCGTGATCGGCATCTCCCGGCTCGCCTGCGCCCGGTTCCGGCCCAGCCATTCGGTCGCAAACTGCGGGAATGAACCCGAAGCCTCCAGCACCACCCGGAACCGCGTCGGCGCTTCCGGGTACACCACATGGTCCGGCTCAATCCCGCCCCCGCCCCGCACCGTCCGGCCCGCGGCGGTCTTGTACTCCGGCCGCTCCTCCACTGCCGTGGCCCCCGAAAGCTCCCCGGCGCGCAGCGGCTTCTGAATCGACCGGCCCGACGGCGTGTAGTAGTACGCCGTCGTCAGCGCCAGCCCCGTGTTCTCACTCAGCGGGAATACTGACTGCACCAGTCCTTTGCCGAAGCTCGGCTCGCCCACCACGATCGCCCGGTCCTGGTCCTGCAGCGCCCCGGCCACGATCTCGCTCGCGCTCGCCGTCGTCTGGTTGATCAGAATCGCCAGCGGGAACATGTACGGCTCGAAGCCCGCGGGCACGTCCACGGCTTCCACTTCGCGTCCCCGCCCCCGGGCCGAAAGCAGCCGCGTCCCCGCCGGCAGGAACTGCGCCGCGGTGTCCAGCGCCGCCGTCAATGCCCCGCCGGGGTTGTCCCGCAAATCCAGAATCAGCCCCCGCAGCTTCGCCCCGCCCAGCTTCTCGATCGCGTCCCGGATCTCGCGCCCCGTCTTGGCGTCAAACGTCGTGGCCCGGACGTAGCCCACGCCCGGCGCCGCCAGGAACGCGCGGTCCACGCTCGGCGATTGCATCTCGGCCGGCGTCATCGTGATCGGCAGCAGCCGCGCCGTCCCCGGCCGCCGCACCAGCACCTGCGCCTCCCGCTGCCGCGTCATCCCCAGCACCTGGACGAGCTGCTCCGCATCCAGCCGGCTCAGGTCGATGTTGTTGACGGCCACAATCTCGTCGCCCGCCGCCAGCCCCGAACGCTCCGCCGGCGAGCCGGTCATCACCTGGAGCACGATCACCCGCCCCGGCAGCACGCTCACGATCGAGCCGAACCCCCGCGTCACCGACGTCTGCATCTCCTTGAGCTGCTCGAACTGGTCCGGGTTGAAGAAGGCCGAATGTGGGTCAAGCTGCCGCAGCATGCCCGGTATGGCCCCGCCATAGATCAGCTGATCCGCCGGCACGGCGTCGGCCGCGTTCTCGCTTACGATGGCGAACACCTGGATCAGCCGCTTCAGCTCGCGCTCCAGCTCCGCCGTGTCGGGCAACTCCTGCCCGAAGCCCGGAGCCAGCAATACCAGGATCAGGACTAGCGCGCGCATCTAGCGTTCAAAGCGCAACGCCTGCCGGCGGCGGTGCCGCTCCAGGGCGAGTTCCAGCAGCCGCTCCACCAGTCCGGCGAATCCGATGCCGTCGTGCGCCATCATCTTGGGATACATGCTGATCGACGTAAAGCCCGGCAGCGAGTTCAGTTCATTGATGTAAATCCGCCCCGTGCCGGTCTCCACGAAGAAGTCCACGCGCGCCAGGCCCGAACAGCCGATCGCCCGGTAGCAGGCCACGGCCAGCCGCTGGATCTCTCCGATCGTCTCCTCCGGCAGCCGCGCGGGCAGCTCCGTCCGCGCCAGATCCAGCAGATACTTGTCCTCGTAGTCGTAAAACTCGCGCGACGGCAGGATCTCGCACGGCGTTGACGCCCGCGGTTCGTCATTGCCCAGCACCGCGCACTCGATCTCCTGGCCCGTCACCGCGCGCTCGATCAGCACCTTGTCGTCGTACTGCGCGGCCGCGGCCACGGCGGCCTCCAACTCCTCGCGCGTCCGCGCCTTCGCCACCCCCACTGACGATCCGAGGTTGCACGGCTTCACGAACACCGGCAGCGCCAGCCGCTCCAGCGCCTCCTCCACCGCCAGCCGCGGCGCGGTGAGCGTGACGCCCTCCACCACCGGCAGCCTGTGCGCCTGGCACAGCCGCTTGAAATGATCCTTGTCCATCGCCGCCGCCGAGGCCAGCACCCCCGCGCCCACGTACGGCAGCGCCGCCAGCTCCAGCAAACCCTGAATCGTCCCGTCCTCGCCAAACGTGCCATGCAGCACCGGAAACACCACGTCGATCTCCGGATGCGCCCCCGGCTCCGGCTTGATCGGGTACGGCTCCCACCGGCCCTCCTTCGAGATGAGGAAGGGCAGCACCTCGAAACGCGCCGGATCCAGCGAGTCCATGATGGCGCGGGCCGAGCGCAACGACACCTCGTGTTCGCCGCTCCGCCCCCCGTGCAGCACTGCCACGCGCAGCCGGCTCACAGGATCCTCTTCCCCAGCGCCGAGAGCGCGAGTTCCACGCCCAGCAGCGCCGTCCGGTTGGCTTCGTCGATCACCGGGTTCACTTCCACCACCTCCATCGAGCGCATCAAGTGGGAGTCGGCGATGATTTCCATCGCGAGGTGCGCTTCCCGGTAGCTGAAGCCACCGCGCACCGGCGTGCCCACGCCCGGCGCTTCGCGCGGGTCCACCCCGTCCATATCGAGCGACAAGTGGAACCCGGCGGTGCCATCATTGACCGCCGCCAGCGCCTCGGTCATCACCGCCTTCATGCCCCGCTCGTCAATGTCGCGCATGGTGAAAACCCTGACGCCCGACTTGCGCACCAGCGGCCGCTCGTCCAGGTCCACATCGCGGATGCCGACCAGGGCCACGTTGCGCGCCAGCACCTTCGGACCGTAGCCGAAGATATGCGTCAGGTCCCGCGGACCGGTGCCCACCAGGCACGCCAGCGGCATGCCGTGGACGTTGCCCGATGGCGAGGTCGAGGGCGTGTTCATGTCCGTGTGGGCGTCCATCCACAGCACGCCCAGTCGTTCGCCGCGTGCGCGCAGCGCGGCCGAGACGCCGCTCACCGAGCCGACCGCAAGCGAATGGTCGCCCCCCAGCACCAGCGGAATCTGGCCCGCTTCGATCGCGGCCTTGGTCCGCTCCGCCAGATCGCGGCAGGAGGCGGCGATGGCGTGCAGGTAACGCGCCGAGCGCGGCCCGGGCCGCGAGGTCTCCTGCTGCTCGACGCTGATGTTGCCGAGGTCCTCCACTCGGAAGCCCAGGTCCAGCAGCTTCTGGCCGAGACCGGCCACGCGCAGGGCCGACGGGCCCATGTCCACGCCACGCCGGCCCGCGCCAAGGTCGAGCGGCGCGCCAATGATGGCCACCGTGGGCCGCGCCGGTTTGGTCTTGGGCATCGCTGGGTCCTCTAGGGGCGCGTGCGGTACAGCATGCGCGGGAAGGCGATCGTTTCGCGGATGTGCTCGAGTCCGCACAGCCACGCCACGGCGCGCTCCACGCCCATGCCGAAGCCGGCATGCGGCACGCCGCCATAGCGCCGCAGGTCGAGATACCAGTCGAAGGCCTCGGGCGGCAGGTTGTGCTCCTTCAATCGCGCCTCAAGCAGTTCAAGCGAATGGATGCGCTGGCCGCCCCCGACAATCTCGCCATAGCCTTCGCTGGCGATCACGTCCACGCCCAGGGCGAGTTCGGGCCGCGCCGGATCGGGCTCGAAGTAGAAGGCCTTGATCTGCGTCGGGAAGCGGTCCACCATCAACGGACGGTCGTAGTCCTCGCTCAGCAGGGTCTCGTCGGTCCCGCCGAAGTCGCCGCCCCACTGAATCTCGCTGCCCTTGCGCTGCAGGATCTCCACCGCTTCGTCGTAGCTGATGCGCGGGAACGGCGCTTTCACGGCTTCGAGCTTCGCGATGTCGCGCTCGAGCACCGCCAGTTCCGCCTGCCGGTTGTCCAGCACGCGGCCGATCATGAAGCAGATCAGCTCCTCGGACACGCGCTTCACGTCGTCCAGCGTCGCGTACGCCATCTCGGGCTCCACCATCCAGAACTCCGTGAGGTGGCGGCGCGTCTTCGACTTCTCGGCGCGGAACGTGGGGCCGAAGCAGTAGGTCTTGCCGAGCGCCATCGCCGTCGCTTCGTTATAAAGCTGGCCGGACTGCGTGAGATAGACCTTCTCGTCCTCGAAGTAGTCCACCTCGAATAGCGTCGTGGTTCCTTCGCAGGCCGCCGGCGTGAAGATCGGGCAATCCACCAGCGTGAAGCCGTTCGAGTCGAAGTAGTCGCGGATCGCCTTGATCGCTTCGTGGCGGACGCGCAGGATGGCGTGCTGGCGGCGGCTGCGGAGATGCAGATGGCGGTGGTCGAACAGAAACTCCGTGCCGTGCTCCTTCGGCGTGATCGGGTAGGGGCGCTCCTCGGGCACCCGCTGCACAACCTCCGCGCTCACCACGTCCATCTCATAGCCGCCCGGCGCGCGCGGCTCGGCGCGCAGCGTCCCGCGGATGAGCAGCGACGATTCCTGCGTCAGGTTCTTCAGCGTCTCGAACAGCGCTTCATCCACCTGGGCCTTCACGCAGACGCACTGCATGATGCCCGAGCCGTCGCGGATCAGCGGAAAGATGATCTTGCCGGACTTGCGCAGGTTATAGAGCCAGCCGGCCAGTTCGACGGTTTCGCCGGCATGGCGGGCGGCTTCGGCGATGGTGATGCGGGCAATGGCGGACATCGGGTTAGAGGTTCTCCAGTCGTTCGATCACCTCGCGCGCGGAGTCCAGCGCGCGGGGGAAGTCGGGGGCTTCGCGGAGTTCGAGCAGCAGCGGGTACTGCTGCTCGGCGCGCGAGCGCAGCGCTTGCATGGCGGCCGGCCAGTCGATGGTGCCGCCCTTGGCGAGCAGGGGAAACAGGTGCACATCGTCCGTGCCGTTGTTGTCGTGGACGTGCGTCGAGCGGATGCGCGGGCCGAGGATCTCGAAGGCGCGCGCCACCCCCTCCATCATGTTCGCGTGGCCGGTGTCCAGACAGATGCCCAGGTCGAGGTGGGTGGTATTGAGGAAGTAATTGAGCCGCTCGGCCGACGATAGCGCGTTCGGGATGTTCTCGAGCAGCACCTCGACCCCCCGGTGGCGCGCAAACAGCGAGATCTCCTCCAGCGCGCGAAACGCCGCTTCCACGGCTTCGTCGCTGTACGCCTCGCCACCCACGCCCACGTGCTGGATCAGGTAGCGGCACGGGATCTTCTCGGCCACTTCAAGGGCCCGCTTGATCTCATCCACGGCTTCGAGCCGGCGCGGCTTCGAGGGTTCGGTGAGAGAGACCACGGCCGACGGCCCGGTGCGGCCCCACACGTCGTCGTTATACATGGGCGAGTGCAGCGAGTGGAGCTTGAGGTCGGAGTCGGCGAACCAGCAGGCGAGTTCGTTCACCTGCTCGCGGTTGCGGTAGTCGAAGTGCTGGCGGGCGCAGAAGATCTCGACCAGCGGGAATCCGGCGTCGCGGATGCGGTCCAGCCAGACGGTGTTCAACCGGTGGCCGACGATCAGATGGGTGGAGAGCGCGCGTTGCATGGATGTGTTCAAAAGCCGGCGGCCTTTCCGGCGCTGCGCCCGTTCTGGGCGCCCTGGAGCCAGACCTTCCCATCGGGCGAGGGTCCAACCAGGATGGCTTCGACGCTGGCCACCGTGGCGATCTCCTCGATCTTGTGGCCCCGCTGTTCCAGCAGGGCGCGGGTGTCGGGCGAGAAGCCGCGTTCCAGATACAGAGTGTCCGGCCGCCACTGGTGGTGCAGGCGGGGCTGATCGACGGCCTGCTGGACCGTCATGCCGAAGTCGATCACATTGAGCAGCACCTGGGTCACTCCCGTGATGATCCGCGAGCCGCCGGGCGCGCCCAGCACCAGGAAGAGCTTGCCCTCGCGCGAGACGATGGTGGGCGTCATCGAGGAGAGCGGCCGCTTGAAGGGCGCGATCGCGTTCACCTCGCCCTGCACCAGCCCAAACATGTTCGGCGTGCCCGGCTTGGCGGCGAAGTCGTCCATCTCGTTGTTGAGCAGGAAGCCGAGCCGCGGGACGGTGACGCCGTTGCCATAGCTGCCGTTGATCGTGTAGGTGAAGGCCACGGCGGCGCCGGCGGGGTCGATCACATTGAAGTGGGTGGTCTCCTCGCTCTCGTAGGTCGTGGGGACGCCGGGGCGGAGTTCGTCGCTGGGTGTGGCGCGGTTGGGGTCGATGGTGGCCCGGCGGGCGGCGGCATAGGCCCGGCTGAGCAGACCCTGCACGGAGATCTTCACGAAGTCCGGATCGCCCAGGTACTCGGCGCGGTCGGCGTAGTAGCGGCGCATCACCTCGGCCAGGTAGTGGGCGGCGGCGGCGGAACCCGCGCCGGCCTTCTCATAGCCCGTGCCCTCGAGCATATGCAGCATCTGGACGAGGCCGATGCCGCCGGACGAAGGCGGCGGCGCGGTGAGGATGTCGTAGCCCTTGTAGCGGCCCGTCAGCGGGGCGCGCTCCAGGGCCTTGTAGGCGCGGAGGTCGTCGAGGGTGATCAGGCCGCCGTGCTTGGCGGATTCCTCGGCCAGGATGCGCGCGGTTTCGCCCTCATAGAAGTCCTTCGCGCCGTCGCGGGCGATGCGCTTGAGGACGGCCGCGAGTTCGGGCTGCACCAGCCGGTCGCCCGGCTCGAAGCAGGCGCCGCCGTTGAGGAAGATGCGGCGGGACTCGGGGAACTCGCCCATGAGCCGCCCCGCGTTGCACATCGAGCGGGCCTCGGCCCAGGAGAGTTCGACGCCCTTTCCGGCGAGTTCGATGGCCGGCTGGAGGAGTTCGGCCCAGGGCTTCGAGCCGAAGCGGCGGTGCGCGAGTTCGAGGCCGCGGACGGTGCCGGGGACGCCCGCGGCGCGCCAGCCGACAGATCGGAAGAGCACACGTCTGAACTCCAGTCACTGACCAATCTCGT
>ERZ761609.128-NODE-128-length-106077-cov-56.551395_pt1 | contig 106077 bp, 96 predicted proteins | sample MGYA00511163_ERZ761609 | MGnify/ENA primary metagenome ERZ761609 (study PRJEB28899, sample SAMN02445070) | bioreactor sludge metagenome | biome: EBPR sludge | place: Australia: Brisbane, Thorneside Wastewater Treatment Plant | collected 2011-12-16 ...
GGTAGATTGATATTGTATATACCACTGCGCTTCGGATACTGAAAATGTAAGAGAGTATAAGAATATAATTAAAATTAACTTTTTCATATTTGCATCATATTAATGTTATGATTTTTTCAGACGTTCCCGTTTGGGGGCGGGAAAATCTTTATTTGAACTTTCACATAATTATGATAATAAAAAAAAAAAATACAAGTTAATTTCTTGTGCAGGGCTGACTTTCGTAATTGTCTGAATCACGGATTGAACGGATTAAAGGATTACACGGTTTTTTCAGAACTTAAATCCGTAATTCGTAACTCGTAACTTGAAATTGCTCCTGATCTTATTCGTAACTTGAAATTCGTAACTTGAAACTTATTTCAGAAGCATCATCTTCCTCACCTGCTCAAAATCTCCGGCGGCATTTCCTCAGCCCTCGCCTTACTAAAAGGATATAAAATCATTCCACACAAATAAAAACCGCCGCGATTGCCCGCAGCGGTTTAATTTCAGACAAGCATCAGAATCACGGATTCACACGGATTAAGCGATTACACAGATTTTATGCAACCTACACATTATTTTACTAACTATTAACTGCTAACTACTAACTACTTTATTAGAATCATTTTCTTAGTCGCATTAAAATCCGGAGTTAGTAAAGTGTAGAAATATACTCCGCTCGGAAGACCTGCCGCATCGAATCTGAATTCATAACTTCCTGCGTTTAAGTTTTCATTAAGCAGTTCTTTTACTTCGCTTCCTTTCGAGTCAAATACTTTCAGCTCTGTTTTGCCTGAATTCGGTATTGAGAATTTTATTACAGTCGACGGATTAAACGGATTCGGGAAATTCTGATATAAAGAATAAATATCCGGTAATTCATTTGATATGGGAATAACTCCAGTAATAATTTGTGAATACTTTATAGTTTTATAATTAAGTGAGACATTATCATTCACAGTACAAGCTATCAGTAAATTATCTGAAACATCCGCTGCAATTCCCGGTAAAGCCTGTGGAATAATATTAAAGTAAGTTTCATTCCACAATAACTGACCCGCAGTGTTATACTTAAGAATAATAAAATTATAACCGCTTATGCATAATACTGTTATATTTGAAAGTCTGTCAGGTATAATTTTAAGACCATATTCGGCTGTACTTCTGTCAAAATTTTTAGACCATTCAAGCAGACCATTAGAAGTATATTTTTTTGTTGTGATATAAGATCCGATTTTGATCACATCAGTTTGAGAACCTGTTACATATACATTACCGCTATTGTCAGTATAAATATCACGGGCAAAATCATAACTGTCTGGAAGTGATCTCTGGTTTCTCACTACCCAGATCTGATTACCTTCGGGTGAATACTTTATTGTTGCCCAGTCCGGCGTTGCTGAATAACTTGTACCTGTAACAAAAACATTACCTTCTAAATCTGTTGATACAGATCTTGAATTATCAGAAGCATTTGAAGGACCATTGTATGTTGCTATCCAGTTTTGAGCTCCTGCCGAATTATATTTAATAGTTAAATAATCAAAATCACTGTAACCGGTAACCAATACATTTCCGAATCTATCATTGATAATTGCATTTGGAACATTCGAACCTGTAGAAGGACCATCATATAAAGATACCCATTTTTGTGCTCCGGAAGAATCATATTTAATCGTAATTAAGTTTGAATTATATCCTGTAACATATATAAAGCCGGATGAATCAATGCACATTGCTTTAGCATTTTCATTTGATGTGCCGGAATTATATCTTACTACCCATTGCTCAACTCCTGCACTGTTATATTTTACAGTTGCAAAATCCAAATTGTTTGCCCCTATTCCTTTACTTGAGCCAAACACATAAATATTTCCGCTTTTATCTGTTTTTACTGCTACGGCATAATCCTCACCATTACCGGGTCCGTTATATCTTGCAGTCCATTGATGAATTCCGGCCGAATTATATTTGACCGTGGCATAATCCAAACCGAATCCACTCCCGCCCGAACTGCTTCCTGTCACATATACATTTCCAGAGTCATCAACGGCTATTGAGCTTGACTGGTCTGAACCATTACCGGATCCATTATATTCTTGAGCCCATTCTATATTTGGCTGTGAAAATAAACATAACTGAAATGTATGTAATATTAATATGGAATATAATATTCTTGTAATGTAAAAATATATTTTCATATTGAAATTTCTTTTTATTACCTGATTAGAATCATTTTCTTAGTCGCATTAAAATCCGGAGTTAGTAAAGTGTAGAAATATACTCCGCTCGGAAGACCTGCCGCATCGAATCTGAATTCATAACTTCCTGCGTTTAAGTTTTCATTAAGCAGTTCTTTTACTTCGCTTCCTTTCGAGTCAAATACTTTCAGCTCTGTTTTGCCTGAATTTGGTATTGAGAATTTTATTACAGTCGACGGATTAAACGGATTCGGGAAATTCTGCGAAAGAAAATATTCTCCCGGTATTGAATTCTCATCAGGCGTAACGCTTACTAAATTATGTACATATTTAAGAATAGCGCCGAAATTTCCTACAGCCCATCCATGCAGCGAATCGATAAAAGTAACTGAATTCAGAGAAACATTGTCAGTAGCAGGGAAAGTAGTCCAATTGTAACCTGTATCATTTGAAAAAGCCCACGCTCCGGAAAATCCGAGCGGCATCCATATCTCATTTTTAGTTCTGAAATCAATTGACTCTGCCTGTCCGAAGTAAGCAAGATTCGTATAATTCCAGTTTACACCGCTGTTTGTGGAAAGTATGAACTGCGCGCCGTATTCAAAATCGCCTCCGACTGCAAACATTCTGTTTTCATTCGTAAGCAGCAAATCATAAAAAGGTTCGGCGGCGTAATCGCCTGCAGTCCATGTAAGCCCCGAATCAAACGTACTCCAAAGTACGCCTGCAATGTCAATAATACCTCCGCACGCAAATCCTGTCTGCGCATTAACAAATTTAATTCTGTTTATGGGATACTGGGAATAATTTGAAGTATCTACGAAAGCCGGAAACCAGTTATCACCACCGTCTGTAGTTTTAAAAATAACACCGAAGAATCCTGCAAGATACCCGTTCAGAGAATCGTGGAAATAAATTGTCCTGAAGAATACCGAGGAATCCGGAAAGCTTTCAGCGGTCCAGTTGTCTCCGCCGTTGGTTGTCTTAATTAAAGTAGTGCCGTTTAAAAGAAATTCATTTGAAACGCACCAGCCGGTGTTTTTATTTATAAAAAAAATATCGTTGATATAATAGTTTACGGGATTGTTTTGAATTATCCAGTTAGTACCGCCGTCAGATGTATGTATTATCACACCTTCTTCTCCTGCCGCCCATCCGTTCAGAGAATCAGTAAATACGCAGTTGAACAACGCCGTAGTCACAGGACTGTTCTGTCTTACCCATTTATCCTGTGATAAACTGACATTGACAAAGAACATAAAAATTAAAATCTGAAAATAAGATGTCCTATATATCATCTGTAATTATTTGGTTAGTAAATTGACTTAAGAATATACAAATATATTTTTAAATGTGATATTATTTTCAGAAAAGAAATTTAAAGACAAATACATCTATTACAGGTTTTAATTTTATTTCTGCACTAAGACACAAAGACAAAAGGTTTAGCTTAAATTAACATCTGCTGTTTTCAGGGCGGAAAATAATTTATTGATTTTTTAAGTTGATTAATAAAAGTCATAACTTTATTTTGTTACATATTAAAATTTACAAAACAAAACAATAAAATGAAAAATTACACCAGCTTTTTCAAAAGCGGGATAAGCGGATTTATTCTGCTTATATTATTCGCGCTTTTGGGCACACAGATCTTCCAGGGTTCAGGAATGAATTATTTTTTAAACTACGACGAAAGCGATCCTCATATTGACAGACCTACAAGAGAGTCACTTACTCATTATCAGCCGGATGCAGGGACATTTGACATTATTACTGATGCTCAGGGTTTTGATAATTTTGAGATAGGCGCTGATAATGCAGAGCAGATGCTTGTTTCAAACCCGCGTAACCCGCTTGAAATGCATTTCGGTGTTAACGGCGGAAGCGGACAAAATGCATACTACACAAGAAACGGTCACGACTGGACGCTAAGCAATCCGAGCTACCATCCTTCAATATGCTGCGATCCCTGGTCAGCATGGGACAGTTTAGGTATGCTGCATTACGGCTCGGGTGTCAACGGACAGTATGTTTACAGTTCGACAAATGCAGGACAGACTTATGGACCTGCGATTTTAACAGTTTCTGGTAATGACAGAAACACAATGGCAGTTGATCAGACAAACGGACCATATTCAAATTATTTATATGCAGCGATTACACCCGGCAATTTTTCAAGAAGCACAAACAGAGGATTAAACTGGACTACTACTTTTAACTCTTCAAATACAATCCCCGGAGTAATGATAGCTGTAGGACCTGACAGCACCCGTACTATTCAGGGAGGAACCGTAATATATGTTACAAATACGGGCAGTACAGCAAACGTAAATTACGTTTTTCACAGATCTACTAACGGCGGTGCTACTTTCTCAACCAGATCAACCATAAACGTCGCAGGTTATGTCGGTACTTTAAATTCAGCCGGAAGACTTGTGATAAACAACGGCAGGACAAGACCTTATCCGATGATTGCAATGGATAACAGTTACGGTCCTAACAGAGGCAGACTTTATCTTGTATATGCTTCAAACGTTCCTGCAGGAAACGGAAATAAACCCGATATCATTTTACAATATTCCGATAATCAGGCGCTTACCTGGTCAAATAAAATTACTGTTAACGATAATCCGAATCCGGAACTGAGCGATCAGTGGTTCCCGGCTATCTGGTGTGAAAAGGAAACAGGAAGACTTTATATAAAATGGTATGACACCAGAGAAAATCCGGCAACGTATCAGGTAAATGTTTACGCTACTTATACTGATGACGGAGGAGCAACATTCGCGCCGAATCAGAAGCTAACAACACAGGCATGGACTTATCCTACTCCGGCATGTTCACCAAATACAAACTGTTACAGAGGAGACTATGACGGTATGACTGCTAATGAAAAAACTTCCTATTCAGTATGGTATGACGGAAGACAGGGAAATTACAAAAACATCGGAGCTTATTTTCCCGATTACGCTTTAAAAGTAAATCCGGCTGCAGTAACCATTAACAGTTCAAATGTTGCTACTTTCAAAGCTGTTGTTCCTGCTGTTAAACTTTATACAGACGTTACGTCTTTTTCAGCTGTTGTAACTCCGACACCTGCTATCGGGGCTCTGACAGTTTCATTTCCAAACGGAAATACTTTAAGCAGTTATCCGGATTCACTTGACGTAAGAATTCATGCTGCGCCAAACACAACTGCCGGCGCTTACACAGTTACATTAACTTCAGCAGGTTCAAACGGTACTCCTGTTCACAAAAGAACAGTTGCTCTGACAGTCGGACTTGTCGGACTTACTGCAAATGAAACAGGTATCCCGGAAAGTTTCTCATTATCTCAAAATTATCCGAACCCGTTCAATCCCGTTACATCAATAAAGTTTGACATTGCAAAAAACACACCGGTAAAACTTAGTGTATATGACATTAACGGTAAACTTGTGAGAGAGCTTGTCAACAGTGAACTGAACGCAGGTTCATATTCCTATTCCTTAAATGCGGCGGATCTTAACAGCGGCGTTTACTTTTACAGAATTGAAACTAACGGATTTACCGATGCAAAAAAATTCATGCTGATCAAATAAAAAATAAATTTACATTAGAAATATCTAAAGCCCGTTCATCAGAGCGGGCTTTTTTTTAAATTATTTTAATAAAATCATTCTTTTTGTATCATTAAAGTATCCTGATAGAAGTGTATAGAAATAGATTCCGCTTGAAAGATTACTTCCGTCAAATTCAATATTGTATTTACCTGCATTAAGTTTTTTATTCACTAATGAAAATACTTTATTACCTAATACATCAAATACTTTTAAAGAAACATTTTCATTACCTGATATTTCAAAACTGATAATAGTTTTTGTATTAAATGGATTTGGATAATTTTGGTCTAATCTGTAGTCAGAAATAAAACCAATTCCTGAAGAATTAACTTCAGTCAGACCTCCGGTAATAGTTTTCAAAATAATACCGTCAGCACCGGGATAATTATTACCAACAGCCCAACCTGTAGCTTTATCTACAAAGAAGATAGCATTTAACTCATTAGTATAATTATTTTTTAATTTAAACCAGTTCGAACCGCCATTTGTAGATTTCATAATATTTGACGTGTCGGAGGAACTCCTTCCTGCTATAAAGCCGGTATTGTTATCTACAAAGTATATCGAATTTAAAAATGCCGGTTTATTAACATTTATTTCCTGCCAGTTCTCACCTGCATCAGTACTTCTTAGTATTGAACTGTCCTGACCTGCGCACCAGACAGTATCACCAATGCAACAAATACTATTAAGAAGGTTTCCCCAGGTTCCATTAATGTTTTTTAAAAATTTCTTATTCCATGAGTTTCCAAAATCAGTGGATTTTAAAATTATTATTGTGTCATTACCTGTATCATCATATCTGTATCCACAGGCATATCCATTGCCGTTTGAAAAGCAAACAGAACTAATCACAAAATCAATAGAATATGTATCAGCTTGATTCCAATTCGATCCGCCATTTGTTGTTTTAAAAATTCCGCCGCCGGATACAAAATCCCCTGAAGCATCATACCCAACAAAACCTGTATTTCCGTTTATGAAGTATATATCATTTAAATTTCCACCCAGACCCTGAGTAAACCAGTTATTACCTCCATTAGTTGTTTTATAGATCACACCTGAATTTACAATATACCAATATCCACCTGCTGCCCAACCTGTATTTTCATCAATAAAAAAAATTGACTTTAATGGAGAATAATAAGGTAATGTCTGAGTTGACCAGTTTACTCCTCCGTTGGTTGTGCGAAGTATTTTTGTAGAATCAGCAGCTATCCAGCCGGATTGAGAATTTATAAAAAAAACATCATTGAGTTTTTGTTTGAGGTTACTGTTCTGCCATATCCAGCCGTTTTGAGCTGAAGAAATATTGTGTAAAGAAATAATTAGAATTGTTAATATTAATTTATTCATATCCTTAATTTTAAATTCTAAAATTTAAATGAACGGTAAATTATTTTATCAATTTCATTAAAATACTAAATTTATTTTAAATAAACATCTTTTATTCCTTTTTGAGGATTTGAATTTCAGTTCACTTCTATGATCTTAGAAAGTGAATGCTTCTGTAAAATGGAATTACTTTTTAACCGATGGAAACACTATTTTAAAAATAGATTGAATTTACATTTTAGATTAAACATATTTTTCAAAATTAATTTTTATAAAATGAATAAATTTACAATATGCATATTTGCATTCTGTATTTTAATAATTACAGGAGCGGTGTATGCACAAGCGCCATTGGTAACTGCTGTATCTCCGCAGAGACAGGTAATAAACGCGGACAGAAGTTCGCAGATCATTGCAACTTTTAACACAGCCATTGATCCGACTACAATAAATAATTTAACATTCCGTGTTTTCGCAAAACTATCCGGACCTGTAAACGGAAGCTTTGAATTTCTCAACGGCAACACTCAGGTTAAATTCACGCCTGCACTTCCTTTCCTTGCAGGAGAATGGATCACGGTTTCTTTATCAAAAGGCATAAGAAGTCAGGGTAATGTCGCTATGGAAAAAGGATTTGTATGGCAGTTCTGGTCAAAAGCCGGAACAGGTACTCTGCAGCAGTCTCTTATAAAATCAATTCCAGTACGCAGACAGGGCGAAGGTCATATACAATGTTACGGCGCACTCGGAATGGATTTTAATAATGACAGACTAACTGATCTTGCAATCGTAAATGAAATTTCAAAAGACTTCCGTGTTTATCTAAACAACGGAGTAAACTTTGATACAATGCATTCAATATATTCTCTTCCTGCAGGTAATTTTCCCAGTCCGAGTGAAGCGGCGGATTTTAATCACGACGGCAAAGTAGATATTGTAATAGGTAATGCAGGCAATAATATTATGAGTCTTTTTATTGCGTCAGGCAATGCAGTATTTCAGCCGGAAGTCCCGCATACAGCCGCAAATAATGTAAGAGGAGTAGCGGTCGGCGATATTGACGGTGACGGAGACGATGACATTGTTACTGCAAACAGGGGCGGCAGTAATATTTCAATTTTTAAAAATAACGGGAACGGTACTTTTGCCGCAGCCGTAAATATAAATACCGTCGGCAACGGCGAAACAGCCGTAATGCTGACAGACGCTAATAACGACGGAATACTCGACGCATTCATCGGCTGTTATTCAAGCCGTGAGATTGTCCTGCTGCTCGGCGACGGAAACGGGAGTTTTACTTTTTCTGCAAGGAGTGATATTATAGGAAGTCCGTGGGCTATTGCAGTCGGTGATATTAACGGAGACGGTTATCCTGATGTCGCGGCAGCTTTATCAAGTTATAACAGAATAGGTGTTGTATTCGGAAACGGAAGCGGCGGACTGAGCGCAGTTACTACATATAATACAATCGGCACTTTTCCTCTGGCAATTGATATAGGTGATCTTGACGGTGACAATGATCTTGATCTGATAGCAAGTAATTACAGCGGCGGGAATTTTAACGTTTATAATAATACCGGCAGCGGAGTATTTTCAAATACTCCTCATACTCTTCCCTCTTCCAGTTCGGGTTCATGCATTACTGTTCATGACAGAGATAATGACGGCGATCTTGATCTTGCCGGCATTGACGAGATTGACGATATACTGTTTATTTTTAATAACGGCGTAACGGGAATCAATCCCGCTTCACAGGAAATTCCGGAATCATTTAATTTGCATCAAAATTTTCCTAACCCTTTTAATCCTAACACAAAAATAAATTATGATATTGTAACAAAAGGAAAAGTTGTGCTTAAGGTTTTTGATATTCTCGGAAATGAAGTGCAGACTCTCGTGAATGAAGTTCAGGAGCCGGGAAAATATTCAGCAGAGTTTTCCGCATCTTCGGGAAATAATTATCTGCCGAGCGGAGTATATTATTACAGACTGGATACGGATGTATATTCCGAAACTAAGTCCATGATCCTTTTAAAATAAGTATTCCGCTGTAAAAAAATACATGTTAAGTTTTCGGTGGAATGGCTGATCATGCATTTATATATTTGTTAAAAAAATAAAATGAACACAGAATTAAACATACCAGAAAAAATAATGTATGAAGCTCTGCTGAAAAAAGATGAGCAGTTTGAAGGACAGTTTTTCGCTGCAATTAAAACAACCGGTATTTTCTGCAGACCTTCCTGCACTGCCAGAAAACCTCTGCGTGAAAACGTAGAGTATTTTAAAACTTCACGCGAAGCTCTTGTGAGCGGATACCGTCCCTGCAAGGTCTGCAAACCGCTTGCTCACAGCAGGACAATTCCGGCGGAAATAAAATCACTTATTAATGAAATTAATAATTCGCCTTCCTTAAAAATTTCAGATTTTGATCTCAGATCACGTGACATTGAACCTAACAGAATCAGAAGATGGTTTCAGAAAAATCACGGTGTTACATTTCAGGGATTTCAGAGACTGATGCGGATCAACAATGCATTCAATGACATTAAGAACGGTGATAAAGTTATTAACGCAGCTTTTGAAAACGGTTACGGCTCATTAAGCGGGTTCAATTATTCCTTTAAGAAGAATGCAGAATTTAATCCGAACCAGAGCGAATCAAAATCCAGTCTGACTTTCACGCGGTTTACTACGCCTCTCGGACCGATGATGGCGGTTGCATCGGAGAAAGGACTTTGTCTGCTGGAGTTTACGGACAGAAGAATGCTTGAGACAGAACTGAAGCAGATTGAAAAGCATTTCAAATCAAAGATATTCCCGGGTAAGAGTAAATTCTTCCCTGAGACTGAAAAGCAGATGAAGGAATATTTTGACGGGAAGAGAAAAATATTTAATGTTCCTCTCGATGCGCCCGGAACGGAGTTTCAAAAAAAAGTCTGGAAAATATTACAGACCATTCCTTACGGCGAAACAAGATCATACAAAAAGCAGGCGGAACTTCTCGGTAATGTCAAAGCGGTTCGCGCCGTAGCAAATGCAAACGGCGACAACAGAATTTCTATTATGATCCCGTGTCACAGAGTAATCGGTGAAGACGGAAAACTTACAGGATACGGCGGCGGACTTTGGAGGAAGAAGTGGCTGATAGATCTGGAGAAGGAGAATTCAGTCTGAATAAGGATTTCTTGGTTTAAAGGATTTTTGGTTCTTTAATATTCATATATGAAATGATGACAATCTTAAAATCATAAGAATCTTAATTCTGACTTTTAATTTCTAAATTGCAATTATCATTTAAAAATGTACCTGAATTATTTCTGATCAATATCTAATTCTTCAAAAATAAACAGCTCCCCTTCATCAATTATTTTAATTCTGTCTTTATAAGTATCTCCCGACTGACCTGTATTTCTGCTGCCGTCTTTTTTTGCGATTAATTCTTTAAGAACATTAACGGGATAATCCGGATCTCTTGAATACTCCAGCGCTCCGTAGTGGACAGGCACCATATTTTTCGCTTTAAGATCATCGAATACTTTCAGCGCGCCTGCCGCAGCTATATGACTGAAAGAGTTATCCTCTTCACAGTCCCTGCATGGACCGACAGGTACGAGCGCAAGGTCAATATCAAATCTGCTTCCGATGGCTTTATAACCGTTCTCTTCATAAACGGAATCTCCTGCATAGAAGACCGTAAGGTCTTGGTATTCGACAATGAATCCTGTACAACCGGGCATGTTCCAGCTGTAGCTGTCCAGACCGAATCTCCCGCCGAAATGCAAAGCAAAAACAGCAGTTACTTTTAAACCATTGTGCTCATAAGTCTGACCGACAAAATTTTGTTTCGCGGAATTTCCTGTGCGAAGTCTGATAATATCGTAATCATATCCGGGCAGAAATTCCTCTGCTCCCATCGGAACAATTAATTTCGCCGATGAATATTTTTCTTCAAGATCGTCAAGCGTTGAAATGCTCAGATGATCCATATGAGCGTGCGAGACAAGGATCATATCAATTTTCTTTACATTAGTAAGGTCAATAGCAGCTTCATATTTCCTTGTCATTACGCCGCTGATGACATTATTAAAAACCGGATCAATAAGAATTACTTTATCATACATCTGAATCAGAGCAGTTGAATGACCTGCCCATAAAACAGAGAGTTTAACATTATCACGGATAGGATTTTTTTCAACATTAACCGGCTTTTCAGGATTATTGAAAATTGTTCTGCCTGCGTTAACAACACCTATGCGAAACAGTCCGCAGCCCTCCAAAGCAAGAGTTAAAACCGTAACGAATATAATTATAATGAAAGATCTTTTCATTTACCAGTATTTGAAATTAATTCCGAAATTATATCTTGTTCTGTCATCGAAGTTGTAATTAAAAGTCAATCCGAGTATTCCGAATAAAATATATGCTCCGCCTTCAATGCTGTAATAACCGTTTTTATCCGTCTCTGAATTTTTTCTGAAATTATATTTTCCTCCGAGTGATACATAAAGATGTTCGCCCATATTATTTACAGGGATATTAACCCTTGTACCGGCGGCTACTCCGAATCTCTGATACCCTGAATAATCAAATGCCGAAAGCGTCCATTCCGGCTGCACGAAGAATTCAAGCGAACCGGTATATTTTCTCATCGGGTTGACCATAAAGAACTGAACCGGAGAAACATATTTGTTTGTGCTGAAGGAAATATTTATCGGAGTAATATTCCATTTCAATCCGAACAAATTCTGGGAGTTGAGTTCATTTCTGTCATTAGTCCAGCTGACAGAAGGAATAGTCTGAATAAGCGCCCATGTTATATTTTTTTTGGAAGTCTTTTCGACATCAGAGATCTTTCCGATGTCCTGAGAAAATGATACAGAAGATAATGTCAGAAATATTAACAATATGAATGATACTTTTTTTATCAAATGTAATTTGAGTTTAGATAAAAATAATAAAATTTCTTAAAAAATCGTTTTATTTAGTATTAATAAAATATAATTATTGTAACTTAATAAAAATTGAATTAAAAGCTGAGGATAATCTGTAATTCAGACTGTTCCGGATTCAACTGCATTCCTTCTAAAAAAATTCTATCATACTTAAAATTTATAAATTTAAATTCATTTGATAAATCCTGAATAGTGAATTTATTTAATACATCTAATTGGCTAAATTGACTAAATTCAATTTTTAAAATTAATCAATTTAATGGAAAGAGTTTATATAAACAAAATCCCGGATTATGTGGATCAGGAAGTTATGATAAAAGGATGGCTTTATAATATCCGTTCATCAGGTAAATTAATGTTTCCCGAGCTTAGAGACGGTACGGGAATTATACAGGGCGTTGTAGTTAAAAGCGCTGTTTCAGAAAAAGTATGGGAAGATTTCTCAAAACTAACGCAGGAGTCTTCAGTTATTGTAAAAGGTAAAGTTTCAAAACATCCGAAGAAAGAAAATGTATATGAACTTCAGGTAACGGATCTTGAGATTGTCAGCATTGCAGAGCCGTATCCTATCACTCCTAAGGAGCACGGTGTTGAATTTCTGATGGACAGAAGACATCTCTGGCTGCGCTCTCCCAGACAGGTAGCAATACTCAGAGTCAGAAACGAGATCATTCAGTCAATCAGGGATTATATGTATGAAAACGGATTCATACTTTTTGATACTCCTATTTTTACGCCGAATGCATGCGAAGGAACGTCAACACTTTTTGCCACGGATTATTTTGATATCGGCAAAGCTTATCTTTCGCAGTCCGGTCAGCTTTATGCAGAAGCGGGAGCTTTTGCGCTGGGAAAAGTTTATACGCTCGGTCCGACTTTCAGAGCTGAAAATTCAATGACAAGGAGACATCTCACGGAGTTCTGGATGATGGAACCTGAAATGGCTTATTATGACATTAACGATGACATGGATCTTATAGAAGATTTTATGGAATATGTAGTGCAGAGAGTTATTAAAAACTGCAGGACGGAATTAACAGAATTAGGCAGAGACCTTTCGAAACTTGAGAACGTAAAGAAACCGTTTCCGAGAATAACTTACGATGAAGCGATTGAGATATTAAACAAAAAGGATATTCCCCTAATCAAAAAAACTGAGAACGGCGAAGAGCATATACGTCCATTCCCATGGGGTGAGGATTTCGGCGCACCGCATGAGGAAGCGATCGTAGAGGATTTTGACAAACCTGTAATGGTACACAGATGGCCTGCAGAAGCAAAATCTTTTTATATGAAGCGTGATCCTGATAATCCAAAGATCGCCCTTGGCGTTGATGTGCTGGCGCCGGAAGGATTTGGTGAAATTATCGGCGGCTCGCAGAGAGAAGATGATCTTAATGAACTTGAAAAAAGAATTGTCGAACATAATCTTCCGATGGAAGAGTTTCAATGGTTCCTCGACCTGAGAAGATACGGCAGCGTACCGCATTCAGGATTCGGTCTCGGTATAGAAAGAATGGTAAACTGGATCTGTAATCTGGAAAATATCAGGGAAGCCATTCCGTTTGCAAGAAGACCAAACAGAATTACTCCGTAATTTTTTTATACTGCATTGAAGTGCTTAATTATTAACACCGGATCTTATCCGGGATTATCATGCAGACATCTGATTGAGAAATGTTTTTTAAATGATTAGCATATGAAAAAAATTGTTTTGATAGACGGCAATAATGTAATACATAAGTCACCTGCTTTAAAGCAGTTATTCGCAAAAGATAAAAACGCAGCAAGAAGATCTTTAATTGAAAAAGTAAAAACACGGATTGGCAGAGGAAATTCAGTAGAATTTTATTTTGACGGACACAGTGATTCGAAAAGCAGCGGCATATTTTTTTCCGGAAATAAAACCGCAGACGAGCTAATACGGAGCAGAATTGAGAAAACGGAAGATCACAAAAATATGACTGTGGTGAGTTCGGATACATTTATAACAGGTCTTGCAAAAGCATGCGGATGTGCAGTCAGATCATCCGCTGAATTTTTGCAAAGTCTTGAAAATGAAGATAAAGTTTTCAATGGTAAAAACATAAATGAACGATACGTTCCTGATAATGAAAAGCCAAAATCTTCAAACCGAAAAGAACTGGATTTCTATCGAAAACATTTCACCTGATGTCAGAAATTTTTGGTTATCTTGCGGCAATATTTGTAGGACTTGTCCTTGGTATGATCGGTGCCGGAGGCTCGATTCTGACAGTTCCGATACTGGTTTATCTGATGGGAGTAAATCCCGTGCTGGCTACTGTATATTCATTATTCATTGTCGGAACGACGACACTGATCGGTTCTTTATCATATATTAAAAAAGGTCTTGTTGACATAAAAGCTTCTCTGGCATTTGCAATACCTTCATTAATTTCTATTTTTATTACGAGGAAATTCATACTGCCTGCATTGCCGGACATAATTATTGACAGCGGAGATATTGTAATAAGCAAAGATATTTTCGTTCTGATGCTGTTTGCAGTTATAATGCTTTTCTCATCAGTTTCAATGATCTTTTCAAATGTAAAGGAAAAGGAAGATGGAAAGTCAATGACCGGAAAAGAAACTATTCTGATGATCATTTACGGTACAGCTGTAGGATTAATAACAGGAATGGTGGGAGCCGGAGGAGGTTTTCTTATTGTACCTGCTCTTGTATTTATTGCAAAGATGTCGGTTAAATCAGCGATCGGAACTTCATTACTTATAATTGCGGCGAATTCTCTTTCAGGATTTATCGGAGATCTTACCGGCGATTATATTATCGACTGGAAGCTGCTGCTGATATTTCTTGGCTTTGCAATTGCCGGAATTCTGACAGGAAGCCGACTGACAAAATTTGTGTCCGGTGACAGCCTGAAAAAAGCATTTGGCGTGATTGTACTTGTAATGGGTATTTATATTATTATAAAAGAATTAATCGAATTAAATATATTTTAAAAATTTATAAATCAGTAAAAAATGAATCATAAAGACATTGACACAAAAACTTTTAAAACTCTTACTGAACTGGATGCTTATGTTTTAATTGATGTAAGAACGACAGAAGAGTTTAATGAAGGTCATCTCCGGGATTCTATAAATATAGATTTTTATAAACCGGATTTCGAAGATGCTCTTGATGAACTCGACAAAAGGAAAAAATATCTTGTATATTGCCGCTCAGGCAACAGAAGCAGACAGGCGATGTTCCTTATGAGAGATCTCGGATTTGAAGAAGTGAACAATCTTTCAGAAGGCATTATTTCATGGATAGAAAATGAATATGAGACGTTTAAAAAATAATGTATATTTTCAATTACTGTCAGCAGGGATTTTCCATATATCTTTATCCGTTAATTAACATTTCTTAAACTTAACAAAATTCAATGGTCAGCAAATTTAATACATTTTACAGACACATCATCGAGCAGGAGAGGGAATTTCCTGAAGCGACAGGACAGCTTTCGGATCTGCTTGCAGACATTGCACTTGCCTGTAAAGTAATATCTCTTGAAGTAAACAGAGCCGGACTTATTGATATACTTGGATTTACCGGGGATGAAAATGTTCAGGGTGAACAAGTTAAGAAGCTTGATGTATTTGCCAATGATGTTCTGACTAATGTTATGAAGCAAGGCGGTCATATCTGCGCTGTTTGTTCTGAAGAAGAAGTTAGTTTCATTCCTATTGATGAAAAATTCATTGAAAACAAGTATGTTACAAATAAATATATTTGCCATTTCGATCCGCTCGACGGTTCGTCAAACATTGACGTGAATGTTTCTATCGGAACGATATTTTCAGTGTATAAAAGAATTACAAAGTCCGGTCCGGGAGCGCTTGAAGACTGTCTTCAGAAAGGTTATGAGCAGGTTGCAGCCGGATATGTAATATATGGATCGAGTACTGTGCTTACATATACAGCCGGCAAAGGCGTTCATTTATTTACGCTGGATCCGAGCGTCGGTGAATTTCTTTTATCCTCCGAAAATATTTCCATACCGAAAAAATCCAGGATCTATTCTGCAAATGAGGGAAATTTTTCGGGCTGGTCTGAAGGAATGAAAAAATATATCAATTATCTGAAAATGTCTGATCCGGATACGAACAGACCTTATTCTTCAAGATACATAGGGTCATTAGTAGCTGACTTTCACAGAAATCTTATATACGGCGGAATATTCGTATATCCGTCTGACGTAAAAAATAAAAACGGAAAACTGCGCTTAATGTATGAAGCGAATCCTCTAAGCTATATTGTAGAGCAGGCGGGCGGGCGCAGTACTGACGGAGAAAAAAGGATAATGGACATACAGCCGGAAAGTCTGCACCAGCGGACACCTCTGTTTATAGGCAGTGAAGAAGATGTATTGCTTGCGGAAAAATTTTTAAGGGAAGGCTGATAAGTTTATGATCAGTTACTATATTAAAGTAAACTAATTTTAAAATTCCGGACTGCGTTACAAAGCCGGCTCACTCAGCAGATCTGTATTTCTTAACAACTCTAGATCGCCGCTTTCAATTTTAATTTCTATAAAAACATCATTATCATATCTGTTAAGACGTATCTTATCTAGCAGCTTTGCGGCAGGAGGCTTCTGCTTGCCTCCTGTGCTGAGTCTTGATACCGTCAGGAATCCGTTCATAATACTTTTAAAAAATTTTGCAGGAGATTCGCTTACAAAATTATTCTGAATTAGTATAAGAATATCATCTTTCATTTCAGCTGAAAATGAAACCGAATTATATTTAGTATAAAGATTTTCCAGAGTAACTTTTTCCTTATTTTCATCCGGAGGAATTGTATTAATTTCCGAAGTGTCAGTGTTAATTTCATCTTCAGGTTTTATTCCGGCAGTGGATCCGAGAAAATTCTGATATATTCCTTTAATGAAAGCTTTTTCTGTTGAGACCATCCAAAGGTCCTGCTTATAAATTATACTCTCAATTGATTTATATATTTTTTCGTTCTTTAAAAGACCTGATTCGGATGTATCGCTGATGTGCATCATAGCGTCGATCTGTTTCAGATAATTGCTGGCACAGATAGTAAACTCATCCTTAAAAAAAAAGTAGAGTCCGTTATCGGTTTTAATATAAATATCCTTTCCCTCCGCATTTTTTGTAATGGAAAACAAACTGTCCGTCTTAATATATTCGTCAAGTTTATTTTTGTTAAAAAGACCTTTCATTACAATCGAATTTTCACCGAACCATGAATTGGAATAATACATCTCATCCAGTCCGTTAGAAATGGATACGCCGGTCGCATTTTTAAATGTATTCAGTATGCTGCCGAAAGTTTTTTCCTCGTTTAAAAGGGAATCGGAAATGTTCTTCTTCCAGAAATCTGATCTGCTCATACTTTTAAAGTTCAGATACATCACAAACTGCGGATCCTCCTGAAGAAGATTTAAAGTGGATCTGACTGAAAGGGGAATTGGCTGCGGTTCGGGTTTAAAATTACATCCGCCGGATAAGCTTATCATAAAAGCAAAACATATCAATATAAGAGCATTAATTCTCATACAACAGTTACAGAATTTTTAATAATCTTTTTTCTTAAAATAAAATACTGATGCCGAAAGCACAGCAAGCATAAACAGCACTGATGAGAATACAGGCATATAAGAGTTTACTTCTTCACCTGTTATTATATCAGTGGTAATTTTATTTATATCAGAAGGTTTCGGAAGAATATAATAGAAAAAGTTAATGATAAACTGCACAACATTATTTTCCACAAGTGAAAATATTGTAGCTTCTCTGACATAAAGTACAGGGCATACAATAAAAACAAGGAAGAAACTTACAAGTATTGACAGTATTGTACTGTGAGATACAAGCCCTATAAATATTATAAGAGAGTAAATAATTGCAAATGATAAAGTAAGCCAGAGGATTGTATAAAGAAAAGGAAAATGCCAGAATCCTGATTTTGATGACAGTATTATCCATACAAATCCGATCAGGTAAACAAGACTAAAAAAAACAAGCAATACGCCGCCTGTAAATTTTGCAAGGATAATGTTTGTTCGTGAAATCGGTTTTGACAGCAGAAGATCTATGTTACCTTTTTCCAGCATTGACGGTATAAAAGAAGAAACTGAGATCAGGCAGAAAGTAATGATCAAAAGATATGATATATCGATCATAGCTACTTCAAAACCTATCACAAGTTTTCTGATCCCTTCATCACCGGCAGCTCCCATCATATCCACCATTCCTTCTACTGATTCTACATTGATAAGAAAAAGAAATATGAGAATAATTAAAGTCGAGATAGCGAAAAACCCCAGAAAAATTTTCTTTGCTACCGCTTCCCTGAAAGTACTCAGTACAAGAGTTAAGAATATCATATTTAGTTCTGACTTCCGATTAAATTAATAAACATGTTCTCAAGAGTGTTTTTTTCTCTCTGAATGCCGCGTATAAGAATTTTGTTTTGTCTTATAAAATCAATGAGCCTGTTAAGCTCATCAATATTATCCGATTTAAAATGAAATTCATTAATGCTTAAAATAGTGGCTTTAAAATTCATCATAAGTTTGTTCATTATTGCTTCGCTGATATCAGAGCAGTTAATAATATAATTATCAGATATATGCGTGATCTCATCAACCCGTCCGGATTTGACAAGAGAGCCTTTGTGCATAATTGCGACTCTGTCACAAATTAATTCTACTTCACTGAGCAGATGTGAATTCAGGAAAATAGTTTTACCTCTGTCTTTCAGATCTTCAAGTATATCCCTTATTTCTTTTCTGCCGATCGGGTCCACCCCGTCGGTTGGTTCGTCGAGAAAAATAAGTTCGGGATCATTGATCATAGCTTGAGCCAGTCCAAGTCTTTGAAGCATACCTTTGGAATATTTTTTAATTTTTGTTTTTCTCCATTTTTCCATATCTACAATCTTAAGCAATTCATCGGTTTTTTTTCTGACACCGGCGGTGTTCATACCGCTCATCTTTCCGTAAAACTCCATAACCTGTTCACCGTTGAGATAATTTGGAAATTTATGGTTTTCCGGCAGATAACCGACTTTGAATTTATACGTTTCTGTATTTATTTCATTGTCAAAGATCTTTACTTCACCTTTAGTCCTGTGAGTAATGCCAAGCAGGATTTTTATCAGCGTAGTCTTACCGGCTCCGTTTGGACCGAGAATGCCGAATATTTCCCCGCTTTCCACTTCAAAAGAAAAATTATTCAGTGCAAGAATTTTTTCTTTTGAAAAGCTTTTGGAAGAATATTCTTTCGATAAATTTTTTGTCGTGATTATGTTCATATTTTATTTTCTTATGTTTATTCTTTCGTCATTTTTCATACTTTCAATAATATTTCCAATATGCGTATCCAGATCCAGTCCGATCTCTTCAGCTCCTTTTACAATATCATCCCTGTTCACATTCCGCGCAAAGGCTTTGTCCTTCATTTTTTTCCGGATGCTTTTTGGTTCTGTTTCATTCAGACCTTTTTCTTTCATAAGGGAATAAGCCATAATAAATCCGGTGATCTCATCGCATGCAAAAAGATATTTGGCAAGTCTGCTTTCCCTTGGCACATCAGTCCTTTCAGGATAAGCGTGACCGAGTATTGCATCTATAAATTCCCTGTCATAACCTGCATCCGTAAGAATCGGAACTGCAGTGACAGGATGTGTATCCGGATACATTTCCCAGTCGAGATCATGAAGAAGACCTGCCGCTCCCCATCTTTCCTGATCTTCATTAAGCTGCTTCGCATAAAATTTCATTGCTGACTCAACGGAATAACAATGTTTAATCAGGTTTTCGTTTTTAATAAATTTTCTGAGAAGTATTTCCGGTTCTTTCAAATTATTGAGATTATTATTTATAATATAATGAACTTTAAATGTATAAAATATAAACTAATCCCAAACTCAGCTTATGCTGACTTCATTCGGCAGTTCATTTATATCACCGCTTTTTACCGGGAATTCTTCCGTGAGTTTAGATCCTATTTTTTCAATTACAAACAAAATGCCTTCAAGATATTTTTCTTTTTTAAAATACTCTGTAATATGAGATGTGAGAGTTTTCCATTCCTCATCTGAAATTCTGGAATTGATACCGGCATCTGCTATGATCTCATATCTGTGCTCGTCAAATAAAATATAAAACAATACACCTGTTTTATCACGTGTTTCATTCATCCCGAGATTAAAAAATTCCGCAACGGCAAGTTCACGAGGTGTAAGGTCTTTTTCCCTGTAACCTCTCTTTGTCCTGATGCTTAATCTTATTTCCCCCGAAGTTTTACTTTCGGCTTCGTAAATTTTCTTTACGATAGTATCGAGATTATCATCAGAAAGATATTTTCTTATATAATTTTTTGGCATAGCAAAAATTTTTAATTTATATATTACCAGCTGCCGCTTGCGCCGCCGCCGCCGAACGAACCGCCGCCGCCTGAAAATCCGCCGAATGAACCGCCGCTGCTCCCGCTACCGCTGCTCCATCCGCTGCCTGTGAATCCGCCCCATCCGCCCGAACCTTTCTTTCCGGTCCGTATAAAATTTCCGAATCCGAAAATTCTTCTTAGTATCGAAGTAATGATGGATATGAAAATGAAAATGAAAATTATCATTATAAAAATCGGTATTCCGAAACAGCAAGTTCCTGATCCGCTGCCGGAAGAGTCAGTGTTATCTGCGGTATACTCACCTTTTATCGCTGAAATTATTGCATCTACCCCGTCATTTATTCCCTGATAATAATTACCCTGTTTAAATTTCGGAGTTATAACATTTCTTATAATGCTGGAACTCTTTGCGTCCGTAAGCGCTCCTTCAAGACCGTAACCGACTTCAATTCTTATCTTTCTGTCATCTTTTACTATCAGCATCAGAACACCGTTATTCCTGTCTTTCTTACCTATTTTATTCTTTTCAGCAATTCTGATTGACACATCTTCAAGTGATTCTCCTTCGAGACTGCTTATTATATAAACTACTATCTGATTTGATGTGGCTTTGTCTTCATTAACAAGTTTTGTAAGAATGTTTTTGTGCTCGGCAGGATTCAATGTTCCGGTCTCATCGACAAGATATTGTTTAAGTACAGTTGGATTGTCAGCGATGCTTTTCTGAGAATTTGACTGAGAGAAACTTTCAGAGAAAAAAAGAACGGATATGAAAAGAAGAATTAGATATTTTAAATAATTATTAATCAAATTTACTTCTTATCTTTTCAAAATTATTTTATTTAAGAAAAAAAATATATGCTCAGTTGTTTATAAGTCATAATAAAAAAAGCGATCAGAAATTATTCAGACCGCTTTTATAAAAACTAAGATATGAAATTAACCGCCTGCTTTAGTAACAATTTCCTTATCGGGATCTTCCATTTTCATAAAGCTGTATCGTTTTTCAATTTCAGCTCTGTTAATTTCATCCAGTATATCGATCATTCTGCTGTACTTCATATTCCTGTCAAATTTTAAAAGTATAAGCAGATTTGGATTTTGATTATAAAGTGATTCTATTTTTGACTTCATATCATTAAACTCCACTTTTACCGGTTCAGCTTCAGAGCCGTCAGAGAGACCTGAAGAGAAATATGCATTTCCGTTTTCAGAAACTCTTACATAAAGAACATTTCCCATATCAACTTTAATTTTATCTTCCTGATCACCTTTAGGAAGATTGATCTGCATAATCTGTGGGGTATTTAGAGTTGTGGTCAGGATAAAGAATGTCAACAGAAGCATAATAACGTCAACCATTGGCGTCATATCAATTCTGACACCGATCTTTTTTCCTTTCTTATATTTTTTCTGCTTTCGTAATCCGCCTCCGGACTCCGGGGCATCAAAACCGCCGCCTGCCATAATTAAATTCTTTTATTGTTAATAAAAATTATTCCGGTTTACTTGATTTCACGTCAGTCACCAATGCAAACCTTGTATTTCTTGTTGTTTTAAAACTTTCCATCAGATCTTCTACAACACCGTAATTCGTTTCGAGATCACCTTTTAATACTATCCTGAAATCTGATTTACCTTCAGTCTGACCTTTTAACGCTCTTCTGAGATCATTAAGAGTTTTCTCGAAACCGGCTTTATCCAAAACTGTAACAGGTCTTTTAAATGGTTTACCATTAATATTTCCGCCTGTAAGTTCATATTCGCTTTTTGAAGTACTATCAGGGTGATACAATCCAATTCCGACTTCACTGCCGAATATTTCTTTCTTAACTTTATAATTATCAACATCAATAAACACATCTCCTGCTTTTGTTAATGTTAAGGTCATAATATCTTTTTCGGGTAATTTGGTTGTATCGGTAACTACCGATTCAGGCAGTTTTACTTCAATTGCTTCAGTTGATTCGGCTTTAAAAGTAGCTACGAGCATAAAGAATGTAAGCAGCAACATAATAACATCCACCAATGGAGTCATGTCAATATTAACGCCGGGCTTTTTTATCGATCTGGCTTTCTTCATTATTATAAAATTTTATAGTTGTAATTCAGAATTACTTACGCTGATTTTTTTGAACTCTTAAGTGTCAGGATCTGAAGCATATTGTATGTAGCTTCATCAATCATGTAAGTAATATTGCCAACTTTAGTAACGAAATAGTTATAAGAAATTGTACCTACTATAGCACCGAAGAGACCGCCTGCGGTATTTATAAGAGCTTCAGATATACCTGCTGAAAGTTCAGCAGCATTTGGAGTACCTGCTGCTGCAAGCGCCTGAAACGCTCTGATCATCCCTACTACTGTTCCAAACAGACCAATAAGCACAGATACGGAAGCAATAGTGGAAAGCACAACCAGATTTCTTTCAAGCAGCGGAACCTCAAGCATCATGGCTTCTTCTATAGCTGCCTGCACTTCAGTCAGCTTACCATCCGCTTCAAGTCTGTTATCAGCGGCCAGCATCTGATATTTGTCCAGACCCTGCCGGATAATATTGGCAATGGACCCTTTCTGCTTGTCACATTCGGCAATAGCCTCGTCTATATTACCTTCTATCAAAGCAGTTTGAACTTTCTTAAGGAAAGGCTCGATCGGACCTTTACCTTTTGCTTTTGATAATGATAATTGTCTTTCGATCGTAAATGTTATAACCATTATGCTTAATGCCATCAATGATATAACTACAGGACCTCCAAGATAAATTGCGCCCATGATATTTGAAGGGGCGGTCTTATCCGGGGTTTTGAAATTGTTTACACTTCCGAAAACTCCGTAAAAAATAAAAGCTGATACTGCAAGCGAAACGACAATGATTACCGTAATAAAGACAGACTGTTTCATTAATTTTTAACCTCCGTTAACCCTGATAGAGTTAGATTTTTTAATTTATAGATAATTTTAAACTTGATAGTTCTATACTTTAAGCAAAACTGTTAATTGCCTCTTCCTGTGTTGCAAATGAATCGAATATAAGAGCTAGTTTTGTGATAACAAATAAATTTTCAAGATTTTTATTTAGCTGGCATAATTTGATCTTGCCTTCTCTTTTTGAATAGTTAGCATGTGCAGCAATTAGTACTCCGAGGGCAGTACTGTTAAGGTATAATACATCACCCAGGTCAATAACAAGTTTTTTGTTACCGGATTCAGTGTATTTTTTTATTGCGTCTCTAAGTTCGTCTGTTTCTTCCCCGCCTACAAAGTTTCCTTTTGGAGTAAGAATTATAATTCCCTTATCTGGTAATTCAGTTTCTTTAATTGATGCCATTTTTATAAAATTTTAGATTACAAAATATACGTTTAATATTAAAATTGCAATTATTAAAATTAGATAATTAAAAAATTTTCTGAGTTTTTTTGTTTGAGTTACTGATTCAGATTAATTTATTCAATATCATTTCATTTATTTTATCAGCTTCGCCTACTCCGTTTATATCAATATTTATTCCGAGCTTTTCATAATATTCTTTTACAGGTGAAGTAGAATTATAATATACTTTGAGTCTGTTAAGAATTGTATCTCTTGTATCATCGCTTCTTCCTCTTTTTAATAGTCTCTGAGTAATTTCTTCATCATCGGCTGTAAGTGTTATGACTTTCACATCATTAAAGTTAAGATTCTTAAAAATTTCTGTAAGCGCTATTGCCTGATTCAATGTCCTTGGAAAACCGTCAAGTATAAAGCCGTTTCCGTCAATATTTGCAAGAGTCTCTTTTACTATTCCGTTCATAATTTCATCCGGAACAAGATTTCCCCTGTCCATTATTTCCTTTGCTTTAAGTCCCAGTTCCGTTTCGTCGGAAACTGCTTTGCGTAAAATTTCTCCTGTGGAAATATGCCGGAGATTAAGTTTCTTTGAAATACTTTCCGCCTGAGTTCCTTTGCCGACTCCGGGCGGTCCGAAAATTATTATCTGAAACATTTATTTGATTGATTGTAAAATTAATTATTGACCTGAGATTTAATCACCGCCAGCTGCCCGCATGCAGCATTAATATCAACACCGCTGCTGGTCCGGAGATTTACAGTTACTTTGTTTCGTTTAAGTTTTTCAATAAACTGAAATAAATTTTTATTTAAAAGTAATTTATTTAGGTCTTTATCTTTGTTAAATATATCCAAAGGTCTGTTTAATTTAAAATCAATAGGATGAAACGGGATAATATTTATCGACGAAGGAACCATTCGCGTAAGCTTTACTAATCTTTTGATGTCATTATCAGTATCATTCAGACCATTGAAATATATATATTCATATGTAATTTTGCTTCCTGTCCTTCTGTAAAAATATACAAGCTCTTCATAAATATCGGGAAGTCGGTTTTTTGCTGAAACAGGTATTATGGATTCCCTGAAACCGTTATCAGTGGAATGAAGAGATAAAGCAAGCTTGATCTTTCTGAGATTTACGTTCTCTTCTGCCGTTATATCATCAGCAAAGTTTTTAATTTTATCCGTAAAACCGACAGTAGAAACCGTGATCTTCTTAGAGGGAATTCCCAGCCCTTCCTTATCAGTAAGTATCTTTAAAGCTTTCATAAGATTTGCATAATTCAGAAACGGCTCTCCCATTCCCATAAAGACAAGGTTGGTCGGCATAATTTCGGTGCAGCGGATTATTTCATAAACCTGCATAATAATTTCCGCCGGCTCCAGATTTTTTATGAAACCCATCTTAGCAGTGGCGCAGAATTCACACCCGACATTGCAGCCGATCTGCGTGGATATGCAGATCGTATTTCTTTCCTTTTCCGAAATGAGAACTGATTCAAATACATATTCTTTATCAGCTCTTTCCGTTTGAAACAGAAATTTTTTTGTATTAAAACTTTCTGAACTTCTTTCCTCAAGAAGTTTTAAAGACGGTATAAAAAAATTTTCGCCTATTTTTTCTTTAAGTAATTTCGGAATACCCTGCAGCCCTTCAGCTGTATTGATATTTTTTTTATGAAGTGATGTGAATATCTGTTTCGCTCTGTACTTTGGCTCGCCAATTGAAATAATTTCCGGTTCCAGTTCGGACAGCGTCAGATTCAGAATATTTTTTAAAGACATAATATAAGGAAGGATTCAGAGCAAATTTAAAGAACTCCGGTTTCAATTCAAATGCTTTTTTATTAGTTGAAATTCATTTCAAATAGATGTAATTTTTACACAATGAAAATTAAATTCCTCACACCCTCACTGTCTTAAATGAACGAAAATAATACAGTAACAGTAATCAGCAAATCCAAGGCAGAGGATCTGATCCTTATTGACGAAGCGCTTTCCGGAAAGCAGTCTTCCTATGCAAAGCTTATGAAAAAATATCATCCGATGATTACGCACCTTATATACAGGATGATCTCGAAGAAAGAGGATGTGGAGGATCTGACTCAGGAAGCTTTTATAAAAGCTTTTAACTCACTTGCAAATTTTGACAAGCAGTTTGCATTTTCCACATGGCTTTTTAAGATCGCCACAAATAATGCAATAGACTATCTCAGAAAAAAAAAGCTTTATACTTTTTCTATCGATAAGAATATTGAGTCCGATGACAGTGAATACAGTTTTGAAATTCCTGATCATGAAAATAAGCCTGACAGTAATGTAATTGACAAGCAGCTCAGGATTATTCTGGATGAAGCGATTGATTCTCTGCCGGAAAAATACAGAGATGTAATTGTACTGAGACACAGACAGGAAAAAGAATATGAGGAAATTGCAAAAGAACTAAACCTTCCTCTCGGCACTGTCAAAGCTCATATATTCAGGGGAAGAGAACTTCTTAATAAATATCTGAAGGATAAAATAAAACATTACTGAAAACTCCCTGATTTTTTTTTAATAAATTATTACGTTTGCCGGCTGATTTTTTACTCTTCATTTTTTTACAGTTCTGTTATTTTTATTAATAAAATAAGAATTATTTTCGGATTATATTTGAAAAGTTGAAAATGAATTTCTAATATTTCAGAGACTGCATCAATGAAAAACGAAACGCCTTTAATGAGACAATACCGGAAGATAAAGGAGAAATATCCTGATACTCTTCTGCTATTCCGGATGGGAGATTTTTTTGAAACATTTGAAAATGACGCCGTAACCGCTTCTAAAGTTCTCGGCATAACTCTTACCAAAAGATCAAACGGAGCCGCATCGGAAGTTCCGCTTGCCGGATTTCCGCATCATGCTCTCGATAATTATCTTCCCAAACTCGTAAAAGCCGGTTTCCGCGTTGCAGTATGCGAACAGCTTGAGGATCCCAAATATGCAAAGGGAATTGTAAAAAGAGATGTAGTGGAAGTCGTCACGCCCGGCGCAAACTTTTCTGAAAAACTGCTTGATCATAAATCTAATAATTTTCTCGCTGCAGTTTATCTTAAAGATAATATCTGCGGGTTTTCGTTTTGTGACGTATCGACCGGAGAGTTTGCAACTTCAGAGATCCTGACAAATAATCTTGCAGAGCAGGTTGAGAATATTAATCCGTCTGAAATTCTTATACCAAAAAAAGACAAAGAAAAAATATTTAAACTTCTTGATTATGATCCTGACGCAGCATTCAGCGAACAGAAAAAAAAATATCTTTTTACAAAGGTAGATGACTGGGTATTCAATTCGGATTACGCAAAGGAAGTACTTACAAATCATTTCGGCACCCAGACGCTGAAAGGATTCGGCATAGAAGATATGAACGAAGCTGTAATAGCAGCTGGCTGTGTACTGAATTATCTTAATGAAACACAAAAAAATAACCTTCCTCATATAAAGAAAATATATAACTATGAATTTTCCGATTATATTATTTTAGATCCTTCCACCAAACGTAATCTTGAAATCACTTCATCCATTTCTGAAGGCGGCAGAGAAGGCACGCTTATCTCAATACTTGACAGGACTAAGACTGCAATGGGAGGAAGACTCCTTAAGAAATGGGTTTCAAGACCTTTAAAAAAAAAGGAACAGATAGAAAAAAGACTTAGCGCAGTAAATGATCTTTACGAAAATAAAAACGAAAGAAAAAAAATATCAGAAGAGCTCAAATCCGTTGCTGATCTCGAAAGACTTCTTTCAAAAATTTCAACAGGCAGATCCGTTGCCAGAGATATCGTGCAGCTGAAGATCTCCCTTAAAAAAATAATCATCATAAAATCAAATCTTATCCGGTTTCCGTCTCCCGCATTAAAAGCTGTCGGCAACAGCATGATTGAAATTAACGAACTTATTCTTAAACTCGAAAACTGTATCAATGAAAATTTTGTAGCCGGCATTGATAATTACGGAATGATCAATAAAGGATACGACAATGAGCTTGACGAACTGAAAGATATTCTAATTAACGGTAAGACATGGATCGAAAATTATCAAAGCAGGGAAAGAGCAAAGACAGGAATCAATTCACTCAAAGTGGATTTCAACAAAGTGTTCGGATACTATATAATAATTACAAAAGCTAATCTTGAAAAAGTGCCTGCGGATTATGTGAGAAAGCAGACGCTCGTTAATGCCGAGAGATATATCACTGAAGAGCTTAAAGTATATGAAGATAAAATTTTAAATGCGGAAGAAAAAATTGAAGAGCTTGAGAAAAGATTATTCAATGATCTCAGGAATTATATTCTCGGTTTTGCAGATCAGATTCAGGTAAACGCAACGCTTGCTGCGACACTTGACACTCTTATCAGTTTCGCTGAAGTTTCAGAAGATTACAAATATGTAAAGCCGGTAATAAGCGAAGGTAACGAGCTGGAGATAATTGACGGCAGACATCCTGTCATTGAAAGACTTTTACCTCCCGGAGAGAAATTTATTGCAAACGATACTTATGCGGATACCGCAGACAGTCAGATACTTATTTTAACAGGACCTAATATGAGCGGTAAATCAAGTTACCTTAGACAGGTTGGACTTATTATTTTGCTTGCGCAGATTGGATGTTTCGTTCCTGCAAGAAGCGCAAAGATCAGTATTGTGGATAAAATTTTTACCAGAGTAGGAGCATCTGACAATATTGCAAAAGGAGAAAGCACTTTTCTCGTGGAGATGCATGAAGCAGCGAACATACTTAATAACGCAACTTCAAAAAGTCTCATACTTCTGGATGAGATCGGCAGAGGCACAAGTACTTATGACGGAATTTCAATAGCATGGGCGATGACGGAATACATTCACGAAAATCCAAACATAAATGCAAAGACGCTTTTTGCCACTCATTATCATGAGCTTAACGCTCTTGCTGATATGTATCCGAGGATTAAAAATTTCAGAGTGGAAGTAAAGGAATATAACGACAAAGTGATTTTCCTCAGAAAGATCACTGAAGGAACAGCTGATCACAGTTACGGAATACAGGTGGCTCAGATGGCGGGACTTCCTGAAAAAGTTACCAACCGCGCAAAGGAAATTCTAAGATCACTTGAAGATAAAGAATACAGAAGGAAGACCGCTGATGATCTGCAGATAAGCATGTTTGAATCAGCAGTAACAGAACTTGAAAGCGAAGCTCTGAAAAAGATGCTTTCTGAAATCGATATTGACAGCATTACTCCATTGGACGCTATGAATTTATTAAAGAAGCTGAAGGATGAAAGCAACAGAAAATAATTATCTTGTTTTGAAGATTGAATTGCGCTGCACTCTTTTATAGTAAAGTTTAGTATACTATAAAGCTCATTTCAATAATCCAGCTATATAATTTTTTCTGTCAATAAACAATTGGTACAGTTATTTGCTTTTTTTCTTTGATGAAATAATTTCACCGCTTTCAGCATTTAGTCTTAACTGTGCTTTGCCGGATTTTGTGAACAGCCAGAAGCTGTATTCCCAACTGTCCTTTATTTTATGGAATTTCCATTTCAAAACATTTTGCGGGGTATGCTCTGAAACAATTTTTATTGCCTGAGTAAGTGAGATGAAATTTTCAGAAGGTCTGAGGTCATATTTAACAGGCGTTTCATCCGATATCACAGAGAGAATTGTTCTTTCAAAATAAGAAACTTCAAACTTAACTGCACTGCCCGGTTCGGTTAAAAGAATTAATTCCCATACAGGGTTGTCTTTTCTGAATTTTTTTTCGGCAGATACAATTTCTCCCGGGGATATTTCTGAAATGTAATTTACGGCATCAAGGATACTTAAGTGATTATTTTTGTTTGTATCAGGAAAATTAAAAGCGGATTTCATATATTTGTCCGCAATAAAATTTCCCGGAAAACAATTCTGACTGATGAGCATAATTAAAACAATGATTACGGTCCGGTGATAATTTAATCGTTTCATGTGCATATTCTCCTTTAATAATATTAAATTCTTCCTAAAGCAATTAAATCTTTTTATTTTAAAATTAAAATACTTAAATAAATGAATGATCTGCAATCAAAACTCGAACAGATAAAGTCAAACGAGTCATGGCTTGAAAAGATAAAGAGATATATTCCCGGATATGACGGGTATGTGAACAGAGATAACTCAAGAGAGCTTGATACCTTATTAAGGAATAAACTCGCAGTAATAATGGAAGCGAATAAAACCAGCCTGAAGAATGCGGTTTCAGCGCTGTCTGACAGCGGTAGTTTAATGTCGGTTTCGGGACTCGATAAGATCGACAAAAAAAATGAGACTGTAATTGCAAAACTTAAGTCTGCAGCGAGGGGTTACAGCGGCGCGTTTGATGTGATAAAAGTGAAAGAGGATAAACTGAATCAGCTTTATCAGTTTGACGGAAGTTTGCTCGAAAATGCTGAAGATGTCTGTAAAAAGTTCAGAGAGCTTGAAGACAAAGCAAAAGAGAAAGTCGATGTTAAGGAGATAGTATCTGAGATTTCAGGATCTCTTGACGTATTCCTAAATAAGTTCAATGAAAGAGAAGAAATATTAAAGCAGTAATTTAATTTAAATAAACTCCGCACTGCGGGTATTTAAAAATCATAAAATAAAATAATCATGGCAATTATAGATATAGTACAATTTTTTGATGAAACGGGAAAGACTATGGTTCACAGAGAGCCACAGGACGGATCAGCATCATACAGATTAGGGACACAGCTTATTGTGCAGGATTCTCAAAGTGCTGTATTTTACAGAGACGGAAAAGCACTTGATGTATTTAATGCGGGAAGACATACACTTACTACGGAAAACATTCCTCTTCTTACAAAGCTGATCAGTCTGCCTTTCGGCGGTAAGTCGCCGTTTCAGGCGCAGATATATTTTATCTCAATGAAGAAATTCATTGATCTGAAATGGGGTACAAAATCTCCTATTAATTTTAAAGATTCCGAACTTACTTATGTGCAGCTGAGAGCTTCAGGAAAATTCTCAATAAGAATATCCGACCCGAGATTATTTATGATGGAAATAGTTTCTACGCAGGGACTTTATACAACCAACGATATTGAAGATTACCTTCGAGATGCTATTGTATCGAGACTTAATTCAGTGCTCGGAAAAAATCTGAAAACTGTGTTTGAACTCGGACAGAGCTATCAGCAGATTGAGACAGCGGTGAAATCCGAAGTGGCTGATTTTTTCAATTCAATGGGAGTAGAGCTGACTGATCTTATTTTAGTCGGAATAGTACCTCCGGAAGAAGTACAGGAAAAGATCAACGAAAGAAGTTCAATGGGTGCAGTCGGAAATCTCGATAATTATATGAAATTCAAAACCGCAGGAGCAATTGAGAAATCCGCTGAAAACGAATCGGGCGGCGGTCTTGCAGGAGCAGGCGTCGGACTCGGAGCAGGTATGACAATGGCGAATATGATGGCACAGCAGATGGCAAACAGCAATCAGCAGGGCGGACAGCAGCAGACTAAAATGAGTTCGGATGAAATAATGTCAACGATAGAAAAACTCGGCAAGATGAAAGAAAGCGGACTTATTACGCAGGAAGAATTTGATACAAAGAAAAAAGATCTTCTTTCAAAATTATAAGAGATGAGCGAAATAAGTTCTTCAAAAATAATCTGTCCCCAGTGCGGAGGGGAAAACAATATAAGAGCTGATGAGAAATTCCTTGAGTGTGAATACTGCAGTTCATCGGTATTTATAGACAAGAGGAGAATAGTAAGTAATTTTGTTATTAATTCAAATTTCACAAAAGAACAGGCTGAAGGAAATCTAAGAAGATGGATGGCCGGAAATTATCATGTAAAGGATCTTGATAAACTTGCGCAGATCACACAGATCAGTTTTTATTATTTTCCTTTATGGTATTTCAAAACAAAGGATCCGCAGGGCGACAGGATCCATCTGCAACCCGCTCATTCCACTCCGGTCTCTGAAATAAAAAACATACAGATACCTGCCGGAAATCTTAAGCCCTATCATAAAAGTGATTTTACGGATGAAGTATTTGTGGAAGCTGATGTGCTATATGACTCAGCAAAGAGCTGGCTTACGCAATCCGGCGTGAACCCTGACAATATTTCAGAATCAAGTTTAGTTAATGTTCCATTTTACCATTTTTATTATTTATACAAAGGTCAGCAGTATTCGGCATTGGTAGAAGCTTCATCCGGAATGGTTTATGCAAATATCTGGCCTGCAAAAAGCGAGATGCCTTTCAAAATATTATTCGCAGCAGCAATCTTATTATTCGGTCTGGCAAGCATTGCTTCATTTGCAGTATCTTATCTGATTAGTCCTGACATTTCGGCTGAAACAGTATTCTTCGGAGAGTTCATTAAGATCTTTGCTTATATTATTGCAGCTGTTCCTCTTACCGCAATTGCTTACTGGATAGTAAAGAAAGTATAATCTTTTAAAATATATAATGTCAGCAGAAACAGAATTATTAAATTCATTAGAAAAACAGGATACTTTAGATTCTCAAAATACTTCTACGAAAAAATCTCCGGGTAAGGAGAAAATTATTCGAGGAATTACATGTCCGTCTTGTTCAGGCGAGCTGGATTTAAAAGAGGGATTAAGATCATTCAACTGTAAATACTGCGGAACATTACTTGTAACCAAGGGAGAGAGCGGCACATTAAAATACTATGTTCCGAAAAAGTTAAAAAGGGATGATGCTGTAGCAAAAGCGCTTAAATGGCTCAGCTCCGGATTCTCAAAAGCTAAAAAGCTTAAGACAGATGCAAAAGTGGAAGACGCATTTCTGACTTTCATACCTTACTGGCGTGTCAGAGCCGATGTGGTAGGATGGGTATTCGGACAGGAAAAAAGGACGAGCACTTCAAACGGAAGAACAACCACTTATTATGTGGATGTCGAAAAGAAAATTCAGAATTCATATGAAAGAACATATTCCGCCTGCGATGTAGCTGAGCTCGGAGTAAAAAAAATAAATCTCACCGGAGACACGATACTTCCTGTTGAGCTGGAAGCACTGCAGATGGAAGGAATGGTTTTCAATATAATTGCATCAGAGAAAGAAGCGTTTGATTTCGCAAAGAATAATTTTTCAACCGAGTCAAGGAATTCGGTAAATTTATACAACGTGTCTTTCGAGCATTTTGATCTTGTCAGGGAAAGTATTGATATTGTATATTACCCTCTTTGGGTAATCAGATACAGCTTTGAAGGTAGGACCTATCAGGTGGTAGTGGACGGTGAAGACGGTAATATATGTTACGGTAAAGCTCCGGGCAATAATTTATTCAGAGCCCTTATGGGAATTCTCGGCACAGGTATAGGAATGTATATGATGACTTTTCTCGGAGTTTTTTCATTGTTCCATGTGGATGAAAAATTTCCTTTTATAGCATTCTTCATTATTTTTATAGCAGGGATTGCAATTACGAAATGGGGTTATAATAAATTCAGATACGGCGGCGAGATTGAAGACGGGACCGGTATGGAAAAATCCGTCAAAGGGAGTTCGGATATTATATTCGGCGATTTGAAAAAAAATAAAGCGATGGATCTGACAAAAAATGTAGCTGCTTCAGTTGTCATCGGCAGCGTTGTAAGCGCTTTGTTAAATTCAAGAAGATAGTTTCAGAATTTATTATTTTATAAAAATTGAGTGAATTCAAATTAGAAGCGGTAGTCTGTAAAAGCTGCGGCAGCGGCTTGTCAGTAGAGATGAATGATAACATCGTTTACTGCACCAGCTGCGGAAATGGTTTCGAAGAAATAAACGGCGAAATGAAAAATATAGAAATAAATTTCGCCAACGCTGCTTTCAGATCCGAAGGTGAGCTAATTTATAAACCTTTCTGGCTGCTCAATACAACCATTACAATACTTGAAAGAAAAGCCACAGGCAGTTTTTTAAAAAATCTTTTCGGCGGAAGCGGTGAATTTACCGGCGGTGATATTCTTTTTTATATACCGGCTTTCTATTGTAATATTGAATCAATGGAAGAACTCAGCAAGCAGTTCACAATAAAAAATCCTGTGGCGTCTCCTCAAAAATACAATTCCAAATTAACCGGATTCGCATACGGTAAAGAAGATGCAAAAAAGCTGGCGGAGTTTATTCTCATTTCACTGGAAGCTGAGAAGAGCGATGTTATTAAAAACTTCAGATATGAAATGAAAGTAAATTCATATTCGATTCTCGGAATTCCTTTTTATGACAATAAAAGCGGTATGCTAAAAGATGCTGTGCTTGGAATAGATATACTGGAAGATATTTAAAATCTACATTCCCATTTTTTTATTAAATTCCTCTGACTTATTCTTTGGTATCGAAAGCGTTTTCCAGTTCTTGTTTTTTATCATCTTACCAAGATAAACAATCTGACCAATGTGATAAGCATAATGGCTGATCTGTCTGTTCACAGCTTCTATTACAGAATGTTCTTCTTTTCTTATAAATACTTTTTTCAAAAGATCTTCCGGCGTGAGTTCATCTATGGCATTGAATAAGCACTGCCAGCCGTTCTCCCATCTCAGAATAATGTCATCTTTATCAGTGTAAAATAATCCGTCAAATTCCTCATCCCTTTTTCTGAAATCCTTTTCACCGTCAGTAGTCAGAAAGTCAGTCCATCTGGAAAGCATATTACCGCTCATATGTCTTACAATTACCGCAATGCTGTTTGATTCAACATCCGGGCAATAAAAAAAGTCTTCATCCTTAAGCTGTGAAAAAGTTCTGTCTCCGAGGTCTTTCATTTTTAAAAATTCCTTCCTTACATTCCGAAGGTAATGAATTCCTGTGTTATCCATATATATATATTAAAATTTTAATGCTCTTCTTACAGGTTTATTTTCTTCAATTTCAAAACCGGGTAAAATAAGACTGACAGTGTTCAGAATGGATTCGGGGATATATTCTCCTTTCGGATCCGAATCAATTTTTATTTTCGAAATTTTTTCTTCTTCATCGAAATATAAAATTATATTGTTTCCTTCAATCTTGTTTGCCCCGTTTGCTTTATTATTTTCATAAGAAAAATAAACACTGCTCGAATTATTTTCAACAACAATCTCGTTTATTTTTTCATCCGAAAATTTCATTGTAATATTATCTCCTCTGATCTGATCGTATCTGTCTCTGAAATATGTATCAGGGTTTTCCGAAACTACAAATGAAGGAACGGATCCCGGCAGACTGTTAATTTTTTTTGAATAAATATTACGGAGCTTTTTACCCGGCAGCTCAGCATAAATAGAATCACCCGTCATCTGCTGTTTATCCTGCCATACTACCGGCTTAGCCGAAAGCGAAACAGTTTCCTTTTCCCTGTAATATATCCCCGTTCCGCATTTTGCCAGAAAATCATTCCTTATAATTTCCACATTCCCTTCTGCTATATAATAGTCGGGTTTATTTCTGTATGCCTTCATAGTATCACTGTAAATAAAAAGCGTATCGCTTTTCTCATTGTCTTCTATCTGAATCAGACCGGTATTATTCTTAAGTAAGGCAAAATTTTCCTTTTCATAATTTTCAATGTAATCACCAAAAACAACCGTGTTATTATTCTGACTGACGATCCTGACATTTCCCGAAGCAACTGATTTTTTTTCAAACGAATAGTTAGTAGCTGTATCTGATGTGATGACCGTAGAATCGCTTTCTATATTCACGCTTCCTCTTGCAAAAGTCCTGCCTGCGTTTTTAAAAAAATCGATTTTATCAGCTTTGATAACAGCGGAATCAGTTGTTACGACTACATCGCCTTCTGCAAACGAATCTTCCGAATTTCTCAGATATGTCAGCTCTGAAGAAGTGATCCTGTAATCAGGATTAACAATTATAACATCGCCTTTAAAAACCGCTTTGCCTTCGTTAAAAAAATAAGTACCGTAATCCGCGCGGACTGTGGCGTTAGGATCTTTCAGCGTAACGCCTCCTTCACATATTGCTTTTTTTTCATTTCCGAAGTATGTCGCTTTCGAAGTAAGCAGCGTAAGCGTATCCTGATATATCCTGACATTTCCGCGCAGCTCTACAATGTTTGTCAAAATAAACTGTGTCGCTGAATTGCAGAAGACTTTAACATTACCCTGCGTGAATTCAACATTACCTGAAGCTTCTCTTACACTTTCACCGTTTATCACGCTTCCTTTCAGCTCATCCGCGTTTTTTAACTCGATCTTTTCCTGCGCGTTTACCGATTCAGAGAGTGAGATCAGAATTATCAGGAAAAGAAAAACAGACTTTACAGGTGAATCAATATTTTTTAAAAAAATATTCATACAGAATATATACTTTGATTGCTGCTGAGGATAATTCTTATTATAACAGCTTTTCGTTCATTGATTATTAAAGACGCCGCTTACTTTGTAGATCCTGTAGTTTGATAAATTCTGATCAGATTCAAAGCCGGTGCCTTCTATTATTTCTTCCGGAGTTGTAATTCTAACAAACATATCCGAATAAACTTTCTGTTCATCATTTTTCCATAACAGTTTTTCCGTTATCAGCCTGCTGCCTTCTGAGTTAACAACAGTAACGCTGTCTGTTATTTCAATATTTTTCGTAGCGTCATCTATTTTCCCGTTCATTCCCGTAAGTACGGAAACAAGTTTTCCTTCACGGTAAAATTCGACCTTTGCTCCGCTGTCAATAAGCGTATATCCTTTTGCTGTAAAGACCGAAATATGACCTGCGGTCAGTATAGCTTTGACAATTCCCGAATCGGAAAATACAACTGTTGAATTCCAGCTTTCCTGAGAAGGGGAATTTTCCGGTTTGACATCATCGGTAGCCGGTTTAAACTTTTCCCCGCAGGAAAAAAATGCAGCGGAAAATAACGATACAATAAATATTTTTTTTATGCGGGACATATTACAAACCTTCTTCGATAAGCCTGTGCATATGAATCATACCGACCGGTTTTCCGGATTTATCTCCTACTATCAGCTGAGTGATCTTATTTTTTTCCATGATCTCGAGAGCTGAAATAGCGAGCATTTCACCTGAAATGATCTTCGGTTTACTGTTCATAATATCACCTGCTTTGATATCATAAAGGTCGTCCAGATTATTCTCAAGAAGTCTTCTTATATCACCGTCCGTAATTATGCCTGCTATCTTTGATTTTTCAGAGACGCACGTGCATCCTAATCTTTTGGACGAGATCATATAAATTACATCCTTAAGTTTTGAGTTGACGGAAATTACGGGAATATCTTCTCCTTTAGTCATAATATCGCTAACTTTAAGAAGGAGTCTTTTCCCGAGATTTCCCCCGGGATGCGCCATGGCAAAATTTTCAGAAGTGAATCCGCGTTTTTCCAAAAGTGCGACAGCAATTGCATCTCCGAGCACAAGCGCTACAGTAGTTGATGAAGTAGGAGCGAGGTTATGCGGACATGCCTCTTTCTTTACAGATGCGTCGAGGGAAATATCTGAAATTTCGGAAAGATCGGAAGGGATAGTTCCGACAATTGAAATGATCTTAACAGAAAGTAATTTAAGCGCAGCGATAAGCTGTTTTATATCATGAGTGTCACCGCTTTTGGATATTATCAGAGCTACATCTCCTTTTCTGAAGACGCCCATATCCCCGTGAATGCTGTCAGCAGAATTTAGAAAGAAAGCGAAAGTGCCGGTGGAATTAAATGTAGCTGCGATCTTGCTTGCAATGATGCCGGATTTACCTATGCCTGTAATGACTACCTTGCCTTTACATTTATAAATTAAATCGACAGCATTTGAAAAGTCAGAGGAAAAATTTTTCTGCGAGAATCTTTTCTGAAGATCTTCAACGGAATTTTTTTCTATTGAAACGACTTTTCTGCCGCTCAGAATAAAATCCCTGCCGGAATTTTTTTTCATCAATATAAAATAACATTTACAATAGACATTATAATAATTATAATAGACCTTTATTAAAATATAAATTAATAGTGATAAAAAAAGGAGACGAAATTACTGTAAAGGTACTGGAGCTGAATTCAGAAGGTAAAGGAGTTTCAAAGCTTGACGACGGATTTGTCGTATTCACCGATAAAGCGCTTCCCGGAGATGAAGCAATGATAAAAATCCGGAAGAAAAAATCAAATTACGCTGAGGCAAAACTGCTTAGTATAGTTAAGCCGTCAGCATTCAGAACAGAACCCGTATGCGGTTATTTCGGAACATGCGGCGGATGTAAAGTAATGAATTTCGATTATGATAAGCAGCTTGAATTTAAAACCAATGCTGTTAAAAACGCGCTTGGTAAAATCGGCGGCTTTAAGGAACTTATAATCCCGCCGGCTATCGGCAGCAAAAGTATTTTTTTCTTCAGGAATAAAATGGAGTATTCATTTTCAGATGATGAATGGTTAATTAATCTCAGCGACACTAAAAATGATTCAGATAAAAATAAAACAGACAAAACCGGATCCGGCAAACCGGGATATGCTCTTGGACTTCACGTACCCGGTTTTCATTCGAAGATAGTAAATATTACGAAATGCTATTTAATGTCAGAATATTCAAACGGCATTTTAAAATTTACAGGTGAATATTTCCGTAAAAAAAATGTTTCCGTTTATTCTACAAAGACACATTCGGGATTTCTGAGATTTCTCGTTATCCGGGAAGGTAAAAACACAGGAGAGATAATGGTAAACATAATGACATCTGATCCTGACACAGAACTTTTAAATGAATACAAGACTGAACTGGATGAGCGCTTTCCGGAAGTTACTACTTTGATAAATTCCGTTACGAGAAAGAAGGCGCAAATTGCGGTTGCTGATGAAGAATATATATTAAAGGGAGAAGGGTTTATTTATGAAAAGCTGAAGACAGGAGAAAGCGAAAGGGAATTAAAATTCAGAATTTCCGCAGGTTCATTTTTTCAGACGAACAGTTTACAGGCGGAAACATTGTTCAGAAAGGTTACGGAGTTAAGTGAGTTTGAAAAGACAGACAATGTGCTGGATCTTTACTGCGGCGGCGGATCGATTTCATTATTCATTTCAGGATATGTAAACCGCGTGACAGGAGCGGAAGTAATACAGAGCGCAACGGATGATGCGGTTATCAATGCTGAATTAAACGGCATCGGGAATGCGGAATTCATAGTTTCGGATATAAAGGATTTTTTGACAGATTTCAGAAATGCATCTGAATACAATAAGGTAATATTAGATCCGCCGAGATCCGGACTTCATCCGAAGATATGTGAAATACTTTCCGTAAGTAATTTTGAAAAGATAATTTATGTAAGCTGCAATCCGCATACACAGGCGAGGGATCTGCGGATAATCTGTTCGGAGGGTAAATATGAGATAGATAAAGTGCAGCCGCTGGATATGTTTCCTCATACATATCATATTGAGAATATAGTGACTCTGAGGGGGAAGGGGTGAGGGTGTGGCGGGAAAAACCGTTTTAACGGTTTTTTGCTTAAGTACCGATGAAAATCCGGGCTGCCTAAACAGGAATCTGAAAAAAGGATTTTTTATTCTGAAACAAATAATGTATTTTAGTGTAAGACAATTAAAAAAATAAAGCCTTCCGATATTTTTTACTGATCTGAATTTATTTATAACAAAATCTGACTTACTATTCATTATAATTGAATGACTTTAAAAAATTTCATTTAATGATTAAGTTCAGTAATTATAACAGTTCTTCCGAATAATTTTAATAACCTAAGACAAACTATCAGAAATTTTTTACTTTTCTAAATCATCCTAAAATGAAAAGAAAGGAAAAGTCATGCAGACAAATGAAATGCAATTAACAAATAAAGACAAAAATAATATTCTGTGGGTGGATGACGAGATTGAATCTCTGAAATCAAACATAATGTTTCTGAAACAAAAAGGATATAATGTGCTTGAAGCTACAAACGGTGAAGACGGTGTGAATCTGATCAAAAAAAATGATTTTGATCTTGTCTTTCTCGATGAAATGATGACAGGAATGGGAGGATTACAGACATTGATTGAAATTAAAGATCTGAAACCAAGTCTTCCTGTTGTAATGGTAACTAAAAATGAAACCGAGAGTCTCATGGAAGACGCTATTGGAAAAAAAATTTCCGATTATCTTATAAAACCCGTTAACCCTACACAGCTTTTACTGGTCTGTAAAAAAATGTTAGAATCTAAAAAACTGAAAGGCGATCAGGTTTCTAAAGATTATATACAGGAATTTAACAATCTCTCAATGGCTATGTCGGATAACCCCGGCTGGGAAGAATGGATCGACATTTATTTAAAACTTACAGGCTGGGAAATGGAGCTTGACGCTCACCCGGAACTCGGACTGAAGCAGACGATTTTTGATCAGAAGAGAGACAGTAATATTGAATTTTCAAAGTTTGTTGAAAAAAATTATCTTAGCTGGGTAAATTCAACTGGTCACAAACCTATTTTATCAAATGAAGTTGTTGATAAATTCGTCATTCCGGAACTTGATAAAAATGAATCCGTCTTTTTGTTTGTGATCGACTGTATGAGACTTGATCAGTGGCTGGTTATGGAACAGTATCTTTATGATTATTTCAATATAAAAAAATCATATCATTATTCAATTCTGCCGACCGCAACTCCTTACAGCCGGAATGCAATATTTTCAGGACTTTTCCCGTCTGAGATTGAGCAGCATTATCCGGAACTTTGGAAAAAAAATGATGATGATGAAAACAGTAAGAATAATTATGAAAGGGAATTTCTGCTTAAACTTCTAGAAAGAAGAAGGATCAAGCTTAAAAATGAAGTTAAGTACACAAAAATAATGGATTCGAATTTCGGAAGAGGTATTGAAAGCAAGATTATGTCATATTGCCAGAATCATCTAAACGCAATTGTAATTAATTTCGTTGATATGATAGCCCATTCCAGAAGCGACAATGCTATTCTTAAGGAAATAGCTCCGGATGAATCAGCTTACAGATCCCTTACCAGATCATGGTTTGAACATTCATCTTTCTTCGGTATGCTGAGACAGCTTTCCGCCAAAAAAAATATTAAAATTATCATAACCACAGATCACGGCAGCATCAGATGTCTTCACGGCGTAAAAGCTATGGGAGATAAGGACACATCAACAAATCTTCGTTATAAATGCGGAAGAAATGTAAAAGCTGATCCGAGAAATGCAATACTGATTAAAAATCCACAGGAGTATAAACTTCCCAGAAGAAACGGTATTGTTAATTATATAATAGCCAAAGAAGATTTTTATTTTGTTTATCCGACTGATTATCATAAATATCTTAATCAGTATAATGATACCTTTCAGCATGGCGGGATCTCGATTGACGAAATGATACTTCCGGTAATTACACTGGAATCGAAATTATAATGGAGAAAGTTGTAAAATCCGGTTCAGCGGATTTTACCGCAAAAGCGGGAAAGGAATTTGCTGAAGAACTTATTCCGGGTTCTATAACCGGATTGTTCGGTAATCTCGGCTCAGGTAAAACTCAATTCGTAAAAGGCGTCTGTGAATATTTCAGCGTTAAAGAAGTTGTAAACAGTCCGACCTTTATCATAAAAAACGAACATACCGGAACTGATCCTGTCTCCGGTAGTGAAATTAAAATTTTTCATTTTGATCTCTACAGGATAAGCTCAATAAATGAATTAACCGAATTGGGATTCAGTGAACTTTATTCAGATAACTCTGTCACTTTGATTGAATGGGCCGAGCTGGCAGATGAATATTTCAGAGGAAATATTAACAGGATTTATTTTGAATACGGGGAAAAAGAAAATGAAAGAATTATTAAGTTCAGTTAAATTTTGAATATACTCTATTTAGACACCTCTTCACGGATTTCCGAAATAGCGTTAACCCAAAACAGCAAAATTTTATTTCACAGGATCTTAAATGACTCCGAAGGAGCTGACCAACTGGTGCATCAGCTCAGGTTATCATTCAGTGAAATTAATTTAAAACCTGATGAAATTAATAATATCAGCTTATCATCAGGACCGGGATCATATACGGGTCTTAGGATAGGACTGGCAATTGCAAAAGGAATATCCCTTGTTTGCAGATCAGGTTTTATCGGCGTTCCTTCGCTTGATATATTGGCAAATGTTTACCCTTCAGCCGAAAATATAATTTCACTGATTCCGTCAAATCCCAAAAAGTCTGAATTCTATTTTGCAAAGTATATAAAAAATAACAGCGTGCTAAGAAGAATTTCTGAATACGCCTCGGGAAATTTAATTGATATACTTAAAAATGATTCTTCTTTTATTATTAAAAAAGAATATCTGCATCATATTCCGGAATCAGAACGCTTAAAATTTTATTCAGACTTTCCTGAGAATGATGTAATGAAATCACAAATTGAACTGACATCCATAAGTATTTCTGAGAACAACTTTTCAGATATTGAATACTTTCGTCCTGAATATGTTGAAAATTATGTTCCTAAAAATTGATTTTAAATTGGTTCTTATCTTTTCTATTTTAGAATAAACATATTATATGGCCTGGTTTAAAAGATCCAAAGAAAACATATCAACTAACGAACCTAAAAAAGATTTATCTGACGGTAACTGGTTCAAATGTCCGGATTGCTCGGAAATGATTCATAAAAAAACAATAGAATCTAATTTTTATGTCTGCACTCACTGCGGACATCATTTCAGGATCGGCAGTGAAGAGTATTTCAAATTACTACTTGATGAAAATTCATTTAAGGAAACTGATAAAAAAATCAGGGCAGTAGACCCGTTGGATTTTGAAGATACTAAACCATACAAAAAAAGGATTGAGGATACAATAAATAAAACGGATCTTTATGATGCAATCAGGACAGGTACAGCTAAGATAAATACAATCGATGTAGTGATAGGCTGTATGGATTTTGCTTTCATCGGCGGAAGTATGGGAAGCGTAGTCGGTGAAAAGATAAGCAGGGCTATTGACAAAGCAATAAAAACAAAATATCCTTTGATACTGATATCGTCAAGCGGTGGTGCGCGAATGATGGAAGGCGCAATATCGCTGATGCAGCTTGCCAAAACAAGTTCAAAGCTCGCAAAACTAAATAATGAAAAAATCCCTTATATTTCAATTCTTACTAATCCGACTACCGGCGGATCCACGGCATCATTTTCCATGCTAGGCGATCTGAATATTGCAGAACCGAAAGCATTGATTGCTTTTGCCGGTCCAAGAGTTGTAAAGCAGGCAACCGGAAAAGATCTGCCCCCCGGTTTTCAGAAATCCGAATTCCTCCTTGAGCATGGTTTCATTGATCTTATTGTGAACAGAAAAGATATGAAAGATAAACTAACTCAAATCCTAAAACTTCTTCAAAATTAATGAAAGTTGTAAAAGAGAGCAGAGCAGTTCAGCAGATCTCTGAATATTACAAATGCTCCGGTAAATCCGTCGCTCTCGTGCCTACTATGGGCTTTCTGCATGAAGGTCATGTTTCGCTTATGCATAAAGCAAAAGCTGAAAATGATATTTTAATAGTTAGTATATTTGTTAATCCTACACAGTTCGGGAAAGGAGAAGATTTCGACAAGTATCCGAGAGATATTGTTAGGGATTTTCATATTTGTGAAAAAGCCGGCGCAGATTATATTTTCAATCCGGAAGTTTCTGAAATGTACGGTGAGAATAGTTTTACTAAAGTATCTGTCTCCAATGTAACTCAAAAGCTGGAAGGAGATTTCAGACCTGGTCATTTTGACGGAGTCGCAACGGTAGTTACAAAATTACTTAACATTACAGCTCCTCGTAAGTTTTATCTCGGACAGAAAGACGCTCAGCAAAATGCTGTTTTGAAAAGAATGATCAGTGATCTAAATATCGATACTGAATTAGTTGTCTGCGAAACCATCAGAGAAGCAAACGGTCTTGCGAAAAGTTCCAGAAATACTTTTCTGACAGAAGAGCAAAAGCAAAAAGCGTCAGTGCTATTTTTTATTCTTAATGAAGGAAAGCGGCTGATACTTGAGGAAAAAATCAGCGACACAGAATTTATTTACGAATATGCAGAAGAAATTTTAAAAGAAAAAGCACCTGAATTTGAACTGCAGTATTATAAAATCACCGACAATGAATTTCTGAATGAAATTAAAGACCTGTCCGGTTTTAGCGGGGAAATTTTAATTTCCCTTGCATGTAAGGCAGGGAACACAAGACTTATCGATAACATTATATTCTCAAAATAAAATCTCTTCGGAAAATAAATTTCTAATATCATTAAATGAAAAAAAAAATAGCTGCTGTTATTATGGCTGCCGGTAAAGGGAAAAGAATGAATAATCCCGGTAAATCAAAAGTTATGTTTGAACTAAAAGGTAAGCCGCTTATAGAGTATGTAGTCAGTCTTACGGAGAAAATAAACTCTGATTTAATAATTCCAATTGTCGGCCATCAAAAACAATCAGTAATGGATTTTCTTGATAAAAGATTTTCAGAATTGTCCGGTAAAATATTTTATGCTCATCAGGATGAACAGCTTGGTACGGGACACGCTGTTATGCAAACTCGTGAACTGCTTAAAAATTTTGAAGGCAATGTCCTAATCCTTTCCGGTGACGTTCCTCTACTGACTGAAAATACTGTAAGATTATTTTTGAAATTTCACAGTGAGAATAATTTTAAAGCAAGTCTTATCTCCGCAGCACCTGAGGTTCCTACAGGTTACGGCAGAGTTTTGAGAAATGAAGAAGGGGAATTTTATGACATCAGAGAGCATAAAGACTGCAGCGAGGAAGAATTAAAATGCAATGAAATTAATTCAGGGATTTATATTGTAGACAGTAAAATTTTATTTGAAGCAATTAACACTCTCAGCACCGATAATGCTCAGGGTGAGTATTATCTAACGGATATATTTAAATATTTCAGTTCAAAGGGAATAAAGTCCGGCGCATTTAAAGTAAATAATATTACAGAGATCACCGGCGTGAATTCAGCTGAGCAGTTAAGTGAACTTGAAATGAAGATTCAGTAAATTAAATTTATAAAAAATTGTCAGAATTAATTGTATCAGTTTCCGGGATAAGAGGAATTACCGGAGACAGCCTTACTCCGCAGAATATCGTAAAGTATGCCTCTGCATTTGCTGAATACTGCCGGAAAAACTCAGGAAAGAATTCAGGTAAGAAAAAAATCCGGATCGCTGTCGGCAGAGACGGCAGACTTAACGGGGATATTCTTGAAGATATTATTATCAGTGTTTTAAGAATGTCCGGAGCAGACGTAATTAATATCGGAATTGCACCGACTCCGACAGTTCAGATCGCAACAGAAGATCTGAAATGTTCCGGGGGAATCTCAATTACCGCTTCTCACAATCCTCAGATATGGAACGGAATTAAATTCTTAAATCCGGACGGCACATTCCTGAACGATTTTCAGATTAAACAATTAATTATGATTGCCGCAAAAGGATCTTTTAATTATCAGGATGTTAAAAATACTGGTAAAATAACTCATGATGATTCCATGTCTTTTTACCACATAAGTAAAGTTTTGAGTTTAAAAATTCTTAATATTAGTAAGATCAGAAAAAGAAAGTTTAAAGTTGTAGTAGATGCTGTGAATTCTTCAGGTTCAAACATTGTACCGGATTTACTTGAAAAGCTTGGATGTAAAGTGATCAGACTTCATTGCGACGGCAGCGGAATTTTCCCTCATACACCCGAACCGGTTCCTGAAAATCTCGCCTCTCTTTCCAAATCGGTATTAAATAATAAAGCTGACATGGGTATAGCTATAGATCCTGATGCTGACAGACTTGTTTTGATCACTGAAAAAGGCAAGTCGTTCGGAGAAGAAAATACTATCACTATGGCTGTAAATCATGCATTAAGAATTCAGTCCGGATCCGGGAAAAACGTAACTGTAAATCTTTCGACTACCAGATCGGTTGAAGATGTAGCTTTAAAATATAAATCTAAAGTATTCAGAAGTCCTGTAGGTGAAATTAATGTTGTTAATGAAATGAAGAAGAGAAGATCTTTAATAGGCGGAGAAGGGAGCGGCGGGATTATTTATCCTGAACTTCATTACGGAAGAGACTCACTTGCCGGGATTGCTCTTGTTCTAAACGAACTTGCGGATTCCGGGAAAAGTCTGAGTGAATATAAATCCGGTTTACCGGAATATTTTATTTACAAATCCAAAATTGAAGATATAAAAGATCCTGACAAAGTTTTAAGAAAAATTAAAAGTAAATATTCCGTCAAAAACAGCAATATCAGAATAAATACTGATGACGGTTTGAAGTTGGATTTTGCGGATCACTGGATACATTTAAGAAAATCAAATACCGAACCTATTATAAGAATAATAACGGAAGCAAAATCAGAAAAAGAAGCAATTAATATAAATAAAAAAATTACATCGGAAATCAGAGGAATATTATAAATCATTTAATAACTTTATCTTATTCAATAATTCATATATTTTTAAAAAACATTTTTAAAAGAAAATCAAAAAATAATCATGCAAAAAATATTTTTATCTGTTTTAACTTTAGTTTGCGCTTTCACATTTTATTCCTGTTCATCAGTTACTGAAATGTCAGGCACCTGGAAAAAACCCGCTACCACGGCAAAAAAATATAAAAAAATAATTGTCATGGGTGTTTCAAGTAATGTAGTTGCAAAGTCAAAAGTAGAAAATGCAATAGTAAGTCAGCTTAAGAGAAACGGAATAAATGCAGTAGCCGGTACAAATGTTATTTCGTCAACAATGTTTGACTCTGACGGAGACGGTAAAGCTGATCCCGAAAAGCAGGAAGTAGTAAAGGAAAAAATGAAAGAACTAGGCGTGGACGGAGCAATGGTAATATCTGTACTCGACATTAAAGAAGAAGAAAGATATGTACCGGGTTCCACATATTATTCTCCATATAACTCATATTATCCGTTCTATAATTATTATTATGGTTCTTATAATATGGTAAATACTCCCGGATATTATACTAAGTCGACAAATGTATTTTTAACAAGTAATTTTTATGATGTTTCTTCCGAAGAGCTTATATGGTCAGCGCAGTCAGAAACATTTAATCCGGCTTCCATCAGTGATCTGGCAAGTTCATATTCCGAAAGAATGGTAGAGGATTTTTTAAGTTCAGGAATAGTCCGAAAGTAAATAGCAATAATCTAATAGCGTCGTTTCGGGAAAAAACCGTTTAAACGGTTTTTTCCCTCTTACAAACCCCAGCTTCATCTCATATCCGCTGTTTATTATGTAATCCGTTGTAACTTCACTCTAATATTTTTAATTTTTAATTTAGAATTAAATATTAACTCGCATCTCCGCTTTTATGAATCAGAATATCACATTCTTACTGAATAATTCCGCCGTTACTGCCGTCTTAAATCCCGCTGCCGTTACTTTGGATTTTTTAAGATCATGTAAACTTACAGGCGCTAAAGAAGGATGTAAAGAAGGTGACTGCGGAGCTTGCACTGTTATCTGCGGAACTATGGAGAATGATAAAGTAATTTACCGGACTGTAAACTCATGTCTGGTCCCTGTTATGAATATTCATGGTTCGCATATTGTTACTATTGAAGGTCTAAATCTGAATAACTCTCAGCTTTCTCCTGTTCAGTCTGCTTTTCTAAGTGAAGGAGCGGCTCAATGCGGCTTCTGTACTCCGGGTTTTATAGTTTCCCTCACTGCATTTTTTCTGTCTTCCGGCAATCTGAAAAATAATAATATACTTGATTTTATAGACGGGAATGTCTGCAGATGTACGGGTCACAGCTCAATTATAAGAGCCGCAGTTAATATTAAAAAAGAAATCGGAAATGCTCCCGATGAATTTGAAAAAAGATTATTATATCTTATTAATAAAAATATTATTCCTGAATATTTCCTGACTGTTAAAGAAAAATTAACTGAACTGTATGTTGATCCAACAGATAACAATAATTCTGATATGCCTGACTATTATGTCGGCGGAGGAACGGATCTCTTCGTTCAGAAACCTGATGAGATGCTGTCATCTGACCTTTCTTTTATTTTTAAAAGGAATACTGCTGATAATGTTTTTGAAGATGACGGTTATTGCTGTCTGAGATCTTCATCAACCGTTACAGATATTCTGGAATCCGCTCTGTTAAAAAATATTTTTCCCGGCATAACGGATTTCTCCGAACTCTTCGGTTCGACCCCGATCAGAAACAATGCCACCGTCGGCGGTAATATCAATAACGCCTCCCCTATCGGCGATATGACTGCGTTCTTTCTGGCGCTTGATTCGGATGTAATTCTAACTTCGGACAAATCAGAACGCGCTGTAAGTCTTAAAGACTATTTTGTAAGTTATAAAAAAACCGTAAGATCCCGAGGGGAAATTATAAAATTTATCAGATTTAAAATTCCTAAAAAAAACTTTTTTATAAATTTTGAAAAAGTATCCAAACGCACTTACCTTGATATTGCTTCTGTAAATACTGCAATTTATATCGAATATGAAAATGAGCGTATCAGCAAAATAAACATTTCAGCTGGCGGAGTATTTGAAACTCCTAAATTTCTCTCACTTGCTTCTGAATTCCTGACAGGTAAAAAAATTAATGCTGAAGTAATCAAAGAAGCTGTCAGAATTGCAGACGCTGAAATTTCTCCGATAAGCGACGCCCGAGGCAGCGAAAGTTATAAAAGATTACTTTTGTCCAGATTGATTTACACTCATTTTATAAAACTGTTTCCGGAATTAATTGATATTAAAGAAACTGTATGAAAGACTACGACATAATTCAGCATATTACCGGTAAATCTCTGTTCATTGATGATGTTAATGTTCCTGATGGTACTTTATATGCAAAAGTTTTTTATTCAAAATGCGCTCACGGAAAAATTCTGTCCTTAGATCTTTCGGAAGCCTGCTCCATTAAAGGTGTCATAAAAATATTTACTTACAAAGACATCCCGGGAATAAATCAAATCGGCGGAATTGTCAGGGATGAATGTCTTCTTGCTGAAAATGAAGTTCATTTTATAGGGATGCCGGTGGCTCTGATAATAGCTGAGTCAAAATTCATAGCGTCAGAAGCATCTAAAAAAATAGTTATAAAGTATGAAGAACTTCCCGTCATTACTGATCCGCGTGAAGCTTTTGCTAAAGGTCAGCTGTCTATACCTCCGCGGATCTTTGAATCCGGAAATGTAAATAATGTCTGGGATAAATGTGATGTCATTGAATCAGGTACCTGTGAATCAGGCGGACAGGAACACCTCTATCTGGAAACTCAGGGCGCTGTTTCTTATCCTCTTGAAGGAGGCAGCATAAAAGTAATTTCTTCCACACAGGGTCCGTCTGCAGTTCAGAAAGTTGTTTCAGAAGTTCTCGGTATTTCAAAAAATAAGGTTGAAGTCGAGGTTACAAGGCTCGGCGGCGGTTTCGGCGGTAAGGAAGATCAGGCATCCCCGTGGGCAGCTCTGTGTGCGCTTGCAGCTTTTCTTCTTAACAAACCGGTGAAACTGATTCTGTCAAGACATGACGATATGGTAATGACCGGAAAGAGAAATCCATATTCATCTGATTTTAAAATAGGATTAAATTCAGAAGGAATGATACTTGCTTATGAAGTTACGTTCTTCCAAAACTCCGGAGCATCCGCCGATCTGTCACCTGCCATACTCGACCGCTCGCTGTTTCATTGTACAAACAGTTATTATATTCCGAATGTAAAAGCAATAGGCTACTGCTGCAGGACAAACCTGGCGCCGAATACTGCTTTCAGAGGATTCGGAGGTCCGCAGGGAAAATTTGTAATAGAATGCGCTGTCTATAAAGCAGCACTGAAAATAAATATCCCGCCTGATATTATTCAGAAAAAAAATCTCATAAAGGAAAATGATCATTTCCATTATGGTCAGAAAGCTGTAAATGTAATGTCAGGAAAATCATGGGATAAAGCGGAAATGGATTTCGGTCTTCAGAAAGAAATTAAAAAGATCAGACAGTTCAATTCAGTAAACTCACTATATAAAAAGGGATATGCATATATGCCGATTTGTTTCGGTATTGCATTCACAAATACACGAATGAACCAGGCGAATGCTCTCGTAAATGTTTATACAGACGGCTCTGTCGGATTCAGCACTGCTGCTGTGGAAATGGGTCAGGGTGTTAATGCAAAGATCCGCGAAGTAATTTCAAGAGTCTTTTCCATTAGTCATGATAAAATTAAAAACGAACCGACAAATACAACAAGATCTGCAAATACTTCGCCCACTGCTGCAAGCTCCGGAGCTGACATGAACTGTAATGCCGTACTGACTGCATGTAATAATATTCTGGAAAGACTGCTGAATTCCGCAGCAGATGATCTTGGTTTAATTAATTCTGAAGGTTTGATTATTAAGGATGAAAAAGTTTTTTTAAATAACAAAGATACCGGTTTGACATGGGGCATCATAGTTGAGAATGCTAATTCAAAAAGGATCAGTCTCTGTGATTACGCTCATTACGCAACACCGGATTTATTTTTTGACAGGGTCACTAACAAAGGCAATCCTTTCAGGTATCATGTTTACGGTACTGCATTTATTGAAGTAACTGTTGACTGTTTGAGAGGAATTTACAGAATTGATTCCGTCAAAGCCGTTCATGATTTCGGTCACAGTCTGAATCCCGTAATTGATCTAGGACAGGCAGAAGGCGCATTGATGCAGGGACTCGGATGGATGACCATTGAAGAGATTATACATGATAAAAAAGGCAGACTTCTTACCGATCTTCTTTCCACTTACAAAGTGCCTGATCTGCATTTTACTCCTGCGGAAGTTATTATAAAATTTTTAAACGAACCAAACCCGGTCGGAATATTTAATTCAAAAGCTATCGGAGAGCCTCCGCTAATGTACGGCATCGGCGCCTATTTCGCTATAATGAATGCTGTCAGGGAATTTAATCCTGATGCATCGCCTGAATTTTCCGCGCCTTTTACCCCGGAAAAAGTATTGTTAAAATTATATGAAAATACTTTTGCCAAAGATTTACATTCACCTGCTTTAAGTATTTCAGATAACAAATCAAATTGATTTCATTTAATGTCACATCTGCAAATTTGGAATTTCATTTTCCGTGAATTATCAGAGAATAAAAATGTAATTCTTTATTCGGTCGTCAGACATACAAAAGGCTCGCCCGGAAAGACAGGTTTCAGAATGGCTGTCAGTGAAAACGGAAATCAAACGGGTTCTGTCGGCGGCGGTATAATGGAATTTGAACTTATCAAAAATAGCAGAGTGATTTTTCAAACCGGTAAAACAGTTAATTCAGTTGAAAATCTTATTCATCACAGAGGCAGATCAGTCAGCATAACAGATTTACCCGTCAGAGAATCCGGGCTGATATGCTCAGGGTCGCAGACTGTTACAGCAAATTTTATTTCCGATAAAGACTTGCATACGGTACAAAAGATCATTAAATCTTTTAATAATTGGAAAAAAATTTATTTGATTATAGGCTGCGGCGGATTGAAAATCAGGACTTCAGGTAAATTTGGAAATCAAAGATATACATTCAGATTTTCCGGAATTAATGACTGGCAGTTTATTGAAAATACCGGACTAAGGGATTCTGTACTTATTGCAGGAGCCGGGCATGTAGGTATTGCTTTGTACAATCTTTTGTCGGCGCTGGACTTAAACATTATTTTATATGATGACAGAAAAGGATTAAAGGTTGATTTAAATAACTTTAGTCAAAGTAAATTTATAACAAAAGCTTTCAGTGATACAGGGAAAGTTGCTTTGAAGTATAATGTGAATTTTGCAGTAATAGTCACTACGAATTTTAATAGTGATAAACAGGCGCTGATGCAGTTGCTTAATATAGATTTAAAATATTTAGGTCTTATGGGAACAAAATCAAAAATCAAAAAAATCTTCATGGATGCTTTAAAAGAAGGCGCTGATAAAAATCTGCTCAGAAAAGTAAAAGCTCCGGTTGGTATTGATATCAGCAGTAATACTCCTGAAGAAATTGCCGTAAGCATAGCAGCTGAAATAATTAAAACCCGTAATTTATCTCAATAAGACTTTCTCAAAATATTATCTCATCTTCCCGGCGTAATTTTTCCGGATGAACGAATCTACAGCTTCAGGATGATGCTTTCCTAAAAAATTTAAAGTCGAACGCATTGCTCTGATCACTCTGATTTCATTGTCATCTTTAAACATACTCAGAACTTCTAACGCTTTATCCGGATGATTTTTACCAAAACTGTTATTAAATGACATGATCACATTCCATTTTACATACGGATCTTTTGATTTGCCGGACTTCTTCAGAAAATCTGATGTCTCTTCTGGAAATTTACCGCCGAAAAGCGAACCGAGAATAAAAGGTCCGAGATTTTTTCTTACATACACTGATCTGTCTTTCATCAGCTTACTCAGAAGCGTGAAAGCTTTTTTAAAATTTTTTTCATCTCTGTATGCAAGCGCGGAAAAAACAACAGCTCTTCTGACATTTTCGGATGAATGACCGCTCCATTCATTGAGATCCGATAAAAAATCATTATGATAATAAAGTGTATCTGCAAACGCATTACCGGCATATTCCCTTACTTCCCAGTTTGGATCATCAGATATTTTTAGAAGTATCCGCTTTACTTTCTCCGGATTAAATTCATATCCCCTCCAGATCAGTGATATTCCGATTTCCTTTGCGTTGTCATTTTCTATTTCACAGAAGAATTTTCCGGCACTGTAAAATTTTTTTACTGTATCTTTACCTGAATCTAAAATATTCCTGACTATTTCTCTTATGACAAATCTTTTATCTTTTGTTTTTGAAGTGCCGGCATGAGATGTTTTTACTTTATCAAGTATTTTCAAAACATCTTCATAATTTTCAGATTTTATCAGCTTTAATATTTTTAATTTGTCACTTTCGTTCAGAAGCGTGTCAGAGTTCATATTGGTTTTTAATTTATCCAATTTAATAAATCAATAATTATTGTGAAATGACCATTTGATGTTAATTTTATCTTAAACCATAATAAACCATTTAAATTGTTTAACAAATGAATTGATTTTTTTTTGAAATCAGGCTATAAATTGGCAATAAATTTAATTTTCAAAGATAAATTAGAATTACAAAAGTAAAATATAAACCTTATATTTGTAACGTTTTAAAATAATCCTTTTTATGAAATTTGATCTGGAAACAGTTTTATTTATCTCGCTGAGTGTTTTATCCGTTGTGTCTGCAATTTATATGATCACAAGAAAGAACCCCATTAACAGCGCATTATTTTTAATACTTAACTTCTTTACTGTCTCCGGACTATATCTTTTGCTCAAAGCCCAGTTCATTGCGATTATTCAGGTGCTTGTGTATATGGGTGCTATTATGGTTCTTTTCATTTTTGTGATTATGCTTCTTAACCTGCAGTTTCAAAAGAAAAAATTGGAATCATATTCATATAAGAGTTTAACTTCAATACTGCTGGCAATTATGTTGTTTGGGATTCTCGGATATACTGTCTACTTCGGATTCGAAGGCAAATTTAAAGGTATGTCTGATAAAGCGCTTGAGATAGGAACTGCAGAGAAACTTGGCGCTGAACTTTTCACAAATTATTCATTCCCGTTTGAGCTTGCGTCTTTCCTGCTGCTTGCAGCTATAGTCGGTGCAATTGTCCTGGCGAAAAAGAAGTTTGAATAACGCTTCTGTATTTTTTTATATCGAATCAAATCCCGCATAACCTCTCAATACTTCCGGAAGAATTATATTTCCGTCTTTTGTCTGACAGGATTCCAGTAAAGCTACCATTAATCTCGAAGTCGCAAGTCCAGATCCGTTAAGTATATGCACAAGTTCCGTTTTGCTCTTATTATTCTCAAGCGGTTTTTTGTATCTTATCATTGCTCTTCTCGACTGATAATCCGTACAGTTGCTTACAGAAGATGCTTCAAGCCATTTATTTTCCGCATAAGACCATACTTCAATATCATAGCATTTGCTTGCGGCAAATCCAATATCAGCCGTGCAAAGTTCTATTACCCTGTAATGAAGACCAAGCTTATCTATTATCCCGCAGGCATGCGAAAGCATTTTCTCCATTTCAGCATAAGACTCTTCGGGTTTGCAGAAAGTAATGAGTTCCACTTTATTAAACTGGTGCACTCTGAGAAAACCTTTCGTATCTTTTCCGTAACTCCCTGCTTCTCTTCTGAAACAATTGGTAAAGCCGCAGTATTTTATTGGAAGTTCTTCATTCACTAAAATCTCATCCCTGTGAATATTAAGAATGGATACTTCTGCAGTTGGAATTGCAAACATATCATCCTTTTCCATATAATACATATCCTCTTCAAACTTCGGAACTTTCTCAGCGGCTTCCATTGACTCGCGCTTTACAATTACCGGAGTCATCACTTCCCTGTATCCGTTTTTTCCCTGTTCATCAAGCATAAAATTAATCAGCGCTCTCTCAAGTTTCGCGCCTTTTCCCTTGTATAATGCAAAGCCGCTTCCTGAAATTTTTGCCCCTCTTTCAAAGTCAAGTATGTCAAGATCTTTACCGAGCTGCAGATGATCTTTTACCTTAAAATCAAAAATTTTCTTATCACCGGATATTCTGACCTGTACATTATCCTTTTCCGATTTGCCGTGGGGAACGGAGTCATCCGGTAGATTCGGAATATATCTTAACAAGTCATCTGTTTCCTTATCAAGTCTTCTAAGCTCTTCATCAAGCGTTTTAATTTTTTCTGACACAAGTTTCATTTCAGATATTTTCTCATCTGTATTTTCCCTGTTCTTTTTCATTACAGCAATCTCATCAGAAACTTTATTTCTGTTTTCCTTCAGAGTTTCAGTTGTATGAATGAGCTGAAGTCTGCTTTTATCCAGTTCATATAACTTTTCTATAGTTTCAGGATTTTCATTCCTGAGCGAAAGTTTTTTCTTTACGTTTTCAGGATCTTCCCTGATTATTTTTATATCTAACATTAAATATATTTTATTTTTTTCTTATTAATATCCGAGCTGAACTTTAAGAAGTCTGAGACCTTCAAGAGAATCCATCGGATTAAATCCCAGTTCAGACTGTGCTTTTAAAATTATAAGACCGGAATTCAGCGGTCTCGGTGCAGGTTGCTTTAAGCTTGCGGTTGTAACCGGTCTTACAAGCTCTTTATTGTAATTAAATACTTCACAAAGCTTCAAAACAAAATCATACCTTGAAAGTATGTCAGGTCCGGAGATATTGTAAATTCCCGATACATCCATTTCAGCAATTTTCAGTGTCCCGTATGCAAGGTCATCGATCATCGTTACATTACTTATCTGATCAGTTACAATATTAACCGGACGGTTATTTCTCAGTTCTTCTATTACCCATAATGCAAAATTCTGTTTTACCTTATTACCTATTCCATATAATACAAGGGTTCTTATAATTGCAAAATTAATGTCACTGGTTATTAATGCATTCTCGCTCGCAAGCTTTCCTCTTCCGTAAAATGAGACAGGATTCGGCTTTGACAGTTCTGTATACGGTCCGTTCTTTCCGTCAAATATGTAATCGGTTGAAAAATGGATTATCTTTGAATTAATTTTCTTTGCGGCAATGATAAGGTTTTTAACACCGTCCACATTGATCTTCCAGGATAATTCCCTTTCGGTTTCGCATTTGTCAACATTCGTAAATGCAGCGCAGTTAATAATTATATCAGGTTCATGAAATGCAATTAATTTTTTTACATCCTCCTTACTTGTGATGTCAAGTGTACTGTATTCATGGCCGTATTCAAGAAATGAAGAATCTTCAGCTGATGTGAGAATGAGTTCGTGATCAGTCTCCCTTGTAAAAATTGAAGTTACCGCCTGTCCCAGCAATCCGTTTGATCCGGTTATTAATATTTTCATAATACCGGAAAAAATATTTTCTGCATTACGGATGGTTTCATTTTAATTATAATATTTACCTGAGTTTTATTAATTCGCCGATACCCTCAAGCGATGAATTATACGAAGCCATTCTGTTTGCATAATGAATGCTTTTACTGAAATTACCGTTTTTCGAATAGTCGAGTAAAAATGCAGATGCAAATACATCGCCGCATCCGGTGGAATCTTTAAAATGAGAATTTTCAATTGCAGCTATTTCTATATGATCAAGATCCCTGAATGTTTCTGTTCCGTAAACTTTTTCCTTTCTTGCGAATCCGGTAACTCCGTCCACTCCCCTTGTTACTATGAGTCCTTTTACATCGTAAACATTATTAAAAAGAATTTCCTCTGCAATTTTATACTCTGTTAATTTTTCCCTGCTGAGTGATGCTATTTCAAACTGATTCATCTGAACTGTATCCGTATTGGTGCACCATTCATACCAGTTGTCCACAGGGACATGCGTTCTGCTTCCGTCCTCTTTTGTATCCATTACAATATTATGAATGTCAATATGCATCAGTCCTTTAAAATTTTTTCTAATATTTTTTAAAGTATCAATCGTGATATCAACACCTGATATCATATTGATCAGCACGGCATCAGCCATATTCAGCAGACTTTCCACATCATTATAATTAATAGTATAAGTCGGCTCTGTTGACTTTTCAAATCTGGCGCTTTTATCTGAATTATATAAATTGTAGTATAAATTTACCTGTCTCGTAGGATGTTTTAATTTGTTTATTCCGTATGTTTTTATATTTGGATATTGTTTTAAAAGCTCAGTAACATTATCAAATTCATCCTCACCCAGATTCATTACAGGTATTACATTATCAGCTTTATCAGCCAGTACAGCCATGCTGATTACGGAATACAAAATTCCGCCGTAACTGCGGATAGATTTTCCGTCAGCTTTATGTATTACATCTACACACGGTTCGCCGATTACAAGATAATTCATTTTTCTATTTTAAAAATTTCGTCAAGTTTCTCAATAACATCAGCAGGTATAATTATTTCAGAAGCTTTTATATTTTCCTTAAGCTGATTTAATTTTGTCGCGGAAGTAATAGCGCTCGAAACAATTCCTTTTCTGAGACACCATGCAAGAGAAAGACAGGATGCCGTTGTATTCATATCCGCGGAAATCTGCATCAGCATTTCCACTTTTTTCAGGTTTTCCTCTGCAGCAAGCTTTTTTACAAATACATTATATTTATCATTCCCAAGTCTTGTATCTTTTCCCGCTTCTTTTTTTTTATTGTATTTTCCCGTTAAAACTCCCTGTGCCAGCGGAGACCAGACTACAAGCCCTATCCCGTTTTTTTTGCAATAATCCATTACTCCGTTATTTTCAATGTCCCTGTACAACAGACTGTACTGCGGCTGATTGCTTACAGGTTCATGCAGATTTGATTTCCGGCAGAAATTAACTGCTTCAGATATATTGTTTTTTGTCCATTCGCTTACTCCCCAGTATAATATTTTTCCCTGCTCTATCAGTGAATAAAAAGCTCTGCAGGTTTCCTCAACCGGCGTTTCACTGTCATATCTGTGGCACTGATACAGATCTAAATAATCGGTTTTCAGATTCCGCAAAGATTCATGAACCGATTCGAAAATATGCTTTCTTGATAATCCTTTGTCATTAACATTATCCGACATTGGCCAGTAGCATTTTGAAGCTATAAAAAGATCTCTTCTTCTGAAAGCCGAAAGAGTTTTCCCAAGAAATTTTTCCGATTCACCGGATGAATATACATCAGCCGTGTCAAAAAAATTTATACCTTTATCAAATGCGTATTTTATAAGAGAGCTGCCTGTTTTAGCATCAACCGAACCGCCGACTGTAAGCCAGCTGCCAAATCCAATTACACTAACGCTGCTGCCGCAATTTCCTAATTTTCTGTACTTCAAATATAATAATTATTTTTAAATATCAAATATACAGTTCAATATTATTTTTAAAAAACGGAATTTTATCTGAATGCATTTTTTAACTGATCTCTGTAAAATTTCTTCGAATCGCTTCCGCCGAAATTTATTGAAACAGAACCATGATGACTAATACCAAGCTCCTGATGATTGTTTACCGTATAATCAATCTGAAACATTCTGTAATTTAGACCAATACCCGCAGAAAAGGAAACCGGCTCTGTACTGATTCCCGTCCTGAGATCAGCAATATCGTAAACAGAGTATTCAAATCCGGTTCTGAATGTCAGCGGATATTTTACATCTTTCTCAGCTTCTAAAATCATTAAGAGTTCAGATAACGGCTGAAAAGTAAATCCGGTTCTGTAAACCTGCGGTATTTTTTCTTTTGAGATTCCGATAGTTGAACCGGACAGATTCTTTGCTGTAAATCCCCATTTCATAAAATCTGTGAAGTAAGCCATCGCACCTGCATCTATTCCGAATGCCGAAGCTGAATTATAATTTTTAATGCTCAGTTGATAATAATTAGCGCTGACTCCGAGAAAGACTTTTTCGTTAACAACATTTCCGTACGACAAAATGAAAGTTAACTCTCTGTATAATTCAAACCCAAATGTTTTCACACCGGCTCCGAAAACTCCGAAACCCGTTGGCTCTGCATAGCTTAACGCAGCCTGTGATAAACCGCTGACTCCGAATATTTCCGGACCGTAATAAAATGATATTTCCCTGAATTTTAACTGACCTAATCCCGAAGGATTGTAAAAGACGGCAAGAGAATTATTTGAAAGAGAAGTAAACGCTCCGTTTAATCCAGTTGCCCTTGCACCTGTTTCCGTATTCTCAAACTGCGCTACGGAACTTTTTATTGAAAACAAAACTATAACCATCATTGCTAACCTTTTCATCGTCATCCTTTAATAAGTTTTTTAAAAATGAATTGATTATTTGATGAGGAACATCAAATTTATCTGAAATAATTTAATCTAATGAGAAAGAAAATGCAAAGACAAATTAAATGGTTTTTAATTATCATATTATTTTCACTGTTCACAAACGGAAAAGCATTCTCACAGGAAAGGGATATAGTAGTTGAGGTCATTATGAGTTATGAATTACTTCCGCCTGACGTACAGGAGAAACTCGCAAATTTCAAGCAAAAAGTAGAGGATTATTTAAATAAGAATAAATATCATGATGAGAAGATCGCGCCAATAAAGGTTCAGATGCAGTTTAATTTCACAGGAGTCAATACTCTTACTCAGACTTACGATGCAAAATTATTTATAGCCAGCCAGAGGGAAGTTTACAACCCAAACCAAAGAAATGAACAGAAATTTTCAACAGCATTCAGATTTCTGGATGAAAGAATTCAGTTCGTTTATAATGAAAATATGCCGTTCATAAAAAATGATTTGAGATTTGATCCGCTCCTTAGTCTTTTAGATTACTATGCATATATGGTAGTTGGTTATGATGAAGATTCATATTATCCCAAAGGCGGGAATAAATATTTTCAGAAAGCTCTGGATATCTGCAACAGGGTTTCTGTCAGTCTTACGGGCTGGAATGAAACAGGCGGAGGTTCAAAACCATCCAGAGTTCAGCTGGTTCAGGAACTTCTGAATGTCCGTTTTGATAATTTCCGTAAAGGTTATTTCGAATATATGTGGACAGGTCTCGATTCGCTGTCGATTAATAAAAAGAATGCATTTGCAAACATTTTAAGTGCGCTTGAAGTGATAAGCGAAGTAAAGAAAAAAGAAGTAAAGGCATTCAACATTGATATTTTCTTTGATGCCAAAGCAACGGAAATTGCCGATACCTTTCTGGACTACGGTGATGTAAGAATATATGACAAGCTGATGGCGCTTGACCGGGCTCATCAATCTGTTTATGAAGACGCAAAAGGCAGGGCGCGTTAGCGGGACTGATGGCCAATTAGAATATTCAATTCCCTGTTTCATATTTTTATTATTGCCGGATCATCTTTAAAAATCAACAGTTATTTTTTGTTACATAATTAGATTCTTCAAAAACCATAATGGTATTAAGCATGATTTATCCTGAAAAGCAAAGTAGTTGTTTAAATCATTTGAATCCCAATACCTTAACCTGAATCAGGTTTACAAGCTAATTGGTTAGTCTGATATTATTTGTGCTAATCATTTCGATTTGAAGTTTCTTCACAGGATTTTTCTTAAGCTGTCAAATGTTTGAGTATACCAATCAAATTGTAAGTCATATTTAATGCTATCATTTTGTAAGTTTTCAAACTCCTTTCCTCCTGTTTATTTTTTTTAATATGAGACTTAGTTTTTTTTTTTACTTAAACAACTGTTAATAATTCGACTTTAAAAAATGAAAACTTCACAATTGAAGATACTTTTATTTAGCTAAGTGCAGTATAAAAGATTTAGGAAAATTAACAGGAATCATATATGAAGAGTATTCTTTATGTAAGACTGAATATTAGAAGTAATGAAATTATTAGAATTTAATCAACAAAGAAAAGGATTATAAATATTTTTAAAGAAGTGACTTATTTTCAAAAGCAAATTTCATAAGACTGTTAGGACCTTTCAGGTTTAATTTAGCATTAATGTTTGATCTGTGATTTTCAACTGTTTTATAACTAATAAACAATTCATGAGCGATTTCCTTAGAAGTTTTTCCTTCGGAAATATGTTTTAGAATTGCCAGTTCAGTTTTTGTAAGATCGTTCAGTGAAGGATTTTTTTTCTCAAATTTTTTAATTTTATCCCTTCTGCTAATGAGAAAATTTGAAATTGAAGGACTTATATAATAATTGTTTTGATAAACTTTATTTATACATTCTATTATATCATCAACTGCGCAGTCTTTCAATACATATCCGTTCACACCAAGCTCCATTGATTCATCAAATATATCTTCCGATGAAAAAACAGTTAAAAAAATTACTTTACAATCGATCTTTAATTCACGAAGTTTCTTCAGCACCTGTAGTCCTGTCATTTTAGGCATTTCTATATCAAGCAGAGCAATATCGGGTTTAAGCTCCTCAATTTTCTGAATTGCTTTCTCACCATTATCAGCTACTCCGATAATTTCTATATTTTCATCTTCTTGTATAATTTGCTTAAGTCCGCTTCTGAAAATCGGATGATCATCAGCTATTATGATTTTTATTTTTTTAATCTCGCTCATATTAATTTGTTTTAATTGGAATTTTTATTTTATAAACGGTGCCTTTACCTATTTCCGATTCTATTTTATATTGTCCCATAAATTTAATTCTTTCAGAAATTCCGTTTAAACCTATCCCTTCTTTTGAATCAGGAATATACTTGCTTGATACATCAAATCCTTTTCCATTGTCTGATATAATAACGAAAATATTATTGCTTAAGATCTTAATATTAAATTTCGCAATTGTTGCATTTGAATGTTTTATTATATTACTAATTATCTCTTGAATAACTCTGAATAAATTTATCTCACTTTCTTTTGAAAGAAGATTATCAATTTCATCAATGTCCGAGTGAAATGTAATGTTGGTAGATTTATCCGCATCATAAATTATTGATAACAGAGTTTTTTTAATTCCAAGCCTTTCAAGCTGATGAGGGTGAAGATTATACGAAATACTTCTTACATCATTTATCGTTACAGAAGCAAGTTCTGAAATATCTTTCAGTGCTTCTTCCATTTTATTAATATTGTCTTTATGTTTTAGAGCCAGCGCTGCTTTATTCTTTGAAATTAAAATTTCATGAGCTATAGTATCATGAAGTTCATGAGCTATCCTTTTTCTCTCGGATTCCTGTGACTCGATCAGTTTTCTTGAAAATTCCTCTTGTTTAATTTTTTCTTTTTCTATTTTATTAAGTCTTTGCTTATATGTAAGACCGGTTGCGGCAATTGCACCGAGAATTCCAAGACTTTTAAACCACCATGTTTTCCAATACGGCGGTGTGATATTAATTTTAACAGATGTTCCTTCTTCATTCCATTTCCCGTCATTATTGGATCCTTTTACTCTGAAAGTATAATTTCCGGGATCAAGGTTTGTGTAGGTCACTCTTCTTCTTGTCCCGCAGTATGTCCAGTCTTTGTCAAATCCATCCATTTTGTAGGCGTATTGATTTTTTTGAGGGTTATTATAAATAAGGGAAGCGAATTTAAAAGAAAAGACGCTTTCTCTGTAAGTTAAGTTTATTTCGTCTGCAAAGGATATGTTTTTTCTCAGATATGGGTCTTCAAGAGTCCCGTTTACTGGTTTATTAAATATTTCAAAATCCGTAATAACTATCTTGGGAATGAATTCATTATCTTTTATTTCTTTCGGATTAAAAAATGTAACTCCGTTCATCCCTCCGAAATACATAACTCCGTTTTCGTCTTTATAAAACGAGAAAGCATTAAATTCATTTCCGGAAAGTCCGTCATGATGATAATAGTTATAGAATTTTTCCTGCATTATATCAAATTTAGAAATTCCGTTATTTGTACTTAACCATAAATTATTACTTTCATCTTTCAATATTCCGAAAACAGTATCATTGGAGATACCATCTATCTGTTTATACCTCTTTAGTTTCCCGGTTACTCTACAAATTTTACATAAGCCTGAATCTGTTCCAAACCAGATATTATTTAAACTGTCCTCTGTAATACACCATACCTTATCATTGTTTAGTTTTTCAGCGGCTTTTGACAACCGGGAATTTTTTATGAGTTCATTCTTTGAATCAAATATAAACACTCCTGTACCGTTTGTACCTATCCATAATAAACCTTGATTATCTCTGTAGATTGAGTATATTGTTTTGTCGTTTAAAAATTCCTTTTTATTGTAAATAAACTTCTTTTTGTAAATATCAAATAATAGCAATCCGTGCTTTTCTGTACCAACCCACAGTATATTATCATATAGAATATCCTGTATTAAAGGGAAAATTCGGATTTCTTTCAGATTATATTTTTCACAATTATGAATTTCAAATAAATCAAATTCTAAATTATAACTGCATAAGCCCAGCAGTTCTGATGAAAACCATAATGTGTTATTATTGTCCTGATAAACATTATATACAGACTTTTTTTCTATATGATCGAATTTTCTAAAATCACTGTAAATTTCCGGTTCGGATTTATAAATTCCAATTCCATAAGTCCCGAGCCAGATTGATTTTTTACTGTCAACACATATGGAAGTTATTTTATCAAACTTCACATTATTTGAATTTATAAGTTTTTCTGATAAAATTGAAAATTTTTTTTGATTTAGATCAGTTTTGCACAACCCTTCTCCCCATGTTCCGATCCATAAAACGTTTGATCTGTCTATAAATAAACTGCATATGGAATTACAGGATAATGTAGAAGCATTTAATTTATCAAATTTATAATGCGTGAATGTATTACTTTGCGTATCAAATCTGTTCAGTCCCTGATTTCTTGAAGCGATCCATAGAATTCCGTTTTTATCCTCGCATATATCTGTTAATACATTTTCAGAAATTGAATTTTCATTTTCACTGTCATGTAAATATCTGCAAAACTCTGTGCTTTCTTCATAAAATTTATTTAATCCTTTCTGATGGGTTGATATCCAGAGATTATTTCTGCTGTCCTTAAAAATGTGTTTTATTCTGTTATCGCTTATTGAATTCGGATTGTTTATATTAAATTTGTGATGAGTAAATTTATAATTTTTCAAATCCATAATATTTAATCCACCTGTCCAAGTACCAATATATATCCTTTCAGAATCTCTGTCATATTTCATGCAGTAAATATCATTGCAGTTTATAAAATCAGAACTGTTCTGCTTGCTTGTATAATGAGATATCACTTTAAAATTTTTAATTTTATAGAATCCATTTCCAAATGTACTTACCCAGATATTTTCCTGAGTGTCTTCAAATATACCTGAAATATGAAAGTTGTTATTATCATTACTTAACTGTATCCTCATCATTTCATTTCTTTCCAAATTAAAAACTGATAAACTAAATTTATCTCCGCCTATCCAGAGATTTTTTTTACTGTCCTCATAAGTCAGCTGAACTGAATTTTCAGGTATAGAGAATTTATTATGGTCATTATTCTTATATACTTTAAATCTATAGCCGTCAAAACTGTTTAATCCATCTTGAGTGGTTATCCATAATAATCCGACTGAATCCTGATTAATTGAACTTACAATACTGTTGGATAATCCTTCGTTTAAAGAAATTTTCTCAAATCTCAAAATTCTCTTATAAAATTTAATTTAAATTTAATATACACAAGCATTATTAAATTTTCTACTGAGAGTATTTAAAATCTTTTTTTTTAAATTTCCCCCTTGGAAAATTTATTTTCCAGGGGGAAAACAGCATTTTTATTAAAATAATGAAAACTAAATTATTGAATTTTATTCAATACAACTATAATTTTACTTATCATTTTTCGAATTTTGGTGTTTCAAATCCGATTTTTTTTTCTGCCGCTGGTACCACCGGGTCTTTTGTTACTTTGATTTCACGATCCGCCTGATCCGCCCTTTCCTGAATTTTTTGAATTCGGGGATCCACCCGCTCCTTTATTACTTGGATCCCCGGATCCGCCTTTTCTTGAATTTTTTGAATTCGGGGATCCGCCCGATCCTGAATTACTTGGATCCCCACCGGATCCGCCCGATCCTGAATTACTTGGATCCCCGGATCCGCCCGATCCTGAATTACTTGGATCCCCGGATCCGCCCGATCCTGAATTACTTGGATCCCCGGATCCGCCCGTATTTGTACCTGATTCAAAGTTAATAAAAATGTTAATTGTTTTAGCTCCGGATCTAAAAAATAATTCCCTTTTTTCAGATTCAGCTTTTTCTTCAAGTTTTTTTTGGTCTAACTTTTGATTTTTTTTTCTCATGTTTTAATTTTTTTAATTAGTAAATATTGTGGATTTAAATTAATTCTAATGCCGCTTCTACAGCACGTAATGCATTTACTTTCCCTGCGCCGGTTTTTTCCGGCGGGTTTGAAGTTATATAATCTGATGTTTCTATTAAAATTTTCTCTACCTGAGTTGCAGTTAAGTACGGATTAGCACATAACATTAAAGCCGCTACACCAGCTACAATCGGAGCAGCCGCGGATGTACCTGAAAAGTAACCATATTTAACTGGATTATTATTATCATCCGAATTATAGGTCTTGGTTGATAAAATGTTTATTCCAGGTGCGCATAATTTAAGCTCAGGTCCGTATCGGCTGGCCCAGTCTTCTCCATTGTCGCCAACCCATTTTCCGGACTCATTACATGCACCGACAGAAATTACAAGATCTTTCAGGCAAGCCGGATAAGAAACACTATAATCTGCACCATTTGATAATGAGCAATTTCCGGATGCAAAAATTACTGCTGCACCTTTTGTTACTCCGTTAATTATTCTGCCTTCGTATCTCGCAAATTTGATCGCGTACTCAATGTCAGAGCTTTCATAAGAAATGTACCAGCTATTACTTATAATATCCGCATTTAAAAATACTGCTTTTAATATCCCATTTGCATTATCCCGGTCTCCGTTTAGACTATACCAAGTTCCGTCATAGTTTTCACTTGCAATTCTAATTCCAATCAGTTCACTGTCTGGAGCTACGCCGCATATTCCGATTTGATTATTATTTCCGGAAGCAGCTGCTATACCCGCGCAAAATGTTCCGTGGGAATCACTGTTTACAGGTCTTGGATCCGCCTCATCATATATAATGTCATAGCCCTGCACTAATCTTCCGTTTTTTATTAAATCCTCATGATTCGCATCCACACCTGTATCAACTATTGCAATTTTAATTCCTGCTCCGCGTATGTTTTTATCCCAAACAGGTTTTATGTTAACATCATAACCTGGGCTGTTTAAAGCCCATTGATTTGAAAAATTTATATCATTTGGATAGTTCGATAAATTCGTAAATCTTTTAAAATTCGGATGGGCGTAATCTACAAACTCCAATTCATTTATATCATTTATAAGATTCAGAATATTTTTATAATCATCTTTATTGGAGATTTTACCGGTAAACCTGTTTATTCCTAATTCCTCTTTTTTAAAATAAAATTTACTGTCATTGATTATGCTTTCTATTTCTTCTGTTTTAGCATCATCATTAAATCTCAAAATAAATTCATCGGTCAGTACCAATATTTCCCGTTCATCTTCTCCATACACATTTAAAATTTCATTATCATCCGGATCCGTGAAATTTGATCTAGAAGAAGCTGAAGTTTCAGACTGATTAATATTTACAAGTCTGATACCGTCGTCTTTTTCGGTTTTTACTGTATTGCTTCGATTTAAAGCCGACATACCTCTTATTTCATCAGAAACATCGGCAGATACTTTTGTTTTAATTGCTCCCTTTGTTCCTGATCTTTTAAGTATGATTTTTTTATCTTTATTATAGTAAAACTCTTCTTCCATAATATTCTTTTTGATTAAATTTTGTATATATAGTTTTTTATTTTATCTTTGCAAAAATCAACAATTCAATTTAAAAATAAAATAATCAGCTGCCCCTTTTTTTATAGGGGCATACATCTATCTTTATAATTAATAATTTGCATCTTGTATGATAATGTCTGTTAAAATATATTGTATTATTAAAAAATAAAAAATATGTCATGTCTGTAAAAATTAATTCCGAATTACAAAAAATAATAGACTCAAAATCAATTTCTGAAGAAATTCCTGTTATTATAGTTTTTAAAAATACACCTGATATTAAAGAACTCGAATCCAAAGGTATCAGAGTTTCTAATCAATTTGAACAGATAAACGGTGTTTCCGGAACTGCAAAATGTGATGCAATAATTTCTTTATCTGAACAAAATGATGTTGTTACTATTGATTTTGACGGTGAATCTGAAGCTCATAAATAAATTTCTTTTTTAAAGTTCTAATTTTAGTTCAGCTTATAATTTACTTCAATCAGGTTTTTTCTGATAAACATTTGGCTGATTAAAAGGGAAAGTTGACTGTTCAGCATCCACTCTCCCGTATCCGAAATTATTATCCCATCCCGGTATTCCCAGATTATCAGCACCTTCAGCTAATAAATTCCAAATAGTCTCATTATCTGAAAATCTATGTGCACCCCATGCTAATGCAGCTGCACCGGTAACGTGCGGACAGGCCATACTTGTACCATCCATCTGACCGTATCTTCCCCCGGGTATTGTTGACAGGACATTTACTCCCGGCGCGCAAAGTCCGACTTCCGGTCCTCTGCTGCTGAAATCGGCAAGTTTGTTATTACCATTCAAAGCGGATACACCTATTACATTTTTATACTTTGCGGGATAAGTTACAGTATCTGTCTCAGGTCCCTTATTACCGGCGGAAGCAATTAGCAGAAGTCCTTTTGACCAGGCGGTATCACATATTATCTCCAATGCAGCGGGAGCTACATCTCCTCCGAGACTAATGTTAAGAATCTGCATCTTATTGCTAATGCACCAGTTTATCCCGCTAATTAACCAGCTCCATCTTCCTTCTCCGGAATTGTTCAGGACTTTTACTCCGTAAATAAAAGCTTCAGGTGCTACTCCAATTACTCCGGAACCGTTTTTTGCCGCTGCGATTGTTCCGGCGCAATGAGTTCCGTGACTGTAACCGTCCATTAGTGTTTGTCCTGGAACAAAACTAATACCATCTCTGAAATTTGAAGTGAGATCCGGATGATTATAGTCAATACCTGAATCAAGTACAGCAACTTTCACACCTCTTCCTTTCGAAGCACCCCACGCCAGATGTGATTTTATCAGAGCTACTCCTGCCGGTATTGTTTCAGAAGAAACAGGCGGCTGACCTTCAATTTCGTAACTGACATTCTGTGCAAAACATTTACCGTCATCTTCTATCAGCGAAATGTTTTTATTCTTTTTTAATTCTCCTATCTCACTCTCTGAAAGAGCGGCGGTTAGAATCGGCGCATCATATTCATTTATATCATATCCTAAATCAACATTGGAAACTCCTGCCGGAAACTGATTATCTCTTGTCATAAGACCGGTATCCCTGAAATTAATGCCCGAGCCGATCGTATTTTCGAAAATTTCAAGTTTATCCTTTTTCTTATCAGGTCTTTTGTCTTTTTTCTTAAAGGTTATTATGACTGATTTCTTTTCTTCTACCGACAAATTAAAACTCCTTTCCTTTTATTAGAATAAAATATTTTTAAATACTCTTATATATCTAAATTATTTTTCTTAACAATTCGACTGATGAATCAGTTAAAAAGTCAGCTCCGGACATCTCTAATTTACTTTTATATTCCTCATTTAATGGAGAAACTGAATAAACGATTATTTGAATAGTGTCGGATTTCTGCTTTACATTTTTTATTAAATTTATCTCTTCTTCTTCATTAAATTGTAACTCAATTTTATTTTCTATGAACAATATCAGCAAATCATTTTCGATCAGCACAGTGCTTTTTATTAATTTATCAATGCTACTTAATATTGTTACAAATTTATTTTCTTTTTTTAGAGCTAAAATAACTGATTCATTAACTGATTGGCTTCGGTTAAACCATATTATATTGTAATATGATTTTTTTATCTGATTGTTTGAATTTTCAGCTGAAGCAGAATTTCCTGTACTCTCAACCATTGTTTTCTCTTCTTTAGCTTTATTTATAAGTATATCAGCAATTGTTTCAGACAGTCTCTCATTATTCTTTCCGAAATTTTCTTTATCAGAATTTACTAATTCCTTACTTAAGTGTATCCTTGTATATGAATATATCGCGATGAAGCCGAAAATAGAATAAGTTACTATTATAGCATATGCAAACGGTTCATCATAATTTTTATTACTGCCCAATCCCAATGCAATAAATGCCGCAAAATTATTCATTAATTCAGGTGTATTTCTTAACTCTACTAATCCGAGCCCTACAATTATTTTAGTTAGCCAGTCTGATATTTGTTCAAGATTTGTATTTGGTAAATGTTTAAGTAAAGAAACCTCTTTAGAATCTAAATTCTGTATATCCGCATTCTGGTAAACTTTCGGAACACCGAATAAAAAGCCTATAAATCCTCCCATTAAAAAGCTGGCAAGTGACCAGGATAAGGCTAATGTTTTATCAACTGTATTATCGGATAATATTAAGATAACACCAATTACAGGAATGCACATAATCAATATAATATTGAAAATCTCATTTTTGATTTTTTTATCAGGCATAAAATTTTAATTAACATTAAAATACATTTGGAATGACAAAAATAATTAATCTTAATTCTTATCAATTTAAAGTTTAATTGATTATCCTCCGGTATATTATAACTATTTTATTTAATAATTTTTTTATACAAAGTTTAACCGGATATAAAATGCTAAAAATGAACAGAATCAAAAAAACTAAAGGAATAAAAACTATTACAAATAAATTGCATTTCAGATATGTATAATCCTGAAGCATCACACTTATTAATGATCTTAAGCAATTAATTATATATTCAAATGATTTATAAAATCCTACATCAGCAATTCCCTGCTTACCAAGCAGAAATTCCTTTTCCGTAGTTATTTGTACTTCAGTACTGTCCGACTTAAACCTGTTTATATCCGAGTTTTGTATCATTTTTTTATCTTTCAGAGTTTGATGTTTTTTCTTTCTTCCGAAAATATTCGATTCTGCTCTATTTCTATCAGAAAGTTTTTCAGACAAATATATTTTTGCGGATATTCTTCAGCTGATAATATTTTTTCTATTTTATTCTCTTCTTCAAGTGATAAATTCTTAAAATACTTTCTGATCAGCTCAATATTTATCAAAGACTTATTAATATTATCAGACGCTATAAGTTTATCATTTAAAAGTTCGTGAGTAATTTTTAAGCATCCGTCTAATCTTCCTTTCATTATATCATGTGCTCTCCAGGATTCCTTAAGGAAGGCTCCGAAATGAAAAAGTAGTTCACCGCAAATATGATCTTCACTTTCAGGGCTTATCTTGATTGGTTCTAAAATATCCTTCTCCATTATATCAGAATTCATTTGAATAGGGAACAGTATCATATCAAATTTATCAAAATTATCATATAGCTTTTTTAGAAATTTAATATTGTATTGACAAAGAATTTTTTTTTCAATTTTCAATATAAATTTTGTTAAATTATTGTATAAATCAAATGATTCGAATTTTATTTTTGCAACTCTTTCTTTAAAATCATATAATTCATTGTATGAGATTTTCTTAATATTAAATATCTTATCGTTAAATTTTTTTTTTAAATATAAGAAATCAGCATTCTGAATCTGAACGGAAACCGCTCTTTCAAACTTACTAATTAAAATTTCATATATTTCGGTCAGAATATTATATAATTTCCATATTTCCCTTAACTCTTTCGTTTTAATTTTTTCTAAATTTCTTTTTAAATATTCTCTTATTGCTGAGTTTTTATTATAATTAACGTCATATATATTATAAATCAAAAATGAAATTCTTCTGAAGAGAAAATGTAAATCATTTCGATTATTCAATTTAAAATAATTTTCAAGCAAGGTTTTTAAATTTTCAAAATTGAAATTATCATTTTTCTTGCATAGTTCTGAAATAAGATAATTTTGTCTCATAAGATAATAGTGTTCAATGAATTTGCTTAATAGTTTACTATTCTTTTTTCTAAAAAAATCTATCAATAGTGAATTTCTAATTTCATAGTAATTTTTAAGTCTTCTGTTTCTTTCTTCCATCTTTACAAAATCTTCTTTAATGGACTGAAAAGAAGATATTTGAAACAATGCAGTTTTAATATTATTTATAAAGCCCGGTTCATCAATTGTTTCTTTTTCCTTATTATTCGGAGCGGGATCTAAATAAAATAATTTTCTTTCAATTTCTCTATCGGCATTTCTTGAGAATACACCTTTAATAATGCAGCTGAATGGTTTATTTCTGACTGCACCTCCGTCTATAAAGTAATATTCCTTGTTTTCATTTAGATTACCCCAATATCTCAAATTTTCATTAATATTTTTTTCCATTTCATTTTGATCACTTTTTATTCCGACAGGAGAAAATGCTCCGGGAAAAGCGGAAGTGATTCTGGCTAATCTTGCCAAAGCAGGAATGCACTTCTTGTTATCTTTAAATAGTTCTTTTCTTTTTTTCCTGTATTTTATCAGAAATATTGAGTCATAATACATTGTATCTTTGTCTTTTTCATTTCCATGAAAATTAGTACCGGTAATAAACAGGTCGAGTTCTTTTAAGTCCTGCAGTTCACATATTTTACAATTTTCAAGTTCATTGAACAAATCAATATATGTTTGCTCATAATAACCCTCGCTGTCAAAAAGAGATTTATAATTATTCCTTTTCTTTAAATTTAATAGATTTGTTAATCCTCCATTTTTTACCCAAAAATTCTTGCAAATGCTGAAATCATGTTTATTGGCTAGACAGTATGTCAGAAATATTCCGTTAATTCCACCGGCGGAAGATCCGCTGATCACATCGATCACAATTTCACAATTTCTGATTTCTTTTATTAACCCGTAAATACCTTCGCCTTTTACAGCTCTGAAAAACTCATTGCAGACACCGTTCATATAAATTGCCAGTGATACTCCGCCGTAAAGAACGAGTCCGATTCTGATTTCTAATGACTTCAAAAAGTGATTTAATCTTATTTAAAAAATATGTCCAGTATAGCATTGAAGGAAAAATCCTTTGCGAAGTATAGCATCAGTTCGGTTTGTCGGTTATCATAATTCGTTCCGAATAAATATTCTCTGTATTCGCCGCCGATATTAATTTTCGAATTTCTTTCCATTAGATTAAATTTCATTATAAATTTACTCCTGTTTCTGTTGCCGGAGATAATATTCCATGTGAAAATCGGGATAGCTTTTATTTCGATGTTTTTATTTTCATAAAATAACATAATCGGCGAAACTCCGAGAAATTGCTCGTCTATTGTGGAATTTAAAGTTGAAGTTGAATCTTTTGTTTTCTTAACGAAGGCGGTGGTTACAGTATCAATCATTACAGCGGAATCATAGGTCACTTTAAAACTGTAAATCGAAGAGACATCACTCTTTCTTTTTTCCGCATATATCCCCCAATACAAATAGTCTAAGTTAAAACAATTTTTATAAACATAATCCATATACATTAATCCTTCAAAATTATAACTGCTAATTGTATTCTCAATTTTAACTGTTGATACATTGTTATTTATAAAATTATTATTATTAATAAGTTTTGATTTATAGTAATACATTCCTAATAAAAAATTTAAGGATTTGTCTTTCATAATCTCCTTGAAGTCTTTATGCAAATTAAAGTATGCTCCGGTCAGATCAAAATTATCCTGATAGTTAAATGTAGAGCCGGTATTTAACAGATAGTCTTTGCTTTTATCTTTAAAAATACCATCATTCATAACTGTAAAATATTCACTCTCTACTGAATCTTTTTTACCTTCTGGATTAAAATGTGCTTTTAGTTTAAAAGAGTTATACATAAAGTTATCATCTGTTAAAAATGGATACCAAACAAAATAACCGTCTTCTGTTTTTATGTTTGAACCAATAGTTTTTTTAATCAATTTATTTTCTTTGTCTATATAACTAAGTTCTAGTAAATCAATTATTTCCGCATTACCTCTTTTAAAAATTATTTTGTCTTTTTCATCGTGTTTTATTTTTATAATATCATTCTTTTTAGGGTATATAAATTCTATAAACTGAATTTCATTCTGAATTTCGAAATATTCTGATCTTACTTCGATGTTATTTTCAGCATAAATTTTGATAATAGCTTTTAAATTTTTATTAGGTGTTTTTTCGTAAGTGAATTCATGTACGCCATTATTTTTAGAAATATTTTTTCCATCAGGTATATCTCTCCAGCTCTTTCCGGTATCTAAAGATATCTGTATAGTTACAGATATATTATTTGATGCTAAAGAAACTAGATATACTATCTTATTGGGAGAATTACCTATCCAAACAGTATTGGCATCAGGCGAGATAATTTTTATTTCCTGTGAGTATAATCCGGATTTAAAAACCAGACATATCACAAAAGCAGTAAGTATTGTCTTATACATTTTAATAATTTTATTTTTTATTGCTCAAACAAAAATATCTGAATTGAAATATTATTCTTATCAGTATAATTATTCTTTTATCACCCTTCTTACAACCATTTTCCATAGGTGCATTCACCTATCCTCTGTACACGACAAAAGTTTTGAATTAAAAAGGTAATCTGATCCAGAATTGTTATTTTCAGATATGTAAAATTTAAAACTAAAATTCGGAGGGTCAGATTATTAACCTTCATTGATTTCTAAATTTTTTTATATTTAAACAAAGCAGACGGAGGCTATACTCTTTATATAGCATTGTTTTTTCTAAAAACCTGGTGGCTGCCGGTTTTGGAATTCCTGGTCTGCTTTTTTTATTTTCTTAATTTTAAATCAACTGCGCAAAATAAATTGATTCAATTACTTTATTAGATAACTAGACTGTTTTCATCTCATATTAATTTATAAAATGAAAAACGCTTTCCGATTTTAAAAAGAATTTATTTTAAAGGACTGGTATTGATTCATTTCTAATCAATTCACCTGTAGTATATCACTTCGATTGGGGTTCCGAATGAAATCTCAACTCTTTCTCTATTTGTCTGCTTTGCAAACATAATATTTTGCAATTTAAAAATAATATACCAAAATTTTGCCCTAAGTTTTATTGATTACTGATTAATAAAAAGAATGCGTTTGCAAATATTTTAAGTGCGCTTGAAGTGATAAGCGAAGTAAAGAAAAAAGAAGTAAAGGCATTCAACATTGATATTTTCTTTGATGCCAAAGCAACGGAAATTGCCGATACCTTTCTGGACTACGGTGATGTAAGAATATATGACAAGCTGATGGCGCTTGACCGGGCTCATCAATCTGTTTATGAAGACGCAAAAGGCAGGGCGCGTTAGCGGGACAGGAAAATATTTTGTCTTCCCGAAGTTTATAATTCGAGCTGTATATTTTTACAAAAAAATTTCCTGAAACCTGAGTTGTAAATCCAAAGACATTTTTATTGCTGTTCCAAAACAAAAATCCATCTAAATAAATAATAATTGTATTTTCAGAATTCATACAAATGTTATATTCCGCATTATCCGATTCCAATAATTTTTTTAAACCGGGTTGATTTTATTAGTGCAGAAAAATTGTAATTGAACGGATAAATTCAAAGCGTTAGTTTTGATTAAATAAAAATTAATACCCGGAAATTTTTTACACCAATTCAATTGACAATCCTTAGATCAAATTTTTTAACAAATGTTTTGAAAAAAAATTTTAGTTAAATATTCTGTCCCGGAATTTTTTAATTAATCTAACGGGGAGGTTATCATCGAAAATTTCACCATTCATACCGAAACTGCTTAATATATTTAACCTTGGTCTATTCCAAATCAAAGTTATTTTTAATTTAAGTATTTACACACTGCAAATTTGAATATCCTTACTTAAAGTAAGAATATTTTTATTCTTCTATTTTTGTAAAAGCGTTTCCGAAAGGAAATTATAAATAAATAATTTATAAATTAAACCGAAAGGTTAAGAAATGAAAACTCTTAAAAGATTTCTTACAGTGATGGTTGTATTAATCGTTGCTGTAATGTGTTCGGGCTTATCAAAAGCACAGGATACAAAAGGTACGGATTTCTGGTTTATGTTTAACAAAAACGATCTGAGTTCCCCGCAGGTATTAAGTCTCTTTATTACCAGCGATGTTAATACATCAGGAAATGTAAGCATTGCCGGATTAGGATTTTCAACTCCGTTTAATGTCACTGCAAATACTGTAACAACCGTCGTATTACCAAACGCCGCATCAGTCCATGCAAATGATGCTGTTGGTAATCTCGGTATTCACGTTACTTCTTTGAATGAGGTTACTGTTTATGGACTTAACAGAGTTAATTTTACAACTGATGCATTTCTCGCGTTGCCTACAGATATTCTGGGTACGGATTATCTTTATTTGAATTATAAAGATAACGGGAACGGTCATCTTATGGGAATTATCGGCACGCAAAATAACACGACTGTTACGATTACCCCAAAAATTGCACTCGGACCGCATCCTGCAAACATTCCATATAATATAACTTTACAGCAGGGCGAGACTTATGAAATACTTCAGCAGACAGCAAATTCAGAATTAACCGGTTCTACCATTACGTCGGACAAACCAATCGGAGTAATGGGTGTTCACAGATGCGTAAATGTTCCTATCGGAATTTGCTGCTGTGATCATATTGTGGAAATGCTTTTTCCGACAAATACCTGGGGAAAGAATTTTATAACTTATCCTTTGGCAACCAGATTAAACGGAGATCACTGGAGAATTTTAGCATCTGAAAATGCAACGACTGTATCAATTGACGGAGTTCCTCAGCCGATGATTAATTCCGGAGATTATATTGAATTATCATTAACAGCCGGTGCATCAATAAATTCTGATAAGCCGGTTATGGTAGCGCAGTATAGTAATTCACAAGGAGTAGATAATGTAGTTTCAGATCCTTTTATGATGTTAATACCTCCCTTTGAACAATTCCTTGCTGCATACACAGTTTCAACACCTGCTTCAGGATTTGCTCAAAATTTTATAAACGTAGTGGTTCCGAATGCAATCGTCGGTTCAATGACTTTAGACGGAGTGCCGGTTCCTGCCGTTAACTTTACTCCAATAGGCGTAACCGGTTTTTCGGGTGCTCAGCTGCCGGTAGCATTGGGTTCTCATAATTTGGCAGGATCACTTCCATTCGGATGTTTTGTATATGGATATGATTCTTTTGACTCTTACGGTTATCCCGGCGGCGGTTCATTATCACAAATTGCCGTTGTATCTACTTTAGACGTAACTCCTGAAAACGCAACAAATGAAATCAATACTCCTCATTGTATGAGCGGTCTGGTACTTGATAATTTAGGAGTGCCTGTAGCAGGAGTAAGGGTTGACTTCTTAATTTCCGGCGCAAATCCGGGAGCCGGCTTTGCATTTACAAATGCAGCGGGTATTGCTCAGTTTTGCTATACAGGGACAGTAGTCGGAAAAGATACAATAATTGGTTCAACCGGTAACTTAGCCGATACAGTGTTTAAAACCTGGATAGATAATCCGCTGCCGGTTGAGTTAAGTTCATTTGTCTCGTCAATTAACGGAAAAGATGTTACTTTAAACTGGAGCACCTCTTCAGAAATAAATAATTCTGGATTTGATATTGAAAGATCTTCAGTAAACGGTCAGTGGACAAAAGCCGGATTTGTAAACGGTAACGGTACAACTTCCGAACAGCAGAACTACACGTTCACTGATAAAAATCTGAACAGCGGTACTTATAATTACAGGTTAAAGCAAATTGACTATAACGGCAGTTTTGAATATTTCAATCTCAGCAATGAAGTAGTGATTGCAATACCTGCAAAATTCAGTTTATCACAAAACTATCCGAACCCGTTCAATCCGTCCACAAAGATTCAGTTTGAGATCCCTATAGATGCGAATGTAAAATTATCTGTTTATGATAACAGCGGTAAGTTAGTATCCGTGATCACTGACGGATTTAAATCTGCAGGATATTATACCGTTGATTTCAATGCTTCAAATCTATCAAGCGGAGTTTACTTCTATAAGCTTGAAACACCGCAATACACTAAAGTATTAAAAATGAGCGTCATCAAGTAATGTAAATTTTCTAAAAAGTTATATTTATTAAGACAGGCATTGTTGCCTGTCTTTTTTTTTATCTTCATATTTTTTTAATTTCTTATTAAAGTTTAAATAACTATTTTTCCTTAATTTTATAAATAAAATAAAGGGGAAAGCATGAAAAAGTTTTTATCCATTCTATTTACACTAACATTATTTATTACATCACAGTCTGACGCGCAATTCAAAGATTACGTAGTTAAAGGCGGGATTCAGTACAATCAGCTTATGCCTTTTTCTGAATATAAAGCAGCTTATTCATATACTGCCAGAGCGTATCTGGCATTTGAATTGTCAAGACTTCTCGCTATTGAGATCGGCGGAGGATTCGGTCAGTACAAAACCGAAGATGATTTTAATACTTACTCAACCGTCACAAGCGATAAAAATTATGTCAAATCTGATATAATTCCAATAGACGCCAGATTAAGAGTTTCACCCGGTAATTCAAAAAACTGGAATCCGTATTTTTACGGAGGTATCGGTCTTATGAAATACGTTACAAAAGAACTGCCCGTAAATTCAAATGTTCCTGATTATTTTGAAAAAGCAAGCGGCTGGACGGCATTCATTCCTCTCGGCATTGGAACTGAAGTAAGAATGTCCAATAATATAATGCTTGACATCAGCGGCGGCGTTTCTTATCCTTTCACGGATCTTCTTAATAATTTCGTACTTGGCGAATGGGAAGATGCATCCGCAAATCTGTCACTCGGTCTTACTTTTGCAGGAAGCGACGATTGCGATACTGATCTTGATAAAGACGGTCTGACTAAATGCCGCGAAGAACAATTAGGAACAAATCCGAATATTGCTGATACAGACGGAGACGGATTACTTGACGGAGAGGAAGTCAACACTTATATGACAAATCCTCTTAACAGAGACACTGACGGAGACACACTTTCTGACGGTGATGAAGTTAAAAGACACAATACAAATCCTCTGAATAAAGACACGGATAATGACGGATTAATGGATAATGAAGAAGTTAATACTTACTTAACTATCCCGACTGACAGTGATACAGATGATGACGGACTTACAGACGGAGACGAAGTAAAAGTTCACAGAACAGATCCAAAAGTAGCTGATACTGATTTAGGAACAATTGGCGACGGAGTTGAAGTCGGCAGAGGCACAAATCCTCTGGATCCGTCCGATGACCTGCCGCCTGCTCCGGTAGAAGAGCCGATCAAAGTTGGTCAGGTGATAACTCTTGAAGGAATTAATTTTGAAACAAACAGCTCTGATATTTCATCTTATGCTGAAGACGTCCTTGAGAGAGCTTACGGATATATGAGAGATAATCCTGATCTTGAAGTTGAGATCAGCGGTCATACTGACTCAAGAGGAAGCAGGAACCATAATATGGGTCTATCCGAAAGAAGAGCAGAGTCTGTTAAAGCATGGTTTGTAGCAAAAGGAATTTCACCTTCAAGAATCACAACCGTCGGTTACGGTCCTGATCAGCCGGTAGATTCAAATGATACTGAGGAAGGCAGATTCAAAAACAGAAGAATTGACTTCAAGAGAACTAAATAGTTCTAAATTATTTATTATATCAAAAGCTGTTTCCGGTAAAATGGAAACAGCTTTTTTGTTTTCTGTATATTTAAAACTGCACTAATTTCTTTTCATAAGTTCATTCACAAGCAACGTAGTTCCTGTTGTTGCTTTTTCCCTTATATGCGTAAGATTAGGGTAATCAAAATAAAGCTCAGGTTCTGCAGGATCTATAAGATATTTATTTACGCCGGGTTCTGCAAATTGCAGTAATCCCGCAGCGGGATAGACCACTAATGAAGTTCCTATTACAATAAATATTTCCGCGTCGAGTGCGGCTTTAACAGCTTCATCCATTTTAGGAACCATCTCCCCAAACCAGACTATAAACGGTCTGAGCTGTGACCCGAGTTCGCATTTATCACCTTCTTTAATATCCTTTCCGTTCAGATCATATATAAGCTCAGGGTTCAAAGTGCTTTGTGATTTATTAAGCTCGCCGTGCAGATGAATTATGTCAGCCGAACCCGCTCTTTCATGCAGGTCATCTACATTCTGCGTGACAATTGTTACATCATAGATTTCTTCAAGTCTTACAAGCGCTTTGTGTGCTTCATTCGGCTCTGCGCTTTTAAGCTGCCTGCGTCTTTGATTATAAAACTCCAGCACAAGCTTACGATTGCGTCTCCATCCTTCGGGAGAAGCAACCTCCATCACATTATGACCTTCCCAAAGCCCGCCCGAATCTCTGAATGTCGAGAGTCCGCTTTCTGCGCTGATCCCTGCTCCGGTGAGAACTACAATTTTTTTATTCACTTTTTAATTGCAAACTTCAGATGACAAATAGTAGTTTGCTTGACTTGAAATTTTTTTAATACCTTTTAATATTTTTAAAAATTAGATTGTATGTTTAACACAAGAAATCTTTTTAATCACAAACAATTATACAGGCTGATATTACAGATGTGAAAATAGATTAACCGAATTAATTTAATGCAGAAATTTTAAATGCAAATGCCCTTATTTTATTAACACCATTCTTTTTGTCTGAACAAATTTATTAGCTTCCAGCCTATAGAAATAAACCCCGCTTGCAAAGTTTACCCCATTAAATTCAACACTATATTTTCCGGCAGTTTTTAATTCATTATTTACCAACTTCATTACTTCGCGACCAAGCATATCGTAGATAACTAAATTTACTTTGCCATCTTCCGGTAGCGCGAAATTAATTTTGGTCAATGGATTAAATGGGTTAGGATAATTTTGTGACAAACTGTATTCAAGCGATAATATACTTACTGCCTGAACATTTTCTATTAGTCCTCTTGCGCTAACTGCTGTAATGGAAAAGTCTTCCAATCTTCTCTTTGCCTTTTCATCTTTATTCAAGCTTCCTGATAATAATATGTTTCTTTTTGCTCTCTCTTCCTTCAACTTATCAAACTCGGTTAATTTGAGCAGTGATTGTTTTAACTGAGGATTATTTTCAGATGCTAAAATTTGCTTCTCCATCATTTCATTTTTTTTCTTTTGTTCTCTAACAAACGCTTTTTTAACTTTACTCATTACCGGATCATCATTAATTACTTTTTCAATCCTTTCCAATTCCTTATACTCGTTAACTTCCATACCTTGATTTCCGCCGCCACTTCCGCCATTAATCAGGTCTTGAATCTCTTCATAATTCCAGGAGGCTACAAGACGAATGTTAGGATCGGGATGAAAAAGAGCGAGCAGTTCATAGCTGTTTTCTGAATAAGTATACTCCTCAATATTTGCATGGCACATCGCAATGATTACGATTGCCATATCAACATCGCCACATTGCTCTGACTCTATTTTATCTTCAAGATAATCGATTAAATCTGTATATAGATCTATTGCATAGCTTTCATCTGCGGATGTATCAAGCGATACTGTACTGGTTCACCGGAAAATGGAATTTTCAAAATTTGATTTAGTTAGATCATATAACTAAACTCCTTGCCTTGATTCTGTTACTTCTTGCCTCAGTTAATTTATTTTCTCTCACCTCAAGTTTTTCTTTTACAGTTCCTTTCAGATAGTCATCCGGTGTCAGATAATATAACGAACTGTGCAGTCTTTTTGTATTATAAAATTCAATATACTCTTTTATCTGTTTTCTTGCATCTTCAAGATTGATCATGGAAGCTTTTTTCAGATGCTCTTCATTAATCGTTTTATGAAATCGTTCTATCTTTCCATTTGCCGGCGGATAAGCAATTGAAGTCCGGACATGCTGAAGCCCTGCAAACTTTATATACATTGCAAAGTCTTTACTGATGAACTGTGATCCGTTGTCTGAAATTATTCTCGTATTATTGCCCGGAAATTTTTCAATAGCTTTTTGGATCGTCAGCTGCACATCATATTCCTGCATGTTCTGTCTTAATTCATGATGAACGATGTATCTGGAGTAACCGTCAATTACTGAAATTAAAAACAAAAATGTTCCTTTGAAATTAACATATTTTATATCTACATGCCAATGCTGATGCGGTCCATAAGGCTGTTCAAAACCATTTCCTTTAGATGACTTTTTTGTCATGTTCCATTTGTTAAGCAGATCATTTTCCTTAAGGACTCTGTAAACCTCAGAAGGACTTGCAGCTACTACACCTTCATCCATCATCATATAAGTCATCCGCCTGTAGCCTTCTCCGGCATGATTTTTTGCATAGTGAATAATTGCCTCTGTTTCCCAATCAAGAAGCCGGTTACTTTTAGGAATTTTGCCGTTATGAAAGTTTGGCATTCCTTGCCTTGATGACCACGAATAATATTTACTTGAACTTATATTTATCATTTTTAAAAGCATTTTTAAGGTAAAATCAGTTTTTGCTTTAACTTTCAAAAAATAACTGACAATCTCATCTCTGATATCCGGTTCCACCCACAGAGCATTCAGATCTCCCCATCTATGTTTTTTTTAACTCAATGTTCTCAGAAACGAGCCAGCTGATTGCATCATCTTTCCGTTTAAGCTTTGCTTCAAGCTTATCAATCTTCTTTTCATGAACTGTAGAAGATACTCCGGGTTTCGTTTCAAAAATAGCAGATGCATTCTCAAAGAGTTTCTTCTTCCAGTTATAAATATCGTTCACATGCACGTGATATTTTTCAGCAACCTGGCTGATAGGTATATTATTCTCAAGCAGTTCTCTGAGAATCATGACTTTTTGTTCTGATGTCCAGCGTTTTTTTGAACTCATTTTGGAATTTCCTTTCGTTAAGTTTACAAATATAATAATTCAGAAATTCCATTTCCACTTGAAGCATTACAATACAGATAGGAATATGAATCGCCATAGACTCTACCGGCTAAATCTTGATGATCGAGTTGAACCCCTGCGTCAATTAATCCTATCGTCTTTGGGCCGCCAGTTACAACTTCCCAAACCGGCTCAATTTTAATATCTTGCCCTGGGGTCCCATTTCCCTGACCTGTATTTTTTAAATACCATTGCTTATTAAACTCGGGATCACTCCCTGTGGACATTGAAATATAATTTCGCTCAGCAAAAATTACTTCATCCTTTAACTCATACAATTTATCTATCAATGCATCAATACTATCAGAAGAATCAAGTAAAATTGTATAAATTCGAGTGAGTAAAGAAACATTAAAATCTATTCCAAGTGTATTAGTCAATATAGTATCCGATTTAGTATACGAGGGAAAAGTTCTGGAAATGCTCACAACTCCGGATGTATCCAGTAAATTATACAAATCTGATGAATTAATCCCAGCGCTTGATAGTGAAAAACCGTTATCCGTGCTATCTGGAAAATCAATAAACTCAGGCGAGATATATACAATGATCTCTCTTTCAGGATAAGATAGTGCAAATGAAAAATCATAACAAAAGAGTAAAAGGAGAAGATACAAGCCTGTCAGTACATTCCATATTGCTTTTGTTTTCATATTAAATAAATAGTTTTAAAAAATTTTTATAACCTTCTTTTTGAAAACCCATTTCGATCTATAATAAATATGTAATTAGGGGAATAGTTATTAGAGGAATATGAAGAAAACGTAATCCATTCTCCGTTTGGAGACCAATCCGGATCAGTACTGTTGCTATCACTTATCCTTATAAGTTCAGTTCCATCGGCATTGATTCTGAAAATTTGTCCCAGGTTTACTTCTTTCTCAAATACAATGCTTAGTCCATCCATGGATACTTTAGGACATTTATCTGATATTCCATCGTTGGTTAATCGGGCTATCGAATTACCGGATGTGTCAATTATTACAATCTCGCGGGGACCCCGCAGATTTCTCGCGACAACTAATCTGATTCCATCGGGAAACCAATCAGGTGTGCGGACCTCTCCTTCTTCCGGAGAATAAATAATTCTATTTTTATCCGATCCGTCAGCTCGCATCTTCCAGACAAAACGCAGCCCGGTAGGGCTGTCCGCATTTGAATCAAACGCTATCCACTGACCATCTTTGCTCCATGATGGGAAAAAATTTTCAGCGTTTGAAGTCAGTTGAATCTCCGGGGAATCGTCGTCCGCTTTCTTTTTACATATATCCCCGTTTCTTGGGTAAACAATCCATTTCCCATCAGGTGACCAATCCGGATTAGATGCAAACTCAGGTACAACAATTTTTCTTGGATCCTCATTCGCCGCAACATCAATATCGTAGAGACCATATTCTTTATCTGTTGCTCCTCCAATATAAGCTATTCTGTTTCCGTCCGGAGACCATGAAGGTTCATGACCATGTTTTGTTTTTTCGGAATTGTTTGAAGGTTCTATTAAATTATCGTTACATGTGTAAAATAACAAAGTCATTACAAGTAAGATAAACGTAATGAAGGTTATATAAAATTTAGTTTTCATTAAAAGTGATTTGAAGAAATTCTACCAATTTGAATTTTATACATTATTTTAAAATTAATTTTTACTGCAAAATTATCCTTAATAAATATAAATGATTTTATCTTTTATATGAAACTTTAATCATCGGGAAACCAATCAGGCACGCGGACCTCTGATTTTAAACAAAAAAGGCGAAGTCAGACTCCGCCTTTTTAAATTCCAGGTTTGCAGATTATTTTCCCCCGGAAACTTTATCAATTAAATATTGAGAAACTGCCGCTGCTTCTTTCGGCTTAAGACCGGGATTCGGCATAGGCGGATAGTCAGCGCTTACCTTTGTCGGATTTAAAATATAGTCCGCAAGTTTCTTTATATCGCCGTTATATTTCGGAACGGTTAAATTATAAGGAGGACCGACAAGTTTAGTATCGAAGCTGTGGCATGCCGAACAGATCTTTGTGAATATTTCCTCTCCGTTAACGCCCTCTGTATTAATAGTTTTCGATTTCTTTTGTTTATGAAGCTCCTCAGCTTTGAGACTTATTATTTCAAGATGCTTGTAATTCGCTGTTCCGAATGCTGTCTGATTTTTCATTATTATAAATCCGCATGATAATATCACAAAGTAAAACGCCGCGCCAATGTACTTCATATCTGAATTCTTAATTACGGCATAAAGGAAATTACACAGCATCAGAAGAGAAACAAATGCAAGTCCCGTATAGACAAATACCGAGCCTGACAGCGCGGAGTTCGGAGTCATATAAAAACTGAAAAACAACACTACCGGTGTAAGCGCCGCGCCGGTAAACGCCATATTGCCGGCGATTTTTTTTACAAAATTAGAATACTCTTTATCCATATCGTGCATACCTCCCTGCCAGCTGAAGAAAAAGAAAAGTATCGCGCTGCCTGTAACTGCCGCCGATAAGACAAGGATGAAAAGAAAATTTACAAAAGTCGCTCCGGACAAAAACATCTGCGCAATGTTTTGATAATCCTGATACTTCTCGGAGAACTGCGCTATCGTTATGCCTCCGGTAAAAAACAGCGCGGTAATTATTAATAATACAAACCCGTATAATCCTGAATTTGAATTCGTATTCATAATGTCAAACTCGTAATCAGTAACTTCCTCAGGAAGCTGTTTGTCAAGCTCATGCTTATCAAGTCCGGTAATTCCTTTGAATGTTTCAATGAGGGATTCAATCTGAAAAGTGCTCTGATAGCTGTAAATAAAATTTACGGCAAGCGCAAGAAAAAGAGTAGCGACAAATAATAAACTGACGCTGATCACTTTTACTTCAAACAGTAACTGAGCATAACAGAAAGTGATCGAAAGCAGCGGAATGATTCCCAGACCTACTCCGACAAATCTGTTGATGGCAAGTTTATCAATTACATCTTTCGCAAACCTGATGAACAGTTTGTTTTTTTTCTTTCTGCCGTAAGCATTGAAAATTACCGAGAAAGCCGTTCCGCCGATAAGCATTCCGAAAAAAGGAATGAATATAAGCAGCGACATTACAAGAATTATCTTCAGCAGCGAGAGATGCTGAGCCGTAGCGGGAATTACCAAGTTATCTAAAAAATCCATTTGTGAATTTAATGATTATATTAAAAAGTTTTTATTCCGAGATTAATTTAATAAGTTTATCAACTGACAATATCGTTATTATCAGTAAAGTAAATATGTTAATATTTATAAACATATTCTTAAAGCTTTTTTTGTCACCTGTCCTGTTTAAAAATTTCAATGACATTGTGAATATCCAGAAGCAAAGTATTGTCAGCAGAGCATTTGAAATATAATAATTCAAAATGCCGAAAAAATTTATGCTCAGCGCTACCGCAATGGTAAGAAGTATCCACGTAAAAGTAATTCTGATCAGCTGCGTCTCCGACAATATATTTGTAAGAGTCGGAAATCCCCCCTTATCATAATCCTTGCCGTAAACCAAAAGCAGGATCCAGAAGTGCGGGATCTGCCAGATGAAAAAGTAAGCGGCTATCAACAGTATTTTATCATCAGCAAGCGAACCTCCGGCGGCTGTCCATCCGGCCAAAGGCGGCAGCGCACCGACCAGCGAACCCGGAATTATTGCAAGCGCCATAACTTTCTTCAGCGGAGTGTAAACCGCATTGTACCAAATGAACGTAAACAATCCTATATATAGAGTCAGAAGATTTGTCTTCAGAAACAGAACTGCTGATCCCGCAATCAGAAAAAATACCGATACGGTTACAACAAATGCCGGCGTAACCAGACCTGAAGGGATAGGTCTTCCTTTTGTTCTGTCCATCAGAATATCGGTGCCTCTTTCCTGATAATGATTCATGGCAGCGGCTCCGCATGCGAGCAGAAAGATTCCTACAACCGGATAAATAGAGAACAGACTGAGATCTTTTAACGCAAGTATATAACCAAGCGTTGTAGTAAATGCAACGAGTACGGTAATTTTTAATTTTGTAATTTCAGGAATAACTTTTAAGCGGAAAATTATTTCCTCAGTTATGCTTAAATTCTTTTTATATGTATCTGAAGTATGAATAATCTGTAATATATTATTTTAGAGTATCTGTTTTTTTAATATCAGAAGCCGGGGTTTCATTTTTAAGAGAATCTTTTATTGCGCCGGAATTCAGTGAGTCGGATTTTATCCCGGCAGTAGTATCAGCGGATGTAACAGGAGTTACAGTTGCGCTGTCCTTTTTTGTCGTGTCAGCCGGCACGGAATTTTTCCATATCTCATACTGATCTTCCGGAATAACATTAACAGGCGCATACATAAATGAATGATTCAGTCCGCAGTATTCAGCGCAGGCAGCGTAAAAAGTACCGAGCTCTGCTGTCCTTATCCAGAAATAATTCTGAGCGCCGGGAACTGCGTCTTCCTTTACCCTGAAATGAGGCAGATAAAAACTATGCAGCACGTCCTGAGAAAATATTTCGAACTTTACATTTTTATTGTGAGGAAGATTTAATGTATCGGATTTTTTCTGATTATCATATTCAAATGTCCATTTCCACATCTGGCCTGTTACTTTGACAACCATTGCGTCCTTTGGAACGTCGCGCATATTTATAAATCCCCCCCAGCTGATATAAAACATATACAGTACAAGTATTATCGGCACCACTGTCCATATCACTTCTATAGTAGTATTGCCTTCAATATTCTCAGGAACAGGATTTCTTTTTTTGCTGTATTTAAATACAAAATAAAGCATAGCTACTGTGATCAGCAGAAGGAGCAAAATTGATATACCGTTGATTATCCAAAAGGTAAGATCAACTTCATTTATTATACTTGGTCTCATGATTTAAAATCTGTTATTAACTTTTTTATCTGAATTAATGTCAATACTTATTTTTCTTTTTTATTCATATCTGAATGTAAGATCAAAAAACGTAAGAACTAAAACTACTATAAATATCAGCATGCAGACTCCGACAAATATTTTAAAAACTTTATTGTCAAACTTCAGATGCATGAAGAAATTTATAACGAACATAGTCTTAACAGTGGCTATTATCAGAGCTACAGTAAGAGCCAGACTTCCAAGATTTATCCCGGATACAGAAACTGTAATAGAGGTCAGCGCTATCAGTCCGATCCAGACAAGAACGTTTATTCCGTAACTCGGATGATGAGCTTCGGCTATATGACCGTCATTGTGTTCCGAATGTTCTGAATGTCCCGAATTGTGATTATCCATTTTATATTTTTATTAAAAATTTTTCTTTAGTGAATTAAATAAAATAAAGGGAACAGGAATATCCAGATTATATCAACAAGGTGCCAGTAAAGTCCGGCATTTTCAAGCCTCTGAAAATTTGTGGATGTAAGAATATCCTTTTTTATCTGCCACATTACAAATCCAATGAATGCAAGCCCAACTACAATATGCAGTCCGTGAAGTCCGGTCATAACATAATACAAACCGAAATACATTACTTCGCCCTCAGACATATCCTGAAGCGCGGGACCTTTCGGATATATACCGTGATGAAACTTTGCGCCCCATTCGAAATATTTATTTACAAGAAAGAGAAGACCGCAGACTACAGTTACCCACATAAAAAACATACACAGCTTTTTATTGTTTTTCTGCAGAGCTACAATTCCGAGCACCACCGTTAAGCTGCTTGTAAGAAGGATAACGGTGTTTACAGCGCCCATCAGCATATCTAGTTCGCTAGCGGCCAATACAAATTCATTCGGATAAATGAACCTGTAACTTGCATAAAGAATGAACATTCCCCCGAAGAGCAGGACCTCCGTAAATAGAAATAACCACATTCCCATTTTCGAGCCGAAGTCATCACGGTGAATGTGAACTTCGTGGATCTCCTGCTGAGAAGTGTCAATATTCTGACTCAATTTTTTTCCTCCTCTGCTTTCTGCTGTTGTTTATATTGTTCTCTTAACTGTTTCTGCATTTGCGTATGGTCATACGGACCGGTTGTGACCGTAGGTATTACATCAAAATTTTCCAATGGAGGCGGAGAAGGTACTGTCCACTCCAATGTCGTGCCGCCCCATGGATTGGCAGTAGTCGGCTTGCCGCTTCTGATTCCTTTTACAAGATTAAATACCATTATTAAAATACCTGATACAAGTATCCATGATCCGACTGTTGATATTACATGCCAGATCTGATATTCCGGAAGATAATCATAATACCTTCTCGGCATTCCCAGATATCCCATTATAAACATTGGGAAATATAAAGTATTAAATCCGACAGCAATCCAGTAAGCCGATACTTTAGCGACTTTTTCGTTGTACATCTTTCCATACATCTTCGGAAACCAGTAATGCATTGACGCAAAAAATATCAAACCCATTCCTCCGAACATTACATAATGGAAATGAGCAACTACATAATATGTATCAGTTAGGTGAAGGTCTGTATTCAGCGCTCCCAGTGTAAGTCCTGTCAGTCCTCCGATTGAAAATATAAAAATAAACAGAAGCGTGAAGAGCATCGGCGCTGTAACTTCTATAGAACCTTTATACAATGTCGCAACCCAGTTAAATACTTTAATACCCGAAGGCAGAGCTACTATAAATGTCAGCAGTGAAAATATTACTCTTGACGTGTCGCTGATACCGCTTGAAAACATATGATGTCCCCAGACTAAATATCCAACGAGAGCTATTCCTAAACTTGAAATCGCTATCGGAACATATCCGAATATCGGCTTTTTGGAAAATGTCGGAATGATCTCCGAGACCACGCCCATCGCCGGAAGTATCATAATATAAACAGCCGGATGCGAGTATATCCAGAAGAGATGCTGAAACAAAAGCGGATCGCCTCCGAGCGTCGGATCAAATACTCCGATACCGAAAGCTCTTTCGAGTATAACAAGCAAAAGTGTAATTCCTATAACAGGAGTTGCAAGCACCTGTATCCATGATGTTGCGTAGATAGACCAAACGAACAAAGGCATTCTGAACCATGTCATGCCAGGGCATCTGAGCCGGTGTATAGTTGTAAGAAAATTAAGTCCGGTTAATATTGAAGAGAACCCCAGTATAAATGCTGCGAATACTGAAATGGAAACATTCGTCGTAGTCCTGATACTGTAAGGCGCGTAAAATGTCCAGCCCGTATCTGCTATTCCCGTTCCTATGAATAGAGAAAACAATGCCAGTATTCCTCCGATCATATAAAGATACCAGGACAGCAGATTCAGTTTCGGAAACTGCACATCCTTTGCGCCGAGCTGTATCGGTAATATAAAATTTCCGAATACTGCCGGTACGCCGGGTATTATAAAAAGGAATATCATTATCACTCCGTGAAGAGTGAAGAATGAATTATAAGTCTGGGCGCTCATGATAGTCTCGCCGGGTGTAAGCATTTCAAGTCTCATAAGAACGCCGAGAGTCATCGCCGAGAGAAAAAAGAAAGTCATCGCGGAAAGATACATCAGTCCTATCCGCTTATGATCAGTCGTGAGAAGCCATGCCCAAATTCCAGTATGCTTTGTCCTGACATGATAAAAATCGGGCTCCGCTGCTTTGTGAGGAACAGCTATAGTTCCGTTAGCCATAAATTAATTAAGTATTATTTAAATTTGTTTTTTTCTTTTTTAAAGTAAGATAACCGACAAATAATCCGAGCAGGATTAACATCCCGACACCTGCAATTCTTGTTACATTAAGTACATACTTTCTTCCTGCCGGATCGTAACTGAAACACATCTTGACAATTTTTGTGATCGTCGGAACAGATCTTCCTTCTGACGCTTCTGTTACAGCCATCTTCAGATCGAAAGGCAGATAATCAGTGCCGTATAAATATCTAATTACTTTTCCTTCGGGCGAGATCATTATCAGCGTGGCTCCGTGAATAAAATCATTACCTTGTCTTGCGAATTTAAATCCTGCAGCATCAGTGATCTTTCTTATATTTAGACTGTCGCCGCTGAAAAATCTCCACGACTCGGGAGAAATATTTCTGTCAAGCGTACTCAAATATGTTTCCTTTTTTCCTGATGCAAGAACGTGATCCTCAGTATAATCAAAGCTTATTGTAAATATGTCGTAATCAATTCCCGGCTCAATGTCTGCTTTGTCAATAACTTTTGTAAGTCCGTTAAGCAGAGGTGTGCATACTCCGGGACATCTGAAATATACAAACGAGAATACAGTCGGTCTCTTTACAAGACCCTTTAGATTTACCGGGTTTCCGTTTTCGTCATTAAGCATTACATCATCCGGGATAAAATCTCCGAGCTTTTCATATATGCCTATGTCTTCTTTAGGTATTTCATTTTCCTCCGCATAAATATTAAATGATGTAAGAGAAAAAATGAGGCTTATAAATATTAATCTAAAAAATATTTTTTTCATAAAACTTAAATATTTTTCAGACCCTGTTGGCTGCAAAAAGATTCTTCAGATACTGCCATGTCTTTTCAGCATCTGACTGTGAAAGCCGGAATACTCCTGCTTTGAATCCTTTGTCCAGAGGATCTGTTTTTAAAAAATTTAAAAATTCCGCGCTGCTTTCAGTCCACTTCATATTTGATGCGAGTGAATTGAGAGCTTTATTTTCATCGGTAACTATTTCCTTATATATCGCTGCGCCTGTATCGGACTTTTCGCTTTTTATTTTTGACAATATATTTTCCAGGTCATTTTTCAGAGTGTCATTACCAAGCACCATCAGGTCCATTGCAAGCTGAACCGGTATCTGATTTGCTGCCTTTACACCGGTTGCAAGACTGTATTTCTGATCAAGCTGAGTCAGCTCTTCAGGCGTATCTTTCGGATAAAGCGGGTTGAAATTTCTTACATATTGTATCACTGCAAATCTGTCTTCAGGCGAAAGCGTGCTGAAGCTTGCCATTCCGGTATTAGGAATTCCTTCCTGAAGAGTAATATACATTCCGGAAACAGTCTGCGGATTTTTCCATACCTGTGCTTTCAGGTCAACGAAATTTCTCGGCGGCGGATTAAGCGAAGCGCCTGCCGGTCCGTTGCCCGCACCGGTTTCACCGTGACAGCTTGCGCAGCTTGTATTGTATATATCCTTTCCTTTGGAAACAAGATCAGGCGATGGAGTGCTGTAAATTATCACATCCACAGGCGGCGTCATTGTCCCCTTCTTCACGGGAAGATCAACTCTCATATTAGTGTCAGCCGATAAAACTCCCGGTGATGTGAATAGTTTATTGTAATCAAGTGTGCTTACATACTTCGCGCCGAGAAGGATAAGAAATCCAAGCAGCAGCATATAAAGCACGCCGTAAAATTTTCCCAGATCCCTGAAGATATTGTAAATGTTAAACTTGCTTTTATGATGAGACATCTGAATTAAATATTATAAAATTAATTTAAATGAAAATTAAGCCCTGCTTCAAGTTTCGGATCCCTGACCGGGACGAGATTTGTTTTTGCAGCTCTTATTTTGAAAACAGTTATGATCAGCCCGAATGCAAACATCAGAAATCCGAGTTCGCTCCATCCGAATACAAATCCTTTTGTAAAGTAACTCGGCATTATAATCCAGTAAAGATCATAAGCGTGCGCAAGTAAAAGCCAAACTGACATTACTACAAGTAATTTCGGCTTTACTTTTGAACTCCTCGGCAGCAGAGCAAGGAACGGAATTACAAAGTGTAAAAAGATCAGACCTATTGAAAAATAAGACCAGCTTCCCTTCATTCTCATCATTACCCAGAATGTCTCCTCAGGTATATCCGCATACCAGATAAGCATATACTGTGAAAATCCAATGTAAGCCCAGAAAACATTGAAGCCAAAAAGCAGAGTCGCAAAGCTGTAATAATTATTGTTTTTTATTTTACTTACAAGATATCCGTTTTCATTCAGCATGACGGAACAGAAAGTAGCGGCGGCAAAAGCAGCGACGATGGTTCCCGCGAAATAATAAACCCCGAACATTGTTGAGAACCAGTGATATTCTAATGACATCATCCAGTCTATTGCAATCACAGTGATACTGAAAATAAAAAGTATTGCAAACACTGCGGAATATTTTATGCTTTGTTTTGTAAGAAGCGGATCACCTGAAATGTCCTGCTTCATGGAATTTCTGGTAAAAAGAAAATAAAATAAAACCCAGATGAAAAGTACAATTGCAGTCCTTATTAAAAAGAACTGAACATTTAAATACGGCTCTTTCGCCTGAAGCAGCGGATCGCTTGCAAGAGTTGATTCGTGCGTCCAGTGGAACAGGTCATGCATTCCGAATATGAGCGGAATAACAAGAATGACAAGCAGAGGTATGAGCGATGCGAGAAATTCCGATATTCTTCTGAACGGAGTGCTCCAGGTAGCTCCGACGAGATATTCCAAAGCTACGAGAGCCAGAGAACCTGCACCGATGCTGACTAAAAACATATACATCCACAGATAATCAAAATAAGCCCGCTTAGTATCGACAACAAATGCCAGTATCATCAGCAAAAGTCCGACACCGAGAAGTCCGAATCCGATCTTACCGACAATAGGCGGTAAAGGTTTTTTAGTGTAGTCCATTAATTTAAATGTGTATAATTTACTTAATTAATATCATTTTTTTTATTTCAAAATTAATCTTTTTTTGCTCATCGTCAATATCGATTCTGTAATAATACACCCCGCTCGAAAGTCCGCTGCCGTCGAATTCAGCTTCATGACCACCGGCGTTTCTGAATTCATTTAACAATGTCTTTATCTCTCTGCCCGTAATGTCAATTATATTTTTTGTGATCATAATTACTCCCAAAGTTCTGTTTCTCTTCGTTGTTGGTCACGCTCGCTGCGCTCTCTAAGACCAACAACGGCGGAATATTCTTATCGATTGTAAGATTTAGTGTAAGGACTCCGCTTCGATTATCACTAAATTTATGGTTTTCTAAACCACAGACTACTCCGGAATCTTGAGGAATAACATTATAAGTATTTTTTCGCCGTAGTTGATGTTCCAAAAAGTTTATTCCATAAATTTATGATTCACTTCTCAACTTAAACAAACTTTTTGGTCACCAACAACTAACTGCTGTTAAAGTCTTTTTCCCGTATGTTGTTGGTCAAGCCCGCTGCTGTCAAACTCCACTGAATAATTCATCTCCGGAGTTCACGGTCGAATAATTATTTTTAAGCGTACATTTTTTTACAGTAGCGGAGAGAATCTCTCACTTAATTTATAAAGTCATTTACAATAAAAACGCACCGTTATAAAAACTACTTCGCTTTTTCAAGATCATCTTCGCCCGCATCTTTTGCTCTTTGCAGCGCTCTGATATAATTTACTATCGCCCATCTGTCTTCTTTAGACACCTGTTCGGCATAACTCGGCATTACATTCTGCCCGTTTGTCATGACGTGAAAGAAATTTCCGTCTTTCCAGTTCTTTGATTTCTCAGTATGAAGACTCGGCGGTTTCGGGAACTGATCTCTAAGTCTTCCGTCGCCGTCGCCGAAATAACCGTGACACGGACTGCAATATATATTATATCTGTCCTGCCCGCGCTCAAGTGATTCTTTTGTTACAGGCACGGGATTTGCCAGAAGCTTTACCACTGAATCCGGCATGCCGGCGTATTCATAAGGCATAAATCCTCTCGCCACAGTTCCGGTTACCGGCTCGCGCATTCCTGATTTATTTGCAAAAAAATTACTTTCGCTCTGTGAATCAATCCTGCCCTGCTGTCTCATCCAGTCAAACGGCACCACGTCATACAATACATAATTTAATGTGAAGTAACTTACAACTGCCGTAAGTATTGCCGTTCCTATGATCGCGCCTGTAAACTTTATGTCAAACAGCGGAGTCTTGGTTGTAAGATTGCTTTCCCTGAAATATATATCCTGCACTTCATAAGCTTTAGTATCCGCAAATAATTTTAAAACTTCGCTCTCTATATATTTTTCATCATCAGCTTCAATCACTAATCCGAATTTATCAGAGGAAACATTTTTCATAAAGTCAGTGTCATTCAGCGGACTGTTGAGCTTAGGCATTTTACTGAATAGTATCAGCAGTCCGAGCACGGTTGCGATACCGCAGAGAAGAACTGTAGATTCAAACGTAATCGGGATTCCCGCCGGCAGTCCGAAGAAAGGCTTCCCTCCGATAATATTCGGATAATCTATTGTTGACATCCAGATCATCATCAGCAGCGCCAGTGAAGTTCCGGTAATACCGAATATGAATGAGACATATCCTATCTTCGGTGCGCCCATTCCCATTGCAGTATCCATTCCGTGAAGGGGATAAGGCGTATAGACATCAAACTTTTTATAACCTCTGCCGGCTACTGCCGCTGCCGCTTCGGTAATATCATTCGGAGTATTATACAAAGCCGCTTTACCGTAGAGCTTGCTGCTTCTCTGCTCATTGTCTTCGGCTGTATCAAATTCCTTAATTTTATTTATTAGATTCTTTATCATTTTATTTTAATGTGAATTTTGTTTTCCGTTACTGTGAGGATGCGGATGCACTGTCGGCTGCGCGCCTTCCATAACAGCTTTAACTTCTGAAATTGAAACTAATGGTAACGTCTTTAAGAACAGTAATAAAAATGTGAAGAAAAATCCGAAACTTCCAACAAGAAGTCCCATATCAGTCAGCGTCGGCGTGAACATCGCCCAGCTCGACGGAAGAAAATCCCTGTGCAGTGAAGTTACAATAATTACAAATCTTTCAAACCACATTCCGACATTTACAAGAAGCACCAGAACCATAGTAACGGGTATCGACCTCCTGATCTTTTTAAACCAGAATAACTGAGGGAATATCACATTGCATGAAATCATTATCCAGTAAGACCATGCATAAGGTCCGAACGCTCTGTTAATAAATACAAATTGCTCAAATGTATTTCCGCTGTACCACGCTATAAAAAATTCCATTCCGTAAGCGTAACCGACCATCATTCCCGTTGCGAGTAAAATTTTATTCATTGTCTCAAGATGATTAATGGTGATGATGTGCTGAAGGTTAAATACTTTCCTTACAATAATCAGAATTGTCGATACCATACCGAATCCGGAAAATATAGCGCCGGCTACAAAGTACGGCGGGAATATTGTCGTATGCCATCCCGGTATGACTGACACGGCAAAGTCAAAACTAACAATTGAGTGTACCGAAAGCACAAGCGGCGTAGAAATTCCCGCAAGTATCAGATAAGCTCTTTCGTAATTACTCCAGTTCCTGTTTGAATTCGTCCAGCCGAGACTAAGCACGGAATAGATCGTCTTTTTTATCTTACTGGTGGTCCTGTCTCTCATTGTTGCAAGATCAGGAATAAGTCCGATACCCCAGAATAAAAATGAGATCGTGAAGTATGTCGATACTGCGAATACGTCCCAAAGCAGCGGTGAATAAAAATTCACCCAGACACCGTTCATGTTTGGGAGAGGCAATAAATAACCTGCAAGCCATGGTCTTCCTGTATGAATGATCGGAAAAATTCCGGCTGTCATTACTGCGAAAATTGTCATAGCTTCCGCGAATCTCGCAATTCCCGTTCTCCACTTCTGCCTGAAAAGATATAGTATAGCAGAGATCAGTGTTCCCGCGTGGCCGATACCGATCCAGAATACAAAGTTGATAATTCCGAACGCCCAGCCGACCGGCTGATTATTTCCCCACATTCCTATACCGTAATAAATTGTCAGAACTAATGATACCGCTCCGATCATAAGTGCGGCAAAGGACATAAGAAACGCTATCCACCATCCTTTCGTCGGTTTGGTATTTGTGGGTTCGATAATGACCCGGTCAATATCCTTAAACGAAACCCCGCCTTCTACTAACGGAATTTCTTTTGTGTATGTAGCGTCAAGACTCATTGCCGCTCCTGTTTTTAAATGTTTTCAATTTTTTTAAATATACTTTTATAAATATTAGTTATGAAAATTTTTACATGAATATCTATTTCGCATATTACTTTATTAATATCATTTTTTTTATTTCGGAAAAATTGCCCGTTTCCATTTTGTAATAATAAACCCCGCTCGAAAGATCTGCGCCGTTGAATTCAGCTTCATGACCGCCGGCGTTTCTGAATTCGTTTACTAATGTCTTTATCTCACTGCCGGTAATGTCAATTATATTTTTTGTGATCATAATTACTCCCAAAGTTCTGTTTCTCTTCATTGCCGGTCACGCTCGCTGCGCTCTCTAAGACCAACAACGGCGGAAATTATTTTAGATATATCATTCGTCGAGTAAAAATTTTTTCGCCAATATCTAATCTATAAAAATATAAGCCGGAAGATAAATTATATTCTGATATAGTATAATTTATTTTGTATTTTCCTGCGGATAATTTTTTTTCTATAAGTTTTGAGATTAATTTACCCTTTATATCATATATTGATAGGGTTACAAAAAAATTATTACTTACATCAAACTCAATAACAGTTGATGAGTTAAATGGATTTGGGTAGTTCTGATATAAATAAAACTGTGTCGGGATTTCAGAACCGAGATTTGAAATACCGACCGGATGAATATTTCCAAGTGAATCAGTTTTTGCTAAATACATTTTAGGCTGGCCGCCGGATTGATTTTGAGTTACGCCGCTTAAAATAAAGCCGTTATCATTTGTTGATTCTACAGATTTAATTTCTGTAAAATAATTAAGAGCTCTGTAAAATTTTTCATGCATTACATTTCCATTAAAATCAATAATTCTGATAAAACCTCTTTCCAGACTACCCTGAACAGAGTCCGTCGTTCCGCAAAATATATATCCAATTCCAGGGAGATTTCTTGCAGAATAAAGTAATTCATTATAAATGGCAGTATATGATCTCTGCCATTGCATATTTCCCAGTGAATCTGTTTTGACAATTAACGAATTTGTCATGTTGGAGGAGTTAGATGCAACACCTCCAATAATAAACCCATTATCATTTGACAGTTGTATCGAGAATCCGTATTCTGAATAAATTGATCCGTACCTCTTGCTCCATAAAGTATCGCCATTCAAATTGACTTTAAGCAAATATACATCAGAATAAGCTGCTCCTATGATAACATATGAATCTTCAAGTGCAATAACTTCTTGACCAAATTGATTATTATTGGCATGGTATATTTTTTGCCACTGAACATCGCCGTTTTCATTTGTCTTGATCAGCATAATATTATTGAAGCTCCCGACTGTTCTGTTTAAGACTATATATCCATTATCCGGAGCTTGCTTAACACATCTTGACTGGTCTAATCCTAAAGCATTAAATGATCTGCTCCAAATGACATTTCCTATGGAATCTGTATTTAGAAGATAACCGTCTCCTAAATTACCTTTGTTTGTTGATCCGCATATAATGAATCCCTTTTTATTATCATTTATTACCCAATTCCCATCGTAACTAAAATTATTATTTCCAATGATTTGAGTCCATAATGAGTCGCCGCTAAATGAATACTTTGCAAGATATATTTTATAACCTACGCCTCTTATATCACTGCCGACAGCAATAAAATTATTATCGTATAGTTGATAAGCTCTTGCAAATCTCCCGTAATTATTATCTAAAATTTTCTGCCAAGTCACAATCTGCGCACTCATTGACTCCGCCGTCAAAAACATCACACTTAAAAAAAACAATATTATTTTTACTTCTTTCACTTTATTAAAATCATTTTTTTTACTTTTGAAAAATTATCTGCTTTCAGTCTGTAATAATATACTCCGCTTGACAACCCGCTGCCGTCGAATTTAGCTTCATGACCGCCGACGTTTCTGAATTCGTTTACTAATGTCTTTATCTCTCTGCCGGTAATGTCAATTATATTTTTTGTGATCATAATTACTCCCAAAGTTCTGTTTCTCTTCATTGCCGGTCACGCTCGCTGCGCTCTCTAAGACCAACAACGGCGGAAAACGAGCAAACGGAGATTTCAGCCGAATAAGGAATCTCCGTCTCTTCATCGTCATTTTTATTCATAATATTTATGCCGAAGTCCGCGTTTTTAATAATGCAGCTTTTTATCGTATCCTGCGAGCGATGCTTTAAAGAAATGCCGTTCCATATTTTTGTTGAGTCGGCGGAAGTAAAGACCGCATTATTCGCAACCACCTTCCCTCCGCTGTCGCAGACTATCCCGGAGTTCTCGCCGAATATCATCCTCGATCCCGGCTTCATAATCAGAGAAATCATATTTCCTCTGAGATGAAGTTTATAATCATCAGGCAGGATCACGACTGCACTGTTTTCGGGGATGATCTTTGCGCTGTCTTCAATCCCAATGTCATTTTGATAAGTCTCGGAACTCCCTGCATCAAAAATATTCATTGCATATATTGAATATTAATGACCCGACGGTTTTGTTTCCGTCTCATATACATTTCTAAGCTTTGCGAGATACGTAACATTCGGCTTTACCTTGATTACATCAAGCACAGTGTAAGCCAGTTTGCTTTTATTAAGTCTGTAAATATCCGATTCCTTATCGTTCTGATCTCCAAAATAAATCGCGTCCGTATTACACGCTTCCTGACAGGCTGTCTTCACGTTTGATCCCTTTACCATCCTGTTTTCCTGTATTGCTGCCTGTCTCTCTTCCATAATCCTCTGCAGACAAAAAGTACATTTTTCCATCACGCCTCTTGATCTCACTGTTACATCAGGATTCATCATTAATGTGAATGATTCTTCTTCCTGAATTCCGTCACGGAAGTGATCACGGAAATTAAAGTAATTGAACCTTCTTACTTTGTAAGGACAGTTATTCGAACAGTATCTCGTACCAACGCATCTGTTATAAGCCATTCCGTTTATCCCGTCCGCGCTGTGAGTGGTCGCCGCAACCGGACAAACATTTTCACACGGTGCGAAATCGCAGTGCTGACAAAGCATCGGCTGAAAGCTCGCATTCGGCTTTTCCGGCGTACCGGAATAATATCTGTCAATTCTTATCCACTGCATTGCCCTTCTCTTATTCGCCTGATCCTTACCGACTACCGGAATATTGTTTTCGACATTGCATGCCGCAACGCATTCATTGCAACCTGTACACTTGTTCAGATCAATGACCATTCCCCATTTTGTGCCGGTATGTTTATACTGCTCGTTAATGCTCCCTACTTTCAGCTTCTCGGTTTCTTCTTCAGAATATTTCGTCCTCCTGTCATACATAAAATCCGGATTCTCTTTAAACTGCAGATAAGTTCCTTCCTGTATGATCTCTCTTCTGTACTGAATGTCCTTATAAAGCGGCTCTTCCATAGGATACTGATCCTGAATACATGCGATCTCATAGATTCCTGAAGATTTTTCTATCTTAGCATCATTATAAAACCATTTACTCAATTCAGGATTTTTTGACATCAGGACGTTTGCATTGAATCCGACATCTGCACCTACAGTACCGCAGATTTTTCTGCCGTAACCCAGCTCAATTGCAATAACTCCTTCAGCCATTCCCGGCTGAACGAATACCGGAATTTCAATCTTGCCTCCTGAAGTCGTAATGCTGACGTTATCATTGGATTCAAGTCCCAGTGCCACTGCTGTCTGCACGGATATTGCCGCAAAGTTATCCCATACTGTTCTTGAAATTGGTTTCGGAAGTTCCTGCAGCCAGCCGTTATTTGCAAATCTTCCGTCGCCGAGAGATCCGCTCTTTAATAACAAAAGTGAATAACCTTCGCCGGCTGTCATCTGAAATGTATTAGATACAAATGCCGAAGGATTGAAAACAGATGATGCAATTGTTAGCGGAGTTGTTATATTTGTTTTAGTAGTATCTGTACTTCCGGCGACTTTATTTTCTGCTGCTGCACTTTGTCTGCCGCCGCCAGAAACTTTTACCACTCCGTCATTAAGTCCCGCATACCATGCTCTTGAAAAATCATTATCCGTACCGGCGGAAGAAAGCACATTCGTTTTCCAGTTATCCATTACATACTTGTGATAATTATCATTGTTGAATGATTCAGGCGTTCCGCCGATCCAGGTCAGCAGTATATCTTCCTTTTGTCTGGTATTATAAATCGGAGAAATGACCGGCTGCTGAAGACTGTAAAAATTATTCCGGGTCTGATAATCGCCCCAAGATTCAAACATTGAATTTACAGGAAGCACAAAACTTCCCGTCTCCGTAGATTCATTTATGGATTCCGCTAATGAAATAATTGTCTTAGCTTTTTTCACGGCGTCAGTGTATCCGAGATCTGCCGGGAAATGGTAAACAGGATTTGTATCATAGTGAATTACAACATCCGTTTTTCCTGAATTCAAATTTGAAACAAGATTCTCCAGTTCCGCAGTTGTGCTGAGAGGCATAAGTGTAACAGACGATACGTCTTTTATATATAATGCGGAATTGCCGAGTACTTCATTCAGAAGATTCACAGCAATATGCACGGACTCGGGAAGCATAGAACCCGCTGATACAAATGAAGCTCCCTGATTTTTCTTAAGATCCGATACGAGATGTGAGATTACATTTGCCGGCATATTATATTTCGCTGCAAAAGAATTCAGGTCATACTGCTGCAGTTTTGAAGTGATGCCGCTGTCGGATGAATATGATGAAATTTTTTCTTTGGAAACCAGTTCATTCAAAAGACACATTACAAACTCTTCGATAACGTCCGTCTTTAGTATTAACCTGTAATCAGCGTTAAGTCCTGTGATAGAAGTGTTTCCTTCGACCGCATATAATCTGTTAAATTCCTTTGAGTTTTCCGCATCCCGTCTTTGGGCAAACAGTCTCGATGTCTCTACTTTGTTTCCGTCATTTCCGAGGAAGTCGGATTCGAGTGAAAGTATTATGTTCGCCTTATCCCAGCTTATAAGAGGGAATTTTTTTGAGCCGTAAGATTTTTCCCATGCGCTGTTTCTCGGAGACTCGTCAAATAATTCATATGAATATATTTTAGAGGTAGGATATGTTTTTACAAACTCATCTAATAATTTTTTAAGCGAAGGTGAATTTATTGTATGAGTAATTACTGCAATTTCTTTACCTGAAGATGCCGCGCTTTTCAGTTCTGCAATGATCTTAGTATCCGCATCTTTCCACTGAATATCATTAGGGCTTACCCTGTTAATTCTCTCTACCGGATTTTTCAGTCTTTCGGGATCATAAAGATTCATAACGCTCGCCTGTCCGATGGCGCATATCTTTCCTTTGCTGACCGGATGATCAGGATTGCCGTCCACTTTTATCGGTCTTCCTTCCATAGTCTTTATCAGCACGCCGCATGCGGATGAACATCCTGTGCAGGTCGAAGCGTAATAAGTCGGATTTCCGATTGTTACAGATTCAGGTTTTTTGTTGTAAGGAATAATCACTCCTTTCTCCCTGTAATTGGAACAGCCCGCTGCTGCAACTGCAGCAGATGCGCTCATCAATGCTAGGAATTTCCTTCTCGATACTTTTGAGAAAGTGCTGATGTCAGGCTTTTCAAGCTGCGCGGGAGTAAACTCTGAATTCTTTTCCTTCCTGAAAGAAGGGTCGTTATACAGTTCCCTGAAACTCCTCCAGTAATTTAATTCCTGCGGCTCTTCGGTTTGGGACGGCGGTATCAAAACTTTTTCGGCTGACTGCGAATCTCCGTCTTCAAGAATTTTCCCGCTTATATCAATAAATTTTTTATCCATTATATAAATCTTTTTTTAGATATTATTAGATTCTTTTAGGTGCTTTGTGAAACTGTAAGACACAATTATACTTTGTTAGATTTTCCGGACTTTCTGCCGACGGCGTGAGGATTAGGTTCTATGTTAATTTTCGCAGCCGGTTTGGTTGATTTGGATCTGAATATACCGAACGGAATTAAAGACACAGCTGCCATGCCTGCAGCCGCAAGTCCGGTGAATTTGAAGAATTTTTTTCTGCTGAATTTTTCCGGTGATGTACCGGAGCCGTTGTTTGTGTTGTAAACAGGTAAAGTTTTTTTCATTAAATAAATTTAATTATCTGTGACAGGTCGAACAGTCAGTCGGACCTTTGTTTATTAAATTTTTATCCTTGCCCGGAATTATATTTCTTATGTTTGTTTCGGGATTTCTGTGACAGTCGAGACACGCTTTCATCGAAAAATCTTTTACCTGCTCCACTACATCCATATTGGCAACATCGCCGTGACAGTTTGAACAGTCTATGCCTTTATTCACATGCACGCTGTGATTAAAATACGCAAAGTCAGGAAGCTCATGGACACGGTTCCATTCTATCGGAATTCCTTTTGTGTAATACTCATTTAGTTTTTTAATTTCCGGACTTTCAATTTTTGCAATCGTATGACAATTCATACAGACCTTTACGGAAGGAACGTTAGCTTTGCTGGAAGACTCGACATCGCTGTGACAGTATCGGCAGTCTATTTTCATATCGCCTGCATGAAGCTTGTGCGAATAATTTATCGGCTGTATCGGCATATATCCAACGCCGACTCTTTCAGCATAAGACATATAATAAGTAATGACAAAAACCGCTAAGACGACAAAGATAAGAATTGGTAAGCGTACCTTGAGGTTGTAATCTATTAAGAAATTTTTCATTAATAATTATTTGAAAAATAATGTAGCAAATATATAGAATATCTTATTTGATTTCTATGACTTATTTAAACTCTTTGAGAGTGGTTTGTGATATATTTAAAAAGTATTTGCCGGAATTGAAATCCAAAAATTAAATTTTTTTATATGTGCCGTCACGTCTGACCAAAACGTTTAGTTTTAAAATTAAAATTGTATCGCTTTTATAATACTTTCTTTTGACAGATCAAAATAAAGTACCAAAGAAAAATCTCCGCTAATGAAAAATTGCCGTAATTCATTTTCCCTTCGGGACGTCTTCGGCTCACAATTGCTGTAAAATTTCCAACTCAAAATTTGCTTCGCAAATTTTTCAAACAGGGAAATTTTATTGACGCAATTGCTTATGAATTCTTTCGGCAATTTTCAAAGGCGGGTCTTCTAAACAGATTGATATAAATCTGCAAAAATAATATAAATTTGACGAAAATTTTCTTATTTAGAAATATTTTGGACAACTTTGATGTGCTGTTTTCTGCCGAAAGATTGGGCAGGAAAGTGTAAATGATTTACTGATCATTAACTTTTTATTGTAAATTGTTTAATGACTGGATTCCCGCAGGAAGCATGCGGGAATAAAATTTTATAGTGCACTCGGAGTATGACAACAACAATTATTGTAATTTGTAAATCGTAATAACTCTAATCGTGTCCGCCAATTTTACAGCAATCGTCCAGCTTATCATATGCCTCTTTATCAGCGGGTTTGTCATTTGCCTGATAACCTGCTGAGACTATAGCGCCTTCTATTGACGAAAGATTTGTTTTGGTATTATCAAAATCAACAAGACATCTTTTTGATTTTATATTTACGTTGACTTTATAAATGCCGTCTAATTTATTCAGAGCTTTTTCTATATTCTTTTTGCACGTTCCGCACTGAACTGTAGGAATGTCCAATTCAATTACTTCTCCTTTAATTGCAAGCGGATCATCATCGGCAGGTTTATTTTGATTTGAAGCTGATTCCGTATTCGCAGTGTTTTCGGTTTCTGATTTTTCCGTAAGCGTTTTATTCTCATCGCTGCCGCATGCAGTCAGCGCAAATGCAGAGAATAAAATTATCGTTAATATTTTTTTCATGATAAATAAGTTTAGTTTTTTTTTACATTACGAAAATACTTTTTTAAGATTGAAAAAGTAATTCATAATTTAAATCCCGCATAATGCATTTTTGCAAAAAGTGTTTCCGGTTTACAAATCAAAATATTCAGAAAACGCAGGCTCATACCTTACCTTAGACAATAAATCTGTCGATAGTGAAGTAAAATTATCTTTAAAATAAATTAAGTTTTCAAATTCTCATCATTTCCAGTCTCCCGGTTAAGAATGCCCTCTTTTAACTCCTCGTTCCCGATCTACTGATAGTAACGCGTTCTTAAATTTTCTACTTAGTACACGACAAAAATAATTTTTTTATACACTCTTTATTATCAGTCCTTCCCTGAATGCGGGAATCTAACACTTAAAATGAACTGCTAAATTTACAATTTCAGCGAACGAAATGCTAAAACCGGATTTTTAAATTATTATTCTTTTCCTTGTATCATATTAAACTCTATACATTTTATTTAAAATTATTTCTGTTTTAATACACTACCTGATTCCCGCTTTCGCGGGAATGTCAAATCTTTACGGGATAGCCAAATTTTTTGTCATATACATAGTATTTTCTATCAGCTTACAAATAAGTCTTGTTTTCAAAAATCTATATTCATAAATTTCAAAAACAGCAAAAGGAGAAATTATGAAGAATCATGTTACTACTTTCAGAAATGCTTGCTTGCTTGCTTAAACATCTTCAATCCTACTCAGTCTATCAGTCAGCTTACTTATCCGACACGATATCCTACACCCGTTATTCCGCATAACAGCGATGGTCACAGATTATTTTTTCTTTATATGCCGATGATATATGAGGATAACATTGGGCAGGATAATTTTAAATTGTATTATGTCAGATCTGTCTGACGCGGTAATAGCGGAAAATAATTCTTCAAATTTAGTAATGACAATAAGTCCTTAACTCATAATTTTAATATAATTTTAAATTTAAAAATAACGGAGCGTTTATGAAAAACCCAACCATATTAATTTTAATCCTCATTATTACATTCGTCTGTTCGCTTCCTCTGAAATCGGATCCCATAAATCAATTTATTAATACAGTCTCTCCTCCAATGAATGCAAACAGCGTTATAAAGTCATCAGACATTGTAATTACTTTCGTTCAGCTTATGAACGGCTCGACTATGACGGATGCAAACATAAAAGTATTCGGATATCAGACAGGACTTATGACGGCGTCATTGGATTATAATTCCGTTTCAAATACGCTGACAATAAACCCCGTAAAAAATTTTAAGAACGGCGAGAAAGTAAGCATTACTCTTACTTCAGGATTAAAGACTATTTCAAATGAGAGCATAACTCCTTTCGTGTATTCATTCAGAGCGAAAGCACTCGGCGGGACGGGGAATTTTACTAAAACGTCGGAGATAATTTCCACAGTTGAATATATCCGATCAGGAGATATTGATTCAGACGGAGATATTGATCTACTCATCAATGAAAAAGTTTATAAAAATGACGGGTCTGCAAATTTCTCATATTATTCTTCAATACCAATTTCGGGTTATACTTTACTTGCGGATTTTGACAATGACGGAGACTTAGACATATTAGTAACTGTTAATAACGTAAATTATTTTTTTCGCAATAATGGTTTGGGAGATTTTACTCAGACTTCAACTTTTCCGGGTGGACTTCACAGTTTCGGTGATCTTGACGGGAATGGATTTTTTGATGTTACTTACTTTTCACCTCAAAGCGCAAAGGAAATTAATATAGCCAAAAACATACTTGGCAATTTTTCACTTGACACAACTTACAATGTTGATTTTAATTTACCCTGCAACCCTCATCCTGATTTTGATAAAAGAATTTTAATAGACGATATGACGAATAACGGAATATTAGATTTGGTTTTAATAAATGGAAATGCAGGAGGCGGTATTTTAATTGGTTATGATTTCTGTCAAATATACTCTTTACTTAAAAATAATGGATCTGGTAAATTTTTGCCTGAACTATTGTTTACTCACAATGAGAATGGTTTGCCTTATTGGGTAACTAATATTGGAGATCCTCAATTGTTTGATAAGAATAATGACGGGTTGATTGACATAGTTTCTCCCGGACTAATAATTGAAAATAATGGTAATGGATTATTTACTATAGCCGGAATGTTAAATGCATTTAGTACAACAATAGATGGAGATTTTAACGGTGACACTAAAATTGATTTATTAGCTCAAATTTTTGGAGTATCTCCACTTCTAACGCATTTAAATGATGGATCCGGAAATTTTCTTGAATATTTTATAGGGAGTAATTCTTTTTATAATAAAGGAAATTCTGTAGCTGATTTTGATAATGACGGAGATTTAGATGTTGTAATTGAAATAAATTCTACCAAAGTCGCAATCCTCCTAAACGGAGATTCACCATTACCCGTTGAGCTTTCATCCTTCACTTCCAGCATAAATCAAAATTCTGTAAAACTTAACTGGACAACTTCACAGGAACAGAACAATTCCGGCTTTGAAATTCAAAGAGCTGATAAATTTTCCGAAGGTCAGGAAGTCTGGAAGAAGATAGATTTCATTAACGGCTCAGGAAATTCCAATACCCAAAATAATTATTCATACGAAGATAAAAATCTCGCGTCGGGAAAATACAGATACCGTCTGAAGCAGATCGACTTCAACGGTAATTTTGAATATCATGAACTTTCAAATGAAGTCGTAATTGGCATTCCTGTTTCCACCGAACTCATGCAAAACTATCCGAATCCTTTCAATCCCGTTACGAATATTTTATACAGATTATCTGAAAATAGTTATGTGACTTTAAAAGTGTTTGACAATTCAGGAAGAGAAGTAAGGACGCTTGTAAATGAACACAAGGAAGCGGGTTATTATAAAGCAGTATTTGACGGCAGCGGACTTGCAAGCGGAATTTATTTTTATAAACTTTCTGCGGGAGATTTTCTTCAGACAAAAAAGCTCTCGCTGGTGAAATAAAATGAATTTTGCAAAATAGTTTTAAACCTGCTTCCCGGTCTCAATGCCTGTGAAGGGTGTAAAGTCATTTTTAGTTGAAATTAAACAGAGACTCATGCTGCTTTAACAT